>Ga0247727_10007126_pt1 | contig 21515 bp, 26 predicted proteins | sample WisWelCaveWW1625_FD_202498 | JGI IMG/M metagenome (GOLD analysis project Ga0247727, IMG submission 202498) | Biofilm microbial communities from Wishing Well Cave, Virginia, United States - WW16-25 | ecosystem: Environmental > Aquatic > Deep subsurface > Groundwater > Cave microbial mat | place... | reverse complement strand
CGCCACCGCATTCCATTCTTGTTTCTCCGGCTCATCACCATTGAGCCGGCGCTGGTATAACTGGCAGACGACGGTCCCATCCGAACTGGGGCATTCCTCAGTCAGGAGCCAGATCGCGAACTGTGGCCATATCTTGGACAGGTTTACCCCTGGGCGGATCGCTGCGGCCACCTGGCCCGGCCAGAGGATTGAGTCTGCTGGCGACAATCCCTCATGGATGAAATCCACGAGGTAGGCCGTCTGCATGTCCATGCCGAGTCGCATGCAGTATTCTTCGTGATCATAGCTATCGAGGCTGCATCCGATACAGCAACCCTGATGACCATTCCAGCCGGTCCCCTGGATGATCTCATCCGCAGCCTGATGCGCCGCGATCCTGGCACGAACCGTTGCCGCCATCTCAGGATCATTCTGCCATCCGATCGTCGCCATTTAGGACACTCCTGTACGCCGAAACCCAAGCCCTCTAGTGAGGGTCATCAGGTCGCGAATACGGTGCCTACCACGACGACACCCCACATGGGGGTGTTTCGGCTGCTATACTCAGCTTAGGTATAGTATCTCGACCAACTTCCGCGCCTGACGAGAATAGCTTGCCACCGTTGTCGCCCATGCCGTCGCCTCCGCTGCTGCTGCCGCCTCTGCTGCTGCCGCCTCCGCCGCCGCCGCCGTTGCATCCCCCGCCGCCCAAGCCGCCGCCCTCGCCGCCCAAGCCGCCGCCCTCGCCGCCTCTGACGCCACCGCATCCCTCGCCGCCCAAGCCGCCGCCCTCGCCACCGCATTCCATTCTTGTTTCTCCGGCTCATCACCATTGAGCCGGCGCTGGTATAACTGGCAGACGACGGTCCCATCCGAACTGGGGCATTCCTCAGTCAGGAGCCAGATCGCGAACTGTGGCCATATCTTGGACAGGTTTACCCCTGGGCGGATCGCTGCGGCCACCTGGCCCGGCCAGAGGATTGAGTCTGCTGGCGACAATCCCTCATGGATGAAATCCACGAGGTAGGCCGTCTGCATGTCCATGCCGAGTCGCATGCAGTATTCTTCGTGATCATAGCTATCGAGGCTGCATCCGATACAGCAACCCTGATGACCATTCCAGCCGGTCCCCTGGATGATCTCATCCGCAGCCTGATGCGCCGCGATCCTGGCACGAACCGTTGCCGCCATCTCAGGATCATTCTGCCATCCGATCGTCGCCATGTCTGCTACTCCTTTCGTCTATCGTCAACCGTCAGTGACGGCCGTCTAAGCCATCGCGACGAAGTCGCCAAGCGGAAAAACCTGTGCTGGTTTTCGGCCAGGATTGTCCATCGTTCGCTACTTCCTTCTGGTTGTCCTCGAACTAGACCGTCAACTCGGGGAGCCGTCGCCGTCGCCGTCGCCGCCGTCGACGACGAACCCGCGATCCAAAACGAAAATAAACGTGCCTTGCATTCGTCGTTCTCCTTGTCTTTCGCGGTCGTCAACCCAGGACGACTGGATTGACTACACTGGCATAGTACGGGACCCGTCCAACAATGTCAAGCTGATTATTCCTTTTTGTCCAACTTCCTGGCGCAATGCGTACGGTTGATTGTCGAACTATAAACGGATAGAATGAAGCGGCGTTTGCGGGTACACTGTCCGGCGAGACAACGGCTTATGTCCAGCATCCTTACGGATTTCAAATTCATGGCGGGGCGAAAGAAAGAGAACTACGCCCGGGGGCGGGTCGAGTTCAAAGCCGAGCCCGATTGGATCGTGCGGGCTGACGAAATGGCCAAACGGCTTGGTTTTGGCAATCTCTCCGTTTTCTTCCGAGTGGCGGTGACGGACTTCATGGACAGAATGGACACCCAGCGTCCGCCTCAGTCCCACCCTCCCAAGCCTCCGCCCGCCGCCGGATGACCGCCGGGCGCAACCAGGGTTGACAGCGGCCACGCCAGATGCGATACTGGGGTCCATCAGATCCTCCATCTGTTCGGCTTGGCCGGCAGCGCTCCCGGGCGTTGCCGGCCTGCTTTCTTCTAGCGCGTGTTCCGGTTCAGGTAACGGTCCAGCTCGGTCCGCGATATCCGCGTGGCCCGGCCGATCTTGACGCGCTTGAGCAGCCGGCGCCGCAGGATGGCGTAGACCGTCGTACGGTGGACGTTCAGTTCGCCGGCCACATCCGCAACAGTCAGCAGCCGACTCGGCGTTGCCACATGCACCTCCGCTTGTTCGGACCGATCGGGTTGTCGGCGCACGTCGCAGTTCTACGCCAGGCCCGTCGGCGTCAGGATCATTTTGCCAGGACGGTCTCGGGAAGTCAGTGGTCAGAATGGTCGTACAACCAGTCTGAGACTAGTCTGAGACTGTTCTATACTAGACGTGGTAAGGACTTACGACTCGCCTTCTGCTTGAGAAGCCAACTCTGGAGGCGGCGCGTCTGGCCGGTAGTACCCCAGACGCGGGTGCAGGCCGACGAATCCGTGTTCTCTCAACTCGTGGATGCCGCCTGGTCGCTTGTAGAGACGGGAGCGATCGGCCGCGACCACGGAGAGCAGTGCGTCGGTGCGCAGGGCGCGGAACTCCAGGGCGTCCAGAATGCCACCCTGGAGCGCATTGGGCACGAATGGCTCGACGGGCTGGGCGATAGCCGGCGGCGGGCTCCAGGAGACGAGGGGCAGGGAAACGGGATCGCTGATGCCCTCCATCCAGTACGCCACACGCAGAGGCCGTGCGGCCGGGCCGTAGAGCCGCCGGGCATGTGCACGCACGGCGTCGAAAATGGCCTCGTCGGCGTTGCCACCACTCTCCCCGCCGGGCCGCACCATGTCGCCTCCCAGGCACAGGCTCCACTGGCTCCACTGGGTCGAGATAATCGGGAGTGAATCGTAGTGGACACGCTTCCAGATAGTCAAGGTCGGTTGCGCGATCGGTTGCTGGAAATCTTCCGCGCGATGCAGTTGGTGCTGGCAGGGTCATGCTGTCGCTGCTATGCTCGTGCGCTCGCCCCGATCCCGGACAACGGAGTCCGCCATGGCGCTGCCGCGTCCGTACCGACTGACCGTTAGCCGCTTCGTCGGCCCTAACGACAAGCGCTGTCGCGCCGACGCCGCTGGGGCGCAGCGGCATGTGTTCCAGACCAAGACCTGGTACGGCACGGTTGGAGGGAGGCGGGTCAGCCTCAAGACGATTGACGAGGCCCAGGCGAGGGCGGAGCTACGGCGTCTGCTGAAGGAGGACCTCGAACGCGCGGCCGGCATCCGAGATCGGTCGATTGAGGCAGCCGGGGCTGAGTTGAGCCAGCATCTGACGGACTGGCTGGCCACGGTCCGGGCCGGCGGCGCCTCGGATGAGTACGTCGCCGTCCTGGGCGCTCACCTGCGGAGGCTGGCGGAGCTGGCCCGGTGGCGGCGCCTCAATGATCTGACGTCCGACTCGCTGCTGCTGGCCCTGGACCACCTGACGCGAGCAGACGGCCTGTCGGCCAGGACGCGCAACCATTACCTGACGCACGCGAAACAGTTCGGCCTCTGGTGCGTCGACACGGAGCGGCTGCGCACGACGCCATTCCGCCGGGTTCGGCCCGTGTCCACTGAGGCGGACCGTCGCCATGAACGCCGGGAGCCGACCGACGCCGAGGTGACGCTGCTCTTCAGCTGCCTGGAAGCAGCCGAGCCGCGAACCCGGACCGGCCGGCGGATGAAGCTTCGGGATGGGATGACGGCCGCCGCGCGGGCGATGTTGTACAAGGTGAGCATGTCCACGGGCTTCCGCGCCAAGGAGATGCGCAGCCTGCGCCCGCACTCCTTTAACCTCGAGCGCGGCACGGTCACGGTGCCGGCCGCGTACGCGAAAAACAAACGCATGGACACGCTGCCGCTACCGGCCTGGCTGGTGGAGGAGTTGGGCGCGTACTTCGCGAGCGGGGGCGCGACCTGGGAGACGCTGCGAGAGGACCATCCTGGGGACGTGCTCCAGCGCGACTTGGCTGACGCCGGGGTCGAGTACACGTTGCCAGGACCGGACGGTAAGCCCCTGTTCCTCGACTTCCACTCCCTGCGAGTCTACTACATTTCCCGGCTGGCGGCTCAGCCGGGCATGGACATGAAGACGCTGCTCACCCTGGCCAGACACAGCACCCCGACCCTGTCCCTCCAAGTGTACGCCAAATCACGTGATCAATCGCTACGGGCGGCGGCCGATCAGTTGCCCAGGCCCGGCGAAACCAGCCCCCTCGATCCTCCTCCTGGATGACGGTTGCGACTTTCGGTTGCGCGGGGGACGCTACTTCAGGCTACTACCGCCTACCGCCTGCTACAGACGTCCTTGGCTCCGCCGCTGCCTTCAAAGCGACAAACCCACCTGGTTTTCCAGGTGGGTTTGTCGTAAGTCCTTGCTCACGGGAGTGTATGGGAATCGAACCCACTGAGAGCTTTGTTCAAACCCTCCACTGATTTTGAAGACCAACGGCTGCCCGGCGAATCATGGCGCTAGCTCTTGTGGGTTGGGCGTTTACGGACGGTGTGCGCTGGGACGGGAACCTATTTGCGCGAGGTTGCGCGTCTTGCCAGGGTTGTGTCCCGGGTGGAGGGAGGCGTCGTCAGCGTGGCCTCCGGCCCCCAACCCATCCCAAGTCTAGCCCAGAGGGCAATCACCCGTAGGCCGGTCGCCACATCCCAAGCCCGCTGGCGGGCATCTCTACTCTGTGCGCCAGCCGGTACAGGTCGGGCCACCGCAGGTCCCAACAACCTAAGCCCGTCGGCGGGCATCTCTACGATCGGCAATACGCTCCTCGTCCTTCTGCACGCGGCAGGTCCCAACAACCCAAGCCCGTCGGCGGGCATCTCTACTCGTCGTGTTCCAGATCCTCGACGATCCGGGCGGCGTCCCAACAACCCAAGCCCGTCGGCGGGCATCTCTACCGCAAGCCCCAAGGGGCGACGCCATGACACCGAAGCGTCCCAACAACCCAAGCCCGTCGGCGGGCATCTCTACCAACCTCCGCTGCTGGCACTTGCGAGCGAGGACGAGTCCCAACGACCCAAGCCCGTCGGCGGGCATCTCTACCAACCTCCGCTGCTGGCACTTGCGAGCGAGGACGAGTCCCAACGACCCAAGCCCGTCGGCGGGCATCTCTACCGCTGTCGACGTACAACTACCCTCGGGGTGGGCGGTCCCAACAACCCAAGCCCGTCGGCGGGCATCTCTACGCCGACCACCGGTTCGTGTCGAGGTAGATCAGGTCGGTCCCAACAACCCAAGCCCGTCGGCGGGCATCTCTACGCTCGGCGACGCAACCTCAATCTACCCCGCCCCTTCCCCCTTGCCCCGCGAGCGGCTGGCCGTCGCGCGCCGTGTTCGCCGCGACCGTCGAACCGGCTCGGCCGCAACTTCCGCGTCGCCACGCGCTTCCGCGTCGCGAGCGATTCCCGTGGTTCCGTCAACCACCAGACCTCTCGCGAGCGTGTTCCGGGCGGCGTTGGCGTCCTGGTCCCAGCGCCGGCCGCAGTGCTCGCACGTGTTCTCCAGCTTCGCCCGGTCCCACTCGCAGCGCTCGTGGCATCCGTGACAGCGCAGCGTCAGCTCCGGCGCCGAGATCTTGCGCAGCGAGGTCTTTTCCCCTATGAATCGCACCAGTTCACCTGGAGACGCCAGCCTGGCGTAGGTGCGGAGGCCGTACTCGTCCGCCTCGTCCGGCTCGGGCCGAGCCAGTATCTCCCGCCAGTTAATTTCTGGCGCGACCACTGTACGGTATTCCTGAGCCAGCCGGCAGGCGAATTTGCGGTACAGGTCGGTGCGATCCCGGACGATGTCGCGGCGCTGGAACGCCGCCCAGTCGCACAGGTGCTTGTCCCGGTGCCTCCAGGCGTGCAGCGCCGCCAGCATGGGCCCGTCGCCGGGGAACGGTCTGTCCTGCCATCCGATCGTCAGCCCGGCCAGCCGGTCCTGCGAGCTCCGCTGGGCCAGGGACTCCGTTCGTTCCCGGAACCAGTCCGGCAACGCGGGCGGCGCGGTCGGCCACGTGTCGCGCAGGGTCTCCCAGGCCGCGACTTGGCGGGCGCTGGTGCGCCGCGCGTAGTCGGCGCGCTTCGTGGCCTTGCGACTGTCGTCGCGAGGCCGGGCCTGCTCCTGTCCACGGAGCCAAATGATATGTTCCTCCAGCCACACCGGGGGCGGCTCTCCGCGAGTCCAGGCCACGAGCACGGCGCGGACGCCATCCATAAACTTGTCCCGCAATCCCTCCAGAGCGCTGGGGTAGTGGTAGCGCTCGACCGCCTTGGCCGGCAGCCGTAACTCGCCTTCCTGCCCTTGGGAGTCCACCCAGTAGCACACGCGCAGCGAACCATCTGTCAGCCGTCGCCAGCCTGGATTGATGGCCACGATGGGGCGATGGTCCGGCTCTGTCGTCTCTTCCTCGTCCGGCAGCGTGACGACGAAGTGGATCGCCCAGGTGATGACTGTGCCGACGCGGCGGCGGTGCAGGCGGGCCCAGCGTACGCGACCATACGGAGGCAACGGACGATGGTCCGAGATGGGCACGACGCACCAGACCGGTTCGGGCCGGCCTCTGGATTCCGGAGCCTGGCTGGCCACGCGCAGCCAGACCTGAGCCGCGTAGGGCCGGTCCGTATTTTCTGGCGCGGCCAGGAAGCGCACGTCGTTGCGCTGGCAGGAGAGAACTTCTGCGGTACTGACCGGGTCTCCCTGGAGGTGTACCGCTGTGGTTCCGCGGCCGTCCCAGCGTCGGAACGAGGGCGGGGCGCCTTTGTGGGCCTCGGCCATCGCCTCCTCCACGAGTTGATACGAGCCCCAGTACAGACCCGATTCCCCCCGGGCCTGGCGGGCGCGGTCGCGGGCCTGGGTGTCGATGGCCGCAAGGCCGGCAGCGCCGCCCAGCGCGGCCAGGCACAGGTCTCGCTCCGGCGCGTCCAGGCCGGCGTACAACCGCAGCGCCAGCGCCACGGTGACCGGCTGGATCTCGGTCGACTCCGCAACAGCGACGTCCGCGGTGAGGACGGAGCGAATCGCGGTCGCCGTATCTCCGCTGGCGTAGAGCGCCGTGCGCAGGCGCTTCTGTCGTGCCCGGGCGGTCCGCACCCGGACACGGGCCTCGGCGAGTTGCGCCCGTGCGACCGGGTCTGTGGCCGAGACGCGGGCTCGGGCGCTGGAATTGCCGCGCTTGGCCTGGGCCAGCGCTTCGGCCAGGGCCGCCTCGGTCAGGGCCAGCTCCTCGTCGGCCCGGACCAGATCCGGGCAACGCTCGCGGAGAAGCGCCTCGGCGGCCTCGCGCCGGTTGCGCTCGATCTCCGCGAGCAGGTTGCGATAGCGGTGGCCGCGCGACATCTGGTCCGCGGCGTCAGCCAGCCCACGCACCGGGGCGCGGGCGGCGTAGACGTAGGTGACGGTTGGCATAGGAACCTCAGATTCGCCACGTTACTCGTCTCAGCGTTCCAAGCCCGTCGGCGGGCATCTGTGCCTGCGAATCAACCCGCGTGTTCGCCGCACCGTGGGCACGGCTGGAACTGTGATGTAATCAGGGGTACAGTCCACACGCCGAGAAGTGCTCTCGGTCGGCCCTCGACTACCCCCGGCCGTGTGGCCGGGGGAAGCCTGCGAATCTATCTACTCGATGGGGTAGGCGACCAGGTACGCTGGCCTGTAGCCGTCTCGGCAAGCACCCAGCGCCTCACCGCCCCAGGACTTCATGTCCTTACGTTGCGTGCTGCCGTCGTCCCAGACGACCGTGAGCTTCTCGACGCAGAACTCTACGTCCGTATCGTAACAATCGTGTGCTGTGATCCTGCCACGGGGGGCATCCGCGGCAACCTGATTACCCTCAGTGAGGAGGGAGACCAGGAGACCGACCAGTTTTCTCTTGAACGGGTCCAGGCTGCTGACTGCCTCGGGCAGGCCCTTGTAGTTCTGTTTCTTCTTTTTCATCTCCCCACCCTCCCCTTCACCCCCGGCCACACGGCCGGGGGAAGCCTGCGGAACGCGGTCAACCTCGGCGAATCACGTTGGCGTAGCCAGATGCGGTAAGCGCGACTACCGTCGCGTCGCTCACGTCGTCGTCACACACGATAGAGTGACGCCGATCCAATCGCCGGCTCCGCGGCGTCACCGCGATACCGTCGCGGTCATGCAGTTGCACGCCGTACCGATCGGTCAGTACGATGAGCAGTGAAGCCGGCGGCGGCCCGTCGCCTGGCGGCTGTATCCACGCAGAGCCCAGCACGTTGTGATCGTTGACGCTCAGATTCATCTCGTCCTCCCCTTGCGATCCTCGGTGAACCCATCGTTCACCTCTACTAGTACTATAGCATGACTATAGTCTGCTGTCAAGCCTTTTTTCCAGATTCTGCCAGAATTTCTCTGGCAGCTCTAAGACCGTAGTGGTAAACGAATTGCGACATGGACCGCCCGTCCGCTTTGGCCGCTGCCTGGATTATTTCTCGGTGCTCAGGGAGCCAGCCCAGCAGCATGGGCCGACGCCCCGCTGCCGCCAGCTTGGCTCCGCCGCTCAGTTGTTTCGCCGCTGCCATCTTCGCTCGCTTGGCCATGTCCCCTCCCGTGTGCGGACCAGGGCGACTACAGTCTGACTATAGACTGCGGAGTCGCAGACGGGAAGGGGAAATTGAGGCCAGCCCGTGCGGGCTGGGGGAGCCATCGTGTCTGTCAGTCCTGGAATCACCCCTGGTATCCAGGACCCCGCATCAGGACGCGACCAGTAACGCGCTCGGCCCCAATCACATGAGCGGGGCTTGCGTGGCAATACTCGACGGCCGCTTGGACCATAGACACCAACTGCCAGGGTACGGCGGCAGCCCAGGGACCCTTCCAGTCGTCCACATCCTGGATGGCGTTGAGTACACGACGCAGGTCTGCAATTCTGTGGCCGCGATGCTCAGTAGCAGCCTCGAACGCTTCCTGTCCCGCCCGCTCGTCTGCCAGAATCTCCTCGACCGTTTTCATCTTCATCCCCCTTCGCGTTGCGATCCCCGGCGAACCCATCGTTCGCCTCATACTAGTACTATACTACCTGGTATCGCCCGTGTCAATACCATGCGGTGATTTTTTCCTGGATTTTTTTGGTGTGCGTTCGTTCACGTCCAGAGCCAGACGCTGGAGCGCGAGCCGGACCACGTCCGACGCTGACCGGGGGCGACCCAGGTCGTCTAGCATGGTCCGACGAAGCTGCTCGATCAGATCGAGCGTGTCGGGTCCCAGTCGGTAGGATCGAGCTAGCGGTCGCGGCATGGACTCACTCCTCTCGGACACGATAAAGCCACTACGGTGACAATACCAGGTCGGCAGGGAGGAGTCAAGGGAAACGCATGGGAGGGGGAGAAAACTGGTCAGTCGATCCGCTCGAAGCGCCACAGCGGCACGCATGGGGGGAGCAGCCCAGCGGCGTAGGCGTCGGGCCCCAGGAGCGTGCGCAGCCGGCGCAAAGCCCGACGACGGCCCGGGGTCCATTCAGCGGGATCGGTGGTGGCGGCAACTGCTTCCCAGACGGCAGCCAGTTGCCGGGCCTCGGCGAGGACCTCGCCCCATTCCTCGTGGCGGCGCAGGTCGAACGCCTGGCGGGCTTCGAGGAAGCGCTGATAGGTGGCGTTGGCCCGGCAACAGTCGCGGGCCAGGGTACTGTCCGGGAAGCGGTTGGCGTCGGACGACGGGGGCGCATCGGCCAGGTGGACCAGAGTGCGGCGGCACCACGAAAGTTCTGACAGATAACTATCTGTCCAACGCTCGACCTCGCCTACAAGGTCGGCAGCCTTTGCCACCCGTTTGAGTGCATCGTGCATTTCGGGCGGAGCCCGGAACCAGCGGGGGACCACATCAACCGGCAGCAGTAACAACAGGATTGTCAGCAGATCCCACACGGCCGCTAGTCCTCCGCAGTGGCGTCGTCAACGCTTGTCGGATCGGCCACCCTTTATCCAGCCTTCGTGAGGTCTAGCACCAGGGACCTCCCAGGATCATGGGGCCAGAGCCCAACCCGCTCGCCGGCTCAGGTCGGACAGCCCATCGGTGAACAGCTCCACGCCGATGATCTGGTGCAGCCAGGAGTAGGTCTCCGCGGCGCCAGCCCAGCCCTCGCGCATGCCGACGAGCAGCATCATGCGTGCGTCGATCCCATAGAAGCCCTGGAACTGCGTCGGACCCAGCGGGATGCACTGCCCGACTTCGGTGAAGAACTGCATCGCTCCGCTGCCAGGGTCGCGGGTGCCCACGGCGATGCGGTACGGAGCCGCCGCATTGCGGTCGTAGGTCGGGTCGTTGAACAACCGCAGTTGGAACTGGGCGATCTGATCGCGCCAGGCCGTTCCACCCTGGATTCCCTGCTGGTTGGCGTGGTCGACGGCCCAGGCCAGGTAGTTGTGGGCCCACAGCGAAATGACGGCATGGTTGGGCGAAATACTCGTGTCGAAGTCCATGAAGGCCGCCCCAATGGGGCCGGCGCCGGCCGCGAAGTTGTCCAACCAGGCCAGGTTATTCTGCACCTTCTCCTGGAGGTATCCCTTCATGGGATCGGCATCCGGGAGGTAGGCGGCGGCATCGGTCATGTTCCGCAAGCCCCAGCCGAAGCCGCGAATCTGGTTGCCGGCCAGGATGCCGGCCGCCCCCTGACGACCGTTCCAGTGGCCGGCGGCCGGCCAGGTGCTCAGCAGCACGTAGTTGGCCCAGAAGGCCATTTCGTCGGCGTAGTAGCGGTCGCCAGTCATCAAGTAGGGCACGTACGCCAGGGACGGCTGGTGGGCATTGTCCGGGCGCAACTGGCCCGTCTGGCTCAGGTTGCCGGTAGGCCGCGGGTGTGATCCAGGCCTGCCGTCCAGCCAGTAGTCGGGCCGCTCGTCCAGGGTGACGAGAGTGCCATCGGGGTTGCGCACGTGGACAGGCCAGGAGCCGGCCAGATCACCATGAGCCAGGACCCACCGACCCTGAGTCGAATCTCCGTGGACCAAGTAACGCGCCGTCCAGCCGGGGTATGGGGCCAACTCTTCACGGCCGCCATGGGCGCCCATGTCAGTCGAGAGAGACCCGCCGCGGAAGGGCTCGAAGTACTCACCTGCCGGGACGTCCACGCGGGGCACGACCGTGGGCAGGTAGCGCGGCAGGGCCCCAGCCTGGTAGGCCGGCTCGAAGTCGGCGCCCGCGAACGGGTTGATTCCGTAGACCTTGCGCCAGCGGCACAGGTAGGGGTGAACGACGTTCTCCTGGGACCAGAGTTGATCCTCGCCCCGGTAAGCGCGCACGTGGTAGCGAGCCGCCTGGGCCAGAGGATGATCGAGACAATTTTCCAGGGTGACATCCAGCCGCGTCTGTCCGTCTGCGTACACACGTACATCGAATACCACACGCAGGAACGGGTGCTCGATCCACTCGCCGGGCTGGTCCGGGTCTTCCCGCCACAGGGTGCTAACGCACCTCCCCTCCCGCACGAGGGGGCCGTCCAGCCACAGATCTTTTCCCAGGCCGTACGGCTGCGCGTACCAGTCCGTGGCGTCGTCGGTATCGGGGTTCATGGTGAGCCAGAGCCAGTAATCATCGGGAAACGGAGGCGCAGGGGCAGACGAATCCGGACTGCTCCCCGGCCACAGGTAGTAGGTGCCCTCATCGACAGCGTCCACCGTGACCACCGCGAAGCGAATGGAGCCATCCGGCCAAAATGCCTTGGCGTCAACCTGGGTCGGGCAATTGTCCAGGTGGACGCCGTAAAGAGCGGCCCCCGGCGACAACACCTGGCCGAAGGTGCTCAGGCCGGGAAACGCAACAGTGATCGTCGCAATGGGACTGGCCACGTACGGACTCCTTTATTCAACACCCAGCAACTGTAGCTGCTCGCGGGCAGCTTCAAGGGCCTGGATCTGGAGCTGTCGCACTCGCTCTCGGGTAACCCCCAGACGTTGCCCCGTCTTCAGGAGCGTCAGCCCATCGAAGAAGCGACAGTGGAGGACCTCAGCCAGAAGTGTCGGCAGGCGCTGGATCGCCTGGCGAAGTATCTGTTGCTCATCGTCATCATACAGTGGCTCGGACGGCTGCTTGCCTGCGTAGTCGCAGTCGAAGTTGGCCGGCAGAGAGCAAACGCTGCGCACACGAGCCGCGGCAGCAATCAGGTGCTTCTTCTTCTTGCGGTGGTTGTGCAGATGCCCGGGGATGTGGATGATTCGGTTGCTGCGAGCTGCCTTGACTACGAAACTGACGATGGCTTGGTAGGCGTAGGTGGAAAACTTTACTCCCATGTCCGGCTTGAATGTTCGCGCTGCCTTGCACAGGGCCAAAAGACCTTCGCCCATCGCCTCGTTATAGTCGAGCTGTCGCACGGGGTAGTAGTTGTTGAGCCGACTGATCACGTACGGAACAAGGTGATAGCACGTCATCGCCAAATCTTGCTGCTCAGTGGTGAGGGGTGAAGCGGCCATAGCGGACTCGGCGGAAGGGGTGGGGCGGAGCAACGCCGCTCCGCCCCTGGGGTCCCGGCGCCGCGTCTCGCGCGGCGCCGGCCTGGCGAGAGGATCAATAGCCGCGGAACGCCCCGCGACGGATCAGATTCTGGCGTACGGCCGGGAAATGCTGAACCACCCGCTGACGTACAGCCAGCGGCAGACCGTCGTAGTGCCCAGTCGAGGCGAAGGCCAGGAGTTGCGGGTAGGACGTCACCGCCGGCGCGAACGCTTGCACCTGCTGGAGGCACTGGCCCTGCTCCAGCGAGAGTACGGGAGCCTGAGTCGTGTAGGCGAGCGGTTGTTGGACCAGGGGCTGAGCCGCGAACGGTTGGACGAACGGCTGGACGAACGCTACAGACGGGGCGTAGTAGGACTGCACGAATGCGGCCGACTGCACGAAATAGAACGGCTGCACGAACGGTTGCACGAATGCCTGACGCTGAAAGTGCTGGTGGAAGTGTGGCCGTTGAACCACCGGCGCCACAACCGCGGCCCGCTGGCGGGGACCGTGGGCCTGCGCTCGAGCGCTGACGGCCAGCAACAGTACAGCCGCGACCAGCACGGCGGCCAGGATTAGAGACGCAAGACGCTTCATGAAATTACCTCCTAAGTAGATAGAAATCACTTCTTCGCGGCCAACCCAGACAACTCACGGATCACATCAGCGCGTTCCGCGAAGGTCAGATCCGGGATGCCGCGAGCGTTGCCCCGCGGCGGCATCTGCCCGTTGGCCACCTTCGCCATCGCTTTCTCCAACTGCCGTTCGATCAACTCGACTGCTTTTCCCGCCCGGAACAGGACGAGTCCGCTTCCCTCCGCCGCGGCCGTCGTCTCCGTGTGGCAGGCGGCGCAGCGGGCTTGCAGGAGCGAACCGGACGCGACGCGCTGAGGAAGGGGCGGTTGGGCGAGGGGGCCCAGTGCGGGGCGCAACCGCTCGATCTCCTGAGAGAGGGCGAGGACTTGAGCCTGGAGGGCCTGGACGTCGGGGCCCGGAGCAGCCTGGGGCACGGGGGCCGGTGGAGCGTAGCCGATGGACACCAGCGGCAGCGGCACGAACACGGCGGCCAGGACTACCTGTTTCTCGACGACGATCACGGGCTTGTGCTTGACGACCACAGCCCTGCGACAATCAGCTAGGGACGGGGTGGCGCCCAAGGCCAAGGCGGCCAGGACAATCAGGAATCGCATTGCTTTCTCCTCTTTAGGTTCTTGCGCAGGTTCGGACTAGTGCGAATAGCCGACCTTCGGCAGACGGATATCGTAAGCGATGCCACTCTTGCCACCATACAGCCAGGGGGTTCTCGTTCCGGCCGTGGTCCACATGACCTCTCCGCACTGCCACCAAATCGAATCGCCGATTTGTATAGTTACCGATTCTCCGGTGTCCTTGCGACGCTCCATGACGCGGAGAGAACAGGTATCCGGGATGTTGGGCGGATAATTGTCCTGGACATGAATCAGAGTGTCTTCCCGGCCACGAGCCATCCCGATTACCTTTCCCCCTACCATTTCGGCCTTCCTTCTGCTTGCTTATGTTGGCGAAAGCCTTTCCGGCGACACAAGGGGCCGGATGTTTATCCTATATGTCAGCACGGGGCGATACTGTGCGTTCTAGGACGCATCATCGGGAATCTGAGTGGGCGTCGTTTGCACCGCCGCGAACAGTAACTTGGCAATCAGCTTGGCCTTGGCCACGTCCATCGCGACTTGCTCGTAAACCGGATCGCACCAGCAGCGAGCAGCGACCCCAAGGCAGTCCTCCAAGGTCAACTCGGCCGGCGCCTTAGACCTGAGTTTTACGTCCTCCTGACATATCGTCTGTGGCAATGCTGATTCGCTGCCGTCCCCCGTGACGTCGCCAACGGTCAACTCCGCCCCCAGGCATGTTGCTGTAAGGCAGATCTTTAGACCGGGCCATTCAATCTCGAAAGATCGCTCCATCGGTTCCTCACTTTTGACTACTTCTTAAAACAAGGCTCAGGGCAATCCCCTCAGGTACACGTGCAGCGTCGGCAGAGACTCTTCATAATGCTCAAATCGCAGCGGCTCACCGTGCAACAACCCCGCCAGCACCGGGTCCAGCGTCCCGGCTGTTTGTTGGGCCCGCAGAGCCTGGAGTATACGCTCTGCGGGCACCCCAACACCACGCGAGATGCGCTCGACCGTGCGGTCCGCCTCGTACAGATCCCAGAAGCGACCATACCGATCAGCCACTTCTTCCAGCTTCAACCCGCCCGTCGCCCTCGCCGCGGCCGTCGCATAGTCCTCGACGTCGCGCCGGAACCGCGTCTCCAGGTCGGACAGGTACAACTGCCGCAGCCGCTTGTTCACGTCCGGGTCCGGGCTGGCGAGCGCCATGGGCGGTCGAGCCAACACGTCGCGAACGTAGTCCTGGATCGGGTGCAGAACCGTACGGTGACAGATCAGACACGTGAGCGGGCCTGCATGCACTCGGGTATCGACTCCTCGGTGGGCGGTGTTGCCAGCGATCGAATCTGGTGCCGAATTCTGCCGGTTGCCTTGGCCATCGGCCAACCAGAAGGCGGGCAGTCCGTTCGGCAGCACGGCAATCTGCTCCGTCACATCCGCCTTCAAATCCAGCAAGTTGCGCAGGGCATTCCGCTCGCCAACGCTGGTGTTGACGTCGATCGTGAGCCACAGTCCGCCGGTCAACGATTGCACCCGACGTATCTGCCGGTTGGCGATGGCCACGCGCCGGCTGCGGCGAACCGCGGCCCCCAGCTCCAGCTTGAGTTTGCGGGCCTGGTCGATCACCCCCTTGCCACCCACCAGCTCCAACCAGTCGGCTTCCTTCTTCCCTAGGCCGAGGAAGTCGTAGTAGCCTGTGCGGGTTCCGTCCCTGCCTTCCTGGATGACCGACTGATGGAAAAACCACAGAGCATTCACCACGGGCGCCTGACTCTGCGTCTCTTGCACCAGGTAGGCCAGGGCCTGTTGTTGCTGGGGTGTCTCCGTGAGCCACGGGGCCAACGCCCCCACGATCACTTTCTTCACGCCCGTCTTGCGGCGTTCGGTCGTCACCCAGCTGGAGCCCTGGTAGTAACCCCAGTTCTGGTACTGGATCTCCTCCCGCACCAGGCGCACATGCAGGAGCGGATCGGCGTCGGCCAGGCGTTCCCAGGTCTTGGGGCTGATCCCGTAGTCGCACAGGTTGAGCCGCACCAGATCGGCATTGACCACGGTCAGCGGCAACAGGTCTAGTTCCCGGCTCAGGCTGTTGACATGGTAGGCCAGGATCGGCAGGAAGTCGCGGCGTTCCTCTGGCAGCAGATCGGTCAACTCCAGGTAGCGCACATGCTGGCGTACCGCAACCGGCAGGGACTGGACGTCGACGGCAGCGGCGACAATGGCAGCGGCGGGGCCCTGGGCCTGGGTTGCCGTGCCGACCAGCATCAGGATAATGATTGCTCGCCACACCCGTTACTCCTCGACCCTGAGCCGCCGTAACGCTTCTCGGGCTGCCAGCACGGTCCCACCTGGAGCCCGCCATAGCGCCTCTCCGCCCTTGGGCCGGGCCTGGATCGTGTACCCATGCGCCCGCAAAAGATCATCGTCGGGGTAGCGACTTTCATGACAAGCGCTGGGATGCGTGGCTACTTCAGGCGCTCGTTCACGCTTACCCCTGGCCATGCGCCGCCCCTCCTCACGCCGCCAATCGTGCCGAATACCCCGGGGGCAACCCCTCCACGCGGATGGTTACCACACGCTCACCGGGAGGCGACGTGGGCGGCCCTTGTTGCGGGTAACGCCGCACGATCTCCCGGGCGTCGTCGGCCTGGGGGGACCAGATGCGTGGGTTGTAGGTCGGGGCCATCAGCGCCGTCGAATCACCACTGTGAGGCAACCCCAGGGCGTGGCCAATCTCGTGGGCCGCCACGGCCAGCAGGGAGATCAGCTCCGACGGTGCCGGGTGCCGATCGACCAGGGCGGCGAACCATCGTTCGTGGGTGCCATACTTCTGCTTCAGCTGCCGCATGCGCGGCTGGGGTAACTCGCTGTGAGCCAGTACGCCGCCAGGCCCGTCGATGGGGCCCGATCCCATCAGCACCAGCTGGGTGGCCGTGCCGTTGGGACTTTCGGCCACCTCAAGCCCGCAACCAGGAACTCCGGCCCACGACTCCCAGGCCAGGGCATAGATCATGCGTTGTAGTTGCGAGGTCACGCCGGGCAATCCCCCTGTGATCACCCAGCCGATGCGCGGCGAGTCCCAGCGTGCGGGACCCGTCCGTTGTGCCTGGATCGCGTCCGCGGCGTTGACGCCACAGAAACGGTGTCCCTCGAACATGCGCAGGCTGGCCAAGACGTCTCGGCGTTGACCCAAGAAGTAGCGGAGGCCGCGAAAACTCACGATCGGCCCCCTTCCCGGTCAAGCCTAACCAACACCTGGGCCAGTCCTTCCTCGACATTTTCCAGCCGCCCCAGTAGCAGGAGGATGTGCCTATCGTGCTGAGCCCGTTCGGCAGACAACTCATCGTGGAAGCCTTTAAGCAATTCCGGCACGGTCGTCTTCAGCGTGTGCCAGTGAACGTAGGCCAGAGCAGCCGCCATGAGACCAACCAACCCATGATTGGCGAGACCGGTGACAAGTAGTTCTATCGGCTGGCACTCCGGCGATGAAAAGGGGCAGCCGGGGCAGTCGTCGTTGACGCCCGGCCCCCCCTGCGGGTTGCAGGAAGCAGCGTAGCCAGATGCCATCGCCACACGCAAGCACGGTCACGCCAGTCGTAGGCCGGAAATGGCGTCGCGAAGACGAACCAGCTGGTCCATCGCCTCCCGCTTGGGGTTGGCTACGCGAGGCGATGGCTGCCAGCGTTCCAGCAGTTTCTGGGCAACGAACAGGTAGCGTTCGCACTCGCGCAGCAGCCGGCCTGTGTCCGAAGGCGAAGGAGCAGTCGCACGGTTGCGGCTGGGCTTACTGGAGTCGTCGGAGGGTGCTGATTCCGGCTTGGCTTCCTCTACACTGTCGGCCTTGCAAATGGCCAGAATCTCCCGCTGCTCGGCGGGCGTCAATCCCGACCAGATCGCCTGCACGTCTGCGGGCAGGTCGAGCAGGTCCAGATCGGCAGCATCAAGGAGCGAGCCGGGGTGCGTATTGTACGCACCCTCAACTAGCTCATTTTCGTCTTGCAGTAGTCGGCGCACGAGCCCTTCCGTTACACCGCATGCGCCCGCGATTCGTCGGTTGGACCACCGGGACCACTCCGGATCGTCCAGCATAGTTTGCACAGCTTTGCGCTTGTCCTCATTGGTACGCCGCAGGCCGTGCTTGGTATTAGCTCCCAGACTAAAGAGCAGCGCGTCTCGAAAGGCGCCCTGCCGCACGTCGACCAAGATTTGCCCCAGGCCCGCTAACTCATGGGCGCGAAAGCGGTGGTATCCATCAGCCAAGTACACACTTTGGCCACTACGGAATACAACCACGGGTGGTAATTGCACGGGCGGGTCTGCCTTCAGGCAGAGAGCGTATTCGCCGGCCGTATCCTCGTCGATGGCAACGCGGGGTTGGAGCCGCGGATTACGGGTGATCTGGTTCAGGCGCAAGTACATGAACGCTTTCTCCACCATGAAGAGGTTCTCGCCAGAAGGTGCCACGGACGACAGCACTAATGGTTGCGAACGAGACGCCGTATTCTCTGGCCAGGGCCGATTGCGTGGCTTCTCGCTGACGGTATCGGTGCCGAATCTCAGCTACTTTTTTCCAGGTCAGCTTGGCCGCAGGATGGTTTTCCCCACGAGGGTGGTGTATTGGGTTCCGAAATTCATCGTTCGTTCCCGGGCGCCATCGCCCCTTGGCGAACATGTCACGATTGTTGTCGGCGATGGTGCCCAGAAACAGGTGGTCCGGCCGGCAACACTTGCGGTTGTCGCAGGTGTGTACTGTACTCGCGCCTCCTGATTCGGACCCGCCCGTACCCCGTCTGGGTGTACAGCGACATGGTCCACTCCCAACACCCGGATTCCGTCTTGAAAATTCTGGCCCAGAAGCGGGCGGATTCCACTTCGGTTAGAATGCTCACAGCCATGAACGATGCCTTTCTCGAAAGGCGTGATTGTGGTCAGAGTCGCGCTGGCGTTACGTCCGCCAGCGCGACTCGTGCATTCTAACTCTTTGCCGACTGCTATCAATGTTGGTTGTGTCCTCACTCCACGCTTACCGCTGGTCATACGTCCTCATGAGGGATCCTCTTGCGCAGGTCGGAAACGCTGATCTCGCCCGCGTCGCAGGCGTCAACCAGGACCTTCTGTACGATGCGGCCGTTGTCGCCAACCACGTGCAGCCAGCCTTTGCCGGGAGGCAGACGAGCATCCCCGGGCAGGCACAGACTGGGCGCAACGCATGCGTCGGGGCTCACGCCTTGCTGTCGCAGCCAGGCTACACGACGACGCAGGACCGAGATTTTCTCGGGGGACCCGGGCACTGCATCCGTGGGTTGATAGGGGGACGTTTGCGTGACGCGGGCGCGGACCAGGTCCGCGAACCGGTCTGAGAGAGAGTCTGCCATAGACGCCTCGGTCCACGGCTGCCGTAGCCGTGGCCAGCACGAACGGACCATCCGACAGCCGGCACAGCTACGGCGGCGAGACGGCGTCGGCACAGAGCGGCCGGGGTCAAGCTGGATGAGGGGACCCGGTCGCTACGTCATTGTAACCGTAAACAGACGTCGAAACTCCGCAAAGGCCGTGACGGGGCCGTTCGGGACGCCAGTTGAATACTGGCCGTGGAAGGATAGAATAGGGCGGGCCGAACGGATGCTGTTAACACCCGGCGGCCCTGACCACGCCGGTAATGAGCCAGTACGGCAGCAAAAGATCGCGGCACATCAGCCCGTGATGTAATCACTCCGCAAATGATTGCCCCCAGTGTGAAAGTCGCTGTCTAACACGACGCCAAGCTTCTCGGCCAATTGGTTATAATCGTGTATTCCATTTGCGCAGTGCCAGAGCACGCCAGGGACACGCTCGAACCGATCCTTGGTGAACAGGTCCCAGGGCGCCATCTCCTCCTTGATCACTTCGGTGCAAACGTGGTGCATGATCAGTTCGCACGCCATCCCCACCGGTCGCGGGGCCAGGTGTGCCAGCACATCCGGGTTGTGCCAGCGATCCACGTCCAGCAGACACGCCTCGGTTCGTAGGGGGAACTGGAATGGGTGCTCAACGCACGGTTGCCCTGCCAGCGGCCGGCCTGTCTTGGCCAGGGCCCGGGCCCCCTCCTGGAGCCAGCGCGGCCTGGTCACCACGAAGCGATGGCTGAGCTTGGCCAAGTAGCGGATGCCGCGGTCCTTTGCCCACATGATGCCTCTTGCAAAGGCCGCCATGTCCCCGCCGGAATGACCGATCCGCGACAGGGCCACGTGGACGTCCACACCGGGGTACTGGCAAGCCAGGGCCTGGATACGCTCCCAGCCACCGTCCGGCGAGCGATCGTCGGAGATCAGGATCGGCACGTCGCCGGCGTAGCGACGGATGGCCCGGATCTGCATCTCGATCAGGCCGGGGTAGCCGTAGGAGCCGACCACGACGCCGCACGCGGGATCGCCGGGGAGCGGGTAGAACTCGTCTATGGGTTCCCGGTGCGGACAGTGGCAGCAATCGCCCTCGGTGGCGTCGGGGATGTTGCGAGTCGGAGATGTGCAGCTGAAGACCTTCAGCTTCTTGATGGCGCCCTGTCAGCCGGGTTCGGTCCGGGTAACGGCCCGGCCTTCGGCGTTGCGTTGTTCGGGACCGAGGTGGCGGCAGCGAAGAACACGGAATAAGGTAGCAGACGGGGAGGGCAATGGGGGTAGACCAAAAAAGAAGCGACGGTATGTCACGCTCTGCTCTGTTGTGCAGGGGTTGTCAGGCGGACACTTCCCGGAACACAATTCCCAGAGGCGTCCGAGCATCGGTCGTTTCAGGGCTAGGCAAAAGCCTGGAGAATTGCACTGACAATCCATAATGCTATCTCGTAATAATGATGCGATCCCAGCCGTAGTCGACGTCGCCCAGGGAGCCTCCGCAGTAACCTCTGGTAATACCGGTCCTTCCGCTTTCCGGACCGTATTCCATATAGAGCGGGTCGCATGAAAAAACCAGAGGAGACGACTTCGGAGAAACGCTGTCTCGGCCAAGCCCACACGGCGGGTCGTACCCCCCACCCGCCCCCAGACTTTCAAAACCGTTGTCGCAGCGGAACCCATCGTAAGCGAAATGGGGCAAGAAGCATCCTTCTAAGACGACTGAAAAGAAAAAGGTAACTCCGGTTAAGGGCGGCTTGTGTAAGTCGCACGGGCGGTCTGGTAGATAGAGTGTTGTGATCCCGCCTCCCCACAAGCCCTCTCGGTAACAATAATCAAGGGCGCCTCCAGGGTTGCAGGAGAAGTGCCCCGTACCTCCAAGCATAAGCACGTTAAGAACGGGCGGGAATGTTCTCCCCGGACAACATCCGACCAGTATAGGAGGGGGCGCCGACCCTGATCCACTCCCGCTCCCGCTGAACCGCGGGCTCACCAACCGGCGCCTTCAGCAGTAGTAGAAACTCGGCCGCGACTCCGGCGGCAACTCGGTGGCGCCTGGGCTGACCGGGCTGCACAGTCCCGAGCCCGATGGGTCGCGACGTTCCTGGAGGGTCGTTTCACCCTGCTCCCACATAAGCACGTAATCGCCGTGCTGGGGCAAGGGCGTCGGCGCCAGGACGTGGGCCCAACCCGTGCGCCGACTGTCGCGCAGCGAGGGTGGGTTGGTCGAGTGGTCGATGTCCTGGACGACAACCGAGTACCAGCGCGTGGTGGTAGACGCGCACTTGATCCGGCCCACGGCCATGTTGTCCGTCGTCTTGGGCAGGAACACGACGCCGGTTGGCGTGTCGAACATGGAGCCGCTGCCGGCGCCGATCTGCATCTCCTGGCGGCGTTCCACCTCGCGCATGAGGCGACGGGCCCCGGGGGCCAGAATGAAGCCGTCGCGGTCGAACAGTCGCTGTGGATCGCCTGGCATGGTGTGCGCACCCCGGAACCGGAAGGGCGACAAGCGTTCCAGGGTAGCGAATGGAATGGGGCTGGGGCGAACGGGTGGATGGAGGCTCAGGTGCGGAGG
>Ga0247727_10007125_pt1 | contig 21522 bp, 15 predicted proteins | sample WisWelCaveWW1625_FD_202498 | JGI IMG/M metagenome (GOLD analysis project Ga0247727, IMG submission 202498) | Biofilm microbial communities from Wishing Well Cave, Virginia, United States - WW16-25 | ecosystem: Environmental > Aquatic > Deep subsurface > Groundwater > Cave microbial mat | place... | reverse complement strand
CGTCACCCCGAGCGCGGGCGGCACCTGGCAGCTCACCGCCGAGTGGCTCGGCGACCGTCGCCATCAGCTCGCCCGCGCGAGAGCGTGCAGCCTCGAGATCGCCTCGCCGCCACCTCCGCCTCCGGCACCGCCACCGAAGGCAGCCTCCTCGCTCAGCCTCACCTGCGACCCCACGATCCTCTTCCCCGGTGACTCGATCACCGTCACGGGCACGCTCTCACCCGCCCACAAGGACGCCAGGATCGAGATCACCTTCCGCGGCCCAGGAGACACGAAGTACGCCGACGTCGTGACGACAGACGAGACGGGCTACTTCGCGGACAACTACGGCCCCATCGTGTCGGGGGACTGGACCGTGCGCGCCCATTGGGACGGGGACTCGGATCACGAGTCCGCCGATTCGCCCTCGTGCTCCTTCGTTCTCCAACCGCCGTGAGTCGGGCCCGAGCTCAGGAGGTGTCGACATGAAGCGAAGACTCCCCACGCCGTCGATGGTCGTGGCCTGTCTGGCACTGCTCGTCTCGCTCGGCGGGACGGGGTACGCGGTCACCGCGCTGCCCAAGAACAGTGTCGGCACCGCCCAGCTGAAGAAGGACGCCGTCATCTCGGCGAAGGTCAAGGACGGCAGCCTGCTCGCCGCGGACTTCAAGCAGGGACAGGTTCCGGCCGGCCCGAAGGGTGACACGGGCGAGAAGGGCAGCTCCGGGGACAAGGGAGACAAGGGAGACAAGGGAGACAAGGGCGATCCCGGTGCTACGAGCCTGATCGTGCGCAGCGTTGCCGGTTTCAAGGCCTCCGGCTTCCACCAGCAGACGATCCTGTGCTTCCCGGGAGAGGTGGCGACGGGGGGAGGAGCCACCGGTAGCGCCAAGCTTCTGGAGAGCCGGCCGGCCCAACAAGCTGGTGTGCCCACGGGGTGGACGGCGGCCGTGGACGAAACGGTGGCGACCTCTCTCAACGTGTACGTCGTCTGTGCGTCTCCATGACGTCCCGCGGACGAGTGAGCTACCCGCGCCGCGCCATCGTCGCGCCGAGCTCCGCGCGGGAACGGATGCCGAGCTTGCGGTAGACGCGGGCAAGGTTCGCCTCCACCGTGCGGCGACTCATGAAGAGCCTGGCGGCGATCTCCTTGTTCGTCAGACCCGACGCGGCGAGCTCCGCGACCTGTTGCTCGTTGACCGTCAGCTCCTCGGGCGCGCGGCGGAGCCCGATGCGGACGATCTCGTCACGCGCCCTCTCCGCCCACAGGGGCGCCGGTAGCGCGTCGAAGATCCCGAGCGCCCGCTCGAGAGTAGCGCGGGCTGCGCTTCGCTCCTTGCGCCTTCGCTGGACACGGCCGAGGCATAGCAGCGTGCGCGCGAGCTCGAAAGGCATGCCGAGCCGCTCATGGTGACCGATTGCGTCCTCCAGCGAGGCCTCGGCGGCGGCGACATCGCCGTGCGCCGCCTGCAGGAGGCCTCGGCAGCGCGCTGCAACCGCGAGCGTCCACGGCCGCGGGAACACCCGACCGCGTGCCTCCAGCCGCTCGAGCAGCCGACCCGAGCGCTCCAGCTCGCCGAGCGTGACGACGGCTTCGATGTGATCTCCGTGAAAGCGGTAGTCGGCGGGCTCGCGCATCCCGGCCGACTCGATCAGCTCGTCGGCTCGCGTGTAGGCGCGGTCGGCGTCTGCCGCTTCGCCGAGCGACAACGCGACAAAGCCCGCCGCTTCGTGGCAGCGTGCCTCGAAGAGCACCGACGGGTAGTCGTCCAGGAGCCCGAGGACGCGAGCGATGGCCCCCTGCGCCTCGTCGACTCGCGCGAGCTGTGCCTGCACCTGCGCCCGCATCGCGTCGAGCGACGCGGCGAACAGCACGTTTCCGCTGCGTTCCGAGATCTCCATCGCCTCTGCGATCAGTCCGTCGGCCCGCTCCGGGTCTCCCGTCAGCCACGCGAGCCACCCGAGCTGCATCAGCTGCTCGCAGACGACGACCTCGTCCTCTTCCGCCAGGGCGTGCTCGAGGCGCCGCTCACCTCGCTCCCTGGAGGTGGCGAAATCGTCGTTGTACCGCGGCCACGTCAGCGGCACATGGCTCTGTTCCCACCGGCTCGCCGTCTCCTGCAGGAGGATTCCCAGCGCCGCGCCCTCGGCGTCGGGGGATCCACCTTCCTTGAGCTCCCATTCGACCCGGTTGAGAAGCGCCTCAGAGTAGAGCCCTGGTTCCTCGGACTGATCGAGGAGGTCGACCGCGGCGCGCGCATGCTCTGCCGCGCGCGGAATGTTCTCCGAGCACATCCAAGCGAGCTGCGAGTGCAGCCGACCTCGCTTCTTCCGGTCGTGCGTGTCCACGAGCGCCTGCTCGCAGAGATCGATGCCCTCGTCCCAGCCTCCGTCGTACCAGCGCACCAGTCCGAGCTGTGCCAGCGCGTCGGCCCGCCACTGCCCGGTGGCGGCCACGGTGAAGAGCTTCTCCAGGATCTCGCGAGCCGCCGGTGTGTCACCCGCCGTGAACAGGAGCTCCCCGAGCTCGGCGCTGCGCCGGTGAAGCTCCTCGACGAGAGAGGGGGGAGTGAGTCGCCGGGCCTCACGTTTCAGTGAGACCGCGGCTTCGATCGCTCCTCGAGAGCGTGCCTGCCGGCACGCGGCATCCAGCGCCTGGGCAACTGCCTCGTCGGGACCGCCGGCGGCAAGGGCAAGGTGGCGGGCACGTTCCTCCGCGTCGGGGAGGCTATCGGCGAGCCGGCCGTGCAGGTCGCGCCGCTGGCCGGGCGTCGTCGCCTCGTACACGGCCGACGCAAACAGCGGATGCGTGAACACGATGCGGCCGTCGGCCTCGATCCGAATGAGGTCAGCAACGATGGCAGGTTCCAGCGCTGCCTCGTTCACTACGGCAAGCGAAGGGTCGGAGAGCGCGGCAGCAACGAGGAGCGCATCTCGCGTCGCCGTCGGCAGCCGCCGGATGCGAGCCTTCAGAAGCTTGCGGAGATCGTCGGGAACCGGCAAGGCCGCACCCGGGCCGGGGTCACCGCCGACGACGAGCTCGCGCGCGATCTCGAGCGCATGGAACGGGTTCCCGCGGGAGGCGCGCTCGATCCGGACGAGGGTCGGCCGTGGGAAGGAGCGCCCCAGCCGCTCCTTGATCATCTGGTGGAGCGAAGCGAGGCTCAGCGGCTCGAGTCGACAGACGACCCGAATGTGGTCGCTCAGTGCCTGGTCGAACGTCGGCGGCCGCCCGTCCTCGATCCGAACCGAGGCGACGATTCCGACCGGCTCACTCTCGAGTCGGCGCGCGACGAACTCGAGCGCCGACGCCGTCGGTGGGTCGATCCACTGTGCGTCGTCGACCGCGACGACGATGGGCTGGACGGCGGCACCGGTCGTCAGCGTCGAATGGAGCGCGACGGCGATCGCGCGTTGATCGGGGGGCGACCCGGACGCGGTGCGGCGGAGGAGGGCGATCTCGAGCGCCTCGCGCAGCGGGTCGGGAATCGCCTGGAGCGTCGACTCGGGGACGCCGGCGAGAAGGTCGCCCAAGCTGGCAAACGAGAGCCTCGCCTCGGACTGGGACGGTCGCGACGACAGCACCAGAAACCCCAGGCTGCGCGCCCGTTCGACCGTCTCGCGCCAGACCGTGGTCTTGCCGATCCCCGGCTCGCCCTCGAAAACGAGCGCGCATGGGCCCGACGGCACACGCCCGAGGAGCTCCAGACCCGCTCGAAGCTCGCTCTCGCGTCCCACCGTACGCCGCTCCATGGGCCAAACTCTGAACCCTTGGCGGCGCGAGGGGAAGACGACCGGCAGGAGGAGGCGGCGCCGTGAGGCTTAGTGGTCCGCTCGCTGCGCCATAATGGCGCCGAGCTCGGCGCGGGTGCCGATGCCGAGCTTGCGGTAGGCGCGCGCCAGGTTCGCTTCGACGGTGCGCCGGCTCATGAAGAGCTGGGCGGCGATCTCCTTGTTCGTAAGGCCCGACGCGGCAAGCTCCGCGACCCGCTCCTCGTTCACCGTCAGCTCCTGAGGCGCGCGGCGGATGCCGATGCGACTGATCTCCTCGCATGTCCTGTCAGCCCAGAGCGGCGTCGCCAGCCCCTCGAAAATCTCGATTGCCCGCTCGAGCGTCATGCGGGCGGCGCTTCGCTCCTTTCGCCTTCGCTGCACCCGGCCGAGGCAAAGCAGCGTGCGGGCGAGCTCGAACGGCATCTCGAGGCGCTCGTGATGGCCGAGCGCCCCCTCCAGCGAGCGCTCCGCGCCCTCGAGGTCTCCGCGCGCCGCAAGCAGGAGGCCGCGGCAGCGCGCAGCCACCGCAAGCGTCCATGGCCGCGGCAGAACCCGGCCCCTCGCCTCCAGGCGGGCCAAGAGGGCCTCGGCTCGTTCGAGCTCTCCCAATGCGACGGCCGCCTCGATGTGGTCGCCGTGGAATCGATGATCCGCCGGCTCTCGCATTCCTGTCGCCTCGATCAGCTCATCGGCCCGGGTGTACTGACGGTCGGCTTCCGCGTCGTCGCCGAGTGACAGGGCGAGGAACCCGAGCGTCTCGCGAGGGCGCACCTCGGTCAGCGGGTAGTTCCCGAGCCTGGAGAGGAGGTCAGCAACCGTCGCTCGTGCCTCGTCGACCCGACCGAGTTGGGCGTGCACGTGCGCGCGCCACGCGGAAGCGCTCGTCTCGAAGATCACGTCGCCTGCGCGCTGGGCCAGGTCGACCGCCTCTTCGAGCATGTGGTCGGCCTCGCGCGGATCGCCGGTCAGAAACGCCAGGACGCCGAGATGCATCAGCTCGTGGCAGACGACCGGGTCGTCCTGCGCCTGGCGGCCGCACTCGAGCCACTCCTCGTGCCGCGCTCGTGACGTCTCGAAGTCGTCGATCAGCCTGGCCCAGTAGGCGGGTACGTGGCTGCGCTGCCATCCCTCGGCGGTCTCCTGGAGGACAATTCCCCGTGCCACGGCTTTGTCGTCGGCACCTCTTCCGGCCTTTAGCTCGCATTCCGCCAGGCTGAGCAGCGCCGCGGAGTACAACTCCGGCTCCGTCTGCTCGTCGAGGAGCTCGAGAGCGGCTCTCGCGTGCTCGGCGCCCCGAAGGATGTCCCAGTCGCACACACAGGAGATCCGAAAGTGGATCTCGGCTCGCACCTCGCGGTCGTCGACGCCGTCCAGTGCCTCCTCGGCCAGCCGGATCCCCTCGTCCCACGCGCCCTCGAACCAGCGCACCATGCCGAGAACGGCGAGAGCGGTGCTCCGTACCACCCCCGCCGGTGTACCGTCCACGACCGTCCTGAGCGCCACTCGAGCGCCCGGCGTGTCCCCGGCGGCGAAGAGAAGCTCGCCCAGCTCAGCGCCGCGCCGACCCACGGCCTCAGCGCGAGCCGGGGGTGTCAGGCGCAGCGCCTCCCGCTTGAGGCGGGCAGCCGCGTCGACGGCGCCCCGGGATCGGGCGGTGCCGCACGCGTCGTCGAGCGCTCTGGCAACGACCTCGTCGGGCTCGGACGCTGCCAGAGCCAAGTGGCGCGCTCGCTCCTCTGCGTGGCCGACCCGCCCGGCGAGCCGTGCGTGCAAGTCGCGTCGACGTGTCGGCGTGGCGGCGTCGTACACCACGGAGGCGAAGAGCGGATGGCTGAAGAGAATGCGGCCATCCCGCTCGACGCGGATCACGTCGGCCTCGACCGCAGGCCCGAGGGTGGTCTCGTCGACGTGATCGGTTGTCGGGTCGGCAAGAGCCGACGCGGTGAAGAGAGCATCTCTTGTCTCGCGCGGAAGCCGGCGGATATGCGACAGAACGAGCCTACGGAGGTCCTTCGGCACCGGGAGATCAGCGTTCGAACCGATGGCGCCCGCGGCGTCGAGCTCACGCGCGATCTCCAGCGCGTGGAACGGGTTGCCTCGCGACGCGCGCTCGATCCGAACGAGTGTCGGCCGCGGGAAGGAGTGCCCCAGCCGCTCCTTGATCACCTGGTGGAGCGAGGCAAGGCTCAGCGGCCCGAGTCGCGCGACGACGCGAGTCTCCTCGTTCACCGCCTGATCGAACGTCGGGGGCCGGCCGTCCTCGATCCGAACCGAGGTGACAATGCCAACACGCTCGTCGCCGAGCCGGCGCACGACGAACTCGAGTGCCGACGCGGTCGGAGGGTCGAGCCACTGCGCGTCGTCGACCCCGATCACGACGGGACGTAAGGCGGCGCATGACTTGAGCATCGAATGAAGCGCGATCGCGATGGCGCGGCGACCGGGGGGCGGCCCGGACGCGGCGCGGCGGAGGAGAGCGATCTCGAGAGCATGTCGCTGCGGGTCGGGAATCGCGTCGAGCGTCGAGTCGGGGACGTTTGCGAGGAGGTCGCCCAGGCCGGCGAACGAAAGCCTCGCCTCCGATGGGGCCGGCCGTGAGGACAGCACCAGGCATCCCAAGTCTCGCCCGCGCGCGACCACGTCCTCCCAGACGGTGGTCTTCCCGATCCCTGGCTCGCCTTCGAGCACGAGCGCACGCGCTCCGGTCGCTACGCCCTCGAGGAACTCCATCCCGAGCGCCAGCTCCTGCTCCCGTCCGACGACCGACCTGCCACTCACGAGGGGGACTCTGAACCTTCCCGGAGTGGAACGGAAGGTCGGCGCAGAGACGCTTCAGACGGGCTGCGACGCGACGACCGGCGTCGTTGTCGGCGCGTCCACGCCGCCCGCGTCCTCGACCGTGACCGCGACCACGCTGCCCGGCTTGACGGTGCCGTCGACGAGGACGACGTCCTGCCCGTCCTCGCCGGGGAACAGCCCGGCGGGCTTCGGCGCATCGCCGTCGACGATCCACACCTCGTACGTCTTGCCCGACGGGACGGGGTCGACCATGTCGAGCACGAGCACCGCATCCCCGTCGGAGCCGACGACCAGCTGCCCCTCGCCGGCCTGCAGTGCCACCGTCTGCGAGTCCGGGTCGGCGAGCACCGCCTGGGTCTTTTCCGTCTCGGTCAGGGCCGTCCGCGTCGCGTCGAGGTCGTTCGAGAGCGACACGGCGTAGAGCCCGAGCCCGATCGCGGCCGTCGCTGCAACCGCGGCGGCTGCACCGAACACGGGTGTCCAGCGGCTGCGGCGAGGCTCGAACGGGACCACGGTCTGGCGCTCCGCCCGCGCGGCGTCAAGGATGCGCTCGCGCAGCGCCGGTAGCGGCGCCGGGCCGGCTGTTGCGACCGCGAGCGCCTCGGCGGTCTCCCAGAACGACTCGAGCTCCTCCTGGCAGCGCTCGCAACCCGGGAGGTGCGCCTCGAAGGCGGCGCGCTCGTCGGCGTCCAGCGCGTCCAGCGCGTAGCCGGCCGTCAGCTCGTGAATTCCGGGCTCCATGATCCTTCCGCTGTCTCGTCGAGGAGCTCGCGCAGCTTGGCGAGCCCGGCGAACATCCTGCTCTTGATGGTACCGAGCGGTACTCCCAGCCTTTCCGCCAGCTCCGTCTGCGAGTAGCCGCCGAAGTACGCGAGCTCGATTGCCTCCCGCTGCGCGTCCGGCAGGCGTCGCAGCGCCGCCTGCACGCGCTCGCGCTCGAACCGGAGCCACACCTCTTCGTCGGGGCCGGCCTCGTCACTCGCGATCGCAGTCGCGACACCGTCGTCGAGGGCGTCGGCGCGCCGTCTCTGCTCGCGACGGACGAGATCGACGGCGCGGCGGTGCACCAGCGTGAGGATCCACGTGCTCGCTTTCGCCCGCTCGGCGCGGAACGCGGCGGCGGTGCGCCAGACGGCGAGGAATCCCTCCTGGACTGCATCCTCCGCCAGCCGGTCGTCGCGCACTACCCGCAGCGCGAGCCCGTAGGCGACGCGCCCGACCCGGTCGTACAGCTCCGCCAGCGCGGGCTCGTCGCCGCGCGCCACAAGCGCGACAAGCGCTTCGTCAGACAGGTGTGCGAGGTGCTTGCGCATCGACCGGTCGGCCCGCGGGGCGGCCAACGCTACCACGGTGGGCGCGAGGTTCATGCCTCTCGTTCGCCGGGAGAGCCGTGGTGGTTCGGCGAACCGGCTGGCCATGCGACGCGAACAAGGGCCGACCCCAAGACGAACCGACCAAAGGAGATGTCAACAATGCGCAAGGGGATCATGCTCGCCGCACTGGGCTCGCTGCTCGCAGCGTCCGCCGTTGCGGCGGCAGTCACGCTCGGGCCGGGCGACAGCACGGCGTCGAGCCACCGGGAGGCGCCGCTGATCTCGGAGGACCCGTCGGCCGACCTGACCGACGTCTACGCCTTCCGCAGCCCGGACAAGCCCAACACGGTCACGATCCTCGCGAACGTGATCCCGGGCGAGGATCCGGCCGCCGGCCCGAACTGGTACACGTTCTCGCCGAACGCCCGGTACAACCTCAAGATCGACACCACGGGCGACGTCAACCCCGACGTCACTTACCGCTTCGAGTTCAAGACGAAGACGGGCCCTTACTTCCTCGGTGACACCGCACAGCCGTTCACGGTCACGCGGATCGCCGGCGGCAAGGCACGCGTCGTCGCGAAGGGCACGACCGCCCCGAACAACATCGGGCCACGCTCGACCCCGAAGTACCGCGAGCTCGCTCAGAAGTCGATCGTCTCGTTCGACGGTGGCGCCTCGAAGGCGTTCGCCGGCCAGCGCGACGATCCGTTCTTCGGCGACATCGGCGCCATCTTCGACCTCGTCGCCATCCGCAAGGGCACGGGCAACCAGGGCGGCGGCAAGGACTTCCTTGCCGGCTACGCCGTCCACACGTTCGCCGTGCAGGTGCCGATCGCGAACCTGAAGGGCAATGACGGCGTCATCGGCGTGTGGTCCTCGGTCGACCGCCGCAAGGTGACGACCCGCGGTGGCGCGACGTTGAACTCGGGCCCGTGGGTCCAGGTCAACCGTCTCGGCAACCCGCTCGTCAACGAGGTGATCATCCCGACCGGGCTCAAGGACCGCTGGAACTCCCAGCAGCCCTGGGTGGAGTCGCAGTACCGCAAGTACTACGAGACACCCATCCTGGCAGCGGTGATCAACCAGCTGTACAAGCTCGGCGCTCCCGAGACCGGGCGCGACGACCTCGTCGCTGTCCTCCTCACCGGCGTGCCGAAGCTCAACTACACCGGCAAGAAGCTCGCCGACGTGCTCCGGCTCAACCTGACCATCCCGGTGACCGCGAGCCCGAAGCGGCTCGGCGTGCTCGCCGGCGACAACCAGGGCTGGCCGAACGGCAGGCGGTTGGGCGACGACGTGATCGACATCGCCGAGCAGGCGGTGGGCGGGTTCCTCAAGGGGACGAAGCTCCCGCTCGGCGACGGCGTCGACGGTGACGACCTCAAGCTGCTGCCCGCGTTCCCCTACGCGGCGGATCCGCAGAGCGGCTTCGAGAACACCAAGGGCAAGTAGTCCGTTTCGTACGGACGACGTGTGAGGGGCCGCCCGTGGGCGGCCCCTCACCGTTTAAGGGTGCGAACCGGTCTCGCTCTGCCGGCGAACCAGTGCCGTGCGGACGCGCTCCAGGCTCGCCCTGCTTCTCGCCCTCGCGGGGGCCCTGTCGGCGGGCGCTCTCCTCGGGGGAGCGCTGGTCGAGCGTGGCGGCAGCGGCGCGGAGCGGAGAGCCGCGGCCACCGTTGCAGCCAATGTCGCGGCCGAGGCAGCGCTCGGCGGATACGGCGCAGCAGGCGCGGCGGACACGGTGGCGCTCGAGCGTCAGGTGCTCGCGACCCCCAACGACGTTCGCGCACTGACGCTGATCGGCTACGCGTATCTCCAGCGCTGGCGGGAGACGGCCGACGCGTCCTTCCTGCCGCGCGCGAACGAGGCGCTGCGCCGCGCGAGGCGCCTTGAACCCGACGATCCTCTCGTCGTCACCGGCCTCGGCTCGCTCGCGCTCACCCAGCACGAGTTCCGCCGCGCGCTGCGACTCGGCCGCGAAGCGCGCCGGCTGGCGCCGTACAGCGCCCGGCCGCTCGGCATCGTCGGGGACGCGCTGCTCGAGCTCGGCCGCTACGAGGAGGCGTTCGCCGCCTTCGAGCGTATGAACGCGCTGAAGCCGAACCTCGCCTCGTACGCGCGCATCGCCTATGCGCGCGAGCTCCTCGGCGACATCGACGGCGCCGTCTCCGCGATGCGGCTCGCCGTCGACGCTGCGAGCGCACAGCGCGAGCCGGCCGTTTGGGCCCGGGTCGAGGTTGCGAAGCTCGAGCTCGGGCGGGGCCGGCTCGACGCGGCGGAGCGCGAGTTGCGGGCGGCGCTCGCCCTGCTGCCCGGGTACGTGTTCGCGGAGGAGCAGCTCGCGCGGGTGGAGGCCGCGCGCGGGCGCATCGGGCGCGCCGTCGCCCGCGCTCGCCGCGCTGCCGAGTCGGTGCCGCTGCCACAGCTCGTGGCGCTGCACGGCGAGCTACTCGAGCGCGCAGGCCGGCCCGCTCAGGCACGCCGGCAGCTGGCCACGGTCGGGGCGATCGATCGCCTGCTCGCCGCAGGCGGCATCCGCACCGACCTCGAGCCCGCGCTCTTCCAGGCCGACCATCTCGTGGGCCGCGCGGGTCTCGTCAGCAGGGCCCGCGCCGCCCGCGCCGCGCGTCCCACGGTGTACGGCGACGACACGCTCGCCTGGGCGCTCGCGCGTACGGGCCAATGTGAGGAGGCCCTTCCCTGGGCGCAGCGGTCGCTTCGGCTCGGGACACAGGACGCGCTCCTCTTCTTCCACCGCGCCTGGATCGAGGACTGTCTTGGCCGCACCGCCGCCGCGCGGACGTGGGCGCGGCGCGCGCTTCAGCTCAACCCGCATTTCTCCGTCCGCTGGGAGCCGATCGCTCGGAGGCTCGCTGTATGAGCGCGTTCGTGAACCGCTTTGGGCCGGCGGACGAACACGCGCTGATCCATCCATAGGCAATGAGGGGAAGGGGGTAGTGCCATGACAGTCAGACGAGGGAGCCTGACGCTCCTGTTCGTCGTGCTCGCCGCTGCTGCGGCCGTCGCCGCCGCGCTGTCGAGCAGGGTGGCGCCGGACAGCGCCATCGCGTCGAGCCACCGGGAGGCGCCGCTGATCGCGGACGACCCGGCGGCCGACAACACCGACGTCTACGCGTTCGTGAGCCCGGATGCGGCGCACACGGTGACCCTGATCGCGAACTACATCCCGCTGGAGGATCCGGCGGGCGGGCCGAACTACTACCGGTTCGACCCGAGCGTGCTGTACGAGCTCAACATCGACAACAACGGCGACGCCGAAGAGGACGTCGTCTACCAGTTCCGCTTCAAGACGACCGTCTCCAACGGCGCCACGTTCCTCTACAACACCGGTCCGGTCACCTCTCCAACCGACCCCGATCTCAACGTCAAGCAGACATACTCGGTCACCCGGGTCCTGCTGGACGCGACCGGGCACGTCCTCTCGTCATCGGTGATCGGCTCGAACCTGCCGGTGCCGGCCACGAACATCGGGCCGCGCTCCAACCCGTCGTACGACGCGACGATGGGCGTCGTCTCACTCGGCGGTGATCGCAAGGTATTCGCCGGTCCGCGCGACGACCCGTTCTTCGTCGACCTCGGCTCGATCTTCGACCTCGGCGGGCTGCGGCCGTTCAACGCGCTTCATGCGATACCGCTCGCGGCGGAGGCCGGGCAGGACGGCGTGCTCAACTACAACACGCACACGATCGCCCTGCAGGTGCCGAAGACCGACCTGCTGAAGGCGCCCGCGGCAAACGGGACGATCGGCATCTACGCGAGCGCCTCGCGGCAGAGGGTTCGCATCCTGCACGGGAACGGCAGCGTCGAGAACACCGGGAAGTGGGTGCAGGTGTCCCGTCTCGGGAACCCGCTCATCAACGAGGTCGTCATCCCGGTCGGCAAGAAGGACCGGTGGAACTCCACCGACCCGGCTGACGACGTGCAGTTCCTCCAGCACTACACGACGCCGGAGCTCGCCGGGATCGCGGACGCGCTGTACGCGGTGCTCGACGGCAGCTTCACGACGAACCGGCAGGACCTCGTGGCAGTGCTGCTCACCGGCGTCCCCGGCCTGAACTTCACCGGGAACACCAAGGCGGACCTGTTGCGGCTGAACACGGCGATCCCGCCTGCAGCGAGCCCGGATCGGCTCGGCGTGCTCGCAGGCGACTTCGCCGGCTTCCCGAACGGCCGCCGTCTCGCCGACGACGTGACAGACATCGAGATCCGTGCCGTCCTCTGCGGCTACGGCGCGATCCTGCAGGGTGCCCTCGGCCTCTGCAACTTCACGCCGAACAACGTGATCGACGACGACGTCGACGCGAACGAGAACGCGTTCCTGTCGAACTTCCCCTACGTGGCGGCGCCCAACCAGGGCTACGCGCACACGGGGCACAAGTAGAAGGGAGGGGGGTCCGGTGAGACACGCACCGGCGACCACTGCCGCGTATGCGGGGCTTACCAGGCCCCCCTATGACTCGCGCCGCCGCCGTCGAGTGCCGGCGAGGCTACTCGCCCTCCTTGCAGCCGGTGTGGTGGCGCTGGCGGTGGCGCTGGCCGTGCCCCAGGGCGCGGCTGCGCACCCGCTCGGCAACTTCACCGTCAACCACTACGCAGGCATCGAGGCCTCGGGTCGGGCGGTCTATGTGCACCTCGTGCTCGACCTGGCCGAGATTCCTGCCTTTCAGCTCAGGACGGCTGTGCGCTCCCCGGGCTATCCCGCGCGCCTGGCGCGGGAGCTCGAGCTCACGCTCGACGGCCGGCGGGTGCCGCTGCGCGTACTCGAAAGTCGCGTCGCAGAGCGACCCGGCGCCGGCGGCCTGAAGACGCTGCGCCTCGACGTTGTCTACGAGGCGCAAGGCTCTCACTCGGCGTTGACGTTCCGCGATCGCTCATTCGAGAGCCGCATCGGCTGGCGCGAGATCACGATTTCGGCACGCGACGGCGCGGACGTGGCGGGGGCGTCCGTGCCCGCGGCGAGCGACAGCGACCAGCTGCGTGCATACCCGGGCGAGCTGCTCCGTTCGCCGCTGAACGTCCGCGTGGCCACGGCCGGGCTCGAGCCGGGCGACGGGCCCGGCGTACCGCCGTCGATCGATCGGGTGGCGGCGTCCGAGCATCGTGGTGGTGGGTTCGAAGCTCTGATCGACCGCGGTGAGCTGTCCGCCGGCATCGTGCTGCTGTCGCTGCTGATCGCCGCCTTCTGGGGCGCGGTACACGCGCTGACCCCAGGTCACGGCAAGGCGCTCGTGGCCGGCTACCTCGTCGGTACGAGAGGCAGGCCGCGCCACGCGTTCGCGCTCGGAGCGACGGTGACGGTGACCCACACGATCGGTGTGTTCGCGCTCGGCCTCGTCACGCTGGCGCTCTCACAGTTCATCGTCCCCGAACAGCTCTACCCATGGTTGACGCTCGTCTCGGGCGTCCTCGTCGTCGCAGTCGGGATCTCGGTGCTGCGCTCGCGGCTGCGGTCGCGTCAAGGCCACTCGCACCACCCTGTGGGGTCTGACCCCACGGGTCTGACCCCACACGGCCACCACCACGGTCACGATCACGCTCACCACCACCACCACCACCACCACCACGACCACGACGAGGCGCTGACCTCACGTGGCATCGTCGGCGTCGGGGTGGCGGCGGGGCTGCTTCCGTGCCCGTCGGCGCTCGTCGTGCTGCTGTCGGCGATTGCGCTGCACCGGGTCGGCTTCGGGCTGGCGCTGATCGTCGCATTCAGCGTCGGGCTAGCGGCGACGATCACAGGGATCGGCCTCGTCGCCGTACTGGCCCGGAAGGTGTTCGCGCGCGCGTCGTTCGAGGGCCCGGTCGTGCGTGCCCTGCCTGCCTTCTCGGCCGCCGTGATCGTCCTTGTCGGAGTCGCGATCACCGCAAAGGCCATTCCGGGCGTCGTCTGACCGAACCGGATCGAGAACACAGGCGAACCAGCGGCAGACGACGAGAGGAGGCGTGGCGATGTTCGGACTCGACGATCGGATTGCAGAGCTCTCGAGCGGTGCCTCGATTGCGATCGTGATCGTCGTCGCCGTCCTGCTCGGTCTACGTCACGCTACCGACCCGGATCACATCGCCGCCGTGACGACCCTCGTCGCGTCGGGCCGCGAGCGTGCGGGCCGGGCCGCAGCTCGTCTTGGAGCCTGGTGGGGCCTTGGCCACGCGGTCACCCTGGTCGCCTTCGGCGTTCCGATCCTCCTCTTCGAGGCTTACCTCCCCGACTGGGCGCAGCAGGGCGCCGAGACCGTGGTCGCCGCGATGATCGTGTTCCTCGCCGTGCGCCTCATCCTGCGCTGGCGGCGCGGCGCCTTCCACGTACACGCCCACGATCACGCCGAGCCGCATCGTCACCGCGTGCGAACGCCGTGGGAGGCGTTCGGGATCGGCCTCGCGCACGGCATGGGCGGGAGCGCGGGCGTCGGCGTGCTGCTTCTGGCCGCCATCCCCAGCCACAGCGTGGCCGTTGCGGCGCTCGTCGTGCTCGCGCTGTTCACCGCCGTCTCGATGGCGCTCGTGACCAGCGGCTTCGGAGCCGCGATCGGTCGCGGAGTGCGCGGCGGTGCGGCGGTGGCCGCTGTGCCGGTGTTCGGCTCGCTCAGCCTCGCGTTCGGGCTCTGGTACGCCGCTGCCGCCTGGAGCCTCGCTCCGTATCCGTTCTAGCCGGCGTAGGAGGGAAACTGCTCGCGCAGTTTCCCTCCGCGCAAGATCCCTGAAGGCGTCCGGGTCGCGGCCGCGCCGCTACCTTCCAACGCGCCCACTAGAGTTCCGCCGTGACGGCGCGGCTGACCTTGGGTGATGTCGAGGAGCGCGCCCTCGAGCGTCTCGACGCGGGCTGGGCCGAGTACTTCCTCGGCGGCGCGGGGGACGAGCGCACACTGCGGGAGAACGTCGCTTCGTTCGCACGCCACCGCCTGCGCCCCCGCGTACTCGCCGGCATTGACGGGGTTTCGGCGGCGACGACCGTGCTCGGCCACGAGCTGGCGTTCCCGCTCATCGTGGCCCCTGTGGCCTACCTGCGGCGCGCGCACGCGGACGGCGAGGAGGGGATGGCGCGGGCGGCCGAGGCGGCAGGCGCCGGTTTCTGCTTTGCCACGTTCGCGACGGCAACGCCGGCCGCGGTTGCCCACGCCGCTCCCGCGCTCGTGCGGCTGTACCAGATCTATGCCTTCACCGACCGCGGGCTCACCGACGACCTGATCGCCGAGGCGCTCGCGAGCGGCTTCACGGCGCTCGTCCTCACTGTGGATCTCCCCGTGATGGGATCGCGCGACCGCGAGCGGCGCATCGACTGGGTGTTTCCGGAGGAAGACGTGCCCGCCGTGCTGCGGGCCCGGGAGCGGGGCATCGATGCCGACGCCTTCGGGGCGCTCGACCCGGGGCTCGCGTGGGAGTACGTCGAGCACCTGCGCTCGCGCTTCGGCGTGCCTGTGGCGGTCAAGGGCGTGCTCACGGCCGAGGACGCGGTGCTCGCGGCAGAGCACGGCGCGGCGGCCGTGGTGGTGTCGAACCACGGCGGCCGTCAGCTGGACCTCGCTCCTGCGTCGCTCGACGCGCTGCCCGAGGTCGTGGACGCCGTCGGCGACCGCATCGAGGTGCTGGTCGACGGTGGGATCCGGCGCGGCTCTGACATCCTCGTCGCTCTCGGCCTGGGCGCCCGCGCCGTGCTCGCGGGTCGCACTCCCCTGTGGGGGCTGGCCGCAGGCGGCTGGGAGGGAGCCGCCGAGGTGCTGCGGCTCCTGGGCGAGGAGGTCGAGATCGGCCTGCACCTGCTCGGATGTCGCACGTCGGCCGACGTGACCGGCGCGCACGTCGCGCGGGCCGAGCCCCTCATTTAAGACGCCTGCAAGGTTTTGGCGGTCGAATGGACGGCGAGAGCCGGGCCGCACCCGGCGTCACTCGAGGAGAGGAGAAGCATGCGTACGATGCTCGCTATCGTCGTCGGCGCGCTCGCGCTTCCGGCGCTCGTGCTCGCGGCCGGGCAAGGCATGAGCCCGGTGCAGTCGGCCAAGCTCAAGGGGAGCAACGAGGTTCCAGCGAAGGGAGATCCCGACGGCACGGGCTTCGTCGTCGTCACCTTCGACGCCAAGAAAGGGACGGCGTGCTGGCAGTTCAAGCGCGTCGGGAAGGTCGGTACCCCGACCGCGGCGCACATCCACAAGGGTCGCAAGGGCAAGGCAGGCCCGGTCGCCATCCCGTTCGGTGCCACCTACAAGGTCAAGGGGTGTCAGAAGGCGCCGAAGGCAGTGATCGAAGCGATCGAGACGAACCCGAACAACTACTACGTCAACATCCACAACGCGAAGTACCCCGGGGGCGCGCTGCGCGGTCAGCTCGTGACTGGCATGGAGGGCTAGGCTCCCCTTGTTAGCGCAGGCGGGAAATCCGCAGGAGCGGATTTCCCGCCGCGCAGATCCCCGGGCTTGCCCGCAGGTCAGGAATCCGCAGGAGCGGATTCCTGACCGCGAAGATCCCTGAAGCGACCGCTGTCGCGGCCGGGGGCCGCGCCAAGCTGGAGATACGCAGGAGCGGATTTCCAGTCTGCGCAGATCCCTCTAGCCGAACGTGAAGGCGTACGCCTCGAGCCCGGGTGAGAAGCGCAGCTCGAGCAGCCCGCGGGTCAGCGTCGGGAAGCGAGCGAGCGTGTGGAGCTTGGGCGCCCCGGCGACGTCGACGACGCGCACACGTCGCCCGTCGACGAGCACCTCCACGCGTCCATCGCCGGCGAGCACGAGGAACACGTCGCGAGCCTGGAAACGCAGCCGCAGTCGCGCGTCGTCGCCGGCCACGCTGTGCTCCGGCGTGACCGTCCAGCGCCCGGCGTAGGCGAGCCCGTCCAGGCGGAGCCGGCGGGCCGGGAAGCGATATGTCGCCTCGGTGTCGAAGCGGATCCGGCCGGCGAAGCGGTCGATTCGGGAGTAGCCGAGGTACGACTCCGGGGTCGTGATGTCGCCTGGCGTCGCATCCGCGACCGAGGTGCGCTTGGCCTTGACCTTCTCGCCGAGCAGTCTGCGGAGCCACGTCTCGGTCTCCCCGTACGCGCCCTCACCGAAGTGGGTGTAGCGGACGCGGCCGGCGCGGTCGATCAGGTACTTGGCCGGCCAGTAGTCGTTGTCGTAAGCCCGCCAGGTGGCGAAGTCGTTGTCCAGCGCGACCGGGTAGCGAATGCCGAGGCGGCGCACGGCCGACCGAACGTTGCCGGAAACGCGCTCGAACGCGAACTCGGGCGAGTGGACGCCGAGGATGACGAGCCCGTCCCTCGAGTACGTGCGATCCCACGCCTTGAGATGCGGGAGGGTACGCAGGCAGTTGATGCAGGAGTACGTCCAGAAGTCGACGATGACCACTTTGCCCCGCAGCGAGGCGATGGAGAGCGGCTTCCCACCCGGCGTGTTGAGCCAGAGCTTGATGCCGCGGAGCTCGGGCGCCCGCGGATCGGTCGTAGCGGAACCCGTCGCCGCCAGCGCAGTGCCCGATCCGTCGAGGCTGCCGAGCTCGCGGCGGGCGGCGTCCGACCGCTCGATGCGCTCCTGCAGTGCTTCGGTGTAGCCGGGAATGATCGTCGTGAGGCGCTGGTCGGCGCCAAAGGCGATTGCAAGCGCCGTCGCCCCAATCAGGACACCTGCGACCTGACGCGTTGTCTGGGCGTGTTTGCGCACGGAGCCCATGCGGGACGCGACCCGCTGACCGCCGATCGCGAGCGCAAGCATCGGCAGCGCCGCGCCCGTGGCGTACGCGGCGGTGACGAGGATCGTGCGCAATCCGACGTCGCCGGTCGCGGCGAGGACCGTGACGGCGGCGAGCACAGGTCCGGCGCACGGCACGAAGACGAGACCGACACTCAGCCCGAGGATGAAGCCGTTCGCATCCGATCCCGCCCGGCGCCGCGTGAGGAACAGGAACGGCCGCTCGACGACCGCCGCCAGCCGTTGCGACAGGAGGGTCGCTGCGAGCAGCAGCAGCGCCACGATCGCCACGTCGCGCAGAGCGTCCTCGGGGAGCCCGAGCGCGGCGAGCAGAGCCGCTCCGGCGAGGGTGAAGACGGTGAAGGAGGCGATCAGACCGACGACGATCGCGAACGGCCGCGCCCGGCTCGTGCTGGCCGCGCTGCCGGCGAGGAGAATCGGGAGCACCGGGAGGACGCACGGCGAGATCGCGGTGATCACGCCGGCGAGGAACGCGATGCCCAGGAGCACGAGCATCCTGCGACCGAGAATAGGCCCGCCGTTCTTACCACCGGGTTAACACGTCGCACCGGAGTTCGTGTCCCCTGTACAAGCGGCGTGCGCCACTAGACTGGCGCTTCCATGAGCCTCGAGACGCTGACCCGCAACGCCGTCGACGTCCTGCCCGGCGGGGCTCTCGAGGAGAAGCTGCGGCTCGGCCGGCCGTTACGCGTGAAGCTGGGAATCGACGTGACGGCACCCCAGGTGACGATCGGGAACGGGATCCCGCTGCAACGCATGCGGGCTTTCCAGGACGAGGGGCACGTCGGCGTCCTCATCGTGGGCGACTACACGACGCGGATCGGCGACCCGTCCGGGCGCTCCGCGGAGCGCCCGATGCTCGATCCCGCCGAGATCGACCGGATGGCGCAGGCGTTCTTCGAGAACGCTTCGCGGGTGATCGACCCGGAGCGGACGGAAGTGAGGTTCAACAGCGAGTGGCTCGGGAGGCTCGACTTCGCCGAGCTGCTTCGCCTCACCCGCACGACGACGGTCGCGCAGCTGCTCGAGCGCGACGACTTCTCGAAGCGCTTTGTCGCGCAGGAGCCGATCTCGGTCTCCGAGCTCCTGTACCCACTCATGCAGGCCTACGACTCGGTGGCCGTCGAGGCCGATGTCGAGCTCGGCGGCACCGACCAGCTCTACAACCTGCTCACCGGCCGTACGGTGATGGAGGCGTACGGGTTGGCTCCGCAGGTGGTTCTGACCACGCCGCTCCTGGTCTCCTGGGACGGGACGAAGATGAGCGGCTCGAAGGGAAACTACATCGGCCTCACCGAGGCGCCCGAGGAGCAATTCGGCAAGACGATGCGAATCTCCGACGAGCTCCTGGAGGAGTGGTGGCGTCTGATCGTGGAGGAAGATGTACCCGCCGGCGCACCGATGGAGGCGAAGCTGGAGCTTGCGCGGCGCATCGTGCGGCGCTCCCACGGCGACGAGGCGGCGCGGGAGGCGGAGGAACACTTCACGCGCGTCGTCCGCGAGGGAGGCGCCCCTGAGGAGGTGCCTGAGTACGAGGTGTCGTCGGGGCAGATACACCTTCCAGCGGTCCTCGGAGACACGTTCGGGAACTCCCGCAGCTACTGGCGCCGCGTGATCGCTCAGGGTGGCGTTCGGATCGACGGTGAAGTCACGACAGCGCTCGATGTCGACGCGGCATGGGCGAGCGGCCGGGTACTCCATGCTGGCAAGCGAAACTATCTGAGGCTCCGCCTCAGACCGTAGGCATCGACGTCGATGCATCTGCGCGCGGCACTCACGCAACCGTTCTCGTTTCCGTTCCGTGTGCGGCGGCTCCTCTCCGATGGGGCGGGTATCGAGCGGGTCCCAAGCGACCTCAGGCACGCCCTCGACACGCGCGAAGCCAGATTCCTGAACATCATCGAGCGCCACGTCTACGGATGCAGGGGAAGCCCGTACAGGACACTTCTCGACGGGGCGGGCTGCTCGCTCGAAGACGTGCGCGACTTCACCAAGCGCCACGGGGTCGAAGGGGCGCTCCGGAAGCTGGCCGAGGAGGGGGTGTATCTCACCGCGGCAGAGCTGAAGGGCAAGGCGGGTGTCGAGCGGGGGAGTCTTCGCTTTCGCGTCAACCCGGACAGTGTCCGCCTAGCGTCTCGTGGCTTCGAGAGCCAGAGCAGTGGGACAAACAATCGGCCGCAGCGTTCTACGAGCTCATTCGACTGGATGGCACAGCAAGCAACCGCTGCGGGAGCGTTCATCCTGGCACACGGGCTGCAGTCACATCGCCACGCCGCGTTCGAGCCGGTGCTCCCGGGGGTGGCCGGGATGATGTACATGGTGATGCTCGCGCGCCTCGGCATCCCGTGCGAGCGCTGGTTTGCGCGCACGATCCCGTTCCAAGGGCGCCTCGAGCACGCGTACTTCTCCGTGATCGCGCGTGAGCTGTCCGTCGTCGGGACACACTCTGGGCCCGGGTTCGGGAGGCCCGAGGCCATCGGCGACGGCGACCTGGAGGTCATCGTGCGGTGGATCGTCGACAGCTTTGCGCAGGGGCGACGCACGTGCGTTCGCACCGTGGCCTCCAACGCCGCGCGAATCGCGACGGCGGCCGCGGACCTCGGGGTCTCGCTCGACGGCGTCACCTTCCTCGCGAGCGGCGAGCCGATGACGGCAGCGAAGCGTCGGGCGATCGACAACGTCGGAGCGCAGACGTGCGTCATGTACGGGTTCGAGCCGGGCTCGGTCTGGGTCGGGCAGGGCTGTGCCAAGCCGATCCATGTGGACGAGATGCATGTGAGCCTGAATACGCTGGCCGTCGTCGAGAGCCCGCATGCGCTGTGCCGTGGGGAATCCACGGTCCATCCGCTCCTGTACACGACACTCTACGACTCGGCGGGCCGGCTGCTGCTCAATGCCGAGAACGGCGACTATGCGTCCCTCGACGAGCGGGACTGTGGCTGCGCGATGCACGCGCTCGGCCTGACACTCCATATTCACGATGTCCGCAGCTACGAGAAGTTCACCGCGGAGGGCATGAGCTACCCCATCGCCGAGCTCGCCGAGATCATCGAGTCCCGCCTCCCCGCTGCGTTCGGCGGAGGGCCGTGCGACTACCAGCTCGTCGAGGAGGAGGATGCCGGCGGCCAGACGCGTCTCACGCTGCGGATCCATCCACGGCTCGGCGTTCTCAACGAGGCTCAGGTGCTCGACAGGCTCGTGGGCGAGCTCAGGGGGGCAGACCGCACGCAGCGGTTCATGACCGAGTCGTGGCGCCACGCCGGCACGTTCCGTGTAGAGCGCGACCCCCCACGCGCAAGTTTGCGGGGCAAGACGCTTCCGGTTCACCTGGCCGTCGGTGGGGGCGATCGCGCGTAGGCCGTGCGCTCGGTGGCGGGTTCGGGTGCACCCCACCGTCATGCAGGTCGGCCTGCGACGCCTCGTGCGGCTTGTCGGCTGAGTTTGACAGCCCTTCAGGCTTTGCTACACTCCCCGAGCCGCCCGAACGGGTAGCATGAAGTCTGCAACTCGACAGTCAGTCAAGCGACTGAGGAGAAGCCTTCGACCGAGTCGGATACGACGTGTACCGAATCGAGCGGAGGCCTCTGGCGCGAGTCGGAGGCTTTTTGTTGGCCCGCGGCACCGGTCTTTGAAAACTCAACAGCGTGCGTTTACGTCGAGCCCTCGCGCACGTCGAGCCGTTCCAGCGATGGAGCGTCGCGGCTGCGTGAGGATTCAAAATACCCGTCAACCCTCCCCTCGGGGAGTGGAAGACACCTTTTGAGCTTCGAGCTCGAAGGGAGACACGTTTGCCGACCTCTTTGAGGCCGGCGATCGTTTTCTTCACGGAGAGTTTGATCCTGGCTCAGGACGAACGCTGGCGGCGCGCTTAACACATGCAAGTCGAGCGAGAACCGAGGCTTCGGCCTCGGGGACAGCGGCGAACGGGTGAGTAACACGTG
>Ga0247727_10007124_pt1 | contig 21525 bp, 16 predicted proteins | sample WisWelCaveWW1625_FD_202498 | JGI IMG/M metagenome (GOLD analysis project Ga0247727, IMG submission 202498) | Biofilm microbial communities from Wishing Well Cave, Virginia, United States - WW16-25 | ecosystem: Environmental > Aquatic > Deep subsurface > Groundwater > Cave microbial mat | place... | reverse complement strand
ATGACCGGGGTATCGGCCACCGGTCGGTACTCGGGGTTGCTTGCCAACTCGCGAACGACGTCATAGCCGGTCATGGTTGGCATTATATAGTCGAGTAAAAGAAGATCGGGTTTTTCGGAGAGCAGGAGTCGGAGCCCATCCTCGCCGCATGAGGCCTCGACATACGCATAACCGGCGTTGACAAGAATGTTGCGAGTAATCTCACGTTGATCGCGATTATCTTCAACGAGGAGGATTTTTCGCCTCGGCTGCCTGGCCTCCGCGGTGTGGGGACGCGAAGCCACTCTGGCCTCGGTGCTGGTGTCAAGCGAGGTGTAGGGCAAGCGGTCCATGGCAAACCTCTCAACTTATCACTTGTTCAAATCGCGGGCCAGGCTTTTAATCCGGCGTCAAGCAGTCATCGACAAATGGCGAAACGCCACGCTTATTCCTGGCGACGGCCTCTCGCTGTCATAGCCACAGGCCGAAGAAATTTTCTAAAAAAAATCGATGAGCTATTTGTTTCGGAATGAAGGCGCTACAGATTTTAGGGAAGAGAGAGGTAATCGCTGACTCAACTTGAACAAGGTGTGGGCATTTGTCAAACATGAGCGCTTTATTCGTTCGTCATTATCCGATGCGCCGGCGGCGCTACGCATAATTTCCGCGCGAAGAGATTGAGCGAGGTTTTCCACTGCCTCGCCGCAAGCCCCATGAATTCACACCTCGACAGCCCTGCACATCACATCGATCCACACGCCAGCATGCAGCGCACTGCAAACCGGCCCTCACCGCTTCCCATCCACAGCTCAGTATGAAGTGGAAATCATTCCATATTCTGTTTCTTCAACACTCTTTTCCTGGTGCTTCCCGTTGTATTTTGGTATGCTGAAAGAAAAAGTCGAGCCTTCGTTCACTTTGCTTCGAACCGAAATAGCGCCATTGTGGCCGTCCACAATCTCCTTCACCAGAGACAAACCCAAACCAGTGCCGCTGATTTCTCGAACCTTCTCGTTGTCGGTAACTCGATAAAACTTTTCGAAAATTTTGGGAAGCGATTTTTCCGAGATGCCGTAGCCGTTGTCTTCCACCTCGACGAGCACATCGTCTTCGCGCTCTTTCAGGCGTATCTGAATGGCGGAATTTTCAGGGCTGTATTTGATGGCATTCGTGAACAAGTTGAGCACCACTTGCTCAAGCATGTCCTTGTCCCCATAAACCAACGGCAATTCCGGCGCAACTTTTATCGTCACAACAATGCCTTTTTTCTCCGCCTGATGCAGGTTCACATCGAGCACTTTGTCGATGACGTCGCGCAATTGCATCGGCGTTTTCTTCATCTGGCTCTTGCCGGCTTCGATCTTGGAAATGTCGAGGAACTTGTTGATCAAATCACTTAGCCGGCTGGCTTCCTTGAGAATGATCGTCGCATACTCCTCGGATTGCTCGCGGTTGATCTGGGGATCGAGAAGCAGCTCGCTAAAGCCGGAAATCGAAGTCAACGGAGAACGCAATTCGTGCGCCACCATAGAAACCAGTTCCGTTTTCATCTTGTCGATTTCCTTTTCTCGCGTGATGTCGCGCAGAATGGTGACGATGCCGATCAACTCGTTTTTGTCGTTGATGACTCGCGCCGCGCGCGCCTGAAGAAAAACATCTTTCCAGTTTCGCGGCGACTTGACGACGATTTCCATCGACGGCGGCGTTTGCTTGTTGCCGCTTTGCACCCAGGCGATGAATTTCAAAAGATGGCCGTTGGAGATGCAGGTTTCGAGCGGCGCATTGATGCATTCGCGCTCGGAAATGCCGAACCACGATTCGGTGGCGGAATTCATCACCACAATGCGCGTCTGCTCGTCGGTGACGATAATGCCGTCGATGATGTTCTTGATGATCGCTGCGGTTTTGTTTTTTTCGTTGATGATCCTGTTGAGGTTCATCTCATTGAGCCGCCGCAGCTCGGTGGCCATGTAATTGAAAATCTTAGCCAACCGCCCGATCTCGTCGTTGGAATCGATGCTGACGCGCTCATTGAAGTTGCCGCGGGCGATTTCCGTGGCGCTGCGGGTAAAATGCCGAATCGGGCGCGTGAACCTTTTGGAGAGAATGTAAGCGCCGATCGAGGAGAGACAAATTGCCAGAAAGAAAAAACCTGAGAAGACCCGGGTAAGGCTGGTCGACGCCTGCGGCCCGGCGAGCGTCTGGCTGAACAAGAGATAAAGCCAGAGCACAGCCAACGGCAGCAACGCGATAAGCACTGTAATGAAAAACACTTTGCGAAAAAGAGTCTTTCGCAAAAAGAAGAGAAAATCAGGCATGTCACCTTTTCCTGCCTGGAGGAGGTTACTCCAGAACGACGCAATTACGCCCGTTTTCCTTGGCGCGATACAACCGGTCATCGGCGATTTTTATCAGTTCATCCGAAGTGGAGGCATCTTCGGGAAATGTGGCCACTCCCATGCTGATGGTGATCCGGTGGCCGCCATTTCCGTTCGTGCTGTCAAACGGATGCTCCGCGATTAATTTTTTTATTTTTTCGGCGACGATAGCTGCGGCATGCTTATTGGTTTCAACCAGAACCAGAGAAAATTCTTCGCCTCCGTAGCGCGCCGCAAGATCGATCTTTCGAATATTATCTCTAAACAAATGTCCGACGGCGCTCAACAAAACATCGCCGGCCGGGTGGCCGTAGGCGTCGTTGTACTTCTTGAAGTAATCGATATCCGCCATGGCCAATGACACATGCAGATTGTGGCGCCGCGCGCGATTCAACTCCTGGTCGAGGTGCTCCTTGAAGTAGCGATGGTTATAGAGGCCGGTCAAACCGTCGGTGATCGAAAGCTGCCGCAATCTCTCTTTTGCATTCTCCAACTCCTCGTAGAGTTGCTTGATGCGCAACAGCGATTTTACCCGTGTGAGCAGCTCGAGACGATTGAACGGCTTGGTGACGAAATCATCCGCCCCCGCTTCCATCGCGCGAATTTTGTACTCCACCTCATTCAGCCCGGTCACCATGATGACCGGAATAAAACTCGACGCCTGCTCTTTCTTCAAATTTCTGCATACCTCGAAGCCGTTGACCTTCGGCATCATGACGTCGAGCAGAATGAGGTCCGGTTTGCTGCTGACGACTTTTTCCAACGCTTCCTGGCCATCCTTCGCCGCTTCGACGGCATAACCTACGGAGGTCAGATAAGCCCTCAATAATTGAATGTTCGTTGGAATGTCGTCAACGACCAAAATCAAGCCGCGATGAGCCGGCGTTTGCAATTGTGTTCCCATGCCTGATGATCCAGTTCGTGTAGCAGTGCAAGCATCCGGTGATGACCTGGCCGCATCCTGCTTAGTTTGTCAAAAAGTTATTGATGTTGAGTTCCTTCACGGCCTTTACCTCGTCGAGGCGTCCGACCGGCGTCGTATGCGGCGCGTTCTTGACGAGGTCTGGATTTTCCGCCGCCTCCTTGAGCACTTGAATCATCGCCTCTGCAAATTGATCCAGCGTCTCCCTCGATTCCGTCTCTGTCGGCTCGATCATGATCGCTTCGCGCACGATCAACGGAAAATAGATCGTCGGCGCATGAACGCCGAAATCCAGAAGCCGTTTGGCGAGATCGGTCGTGCGCAGTCCGTGGTTTCGGAGCTTCTCTCCCGACAGCACGAATTCATGCATCGCCGATCCGGGATAGGGCACTCGAAAATGCGGTGCCAGAAGGCTCAAAAGATAATTTGCATTGATGATCGCATTCTCGCTGATGCGCTTCAGGCCGCGATCGCCGTGCATCAAAATATATGTGTAGGCGCGCACCATCATCCCGAAATTTCCAAAAAAAGAATGAACCTTTCCTATAGATTTCGGAAAGCTATCATCAAGAATAAATCTGTCATACTTTTTCACGACGCGAGGCACCGGCAAGAAATCGGCGAGCGTGCTGCCGACTGCCACCGGTCCGGCGCCCGGCCCTCCTCCACCATGCGGCGTTGAAAATGTTTTGTGCAAATTGATGTGCATCACGTCGAAGCCGAGATCGCCGGGGCGAACCAAGCCAAGCAGGGCGTTCAAATTTGCGCCGTCCATGTACATGAGAGCGCCGGCTTCGTGAACGATGCGGCTGATTTCTTCTATCTGGGTTTCGAAGAGCCCAAGCGTATTCGGATTGGTAATCATCAACGCCGCAACCTCATCGTTCATCTTCTCGCGCAAAGCTTGCAGATCGACCCGGCCTTCTGTGTTCGATGGAATCTGCAGCGACTCATAACCGGCAATCGTCACACTCGCTGGATTCGTTCCATGCGCCGAATCCGGAATCAAGATATGCTTTCTCGGTCTGCCCTTTGACTCGTGATAAGCGCGAATCATCATCAAGCCGGTCAGCTCGCCTTGCGCCCCGGCGGCCGGCTGCAAGCTCGCCGCCTTCATGCCGACGATCTCGCACAACATGCGCGAAAGCTCATGCATCAAAAACAAAGCGCCTTGCAAGGTCTCTTCCGGTTGCATGGGATGAAGATTAGCAAACCCCTCGAGCCGCGCGGTATTTTCATTGATCAACGGATTGTACTTCATCGTGCACGATCCGAGCGGGTAGAAGCCCTTGTCGATGTGGTGATTCATCGTCGACACCCGTACGAAGTGGCGAACAGCATCCAACTCGCCAACTTCAGGAAGTCGCGCCGGTGTGCTGCGAATTTGTTTCGCCGGAATCAGATCAGACAACGGCTTGGCTGGTATATCCAATACCGGAAGCGTCACAGCTCGCCTGCCGGGTCGACTCATTTCAAAAATCAGTTTTTCGGGCATATGAGGAAGAACTGCTTTCTGGGGATAAAAAAAATAAAGAAATCCATCTCAAAAAAAGTGATCGAAATTTGTTCAGTTCGGGGCGAAATTACTATTTCGCTCATTTATAGTCAAGCCTTTTTTCCCCTATGCGGGTTATAGTAATTTAATCGGCGATCACTTAATTTGCGAATATCGCTTCATCCGTTGCAGATCGATGTAGAAAGTACGCTCAAAACAAGGTTTTGCGTAGGCGGTTCATGTTCCCTGCTAAAATTTTGCACAGAACATTTTGACGACATGCTTACACTTTTTTTACTTTCGGTCAAACAGCGTTGTCGAAGCCTGAGCGGTCGCTAAAAGCACCATCTGCGCGATCTGCACATGCGACGGACGGGTGGTACAAAATAGCACCGCTTCCGCAACATCTTCAGCAGTCAATGGCATGATATTCTGATATGGTTTTTTTGCGCGTTCTATATCTCCACGATAGCGCACCAGACTAAATTCCGTTTCTACGAGACCGGGATCAACCGTGCACACGCGCAGCGGCGTGTCAACCAAATCCATCCGTAAGCCCCTGGTCAAAGCGTCCACCGCGAATTTCGTCGCGCAGTAAACATTGCCCTTGGGATAAACTTCATGTCCGGCGATCGAGCCGATGTTGATGATCGTGCCGCTGCCGCGCGCCACCATGCCAGGAATAATCGCCCGGCTAACATAGAGCAGGCCCTTAATATTAGTATCGATCATTTCCTCCCAATCATCCAGCGACCCTTCGTGAAGTTTATCAAACCCTCTGGCCAAGCCGGCGTTGTTGATCAGAATCTCAATGTTCTGCCACGCTGGCGGCAATTGCGAAACCAAGTTCTGCACATCGTCGCGGTTGCGGACGTCGAGCTGAATTGGCAGCGTCTCGATGCGATATTGCTCTTTCAATTCTGCGGCCAGTTTTTCTATGCGCTCTTTCCGCCTCGCCGTGAGAATTAGATGCGCTCCGGCCTCGGCAAAATCTTTCGCGCAAGCGAGGCCGATGCCGCTGCTCGCGCCGGTGATAAAAACGATTTTCTTCGAAAGTGAAATCATATAAGAGGGTATCCTCACGTGAGAGTTACAGCATAAGATTGATTGCTGATATCCTCAGTCCATAGAAATTCTCATACGCGCATCCGCGGCAACGCACTTCTCCGCTTTATCAAACGCCATAAACGGATTGATGTCCATCTCAACAATCTCCGGAAAATCCTGCGAGAGTTGGGAGATTCTCAAGAGAATCGCCGACAGCTTATGAAAATCCACCGGCGGCGCACCACGCACGCCGCGCAGAATATTGACGCCGCGAACGCTTTGCACCATCTCGCTCGCGTCTGTCTGGGTCAGCGGCGCAATGCGCAGCACAACGTCGTTGACGGCTTCAACGTAAATACCACCCAAGCCAAAAGCGATCAGCGTTCCAAAGTTCGGCATCGCGTGCAGGCCGATCAATACTTCCCTCCCACCCTCCACCATGTGCTGCGCGAGAAATCGGATTTGACTCGAATCAAGTGTGTGAGTCGCTGCTTCGTGCAACTCGTCAAATGCCCGGCGCAGCTCATGATCATCGCGCAAATCAAGACGCACGCCGCCGATTTCAGTTTTATGACTCAAGCCCGTTGCGGAAATTTTTAACGCAACCGGAAAACTGATTTGACGAGCAGCGTCGCGAACTTCTTTCCAATCGTTACAAAGGGCATAAGCAGCAACCGGAATCCCGTACGCTTGCAAGATGTCAAAAGCCTCGGCGTCAGACAATTGTTCACGTCTCTCGAGCTTTGCTTTATTAATAATTTCTTGAGCTGTATCACGGTTCACTTCAAAGCTCACCGGAGCGCCGGGCGCTTTTGATCGCCAACGCGCATAGCGGTCGATTGCCGCTAACGCCGCCACAGCGGATTCAGGAAATGCATAAGTTGGAATACGGGCGCGGTGCAGTTCTTCAACGCTCGAAGAAACCCCCTTCACGCCCATGAAACAGCCAAGCACCGGTTTCTTAAATTCGCCGGTAACGGCGGCAATGCTCTGAGCAACCTTTTCGGCATCGGTGACAATCGGCGGCACAAAGATCACTATTGTAGCATCGACGTTCTCATCGCCGAGAACTTGCTTAAGCGCAAACTGAAATTCTTTTTCATCCGCAGCGGCGAGCAAATCCACTGGATTTTTTACGCTCGCAGCGGAAGGCAAATTTTCACGCAGCGCCTGCTGCGTTTCTGGTGAGAGCGTTGCCAACGGTAACCCATTAGCGCCGCAAGCATCGGTAGCCATGATCGCCGGACCGCCTGCGTTCGTTACAATTGCAACGCGAGTCGCTTGGCGTTCCGAAACCACGGGGAGCGGTTGGTTGGCGAGCACCATCGCGGCGTCGAACATTTCCTCAATCGAATTTGCGCGAATAATTCCGCATTGCGCAAACAACGCGTCGAATGCTGCATCAGTTCCCGCCACTGCGCCGGTATGAGATGTGACCGCACGCGCACCGGCTGCGGTGCGCCCGGACTTCACGATGACGATGGGTTTGCGCCGCGAAACTTCGCGCGCCAGTTGCACAAATCGTTGCGGCTTTCCAAAACTTTCAAGATACATCAGAATAACGCTGACCGAATCGTCGTCCTTCCAATACTCCAACAAATCATTTCCAGAGATGTCGGCTTTGTTGCCAATCGACGCAAACATCGACACGCCGAGGTTGAGGCTGTTGGCGTATTCGAGAATCGTCGCTCCCAACGCTCCGCTTTGCGAGGCAAAACCGAGATTGCCGCGTCGCGGCACGGTTGGCGCAAAAGTGGCGTCCATGCGAATCTCAGGGTCGGTGCAAATCACGCCCATGCAATTTGGCCCGATCATCCGCATATTATTGGTCTTGACAATTTCGAGAATGCGGCTTTCCAAAGCCGCGCCCTCTGCTCCGGTTTCCTTGAAACCCGCGGTAATCACGATTAAGCCTCGCACGCCTTTTTCCGCGCATTGTTTCACAACCTGTTCAACGGCATCACGCGGCACGGAGATGATCGCGAGATCGACCGGCCCGGAGATTGCGCTCACGCTTGGAAATGTGGGGACCGAATGAACAACCGGAACCCGGTTGTTAACGGCATATACCGGCCCGTTAAAATCAGCGGCTAATAGTTTGTCGAAAATTTCGCGGCCAATGCTGCCGCGTTGCGCTGAGGCGCCAATCACCGCAATCGATTTTGGCTTGAAGATGACATCAAGCGACGGTCTTGCGTTCATCAATATGCTATCCCAGAATTTTTTTTCAGAGAAAAGATAACACTGAAAAGCGCCAAACGCAAGCGCGCAAAAAAGAGATGAAGGGCGAATGAATTTATTTCGCACAGCGGCGGAAGATTGGGAGGAAAATGAGCGCGGCGTGCCTTCTGCACATTCAGCCAACAATGTCCACTAACACGATCGTTTCGTCGATATCGAATGGATGAGGCCGTGGGTGGCCGCTCGGCGTGTAGGCTTCCAGATTCCGCCAATGCAGCTCGCGACGAACCAATCCTTCCGAACAATAATAATCAAACATCACGAAATCGGTCGCCGGGTTGAGATCGCCGCGCCCCTCGAGCTTGAAAGCGGTGAACTCGCCGGCCGGAACCGCAACGGTCGAATACTTAACGCAACGCAAAGTCCGCTGGAAAGGAGTTTTGAACGCAATCCATTCCATGCCGGTTTGCAATGGATACTTCACGACCAGGCGCGGCTCGGGGCGAAAGGTGATCTGTTGCAACTCCGCCTTATTTTGTTCTGCAACACGGAATGGTTTTCGTTGCGCCAAGCCAATTTGCTTTTCGATCGAACCGGAAAAAGCGTCGACGCGTGGAAAGGCAAAAACGGTTTCTTCATTTTGAAACGCCACTTCCCATAGCCCCTTATCATCATGGCGATACCAAACTGTCGAGTGAGTCAAGCTATCCCCCTCGCGCACGGTAACTTTCAAACATACAAGGTTTCGAAGCTCTGGAGAAAGACTGTCACTCGGCGTAGCGGTGACAATGACCTCGCGAACAAAGATGGCAGAGTTTATTCCACTGATTTTCACGCTATCCAGATAAACCCAGGAACGGCCGAGAGGGAAATTAATTTTGTGAAGAGTTTCGGGTCCGAGTATCGGAAGCTCATCGCACGCCCAGAAACCGGCGGCGGTCATGGTCGAGAAGAAAACAGCACGGATGGATCGCATGATGTGGTCTCCTGATGCAAAATCCAGATGTCGCGCAGATGTCGATCAAGTCAATCCGATGAGGAGAGAATGGGGCCGTAAAATTGTGAGCCTAAAGCTCGAACTGTCGCCGAAAACGACGATGATTTCATCACGCCGCGCCATTCGTTGCGGCGGGCAGCTCGACGGCAAAACGCGTATGTTGCCCCAAGACGCTCTCGACAAAGATTTCTCCCTGATGATCCTTGATGATGCCGTAGGTAACGCTTAGCCCCAAACCGGTGCCGTCCTTGACGCCTTTGGTCGTAAAAAACGGGTCGAAGATTTTTGGCAAAACTTCCGCGGCAATGCCGCAGCCATTATCATAGAATTCGGTTCGCACCATTTTGTGGCCGTCGCGCTCAACCACGCCCGCGGTGATGCGGACGGTTTTTTCCGGGTGCACGCCGCGGAATTTTTCATTCAATGCGTCTCGCGCATTGGTCAACAAATTGATAAAGACCTGCTGAATCTGCTGGGCGCGGCACAGAATATTGGGAAGATCTTCGGGCATTTCGCGAACCAGCTTGATGCCGTCGTTCTGCAGCGTCTTTCCCAACAGATGCAAAGAGGCGTCAAGAATATCGTCCAGCCGGTTTGGCATGTGCTCCTGCTTTTCCTGGCGAGCAAAAGTCAGCAGGTTTCGCACGATGTCGGCAATGCGATTGCCTTCTTCCGAAATGCTTCGCAGGAGCTCACGATCGTTGCTGTTTCCCAAGCCCTTCTCGATGAGCATCTGCGCATAATTGATGATACCGGTCACCGGATTGTTGATCTCATGGGCGACGCCGGCGGCCATCTCGCCGAGCGAGGCGAGCTTCTCGCGCTGTTTCATTTGTTCTTGGATGATCGTTCGCGCATGCTCGCTCTGTCGCTCTGCCGTCATGTCGCGAACCGTCACCACGGCGCCCAGCAGATTGTGGCGCTCATCCGCGAGCGGGGCGGCGTTCATTTGCAAATCTTTTTCCACGCCGCGCCGGCGAATCTTCAAGCGGCAATCGGAGACGCGCGCTCTGCCGCGCAGCGCGATGATGACCGGATTTCTGGAATATTCGAGATACTGTCCATCGGCGGAGAGCATCTCCCAACCGCATTGCATCAACGTTTTGTTCTTCAGATCGTCAAAGGCGCTGCCGAGAATATCGAGAGCGGCATTGTTGGCCATGATGATTTGCGCGTCCATGTTGACGACGACCAAGCCCTCGCTCATGGTGGCCAGAAGCAAATCGCGCAGTTGCGCAGCGCGGCGAAGCTCGACTTCGTATCGCTTCTTGTCGGTAATATCCCTGGCGATGCCCATGTACAATTCATCCGCCAATGGCGACGCATGCAAATCGACAAGCAGCCGCCGGTTGTTCGGACGCTGCATATGCACTTCGCCGCGAAAATATTTTCTCTCAAAGAGGCCGAGTATTTCCCGATCGTGATCGCGCTTGCTGATAAACACGTCGCTCATTGCCAGCCCGAGCGTCTCCTGGAGCTTCCGCCCGGCCAATTCGCAAAATTTCTCGTTGACTTCGGTAAATCGAAGTTGACTGTCAACGATGAAGATGCCGTCTTGAGCATCTTCAAAGAGCAGGCGGTGGCGCGATTCCGACTTTTGCAGCGCCTGCGTCCGTTGTTGCAGTTTGTCGGCCATCGCGTTGAACGAGCGAGCCAATTTGGGCACTTCACCGACGCCGCTTGCATCGAGGCGGAAGTCCATATTGCCTTCGCGAAATTGTTGGACGCCTCCGACGAAGCGCTTGAGAGGACGGTTTATTTGGCGGCTGAAGACATAACCAAGCCCGGAACCGAAAACGATAAAGAATATCAACAAGAGCAGGTTGAGTTTATAAATTCCCAACCTCTGTTGCCGCGCAAACTCGAGATCATAATCGATTTCTAAAAAACCAACTACCACGGCCGGTAATTGACGCGGCGACGGGCCGGCGACTCGGGGATAGTTAAGAGCATAAAGAGGGCGAAAGTGCACCATCGAGCGTTTTGCGAGTCCGACACGAACGACGTAGTTGACGCTATCAGGCTGCAAAGCTAATAATGCGCGAAGACTGTCGAGGCCGGGTTGTATGCCAAAATCGATTCTGCGGCGGGACACCAAACTCACCAGGTTGCGATCATAGAGCGCGCCGCCCAAGATTTGCTCGGCGGAAAGAATATCTTCGGCTGCTGAAATGACTGCCGCGCTGTCGCCGCTATTCCACAATTCCGTCAAGAGCTGCACGAAATGGGCCGTCATCCCGTTGCTCATGAAATCGAAACTCTCTAGCGTCTGCCGGTGCATGAAATACACGCTGCAAGTCGTGCTGATCAGACTAAAGAGCACGACGATCAACAACATTCCCAGCAGCAGCCTGCCGCGAATGCCGTGAAGGTTTCTCTCAACGAATCGTCGCAACATGCTCCCTCCCTTGAAGCTGAAGCATCAACGCAGGCAAGTGAAAAGGGGTCTCGACATCCTTCTGAATTTTCGCCGAGCCGGTGCCCGCCTGACCAGAAACGGCCGGCATCGACAAACAAATTATAAAAGCCAAAAGACACCTTCAATTGAAATTGTTGCCATGATGAAAGATTAATCTTAAACAAAGCAGTAAGCTGTGGAGCAGGCGTGGATGCAGATCGCCGCGAAGATGAAGGGCAGGGAAGCAAGCGCGAGGCACGGTGACCGGGACATCCTGACCCAGATTATTTTTCACCAGCAATGCCACAAGTTTTCGTTAGTTTTTACATCAAATCGCAGCAATACATTATCCGCAAGGCTGTTGATCTGCGGAAAATTCATGAAGCCACTTCTAAAATTGTAATTGGCCGGACACACCCTGTCTGAGGAGCGTGAGCAAGCGCCCGGCTTCTTGATGCTGTGGATTTTGGCGCAGTGTTTCTTCAAGATGCAACTTCGCCGGCTCGAAGCTGCCGATTTGTATTTCGCTCAATGCCAAGTAGTAATTCGCCGTCACCAGATCGTTTGGCGGCAGCAGCCAACGGCTTTGATTCAGAGCCAGCGTTTTCTGAAAATGCTCGGCAGCGGCGTGAAAATCTCGCTGCAAAAACCTAACGATCCCGAGTTTTGCATAGAGAAAGGGCGAACGATCATTCCATGCAAGCCCATCATCAAGCGTCTGTGCGGCACGATCATATTGCTCGTGCTGAATAAACAAATCAGCGATGCCGTCCGACTGTTTGCGTCGACCCAACTCCCAGCGCGCCATAGAATTCATTTTTGTCAAGTGGTTTTTGAGATTTGTTAAGAAAAATCAGGGCGGCATTCGAAGTGAAGTCAACTTTCAATTTTTATGAATCTATGAGCAGCGCTCACCATCCATTCACTCGGCCGTAGTCGATCGCAGGAACCAGTAAAAGGAAAGACCGAAGCTTATTTGGAAAACGATGAAGGCTGTCCCGGCATACTCGTCGTACTGTCCTGTCTTGTTGAAAAATGAATTGATCTCTTGGGGATCACTGGCTGATAAATAGTCTTGGTAGAAATTGTCTGCCTGTCGTTTCAGCAAGATGGCGGTAATGCCCGAGGCCGCGCTGACGCTGCCGGCGGTCGTCGCCAATTTGCGAAAATGTGAGCGGCGCGACTGCCTCTCATTCATCTCCGCCTCTTGGGCCGGTAGGTAATTGCGATCTTCGAGCAAGGTAACCTGCCAGAGACGTTCCGACGAGCTGTCAATAGTCGCCACGAAGCTTTCATAACCTTTCAAGCGCAGCTCCACCTCGTTTTGCTTACCTTCGCGCACATAAACCACCAGCGGCGTCGTACCGTGGTGAATATTATCGACAAAAACGTCCGCGCCAAACGGTTGCGAATTGATCATATGGCCGCGCTTGAATACCGGATGGATATCGAGCGTATCGCCGACGGTGAGATCGTATATTTCAGCCCAATCCGTATCCAGCCAGCTTTCGGATTGAACATGCCTGATGCCGATTTCATGCCGGCCTGCAGAAATAGAAAAATGCTTGAGCGGTGTAAAACCGACTTGCGTTCCATCCACAAAAACTGGTAAGCCTGGTTCTTTTGTGGTTATCGAAACGACGGCCGTGGCGGTTTGCGCAGATGCGAGTTCGGAAGAGCCTAAAACTGCCGCTATGCAAAGACGAAGCGTAATGAATTTGTCCACGCGAATGATCCTATCAGAGAGCCATATTAGTGTCAGCAGAGGCAAAAATGTAAAGCAGATTGTCTTCGCAGGCTGTAATCAAATAATTTTCCCAGACGATGGGGTTCGTTCGGATTCGCCCCTCCAGCGCATACTGCCAGAGCACGGCGCCATCGCGCAGATCAAGACAATAGAGAGTGTGATCGAGTGAGCCAAAGAAAACCTGATGCCCCATGATCACCGGCGATGTGCCGATGACGCTGCTGGTGCGAAATTCCCATTGCAGCCGTCCGGTTTCTGCGTCAACAGCGCGCACGCGTCCGTCGTTTGCGCCAAAGATCACCAGCGTATCATTCGCCGCCGCCGCGTGAATCACTTTGCCGTCGACCGGAATCCGCCACTGCTCTGCCCCAGTCAGCAAATCCACCGCGATGAATTCTTCACCAATCGTTCCAATGAAAACTGTGTTGCCGCGGATGATCGGCGTCGCCTGAATGCCGCCGGTAAACGGAACGCTTTGCTGCTTGTGCTCGTCGCCGGCGTCTGGGTCAAACTCCCATTTCTTCGAACCGGTTCGTGCATCCAAGCCAAGCAAGAATCCATTATCCATGCCGACGACGAGTATGCCATTGGCAAGCGCCGGCGATGAGCGAAGCTGCGCCGGAGTCCGATACTGCCATAGACGCAGGCCGTCTGAGCGACGGTAGGCGTCAACATGATTGTATAACGCTGCGCAGTAAATCGCGGTGTCGGCGATGAGCGGCTCGGTTGCAATATCTCCGGCGTTGACCTCCCAGAGCAGCTTGCCGGTGCGGAGGTTGTAATGAAGCAAAGTATTCACGCCAAAGCGGCGCGCGAGAACCATCGACGAGTCTGCTACGGCGCAAGCTGCTTCGTGAGCCTGCGGCAGCTTTTTTTTCACTTTGATGCGCATCTGCTGGAGATTGATGGCGACAAGGCGTCCATCGAGCGTCGGCGCAAAAACGTAGCCATTGCTGGCCACCACATTTTGGCCGAGCGCCGAGCTCATCTTGAATCTTTTTTTCTCTTCGAGCGGCAGCGCCATGTTGTATGGCCTGTGTGAGGCGCGCTCAACGCCTCCGCCAGCCAGCGGCCAATTGAATTTATTCGCCGGCTGGCCGTCGTCAATCTTGCGAAATGCAAACTTAGAGCAGCCGCCTGTCATGAACGACAGAAGAATGACGCTGTATAAGAAAAGATAAAAGTTCGATCGTATCATTTCAAAATTCCGACAGAAAAGTTCATCCGCTCTATCCGTTCAATCGGTTTACCAAAGAAAAGATCGGTTACATCAAAATTTAAAAATCCCAACCAAAGAAGAATTGATGGCGCGTCCCGCCGCGAACGCGGAAATCGCTGAAAGTCGGCTTGCTGTCGACGTTGTCGAGATGAAACTGTTTACCAAAGTCATACCGTAGAACGAGAAACCCTCCAAGCTGAAGCCGGATTCCCAAGCCGTAGCTGCCCAACAACTCTCTCGGACGCTCATCCCAGGCGTTGCCAATATCGACAAATGCCGCGCCGCGAATCGCGCTGAAGCCCAAGCCACCGATTGGAAATCGAACCACGAAATTATCGATGAAAGGAAATCGAAGCTCATTGGAAAACAAAAAAAGTTTCTCGCCCCATATCGACCACCGCGGATAGAGACGCAAATCCCAGCTTCCGCCAAAATAGAACGGCGTGGCTTCTTTGCCTTCGTTCAACGCCATAAATACCCGCGTGGCAAAAGCGGTTCGCATGCCCAACCGGACATACTTACGGTAATCTCCGATAATCGTATAGAAGCTCACATTGGAATGTTGAATATCGATGGTATTGCCAATGGTCACGTTGAAACGCTCGCCGTCGACCGGGCCGGACGGCCCCCAAAGCGAATTGTCTTTGACAAGAGAAACAAAATTCGAGACGAGCAGCGCCTGACGCCTGCGAGTGTCAGACCATTCCTTGTCGGAGTTGCGAACGTTGACGCTGCCCTCGAGCCTTTTGAACACCGAGAGCGGATAGCTCACCGCTGCAAATCCACCGTAGCGTCTTTCGTAAAAATATCCATCGAAGCGATTGTAATAACGCCCGGCAAGATGATACCCGCCAAACGCCGTGTTGGCGCGGCGGCTCATATCGACGCGCGTCACCGCAACGTTGAAGCTCTTCAGCAATTCATCGCTGCTTTGCGCCGTGTTGTAGATGAGAAAATAGTATTGCTGATTGCCCAGCATGTCGGTCACGGCAAGCTGCGCGCCCCCAGATGTTCCGAATATCGGATCTTGATTGATCTGGCTCTGCGCGATGTCGAGATTGAATTTTCTTTTGTAAGCAACGCCGCTGGCGCCGGCATCACCGCTGAGTTTTTCAATCGCCCAGGGGCCGCGTCGCGCCGGAAGTGTGTCGCTGGCGGTGAAAGTGCTTTTTTCAAATTTCTCCTGCACGGCGCGCAGCTCGCGAAGCTGAAAGCCAAAGTCTTCAAAAGCGGTGAAAAGCAAATTCCCTTTGTCGGTCCATTCCGGGTCAAAAGCGCCTGTTGTAAAATTTGTAACCTTGCGCAGTTCTGATGCGCCGTTGATCGCGCTCGGATAAGCTCTCAGACCGGCAGGGGTCGGGAGGTCTGGGCTTCGTCCGTTTGTAGAGGAGGCGACCTGGTGAGCCGTTGGATTTGTTTTTAAAAGCCAAATGTTGAACGCGCCGTCGCGATCGGAGCAAAACGCCAGCGCGCGGCCATCGGGCGACCAGACCGGCGAATAGTCATGATGGTTGCCGAAGGTGGCGTAGTCGATCTCTCCGGTGGCCAAATGATAATAAAAAAGATTATTGGCGCCCTCCCTCCCGGTTTCGGTGCGGTCGGAGGAAAAAGCAATCACCCGGCCATCCGGAGACCATGCCGGATCGCGATCATCATACAAGTCGTTGGTCAGTTTTTGCAGATCGCTGTTCTCAAGCGACAATAAATAAAGGTCGCGGGCGCCGCCAAAATTATTCGCGGCAAAGACAATCTTCTTGCCATCCGGAGACCATGATGGCGAAAATAATGTAACCAAGTCGGCAAACTGGTGGCGCTGCAAAATGCGTCCAGCTTTCAAATCATAAACATAGATGGCGTCTTTTCCCTGACTCTTCGCGACAAAGGCCAGACGACCGTCGGCGCTGATGTCAATCTTGCTGCCGAGCAGATTGAAAGCCTCGAAATCCGTCGTGCGTTCGCCTTTGATCAACACGTTCACATTCGATTCTGCACGCTCATCATCATATTTCATCTTATAAATATTGGAGTACCCGATACGGTTCGCAACAAAGACCAGCGAGCGCTCGCCAGCGGCGGCATGATATGCGGGTTTGGTGTTGATGCCTCGCTTCGTCAGGCGGCGGGTAATCATGCTCGGTGAATCGCTGGTTTCGAGAATCGGATACTTCTTTTTCTTCAGATCATAAAGCCAAAGTTCGTCAAACTCGGAGTAATTGACGCCGAGAGTCAGTCGCATCACTTCCGAAAAGCTGTCCGCCTTCCAGACGTTTTCGAGGAGTTGAAGAATCTTCTCTTCGCCGTATCGTTCCGCAATGAATTTGCAAATTGCCTGCCCTTCTTTATACATGAGGAAGGTTCCGTAAATTCGATACATCTGACTGAGCGGCACGATGTAGCCGCTCAATGTCGCATCGCGGATGAACATTTCCGCCTGCGAATCCCACCCTGCAGACCAATATTCCGCCAAGCCCTCGTTGAACCACAACGGCAGTCCAGCGTAGTTGGTTTTGCGCCGGTCTTTCAGAATACGATTCACTTTGCTATGCGCAAAAACGTGCACCAGCTCATGGTTGATCACGTGCCGAAATTCGCTCAGCGAGCCGTTCGAGGGGATGACAACGCGGCCTTTGAGAAATTCAAAAAAACCGCCGACGCCCTCAGGAATGAGAAAGGGCACGGTGTTCGTCTGTTGGAAATGAAAAGGATTTGAATAGAAGATCAGCGGAACGCGCCGGTCGATGCTGTGATTGAATTCATTCTCGAGGCGGGTATAAGCACGCTCGGCATAGGCGGCGCCGGCTTCGGCCAGTTCGCGCATCTCCGGATAGTAATAAATATCGAAATGCGTGGTCTTGAGAATTTTCCAGCGGAACGTATCATAGTGCACTTTATTGCGGCCAAAATAATATTGCGCCGCTGCTGGGCTCCAAGACGCCAAAATCAGAAATCCGATCAGCACGAAAAGAAACGCTTTTTTCATGGCCTGCTCCGCTTTGAAACGAACGAGACGAAAATCGAACCGGAAGTGAAAGCCGCGTCAACTCTACGGCACATACCTAAAATGAATTTTGTACGGGAGTTGTCGATATTTTAGAATGACTGTTCCGCAAAGCGTTTCACGACCGACGCATCATTTCCTTAATATCGACAGCAACGGTGGTTTCAAGAAATACTTCTTTGCACGGAGTCTTCGGCCTATCAACATGAGCAGGTTCTTAGGCCGAGACGGCGCCGAATCTTATGCACAAGAGGAAACTTTTGCCGCAAATTACACATCTCTAAAACAATTTGCCACAAAAAGTTCCAGAGACGGCGATCGCTCTGTGCCTGCAAAATCTCGCGGCCTGCCGTCAAACCAGATCGAACAACTAACAATCCCGGCAAATCACCCACTGATGCTGGATTTAAAGCAAACAGGACATTTTTCTTCATTTACCCAATGCTAATATCTTGCTGTTTGTTCATAAACTCGCCGCAATCACTTTTCGTTTTCAGCAAAAATAATTCTTTTTTCTAAAAAATCATATTGACAGAATAGTAGTCTTTTGTTATCTTCACTCAACTTTTTGCGTATTTGCGCTGGGAGCTTGTTCTTTTACAATTTCGTTCTTGATGAGGCTTTGCCAGTTCATCTCGCCAACGTTCAGCTTCCTACTGAGTTCAAGGATGAACAAACATAGGGCGCGGCCCGAACAGTGATCCTAATTTCAACAACCCTCTCAATTCTGGTCCAAGGAGGACAATATGAAAAGGAACCTGTTTACCGCCGCTCTGCTTTTCGTGGTATATTGTCTGGTCGTTGTGATTTATTCTTTCGCCGCCGAGAATGGGATGATCGGTCGGTCCGTCGCTGAGCTTGGCTTGACCAGGAATTCCACGCTGCTTCATCAAACAGCCGTTTATGAACCGAGCTCCCGCTCTTCGTTTCGCAACTTTATCGATCCGATTCCGGATCCACCGTTCCCGAGACCAAAGCCCCCTCAGGCTTAAGTTATAACGCATATGAAAAGTGACATCCATCATCACCTGACAACTTGATTACTGTTCGGGTTCCCCCTATGTTCAAAAAGGCGCAGAACACTCACTTCAAAATTGTCAACTTGTGGTTGGTTTTCATCCTCATATTATTAGTCGGCAACAACTTTGCCCATTGGTCAACTGTCGAGACAATAACCTGGATTAATTGCTCCTTCTTCTTCCTTCTCTTTCTTCAAACATTATTCATTATCCGAAAAGAAATTGCGCATCAGAGTCTGTTCATCAATATCGCGGTATGGACGTTTGTTTCTTCCATACAAATAGTGAACACCTTCATCGGGCCGGACTATGCGTTGGGCGGCAGCCCGGAATTGGCCTATGCCATCTTCGATTTTCGTCGGATGATCATGCCGACACTGGCGACGTACGTCATCCTTCACGCCGTATTGAGCGTTTACTTTCGTGAAATGCGCCCATGGATATCGATCGTGGCAAGCGTGCTCACAACCGGCGGGATAGCGGCATGGCTGTTCCGAGCGATTCTTTTTCAAGGGAATCCGAGCGATCCCGGCGCACTCATTGCCGAACAAACGCTGAAGCTCCTGCTGTTTCCATTCATCTGCCTCCTCGGTTACTGGGTCTATCAGTTCCGCAGCGACCCTCCGATCAGCGATCATATCAAAGTTCTGCTTGGCTTTTTCTTTGTCTATCTTGTGATCGAGCTTACCGACTTGTTTACCATTGTCTATAAGATTAAGCTCTACGCCGTCAGTCAAGTGGTATTGTTCAGCACGTTGTTTTTTCTCATGATTATATTTTTCAACCGTCTCAATTACATTTCATCGGAATTTGGACAGTATTACGAGCGGCTGCTCGTCAGCGGCGGGCGGGCAGGAGTAGCCATTATCCGCAAGCAAAGCCAAAACCTACGGCCTCTTTTCGGATTTTTCCAAAAATATTTTGTCGTAAGACCGATGTATGGCGCCATCACTTTCATGGCGCTTATACTGTTCATGAGTTACATCAAAGTTCCGCAAAGCGCCTTGGTGAATTTCGCGGCAATCGGCATTGCCTTCCTGCTCCTGTTTGTTTATTGGTGGGGGTTGTCACGCAAGCGCGATCTTCAGCATAACGTTATCAACTTCAACGGTTAGACCTTTTAAGATAAGGAAGTCGTATATGTCATTCGACAAATTGTTCAAAGTTGACGCCATACAGGATGAGCACATCGTCGGGAGCAGCCCGGAGATTAAAAGCATAAAACGGGCGGTGAAAAAGCTCGCCAAGCTCGACAGCAACATTCTGTTCATAGGCGAAACCGGAGTCGGCAAGGAATTCATCGCCCGCCAGCTCCATGTCCACTCGGCAAGACGCAATCGCCCGTTCGTCGAGTTGAATTGTTCCGCGCTTGGCAAGACCATTTGCCATCGTGAAATCTACGGCGAGGAAGAACCCGGCGCCGAGCCGCGCGTGCAGATTCTCGGCCTTTTGGAAAAGGCAAACCGTGGCATTCTCTTTCTCGACAATTTGGAGGACATGAACGCCGAGTATCAGCGCGAGTTTCTCCAAATCCTGCGCGAGAAAAAAATCCGCCGCCTCGGGGGCGAAGAAAACATCCCCATCGACATTCGCATCGTTGCCACCAGCCTTTACAATCTTCCCCAAGAGCTGGAATCCCGGGGTTTTCGCCGTGAGCTTTTTCATCTGCTTAATGTCTTGCAACTGGAGGTTCCCGCGCTCCGCGAGCGCAAGCAAGACATTCCCGAGCTTTTCATCTACTTCCTCAAAAAGTTCTGTGATGAGCAGGGACGCGAAGTACCCGCTATTCCGACGGAAATGTTTGAAAGCATCATGGAGTATGATTGGAAGGGAAATGTGCGCGAATTGGAAAACTGCGTGCAAAACCTGCTGGCTATGTCGCCGGAGTTGCAGCTTTCCACTGAGTTCCTTCCCTTCCGAGTGAAGCACCACCCGCTCGATCAGCTTGAGGTCAAGAATCTCAAAGGTGTCATTAACGAGGTGGAAACTTATCTCATCGGCAAAGCGTTGCGAAAATTTGCCGGCAATCAAGTCAAAGCGGCGAAGTTGCTCGGCATACCCGAAGCCACGTTGCGCTTTAAAATCAGGAAATATCACATCCCGCGGGATTGAAGACAATTGTAACAAAAAAGGCCCTCTCCTGAGGGGCTTTTGATTTTCTATACGACGGATTAAACCGGCAAATTCATGAAGTAGAAAATAAACTTCGAGAACGCCTCGCCCAAAATAACGAACACAACCGCGGCATAAAGAATCCCGGTCGCGGATTGTGTCGAGTGCAGTTTCACTGTTTGCCAAATCATATACCCAAAGATCAACGGCGCGATCAATCCGAACAACAATCGCGCAATAAAAAAAATCCCCTCGCCGCTGAATGTAAATAAATGCCGTATCGCCGCGACTTGGCTTGCCTCCCCTCCCAGCCACAATCCCGCAAGCATCGTTGCGACCACTATAAAACGCAAGGCACTGGCCGCAATTAAAATAATCGTCGCAACGCGCAACGGTTGAATACTCAATTTGTGATTCACCAAATACCAGTGGCCGGTAATCATCGTGCCGACGACCCCACCCAACATTAAGGCTGAAGTCATGAAGCTAAAAGCGCTCACCCACGATGGAGGACGCACCACTCTTTCCACATCCGGAAATAGACTTGACAGGAGCGCCATTGCCGCCAAGCCAAAAAAAATCGTTGCAGCCAAAAAAAATCTGGTCCAGCGAGGAAGCAACAAATTCAAAATTACCAACAACAGAACGCAGCTCGCCAGCAGCATATACACTGCTGCGACTGTCTTGCCTTGCGGAGATTGGCTGCCGTCTGCGATCACGCTTTCGAATGGGCTTGTCCAGAATGCTATCACCAAAAGAACGACTGCCAGCCCACTCATAAATCTATAAAACAGCTTGCCTATAGTTTCGACAGACATAAAAGCCATTGGCACCAAAGCGCCAATGGCTGCGTGCGACATCAGAGTAAAAAAAATCAGTTTCAGCATCTGGTCTTGAGCTTCCCAAGTTCTAATTCAACGACATCGAAATGCCATTCAAGCGTGGGTCGTCAATCGGTTTTCGATCCTTGAATGATTCCCAAACCTTATGCGTGTGCTTGATTTCATGTTCGCCGTAAGTCCAGCACAAAAAT
>Ga0247727_10007123_pt1 | contig 21526 bp, 27 predicted proteins | sample WisWelCaveWW1625_FD_202498 | JGI IMG/M metagenome (GOLD analysis project Ga0247727, IMG submission 202498) | Biofilm microbial communities from Wishing Well Cave, Virginia, United States - WW16-25 | ecosystem: Environmental > Aquatic > Deep subsurface > Groundwater > Cave microbial mat | place... | reverse complement strand
TAAATGTCTGGATGAGCCATGGAGATGTTGTTGTAAAGCTTCCAGAGGGATTCGAATCAATCGCTTTATCTGAAAATGGACATGTTGCTGCTATTCAAGATATCAGTAAAAATATATATGCCGTGCAATTTCATCCAGAAGTTGATCATACTGAAAATGGAAGAAAGATATTGGAAAATTTTCTATCTATTTGTGACGCTAAGAGAACATGGAATCCTGAAAAAGAGTATGATAGGATTATTGATAGATTAAAAGATAAATTAGGTGGAAGAGTAGGGGTTGGAGGAATAAGCGGAGGCGTTGATTCTTCAACTGCTTCAATATTAATTAACCAGATTGTAGGAAGAGGTTACAGGCCTATTTTTGTTGACAATGGTTTACTAAGATTAGACGAAGGCGAAAAAGTTAAAAAAGATATGGATCCATTTGATTTGGATATAATATATGTTGATGCTTCACAAAGATTTCTTGATAGATTAAAAGGAGTTGAAGATCCTGATGAAAAAAGAAAGAGAATTGGGCATGAATTTATTTCTGTTTTTGAAGAAGAGGCAAAAAAAATAAATGGTGCAAGCTATCTTGTGCAAGGAACCCTTTATCCTGATGTTATTGAGAGCGTTCCTGTTTATGGATGCTCTTCAAAGATAAAGAGACACCACAATGTTGGCGGTTTGCCTGATAAGATGGGACTTGAGGTTGTTGAGCCGTTCAGGTTTTTATTTAAGGATGAAGTCAGAAAAATCGCAGAGAATAAACTTGGCTTGCCAAAACATGTTGTCTGGAGACATCCTTTCCCAGGGCCGGGACTTGCAGTTAGAATTATTGGAGAAGTCACGCCTGAAAAATTGAGGATTGTAAGGGAAGCAGACGATATTTTTATTTCAGAATTGTTCAATGAAGGATTATACTATAATATTAGTCAGGCATTTGCAGGGCTTTTAGGGGGAAGGGCCGTTGGAGTCAAAGGAGATGCGCATGCATATGAATCCATGGTCGGATTAAGGGCAGTTGTAACAAATGACTTTATGACTGCGGACTGGTTTGATTTCAGCAAGCCATTCTTGACAAGAATTAGCAATAAAATTATCAATGAGGTTCGCGGAGTTGGCAGGGTATTCAATGACACTTCTCAAAAGCCTCCTGCAACAATCGAATGGGAGTAAAAATGACACTTACAAAATTATATAATCCTAAAAGCGGAATAATGAAAATTGCCGGTTTAATTTCTGGAAGCGGTTCAAATCTCAGAAAAATAATTGAACATGGAATAAAAATAGAATCTGAACAGGGGAGAGCACCATATCAAGTTGCAGTCATATTTTCGGATAATTTTACAAGTAATGCTGGCGGGATAGGGAGAGATTATGACATTCCTGTATTCATCCGAGATATTGCTGATTTTTATAAACAAAAAGCAAAACCAAGAAGAGACTTTGAACCCTATTTTAGAATCTTATTTGCACATTCCTAATATGCAGGGAGGAGTTAAAGTATAAACTAATCAAAATGGCAAAACAAACAACATACGCTGATGCTGGAGTGAATATAGAATTAGGCGATGACGCTTCTAAAGTTCTTTATAATGCTGCAAAAAAAACGTGGAGAAATAGAAAAGGAAGATTTGGCGAGGTTGTAGAGCTGTTTGAAGATTTTTCTGGCTTAAGAGCAATTAATGTTGGAGGTTTGCCCCAAGGTTCACTGATGAATTTAGGTTTTGATGGTGTTGGAACTAAAATGGAACTTGGAGAGAGAATTGGAAAGCATGATACTGTTGCATATGATTTATTTGCAATGGTTTGTGACGATGCGGTTGTGCGGGGAGCAGAACCAGTTCTTATCGGTTCCATTCTTGATGTAAACTCATTAGGAAAAGATGGAGAGAGTCATATTGATTTTGTAAAACAACTGGCGGTTGGATATATCGGGGCAGCTAAAGCTGCAAACGTAGCGGTTGTGAATGGAGAAGTTGCAGAACTAGGAGCAAGAGTGCAAGGATATGGAAACTTTAGTTATAATTGGGGCGCAGGCATTGCATGGTTTGCAAGAAGAGAAAGAATGTTTACTGGAAAAGAAATAAAATCGGGCGATTCTATTATTGGTTTAAGGGAAGATGGTTTTAGATCAAATGGATTATCTCTTGTAAGAAGAATAATGAAACAATCCCATGGAGATGATTGGCATAAGCAAGAATACGAAGGTAAAAATCTTGCTGAATTAGCTCTCACTCCCTCAAGAATTTACAGCGCAGCTATTGTTAATATGTTCGGAGGTTTTCAAGGAAAGCCTAAAACTAATCTGCATGGAGTTGCCCACATTACGGGGGGAGGAATTCCTGGAAAGTTAGGCAGAGTTTTGAAACCTTCCGGACTTGGAGCAGTTATTGACGATCCATTTGAACCTTCTGAATTTGTCAGATATGTTCAACAGCTGGGTAACGTTCCGGATCAAGAAGCTTATAAAACATGGAATATGGGACAAGGAATGTTAGTTATCACACCAGAGCCAGATAAAGTAATTAGTATTGCTAGAGATTATGATATTGAAGCCAAAAGAGTCGGCGAAGTTTCTCAAAAGCCAGAAATAAAAATTACAAACCGCGGCTTCTACGCTTCTAAAGAACATGAACTTGTTTTTAGCTCCTGACAATCTGTAATATAATTATCTTTAAATATAGCTTATTTATAGAAAAAATATGAAAAGTAATGCTATTGATGCTATGGTCTCAGCAGTTAGGGAAATAAGCGATGTACTGCCAGTATTTTTTCAAAGGGATAGTAACTTCTATGCAGTCTCGCCCCAATGTTATGGAAGGTTTTCATATCATCTTTCTTTAGTACCTCAAAATCCAAAGGGAGATCAATGGAGGCAAGAGCTTCCAGAAATTACAGATTCTGAAGATGTAGTTGTTAAAAGATGCAGTGATACGGGTATAGATGCAAATGAGAAAACAAAATTTAAAAAAGATCAGAGGCAATATATTGCTCCTCTTATTTTTAATAGAGATTCTAATGGTATTTTTAGTCTAGAAACGATGGCTAACACTGCTAAAGCACTCGCAGCACTTCCAGATGACGGAAAAATAAGGATGATATCACATAGTCAGTCCTATCACAGTCACAAACACGGATATGCTTCTGATGGAACAGATACTTGGTTGGGTGATGCAAGAGTTATGAGTAGAGAGCGTTATTTTGAATTAATGCGAGCAAAGGAAGAAGAATTCTTTACAAAGTTGTCTGAGATTGATCAAGATGATATTAGTAGAGTATATGAAAGATCATCTGTTTCTACTAGAAGGTCAACAGAAATACCAGATGTCACAGTAATCACACCAAATATAATGTTGACATTTCCTCGAGAGGGTTTTCTTGATTATCATAACCCTCTTCAAACATGGACGAGTGAAACAAACCTTAGAAAATGGCCCGTTTATGGCAGCGTAAGAAGTTTAGATAGTTCTCCTTTTGGTTTTTATTTTGTAGTAAACAGGAAAGTAGTAGAAACAAAAACACTTAAGGGCCTGGACAGTGCAGTAACAGAATTAATGACTTCGATATCAGATGACTTAACAGGCGTAAAGAAAGCTATGCCTCAAATAGAATCTTTCTTAGAAAGGATTAACAATGTACATGTACATAACAAATCTAATAGGAAAGCGATAGAATATTGGAAAAAGGTTAGAGCTGATCAAAAAGTGGAAGCCTAATATGCTTGCATAATTTTAGAAATAATTTTATCATCGATAAAATGATATGCCCCTGCCGGGTAAGGAGGAAAAGAGGGGTAATATAGATAGATTTATTTACTAATATTTTAGGGCAATTCTATGAGCAAACATGGATATTTAGTTCATACGGCAATGGGTAACACGCTGTTAGACACTTCCGATTCAGTGTGGGTTAGAGTTAATGCTGATAAGTATCTTGAAAAACGTGTAGTAGATCTAAAAGCAGGTGATATGGTTGTTTATTCTAAGCCATATGCTAAGACAAGTCTTGCAGATGTAGAACCTTTTCTTACTAAAAGTCCAAGATATTCAAAAGCAAAAGATATGATCCACGAAGTTAATAGCAAAGGTACATATATTCCTAAATTGAGGACATTTTTAACTAGAGGATTAGCAAACAATGATATTGTTAGTAGAGAATATTTAGAAGAAAAAGTTCTTTTTGAGAACAATAAAGATTTTAGTAAAGCAGAATACGATTGTATGAATAATCGTATTTATGAAACACTAGTAATTGATAATGAACCTCAGATGGGCTCTTCTGGAATAAACGAATGGTTGAGGGGAAAAGTATTAGCACCAAGAAATTGGAATTTGTTTAAACATTTAGCTAAAGAAATTAATCCAGATTTTAAGTTATTTAAGGATGGAGATGAAGATCCTAGAAGTATGTATTTCAATTATAGACTTTATGTATCAATTAGACAGGGAGTTATGAGATTTCTTAATCAATCTAAAGGACTTCTTGGAGACGAGGGATGGAACGAAGCAGAAAATAAAATATCCTTAAGCCCAGAATATGCAATTGTTTTTGACCATTTCTTAAAAGATCTTAATATGGATTATGCGGCTGCAAGGATAAACCTTATCGAAAAAATTGATGGAAGAGCAAATATTGATGGATTAAAGAAACAAGATGAATTGATAGAACAAGGTGTTGTTTTAAGCTCTAGAATAAATTTGCCCAGAAAGAATTATAAAGAAATTATTGAAGATCAAGAAATTTTATATATGTATTTATGTTCTATGATAGAGGATTTCGATTGTGGTTATGCTTCTTTTAATAATAAGACTGTTATACCAAATAGCGCTTTAAGAGGTGAACTTTCACATTATGTCATTCCTTATTTAATGGAAGGATTTGGAGAAAAATTAGATTCTGAAACAATGCATATGAAGGAGATGTCTAAAAAGCCGCATGTCTATTCTGCTGGTGATTGTACAGAATTTTGCGATTTAATAAAAAATTATATACTAAACAGAGAAGTAGACAAATCTTTTGGTTTTAAGCATGGCGAAAGTCAAAGATTAATGGAATCTTATTTTAGATTAAGAACGGCAATGCCTAATAGAATTCATGATTTTACTGGTTTTGCTAAAAGAAATATTTCTGTACCTTTAATGGAAAATGGACTTAATGATATAAGTTCAAGAATTATAAAGGAAGCACAACAAATGGTTGCAGATATTAAAAAAAAGTATGACTTAGAGTATGATATTTTAGGAAATCCTACAAGTGGAGGAATATTTTTGTCTCATGCTATACCTCCTGATGTTTTATTTTCAACTATTGGACAAAATGATGATGTGATTAATTCTCGTAAAGAAGCGTTAGATATATTAAGAAACAAGCCTGAAAAGTTAAAAGAATTAATTAATCTTGCTAAGAGTGGCTTAAATAAAGGAGCATTTTTTAGGTCCAAAAACCATACTCTGAATACTTTAAAGGAATATGGTTTAGAAGAAATTGTAGATTTAAGAAAACAGGATTTTTATTGGGAAGAAGTCATTTAGGTTTATTTATTATTCTTAATAAAAAATTCAAATACTCAGTTTTTTTAAAGAATTTTATCATCGATAAAATGAAGTGCCCCTGCCGGGATTCGAACCCGGGTTCTCGCCGCGAAAGGGCGACGTCCTTGGCCTCTAGACTACAAGGGCTTACAACGACGAAAGAAAAATTGCTTTTAAACTTTCCTGTTGTTATGATAACTATGTAGTGAAAATAGATATAGAAAAGAAATAAATACTTAAAAAACTATTTTATACTATGAAAATTAATCCTATAATTTTTAAAGAGCTGATTAAAAGGGGATATTCTGTTCATAAAAAAACCCGAGTGTGGGATATTTCTGATTCAAAATTATGGTATTTAACTCCGGAATTATCAAAAGGATTTTTGAATTTGTTTAAGCATGAACCGTATAGGAAAAGTGTTGTTGATAAAGAGCTTAGTTTACTAAAAAGCCATACACATTCCATAGTAAAAATGTTTGGAGAGAAAAAGTTCAATCTTATAGATCTAGGATGCGGCGGCGGTCTGAAAACAGCAGCATTTATCAAAAGTCTTCCAAAAGACGTTCAACTGCGATACTGTCCTGTCGATATCAGTGGTTATTTTATAAATAAATCAGTTAAAAAAGTAAAAGAGTTGAAATCAAAGAATATTGTCGGACACAAGCCCTTTGTTTCAGATTTTGAGGATTTTGATGATATTGTAGGAATATTAAGGGGGGGAGATTATCAGAAAAATCTCGTCCTTTTGCTTGGAGAGACTTTGTCTCACTATGACATTAATGATTTTCTTTTCAAAATAAGTGAAAATATGTTTAATGGTGACTTTATAGTAATTGGAAATGGAATAAGAAAAGGCAAGCGTTTTGTATCAATTGATAAGTATAAATCACCTCTGTTTAATGAGTGGTTTATCCATGTTATTAAAGGCCTCGGCTTAAATGACAGTGAAGTGGACTATAGCGCGAGATTTGCACACGGAAGACTTGAAGGGTATTATAAGATAAATGTAAATAAGACTGTAAAGCATAAAGGGAAAACTGTCAAATTCAGAAAAGGGGATGAAATTGTTGTAGGCATACAGTATAAGTTCTTTGAAAATGAGCTTAAGAGATTCTGCAAGATGTATTTTAGCGATGTGAAATTATTTACTGACCGAACTGGAGAATATTCGCTTGTTCTGTGCAAGAAATAAGATATTTCTTTTACTTACTATATTTTTATAAATCTCTTTATTGATTGAGAGCAATGAAAATTGGAATCGATATAGATGGAGTTATTGCCGAATTTATAGAGCCGTTTTTGAAGTTTTATAATCATAAACATAAGACTCATTTTAGGAGAGAAGATTTTAAATCTTTTAATCTTTGGGAAACTCTCGGCATAACGAAAGCACAATCTACATCGGCTGTGGATGAATTTTATTTAACAGAGCATTTTAGAAATATTGCTCCAGTGCCTGGATCAATATATGGAGTTTATTCGTTAATTAAAAATCTGGGTAATGAAGGAATTATTATTACTTCAAGACCTTCAGAAATAGAACCTGATACTAGAAACTGGATTAAGGAATATTTTCCTATTCTTTCAGATGTTTGTTTTGTAAATAATCCTGCAATCATTAATGACTCAAGAACAGCAACGAAGGCAGATATTTGTTCTAAACTGGGGATTGACTTTTTAATTGAAGACAATTTAGATTTTGTAAGAGAAGTAAGACAGTCATCTGAAAAAACAAGAGTTTTAGTTTACGAATCTCCTTGGAATAAAGGAAATGATCTTCCAGATGGAGCCCAGTTTGTTAAATCTTGGGGAGATATTAGAGAGTACTTTGCCTCGCTGCGATGAACGAAATGATCCCGCGGAGATTCGAACTCCGGACCCCGGCCTTTCTTAGGAAAGAATGAAATTCTTCCACGAAATTATATCTCTAGTGAGATACACTCTTATAAGAGCCGTGCTCTAACCAACTGAGCTACGGGATCGAATTTGGAAATTAAAGAAGATATTTAAAGTTTAGTTTTTAGTTTAAAATATGATAATAGGGTTGGTTGGGCCTATAGCTTCTGGAAAGAATTTGTTTACAGATGTTTTGATTGATGAAGGATTTAAAGTTTGGAATTTAAGCGACGAAGTCAGGGAAGAAGCAAGATCTAGAGGAATTGCAATAGAAAGAACGCTTCTTCAAGATCTTGGAAATGAAATGAGGGAAAAATACGGCAATGGCTATTGGGCTAAGAGACTTTTTTTAAAATTAGATTTCAGCAAGAATCATATTGTTACAGGTGTTAGAAATTTGGGCGAGGTTGATGAATTAAAAAAACATAAGGATTTTATTTTAATCGGCATTGATGCACCAATTGAAAAAAGAGTGCAATGGATAATTGCCAGAAGCAAGGATTCTGACCCTAAAACTGTGGAAGCGGTAAAGGCAATTGATGCCAGGGACAGAGGGATTGGAGAAGGAAAAAGCGGACAGCAAGTTTCAGCATGTTTTGAACTGGCTGATTTTTATTTAATTAATGATAGTGGCATTGAGGAATTTAAAGAGAAATCCAGAGAGATGTTAGAAAAGTTATTAAATGTTCAAGAGACTTAATTTTTATGTTAATTGGATTGATAGGTCGACCTAACTCTGGCAAGAGCACGTTCTTCAAGGCAGCAACGCTCATGGATGTTTTAATTGCTAATTATCCTTTTGCAACTATAAAGCCAAATCATGGTATAGGATATGTGAAAATCAAAGATTTGGCCTCTGAATTTGGAAAAGTAAGCAATCCAAGAGACGGATATGTAAAAAATGACTGGAGATTTGTGCCGGTTGAATTGCTTGATGTTGCAGGACTTGTTGAAGGCGCCAGCGCTGGAAAGGGTTTAGGAAATGAATTTTTAAACGATCTTGCCGGAGCAGACGCTTTTATTCATGTTGTTGACATGTCCGGCGAGAGTGATGGAGAGGGAAAGCCAACTGAGGATTATTATCCTGGAAACGATATCAAAATTATTGAAAAGGAGCTGGATTTATGGTATTTAGGAATTTTAAAGAAGATTTGGGCGACATTTGCGAGAACTATTGAAATGCAGAAGAAAAAGTTTGCTGAAGCAGTTGCAAAACAGTTTTCCGGCTTGAAAGTAACTGAAGATGATGTTAACCGCATTGTTCTTAAATCAAAGCTTAATATTGAGAAACCAACTTTATGGAGTGATGAACAGCTGGCTTTGTTTGCACAAATGCTAAGAAAATATACAAAACCTATGGTAATTGCTGCAAATAAAATGGATCGGCCTAATTCAGCTGAAAATTTTGAAAAAGTTAAGAAGGAATTTGATTATCCGATGATTCCATGCTTTGCAGATGGAGAACTTAGTCTGCGGCAGGCTGATAAAGCCAGCATGATAAAATATGTTCCAGGTGACAAGAGCTTTGAGGCAATTGGAAATATAAGCGATAAACAGAAACAAGCTCTTGATTCTATAAGCAAGATAATGATTGAATTTGGAAGTACCGGAATTCAAGAAGTTCTAAATAAAGTAGTTTTTGATATTCTTGGATATGTTGCAGTATTTCCTGCAGGGGCCAAGCTTGCAGACAGCAAGGGAAATGTTCTTCCTGATTGCTATTTAATGAAATCTGGAAGCACGGCTTTGGATTTTGCATACCGGTTGCATACAGATATAGGAAAGAACTTTATCAAAGCAATAGACGTCAGAACTAAGCAGGCAGTGGGAAAAGATTATATTATTAAACATAGAGATGGACTTGAAATAATTACTAGATAAAATTATATAATTATCTTTATATATCTGTCTTAAGGTTTAGAGTTATGGGTGATAATGTTTCTGACAGATCTCCAATTGTTGTGACTAAAGCAGGAGATCAATTTAGAATACACTATACAGATCATCCCCCAATTATTAAAGATCCTAGATATAGGTTGTATGTTGTTGTATATGAAAAAAAAGGAAATATAGAAGAATGCACACTTTGTTTTTGTGGTAGAGATGTTTATGATTTTTCTACTGCCAAATTAGATGAATTTGACGCTAAGAAAGATGAAGTAAAAGAAAGATTAGATAATATACCTTCTTTTGTTATGGACGATATTTTAAGACAATTGCCTTCTGAAGTCTGCGGTTTATTAAAAAGGGTTTTTTCTCTGTAGTATATCATGATTATACATGTTGCTGTTAAACCTGGCTCAAAAGAAGAGAAAATTGAAAAAATATCAAAGACAGAGTATAAAATAAGCGTTAAAGAGCCGGCAGAAAAGGGCAAGGCCAATGCGAGAATCATTAAGATTATATCCAAAGAGTTTGGAGTTTCTTATAAAAAAATTAAGATTAAGAATCCATCCTCAAGAAAAAAGATTATAGAGATATACAACAAAAGTTAAAAACACTTTTTTCTTAGGATTGTTATGGAAATTAAAGTAAAAGTTAAGTACGGGGCTTCAAAACAGAGGATAGAAAATTATGGAAATAATAAATATCTTGTTTATTTTGAAGGAATTGAAAGTGTAAATACAAATTCTATGTTAATCAGCTTATTATCAAGATATCTTGGAACCCCGGCATCTAGAATTAATTTTCAAAAATCAGATATAGATGGAAATAAGGTTTTTGATATATTATAAATAAAATACGAGAAAAAGAGGCATGAAATACGTAAATAAGGGTATATGAAATACGAAGACGCACCAGATTTAAAAGAGAGGATGAATGATGTTGTCAATTTATTAGGAATGAATCATATAGTTATAGATAGAGTTGAATGTGTTAGGAGTTTTGGTTCTTCATCAAGGCGGACAATAGCGCGATGCCATGCTCTTGGGAAATTAATGCAAAAGGCAATGAAGAATAAGGCGTTTTATGCAATTGAATTTTTGGAACTTTTTGATAAAATGTCGAAGAGTGAGCAGGACAAGGTAATAATTCATGAGCTTATGCATATACCTAAGACTTTTGGCGGCGGCTTCAGGCAGCATGATTACGTATGCGATAGAAATGTTGACATTATGTATGAAAAGTTTGCCAGCCTGAAAAAAACTTCGGGATCATTTAATAAAGAAAATGATAAAACAGATAAAAAATTGTTTTCTTTTTGGAGATAATATGAAAATCTATTATAAAAAAAGAGCTATTAGTGTTGATGTAAAGAAAGTTTCTTTTTTCGAAGAGTTCTACGGGCTTATGTTTAGATCAAGAGAAACTAAAAATTTGCTTTTCGATTTTTCTAACTATAATAGAACCTCTTTGCATTCTTTGTTTGTTTTCTTTCCATTTTTAGTCGTCTGGCTTGATGAGAAAAACAAGGTTTTAGACTTTAAGATAGTAAAGCCATTTACTTTCAGTGTTAAATCAAAAATGCGATTCCAAAAATTTATTGAAATTCCTTTAAATTTGAAAAATAAAAGCATTATTGAATTTTTCCGTCGGGAAGGAAAGCTTTAAATACTTTCTCGTCGGTAAAACAATATTAAAATGATTAAAAGGAGGTTTAAATGGGAACAATACTTGTGAAGAATGTCATAAAACGCCGTCCTGGACACCTATACTATGTTGATGGTAAAGGAAATGTTTGCGAGGCTAAAATGGCTAGAGGCGGAAGAAAGAAGAAGAAATAATACTCTTCAATAACTTATAATTTTTATTTTTATCCTATTTTTTGTCTGCTTTTTATTATAATTTTATTCTGTGTATTTTTATTTTGATAGGTTTTTATACTGAAAATTCTTTTTATTTTTATGAATAAGTATAGTTTTCCAAGAGTAGCTGTTAACGCCATTATTATTAAAAATGGCAATGTTTTAATGGGAAGACGCAAGGGAAAAGGAATACAGGGAGCTGAGACATGGGCTTTTCCATGCGGTCAAGTCGAGATCTGGGAGACGCTTGAAAAAGCATTGAAAAGGGAAGTTTTTGAGGAAACTGGCCTGAGAATTTCAAAACCGAAGTTTGTTGGAGCAACGGAGGATTTTTTTAAAAAAGAAAAGCGGCATTTTGTTTCGTTCTTTTATCTTGTTAGAGATTTTTCTGGAAAGCTCGAAAATAAGGAAAAGAACAGATGTTATGGGTGGGAATGGATTCCAACAAAGAAACTTCCTAAGTCGCTTTTTTTGACGGTGAAAAACTTAATTAAAACAGGATTTAGGATATAAATGATATTGGGAATTGAATGCACGGCACATACGTTTGGAGTTGGAATTGTAAAAAAGGGAAAGGTTCTTGCTAATATTAGAGATATGTATACAACTGAGAAAGGCGGAATTATTCCTGTTGAGAGTGCGAAGCATCATAGAGCAGTTGCTGATAGTATTTATCAGCAGGCTCTGGATAAAGCAAATGTAAAAGAGAAAGATATTGATGCAATCGCTTTATCAAATGCACCCGGCTTGGCTCCATGTTTGCTCTCTGGATTGGAATTTGCGAAGAAAAAAGCCAAGGAACTGGGAGTGCCGATTGTTCCTGTGAATCATTGTATTGCTCATCTTGAAATTGGAAGATCAGTGGGTGCAAAGGATCCGGTTTTGTTGTATGCTTCAGGGGCCAATACGCAGATAATTGCTTATGCTGCCGGCAAGTACCGCGTGTTCGGCGAGACACTAGATGTGGGAATTGGAAATTTCATTGATAAATTTGCAAGGTATGTCGGCCTTGGTTTTCCCGGCGGGCCGAAGATTGAACAGCTTGCAAAGAATGGAAAATACCTCGAGCTGCCGTATTCAATAAAAGGAATGGATGTTTCTTTTTCAGGTATGCAGACAAAAGTGCAGCAGCTTTTTGATAAAGGAATTAAAGTAGAGGATTTGAGCTACTCAATACAGGAAACTGCATTTGCAATGCTTGTCGAAGCTGCTGAGAGAGCAATGGCTCATACTGGCAAGAAAGAATTAGTTATGGGTGGAGGCGTAGGATGCAATGCTCGTTTTCAGGAAATGTGCAGAATTATGTGCGAAGAACGAGGAGCTAAATTCTTCTGTCCTTCGAGAGAGTTCTTGGTTGACAACGCCGGAATGATTGCATATACGGGAGAGCTAATGTTTAACGCAGGAATAAAAGAAAATCCAGAGAAAGTTGATATTAAGCCTAGAGAGAGAACTGATGATGTAAGCGTTACTTGGAGATAATATTATCTGGCAGCTTCAGTAACGTTTGTGCTTGTGTTTTGCGATTTTACTGAACTTGTTCCTTTTTGCGCGACATAATGTTCTATCTTAGAAGGTTTTTCTCTAACTTTTACTTCATGCTTGCTTTCTTCTGCAGGCCGAGCAATATATGCAACACCTAAAGCTCCAATAAAAAATCCTAAAATAAACCCAGCAGTTGTTATTAGAGTATATTTTACAAAACTTCCTAATGGATTTTCTCTATTTCTTCTGTCATAATTTAACTTAGGGCCTATTGATATGTAGTTCATTTTAATTTATTCTCCAATACAAAATAATTGTTGTTTCTTGCTATTTTGTTATCGTCTAATTCTATTGATGGAATTTCTTTTTTTTCTTTTAATAGTTCTGGATTTGTTTGAGGCTCTTGAGGCTGTCTTTTACTTTTTTCCTGATCTTCATATGTTCTTGAACTGTCTTTTTTCTGTTCTTTGCTGTTTTCTATTATAGAGTCAAGTTCTCTTCTTAGAATTGTATTATCCATTCTTAATACAGAATTAGTTTCGCTTAGCTCCATGTATTCTTTGTGCATCTTCCAATAACTTTGTTCATGCGGTCTTGCTGAAACAAAATATACAAGTGCAGCTCCCGCTGCAAAAACACAGGCATTATAGACTAGTTTATTACAAGCATCTTTTATTGTGCTGTTTCTAATTCTTCTTCTAACTTCAGGATCATTAATTGGCATTATATTTTTATAAAAAGACTATATATAAACCTTTCCGATGTTACTACTTTTTTGTAATATAAAATATAATTTTACTATAATTATATTAAATGTATTAATTATTGGTAATAACTTTTTATAATTTAGAAAAAGTTTATATACTCTATTTTTGCAGTATAAATGACCGATGAGGTAGTAGAGATCTATAATCTCTATACTTACAACTCTTACGAGTTGAAGGTAATTAAATATACGGAGGCCAAAAATGGACTTCTATAATATAATTGAAAGATCAAAGAAAACAGGAAAAGTTGACAAAGGCGTGAACGAAGTCACAAAAGCAGTGGAACTTGGAGTCGCAAAACTGGTTGTCTATGCTGCAGACGTTAATCCTAAGGAAATTGTTGCCCATCTTTCTGCCTTGTGCAAAGAAAAAAAGGTGCCCTGCGTTGAAGTTGATTCTAAACAAAAGTTAGGAATTGCAGTTGGAATAAGAGTAAATGCATCTGCAGTAGCAGTTATTGATGCAGGAGAGACTGCAAAAGAAATAACTCAAATTAAATCCAGCTAATTTTTAAACATGGCAAAAATTAAATTAATTTTTGAATATTCCAACTACCAAATAATTGGAAGGAAGTTGTAATATGGCAAAAGAACAGAGATTTAAAGATAAAGGCGCAGCCGGACCGACAACAAAATCTTCTATGAGCAGTGAGGGGCCTGTAAATGCAGTTATTGAAGAAATAATTGGAAGAACGGGAGCAAGAGGCGAAATAACTCAAGTTAAATGTACAATAGTTGAAGGAAAAAATGAAGGAAAAAGCATGAGAAGAAATGTTAAGGGACCTATTAGAATTGGAGATTTGATAACTTTAAGAGAGACAGAAATTGAAGCTAGAAGAATTAGAGGAACTTTTGGGAGGTCTGTCTAAATGGTTAAATGTTTTTTCTGCGGGTCTGAAGAAAGTATACATATTGGAGTCCATTTTATTAAAAATGACGGCTCTGTAAATTATTTTTGTTCTTCTAAGTGCCAAAAAAATTATGATTTAGGCAGGGACAAAAGAAAATTGAAGTGGACTGAGGGATACAGATTAGCGGCTGCAAAAGCAAAATTGCAAAAAGCCGCAATTGCTGAAAAGAAACAATAAAAAAGAGTATTTTATTCTTATAAATTTTATCGTCGATAAAATGCCTTTTCAGTGCAGAAAGGTTTTTAAATCTCCTTTAATATTTCAATTTGAAACGGAGTTTTTAATAATTTAATTAAAATTTATTTAAAGTGGCTGATAAATCTTCTGAGGAAAAGACGAAAGGATATGGTGCTGAAAAAATTATTGTACTTGAAGGTCTTGAAGCTGTAAGAAAAAGGCCGGCGATGTATATTGGAGGCACTGGAAAGCCTGGCTTGCATCATCTTGTACACGAAGTTGTTGATAATGCAATTGATGAAGCCATGGGAGGATATTGTGATTCAATTGAAATTAATCTGAATAAGGATGGAAGCGTCACTATTACAGATAATGGCAGAGGAATTCCAGTTGATCTTCATCCAATTTATAAAAAACCAGCTTTAGAAATAGTTGTTACAAAACTTCATGCCGGAGGAAAGTTCGACAAGGGAAGTTATGCAATTTCCGGCGGTTTGCACGGAGTAGGTATAAGCGTTGTCGCTGCTCTTTCCAAGACAATGAAAGTTAGAGTAAAACGCGGAGGCAAAATCTATCAGCAGGAATATAAGATTGGCAAGCCGAATTATGATGTTAAGGTTGTCGGCGAGTGTGATAAGAATGATACTGGAACAGAAGTAACTTTTTTGGCTGATGATACAATATTTTCAACAAATAAATTTGATTTTTCTGTGCTTGAAACATGGTTTAGAGAGCTTTCCTTTTTAAATAAGGGAATTAAAATAAAATTAAGCGATGATATTTCGGGCAAGAAGGAAACTTTCGTTTCTGAGGGCGGAATTGTAGAATTTGTGAAGTGGGTGAATAAGTCTAAGGAAGCACTGCACAAGCCAATTTATTTTACAAAAGAATCTGATAAAGTTATAGTAGAGTGTGCTGTTCAATATAATTCAAGTTATCAGGAAAATTTATTGAGTTTCGTAAATACAATCAATACTGTTGAAGGTGGAACTCATGTAGTTGGCTTCAGAACTGCTATAACAAGAGCGATAAATGAATATGCGAAGAAAAATAATCTTGTCAAAGGCGAGGGCTTCACAGGAGATGACGTAAGAGAAGGTTTAGCGGTAGTAATTTCTTTGAAAGTTCCAGAACCTCAGTTTGAGGGCCAGACTAAAACAAAACTTGGAAACAGCGAAGTTAAAGGAATTGTTGACAGCATAACAAAGGCTGCTTTGTCTGAGTTCTTTGAAGAAAATCCAGCAATTGCAAAAAGAATCATAGCTAAAGTGGATGAAGCTCAGAAAGCAAGAAATGCTGCAAAGAAAGCAAAGGAGCTTGTTAGAAGAAAAAATGCATTTAGTGTCGGCGGATTGCCTGGAAAACTTGCAGATTGTTCAAGTAATAAGACTGAGGAGAGCGAATTATATCTTGTTGAGGGAGATTCTGCCGGAGGCAGTGCAAAACAGGCAAGAAATAAAGAATATCAGGCTATTTTGCCATTAAAGGGTAAGATCTTGAACGTAGAAAAAGCAAATCCTGTAAAAGTATTTTCAAATGAAGAAATTGTAAATCTTATTACTGCTATTGGCACTGGAATAGGAGATCAATTTACATTAGATAAGTTAAGATATGCAAAAGTCATAATAATGACAGATGCGGATGTTGATGGAGCCCACATTAGAACATTGCTATTAACTTTCTTTTTCAGATTCATGAAACAGCTGATAGATAACGGCAATTTGTATATTGCAGTTTCTCCTTTATACAAAGTAAGAAAGAAAATTGATCATTATGTTTATTCTGAGCCTGAATTAAAAGAAATCCTTAAGAAATTCGGGGAAAACACAAACGTTCAGAGATTCAAAGGACTTGGAGAAATGAATGCTGATCAGTTATGGGAAACAACTATGGATCCAAAAAACAGGCTGCTAAAGAAAGTTATGATTGAAGATGCAGTTGCTGCTGACGAAGTGTTTTCTAAATTAATGGGAGATGATGTTGAGCCTAGAAGAAAGTTTATTGCAGAAAAAGCGAAGGAGGCGAAAATAGATATTTAACATGGATTGTATATTTTGTAACATTGCACAAAAGAAAGTTCCTGCTAGTATTGTTTATGAAGATAAAGATGTAATTGCTTTCTTAAGCATTAATCCTATTAATGAGGGCCATACTTTGGTTATCCCAAAAAATCATGTAGATAATTTTTATGATTTAAATGAAAAAGATTATTCTAATGTTATGGGTGTTGTTAAGGAAATGAGTAAAAAAATAAATAAAGTATACAATCCCAAAAAAGTAGGAGTTATTATTGCAGGATTTGATGTTGCACATACCCATGTTCATGTAATCCCTATGCACGACTATCATGATATTACATCTAAGAAAATGCTTGAAAATAAATTACCAACAATGTCTAAAAAACAGTTAGATATAGTGGGTAAAAAGATAAGCGGTGTCAAATTGTAAAATGACAAAAGAAATGGACGAAGAGAAAATTGAAAGAGAAATGGAAGAGCATGAACATAAAAGAAGAATGAAAGATCAGATTGGAAATGAGAAAGGTGTTGAGGCTGTAGAGATTGTTGATGAAATGGAAAGATCTTATATTGATTATGCGATGTCAGTTATTGTTCAGAGGGCTTTGCCTAGCGTTGAAGACGGCTTAAAGCCAGTTCACAGAAGAATTCTATATGCAATGCATTCTATCGGCTTAGATGCGAGCAAGCCAACCAGAAAGTCTGCTGCAGTTGTTGGAGAAGTCTTAGGAAAGTATCACCCTCACGGAGATATTGCTGTTTATGATTCTATGGTAAGAATGGCTCAGGATTTTTCTTTACGTTATCCACTTGTGCACGGACAGGGAAACTTTGGAAGCCTTGATGGAGATAGTCCTGCTGCGCAGAGGTATACAGAGGCAAGACTTAGCAAAGTCGCTTCAGAACTTATTGAAGACATAGATAAGGAAACTGTTAAGATGAATCCTAATTATGATAATTCTACTGAAGAGCCGGACACTCTTCCGGCTAAGCTGCCAAATTTGCTTATTAATGGAGCAACAGGAATTGCAGTTGGAATGGCTACTAATATTCCGCCGCATAATTTAAGTGAAATTTGTGAAGCAATTGTTCATTACATTAACAAGCCCGATTGTAAAATAGAGGATTTGATGGAAATAGTTACAGGCCCTGATTTCCCAACCGGAGGATACGTTATGGGATCTGGAATTGAAGAAATGCACAGAACAGGAAAGGGAAAATTAGTCATCAGATCAAAAACAAAGATTGAGGAGAATAAAGGCAGAGAAAATATAATAATAACTGAAATTCCTTACATGGTAAATAAAGCAGATCTTGTGAAGAGTATTGCACAGCTTGCAACAGACAAGAAACTGCCAGACGTATCTGATTTGCGTGACGAGAGCGCAAAAGGAAAAGTCAGAATTGTTATTGAACTTAAAAAAGGAACAAATCATAAGTTCACATTGAATCAGCTTTACAAATTAACAAGAGTTCAGGATACATTTGATGCTAATATTCTTGCTCTTGTGGATAAGCAGCCGCGTGTTTTGACATTAATGAATGTTATCCAAGAATATGTCAGATATAGAAAGCAGATTGTAAAGAACAGAAGCAAGTTTGAGCTCAAAAAAGCAGAAGACAGACTTGAAATAGTTCTTGGACTGCTGATCGCATTAAAAAATATTGATAAAATTGTTGATTTCATTAAAAAGAGCAAGAATGCTGGCGAAGCTCATGAGGGTTTGATGAAAAAATTTGACTTGTCAACAAGACAGGCTAAGGCGGTTTTAGAAACAAGATTGCAGCAGCTTACAAGCCTTGAGAATGACAAGCTTAAAACTGAGGAAAAGGGTTTGAATGAAGAAATAAAATATCTAAAGAAACTTCTTGCAAGCGATAACGAAATATTAGGAGTTATTAAAAAAGAAGTTTCTGAATTAAAGAAAAGTTATGGCGATGAAAGAAGAACTACTGTTATGAAGAGAGTTGCGGAAATTTCTGAAAAAGATCTTATTGAAAAGAAAGATGTTGTTGTCATGCTTACTGAAGGAGGTTATTTGAAGCGTGTAGATTTGAAGACATATAAAGAGCAGAAGAGGGGAGGATCTGGAGTAACAGGAGCAGAGCTGAAAGAAGAAGACTTTGTAAGAATGATGGTCACTTGTTCAACTCATGATTACTTATTATTCTTTGGCTCCAGAGGTAGAGTCTATTGGCTAAAAGCAAATGATGTTCCATCAGGAGAGAGACAGAGCAAAGGAAAAGCAATAATCAATGTTCTTAGTTTGAGAGATGAAAAAATCGAAAATGTTATGGCAATTAAAGATTTTGAGCACGGATACTTAATGTTTGCAACAAAGCTTGGAATAGTAAAGAAATTACCATTGAAGGACGTTTCAAAGCCAAGAAATACTGGAGTCAGAGTAATTAATCTTCCTGCTGACGGATCTGATATGTTAATTAATGTCAGAAGAGTACATGATGGACAGGAAGTTTTGTTGATAACTAAGAAAGGACAAGCTGTAAGATTTAATTCTGATGAAGTAAGGGCTATGGGCCGCGCCAGTTATGGTGTTACTGGAGTAAAGCTTGGAAGCGGAGATGAAGTTGTTTCTATTGAGGCGCTTCCTTCAAAGGATGGAAAGATAAGTATTTTGACAGTAACAAGCAAAGGATTTGGAAAACGGTCGAGCCTTGAAGAATATAGAAAAACAGCTAGGGGAGCGAAAGGCGTAATTAATCTCAAAGTATCTGATAAAACAGGGCATGTTGTTTCTTCCTTATCAGTAAATGACAAAGATTCAGTAATTACAACTACAACAAAAGGAATGATGATAAGAACAAGCATGAAAGGCATGAGAGTTATGGGCAGAGCAACACAGGGCGTTCACATGGTAAGATTAAAAGAAGGCGACAAAGTCGCAGACGTCGTTAAAGTCCCAGACGCCGAAGAAGTTGTAGAAGAGAAGAAGTAAACCAAAAGTATATAAAGGTGTCACCCTTAAGTAACACTATGAGTGCAAGACGCTATGATATGGGCAATTATGCCGAAAGAGTTCTTGCTGCTTGCTGGATTCAACCTATAGAAGAAATGGATGCGGATCTAACAAAAATTCTTGTCTTGAGTTTTAATAAAGAAATGCGCAGCGTTAATGTGCAGTCAGATTCTCGGAAAGGTTACGATAGCAGAAATCCACATTCTGAAAAAAATCAAGATTTATCCAAGAAATTTAAGTAACTTTATAATCTTGTTTTAATCTTGCATCTCTATTTATCATTCCAACTATTTTTGCTAGTTCTACATCAAACGGATCAACTAATTTTAATTTAAGTCCGCGCTCAAGAGCACCCATATTCTTATCAGTATCATCTCCTGAAGTTAAAGCATATAATGTATTATTACATTCTCGTCTGAGCTCCACTCTTTTATGGAAATATTTTTTGGTATATTTTCTAGTTACAATCTTTTCTTCGACTGCTTTTTCTAAAAATTCTGTATAAAAGGGCAGGTTTTCACCGTCTTCTATTTTATTAAGAATATTATCAAATTTTTTATTAATATATTCTTGTTTAATCCATCCTTTTTCCAATCCTAATTTTGTTGCTGCAAATAAATTTGGATTATGACGATAATCATTAAAAAGTTCATCAAATAACTTCGGAACTGACTTTACAGTTTCAAGATACTGTGTTCTTCCTGAATTTGGACTATAAGAAATTTTTCTTCTAGCAGGACGTTTCTTTCCAATTAACATAAGTCAAATAACTTAAAATGGGGTTTAAAAATCTTCTTATGTTCTTATAAAATAGTCGAGTCTTCAGGATATGTTCCCAGAATTATAAGAGAATTGCATTTATCTTCAATTTCTTTTAAAGCTGAACGAACATTTTCCTGCTCTGGATGGCCCTGAAAGTCGACAAAAAAGACATATTCCCAAGGAGTTTTTTTATTCGGCCTGGATTCTATTTTTGTCAAGTTTATACTGTACTTTTTGAACGGCTCAATTGCATCAAATAATGCGCCCGCTTTATGTTTCACAGAAAAAACAATAGATGTTTTGTTTTTTTCAGTTAGTTCCTGGCTTTGTGTTCCAAAAACAATAAATCTTGTAATATTATTAATATTGTCCTGAATGTTTTCGTTTAAAATTTCGACATCATATTTTTTAGCTGCAAAACTTGAAGCTATTGCTGCCTGATTTTCGGCTTTTGCAAGCTCGACAGCCTTAGATGTTGAAGAAGTTTCAACTAGTTCCGAATTTGGATAATTCTTTTTTATCCAGCTTCTGCATTGAGCAAATGCCTGCGGATGGCTGTATATTTTTGTAAAATTGTTATTGTTAGAGATAAGGTTTTGTATTATTCTTAGATTTATCTCTGAAAGAATTTTAATTTCAGAATTCAAATCCTGCAATAAATCAAGTGTTACATTTACAGATCCTTCAATTGAGTTTTCTACAGGCAGGACACCAAAGTCGGCTTGTTTTGAGCTTACCGTTTTGATAACGTCTTCGAATGACTCTTGAGGCAGCAGAGTTGTAGAAGATCCAAACTTTTTGATGGAAGCAATATTTGTGAAGCTTCCTTCCGGGCCCAAATAAGCGGCTTTTATTTCATTCTGCGCCTTTCGGCAGGCAGAGATTACTTCTGAAAAGATTGCTCTTACTTGTTCTTGTGAAAGGGTTTTGCTTTCCAGTTTGGAGTAAATGTCCTGTTCTCTTCCAAAGGAGAGCACGTTTTTTTTAAATCCATTTGTTCCCTTTGCCAGCTCTGCTCTTTTTTCAACTAAATCTAGTATCTCTTTGTTGATTTTATCAATTTCTTTTCTTAATTCGTCTAAATTCATTTAATTCTCTATTTTAAAGATTATTTAAACGTTAGTTTTAAATAAGCCATGTGTAGCCCGCGGACATATGTCCTACCCCTTTAAAATAGCTTATCGAATGCAAAATAAATGTCTGCCGGGACTTTCCCATGCAGACTTGAATGAGGGCGAAAATGATTATACCTCATTCTAAACT
>Ga0247727_10007122_pt1 | contig 21526 bp, 12 predicted proteins | sample WisWelCaveWW1625_FD_202498 | JGI IMG/M metagenome (GOLD analysis project Ga0247727, IMG submission 202498) | Biofilm microbial communities from Wishing Well Cave, Virginia, United States - WW16-25 | ecosystem: Environmental > Aquatic > Deep subsurface > Groundwater > Cave microbial mat | place... | reverse complement strand
ACCCGGTCTGCTCAGGGCCTCGACGCAAGGATCACTCTGCGGGTCGACTTTCCATCCCGTGACCTGATGCGCTCCGAGGGGGAGTAGACGTTAGCCCTTTAGATCATCGTTCTTCTCCTTGTAGTCCTGCCCGTTGAGCCACATCGTCCAGAGGACCAGGAGGATCCGACGCTGGACGTTCAAGCGCGCATGGTCCTTGTTGTGAGTGCGTTCGAGTGACTCGGCGTACGCCGTCTTGAAGGCGTTCATGCTCTTGGTCAACATCGCGCCCAAGAAGGCCTGACGAGACAGGTTCTTGAGCGCCGGACAGCCGTTGCGATCCAGACACTCTGGTCCGAGGGGTTTCCCGCTGCTCATCTGTCGCGCAATGCCCAACCGGCAGTAGCGCCAGAGGCGCTGGCGGGTCTTGAATCGCTTGGGATCCTGGATGTAGGCAAAGAACACACAGGCGAGGATCAGGCCGATGCCGGGCATCGTTTGGAATCGACTGATCGGCGGGAATCGCTTCGAGGCCATTCGCAGGGCCTTGAGCGCTTGTTTCTGGGCTGTGAGCGCGGCGTCGAGGACGGCGAACGACTGCTCAAGGGCGATGCGCCCCAGCTCTGATGGGACTTTCGCGAGCCACTGCGGACGCACGGACGCGGAGAACACCTCACAGCTACGCGTGATGATTCCGTAGCCGCGGAGCCGCGCCTTGATCTGGTTCTTCTGGCGCGCTTCTCCCTGCGTGAGGCGTTCGTAGTGCTGCACGAGACGCTTGAACTCGTAGATGTCGTCGTCCGTGGACATGTAGATCGCGTGCACGAGACCGGCTCGTTTCAACTCGGCCAGCTTCCGCGCGTCGAGCGGATCGTTCTTGAGTGGATCGCGGGCGATATACGCGTTGGACTTCGGACGACTGACGCTAACATCGGTCACGTGCGGCTTGAGGAGCTTGTACATCCATCGCGCCAGCTCGCCCGACTCGAAGTGCACTTCCAGCTGGCCTTCAACGGACTTGATCGCGCGGACGAGTGCTCCCGCATCGGTAGCAACTTCGCGTTCGTACAGCGTCTTGCCCGTCAGTTTGTCGAGCGCACAGATCGCCGACTTGCTGGACCCGATGTCGATCCCAACGCACACTGTTGCCATCGGACGTCTCCTTTCTAAAAGTTCGGTGGACTAACCAGAACCATAGAACAGGAGGCGTCCGCTTGTCTTCTTCCGCAGACAGCCGGGTAACACGACTTCAATCAGACCAGAGTGGCAGAGGGGGCAGAGAGCGCGGAGCAGCCTGGCGGCAGGCGGAACGCACCTACCGTGCCGGCCCTGGCCTTCGGCCCCCACAGGGAGGACCCCCCGGGAGATCTTCTCGGCGCACTCTGCTCCCTCTGCGCTCTCTGCGTTTGCCCGCAGGGCATCGCCACGTTGGATCGACGGCATCGCCGTTCACAAGAACTTGGGTTCAGCCGCTTGGCTTCGACGGCAAGTCCGGAGTCGCGAGTCGCCACGGGTCATTGCAGATCGATCGGCCTCGCCAGCATCCGCGACAGGTGCTCCTCCAGCGCCCCCGTTGCGTACAGACGCTCCTCTTCGTGGATCGGGATCGCCTTCAGGAAGTTCACGGGGCGGCCGAGAACGGAGCATCCCGCCAGCCGCTCGTCCCACCGTGCCGCGTCGGCGAACAGCACGCTCGTCAGCGGCGCCCCGGGCGGAAACCCGCGCGGGTAGAACTGGAGATGGCCGTGGAAGAAACCCTGTCCCAGCGTCCACGGCAGCGCCGCCGTGCGCGCCATCTCGGCCCACGTCGCCGCGTCCGCCACGCGCTGCGACGCCTTCCAGACGAGCTCTGCGCCCGCCCTCCCTCCGGGCATCACCCGGGCCGAAAGCCCCAGCGTCGAATAAATCCAGCCGCCGCCGCGCTTTCCCGCAGGGAACTCGGCGACCGTGATCTTCCGGGGCCCCCGACGCCAGTCCTTCCCCGCGAACTCCTCGGCCGCCTTCAACGGGCCCCAAGACTCCGCGAGGAACCGCTCGACCGCCGCCTCGAAGGCCGGAGCCTGCACCTCTCCGAGGATCGCCGCCAGCTCCGCCGGCGAGGTCCCCGACTGCGCGGCGCCGAGCTCCCCCTCCAGCGCCCGCGCCACGCAGCGTGAAGAGCCCGGCGCCATCCCGCCGTTCACGTTCACCTGCGCGTCCTGCTCGAACGGAGCCAGCACGTTGGCGAGGATCCCCATGAACGCGACCTTGCCGCGCACCTCCGGGTCGGAGACGAGCCGCGACGCCAGCGAAAACTGGTCTGGTGAGACCTGCACCCAGCAGACGTACGCGAAATCCCCCGTCCCCTTCAGCGGCAGTCGGCACCGCACGTAGCGCTTCGCATCGAGACCCGCGAAGTCGTTGTCGAGCCACACGCGGCTCCCGCGCTTCCCCTCCGGAATGGCGGCGATCTCGTCCGGAAGCGGAAAGAGGTGCTCGATCGGACTGCTCACGGCCCCATCCTACCGGACAGCAGGATCAGCGCCAGCGCACCGCCCAGCGCGAGCGCGATCACGATGGCCTTGGCGCAGCCCGACTTCGCCTTCGCCGGCATCGCCGCCGGCGGATCGGGTTTGCGCGATTCCGGCGCCGGCGCGATCTTCTCGATCCGCTCCGTCACGTGGCCCGGCATCGCCCCCCGGATCGCCTGGAGCAGCTCGTCGGGCGAGGCGCACCGCTTCTCGCGGTCCTTCGAGAGCATCCGCTCCGCGAGCGAATCGGTCTCGTCGCTCACGTCCGGCCGCTTCCACTTCACCCGCGGCGCCGCATCCTTCACGTGCATCATGAGCACGCGCGTCACGCTCTTGTCGACGAACGGCAGCTCGCCCGTCAGCATCTCGTACAGCACCACCCCCAGCGCGTAGACGTCCGTCCGGAAGTCGAGCGGATGGCGCGTGATCTGCTCCGGCGACGCGTACATCGGCGTGCACGAGATCCGACCGGGCAGCGTGAAGGCGGTGTTCTGCGTGATGTCCTTCGAGAGGCCCAGGTCGAGGATCCGCGCGCGCCCCTGCCGGTCGAGGATGATGTTCTGCGGCTTCACGTCGCGGTGGACGATCTGCCGCGTCCACGCGAAGTCGAGGCCCTTCGCCGCGTCGAGCAGGATCTCCAGCGCCTCCTTCTCGGAGAACGGCCGGCGCCACCGGATCACCTGGTCGAGCGTCACCCCCCGCACGTACTCGAGCACGAGGTAGTACGTCGCCCCCTGCTGCTGGCAGTCGAGCGCGCCGACGATGTGCTCGTGCTGCATCTTGCCTGCCGCCCGCGCCTCGGTCAGGAACCGCTGCACCACGGTCGGATCCTTGCTCGCCTCGCCCGAGATCACCTTGAGGGCGACCTGCTTGTCGAGCAGCGCGTGCCGCGCACGGTAGACGACGCCCACGCCGCCCTTCCCGAGCAGGTCGAGGATCTCGTAGCCGCCGAACGCGCCGTGCTCCTGCTCCGTGATGAGCTTCATCCGCCGCTCGACGACCGTCCCGTCCGATCCGTGCCGGAGCGAGACGCCGGGGTAGCCCGCCTTCACCGGCGGCACAAAGAGCGCCTTGTCGCAGACGCACTTGTGCGCCGACGGCTCGGCGCCTGGCTTGACCGGGACCTCCACGCCGCACGCACCGCACTCGACGATGTCGCGGACCGGATAGTCCAGCGGCGTGTAGGCCTTGTCCGGAGCGACGACGCCCGACGTGATCAGGCTCTCGAGAAGCCCCGTCGTGCCGCCGCTCTGCCTCGCCTCCTCGGCCTTCTGCCAGCCCCGGCGCAGGTCGTGGAGCGAAAAGAGCCCTTCGAGCAGCCCGGCCAGGGCGTACAGCTCCTCCGCCTCGTCGCCCGGCAGCTCACCCAGCTTCATGCTCTGCTACGGCTACCTCTGCTGGCTCCTGGCGGCCGGCTATTCCTCCGAGATGAAGATCTCGTCGGATTCGATCAGGCCGTCCAGCGCCTTCTTCAACTCCTCCGGCGTCGGCTCCTTCTCGAAGTAGACGTAGTGCTGCTTCTTCGAGCCAACCTCCACCGAGAGCACGTCGCCGTGCTTGAGCGTCACGGGCCCCGTCACCGGCTTGTCCATGTGGAAGACACGCACGTCCGGCTTCAGCCCCTTGAACGTCACGGCGTTCGCGGTGAACTTCATGCCCGAGAGCTTGAAGCCCGCCGCGCCGGGCGACTGCTCCGTTCCCGTCGCCGAACGGCCGCCGCCCATCGACTTCATCAGGTACTTCGTGTCGAGGTTGTTGTTGAGGAACGCGCGCACCTGCTGCTCCTTCCACTTTCCGAGCAGCAACAGGAAGAGAATGATCAGGAACAGGAGCAGCCCGCCGATGATGAACGGCAGGTATTTCATGAAGAGCTTCATCGCCTTGTCGGTGAACTGCACCTCCACCGGGATGCTCTTCTTCCAGTCCATGCCGGCGACCTTGGCCGTGAGCGTCAGCGTCCCCACCTGCTCGCCGATCGCGGCGTCGGTCTCGATCGAGAGAATCGCCATCACCTTCTGCGTCGTCGCCGTCGGCGGCACGCTGACCGGCTTCCCGTCGCCAAGGACGATCGCGACGTCCTTCTCCTTCGATTCGCCGGCCGACTCGACGGTGCCCACCTCGCCCTGGCCGACGTCGAGCTTCAGCGTCAGCTCGACCTCGTACTTGCCCTTCTCGATGTACTTCACGGCGTACATGAGCTTCTCGACCGGCTTGCCGTCCTTGTCGAGCACCTGGAAGGCGCGCGGCTTGATGGTCAGCTTGCCGCTCGCCTTGATCTCGAACTTCTTCTCCGACGTGACCTCCAGGTCCAGCGTCCCTTCCTTCGACGTATCGACCTCGCCGGTCCACGCGCCGTCCTTGTAGGTCAGGCTCACCGTCTGCGAGCCGATCTTGACCTCCTTGACGAGGTCCTTCGCAGACTCGGCCTTGCCGCCGTCCGCCACTTTCACGGTGACGGTTACGCCCTGCTTGACGAAGACCTCGTTGGCGCTCAGCGTCGCCTCGAAGACGCGGCCGCCGACCTTCAGCTTCGGGTTTTTCCCCGCCTTCAGGAGGTAGGAGCCCTTCTTCTCGGGGACGATCTCGTACTCGCCGATCGAGTCGGTCGGCACAGTGCCGGTCCAGCCGCCGTCCTTCCAGGTCAGCTTGGCCTTGTAATCAACCCCGGACTTCTTGATCAGAATCTCCGTGAGCAGGTCCTTCGGAGGCGTCCCCTTCGCGCCCTTCACCGTGAATCCGCCCGCCTCGTCGACGAGGATCTCCGCCTTCTCGAAGCTCGCCTCGACGACGGTCGCCGTGACGACCTTGAAGGTCTGGGGCTTCGCGACGAACGTCTCCTGCGCGCCCGAGAGCTCGACGGTGAACTCGATTTCGCCCGCCGGCGCCCCGGCGTCGGTCGAGTAGACGAACGTCGCCTTCGAGTCGCCCGTGAAGGTCACCGGCTTCGTCGTCTCGCCCTGCGCCGACTTGATCTTCACGGTGGACTTCAGGCTCTTGACCAGGCCGGGATCCTTCACCGGCTTGCCGTCCTGGAGCAGCGCGATGTCGATCTTCACGTCGTCGCCCGCCGCGATCTCCGTCGGCGTCGTCATGCGGATGTCCGCCGCGTATGGCAGGTCGGTGTAGATCACCGACTCGATCTGCGAGCCGCCCTCGGCGTCGATGTCGATCGTGTAATCGCCCGCCCCGACGCCGCGGAAGTGCACGACCTTGTACGGGCCGGTCCCGACGGCCTCGGCCTTCGCCGCGTCGGGTCCGGTGACCTTGACGTTCACCTTGCCGCCGCGGGAGAAGATGACCGCGCGCGTGCCGTTGGAGCCCTCGTAGATGTGGACCGGGAGCTTCGTCGATGCACCGCCCGCCTTCGCGTAGCCGTAGAAGCCGCCCTTGTTCTTCGGATAGAGCTGGCTGCCCTCGAGCATCGGGATGATGAGGGTCTTGAGCGGGTCCGCCGTCAGGACGCCGACCTTGCCGTCCTTGCCGACCAGCATCTGGATGGGCGAGGTGGCCGGCGGCGCCTTCTTCGCCAGCGTCACCGCGGTGATCTTCACGCCCACGAACTTCGGCAGCACCTGCTTGGTGAAGATGTCGAGCGCCGCCGCGTTGAGCTGTGCGTCCGTGGCTTCATCGTCCGGCGTGAGCTTGAACAGCTCCGCCGCCTTTCGCTTGTAGTCCTCGCGGACCTGCTTTGGCTCGGGCGCGGAAAGCGCCGCGTCCGTCAGGACGATGACCCACAGGCCGTTCTTGGTGGTGCCGCGCTGCTTTTGGACTTCCGCCACGCCGAGCTCGAACGCGACGTTGATGTCGCTCGCGCTTCCGAAGATTTTCGCCTTCGCGACCGCGGCGCTGAACGCCTTCTCGAAATCGGCCCCCTTGCCCGGCTGCGGAATCTCGGTCAGCGGGAAGAGGACCACCTTCTCGTTCTGGGTCTCGTTCCAGCCGGCGAACTGCACGATCGCCAGCCGGTCGCCGCCACGGCCCTGCATGAAGTCCGCGGTCATCGACATCAGCGTGTTGCGCAGCCCCTCCGGGTCGTTCTTGTCCATCGACCTGGACGCGTCGACGACGAAGACGACGTCGACGGCCGGGGGCTGGTCCTGGCTGCCGCCGCGGGCCGCGCCCGCCAGCACCGCCAGGATCGGGATCAGCAGCAGACTGCGTCGCATCGATCGCTCCGTTTCTTTGGATTGGCTACTTGGTCAGCGTGACCTTGACCGGGATGTCGAACTCCTTCGTCTTCTTGCCGTCGTTGACCTGGATCTTGAGGATCCCCTCGTAGTCGGTCTTCTCGTCGTCGTTGCCGGGCGTCACGGCGTAGACCAAGATGTACTCCTGCCCGACCTTCATCGACTTCACGTCCCAGTCCTTCCCCTTGAAGTCCTGGCGGCGGCTCGGGAACGTGCCGCTCTTCGACTTCAGGTCCGCCTTGATGATCTTCACCGACTTGGCGTCCTTGCCATTCACCGTCAGCTTCAGCTCGAAGAACTCCTCTTCGTCCTCCTTGGCGGTCTTGATCTCGATGCTCTTGGGCGTGACCACCAATTCGAGCGGGATCGCACCAATTTCATACTTGGCCGGGATGACGCGCGGCGGGAGGGTCTCGCCCACGATGCCGATCCGCACCTCGCCCTTGTACTCGCCTTCCTCCGCGTCCTTCGGGATGCGGCCGGTGATGTACGTCTTCCCGTCCTCCTCGACGACCTTTACATCCTCCGCGCCCTTGATCGACGGCTCGATCTTCAGCTTCTTGCCTTCGACTTGGTAGTCGACCGGGACTTTGAACGTCTCGCCCGGCTTGACGTTCCCGAGGTCGATCGAGGGATTCCCGATGATCTTGAAGACCCGCCACGTCGCCTTTACCGGCTTCACGACGACGCGCGAGCCGTCCGTGTTCTTGCCTTCGATCACGACCGTCGCCTCGCCGGGGCCGTCGCCCTTCGGCGTGAGCTTCAGGCTCACCGTTTTCCGCGCCCCTGGCGCCAGCGGCACCGTGCCCGGGTTGACCGCGATCTCTCCATCGGACTTCACGGTCAGGTTCGCCGTGTCGTTGCCGCCGTTCGACAGTTCGACCTCCGCCGAGGCGGTCTCACCCGCCCAGATCGCGCCGAAGTCGATTGAGTTCGTCGAGAGCGTGATCGTCGACTTGCGCTCGCCCGACTTCACGGCGACCGTCGCCCGCTTCTCATGCGACCAGGCGCCGCCCCCCTGCTCCTCGTAGCTGAAGCTGACCACGACCTGCTGGAGCTCCTCCTGGTCTGCCTTGTCGAGCTTCGCCGTCGTCGATCCGCTCCACTTCCCCTCGCCCGACGCCTTCAGCTCGAACTCGGCGACCTTCGTTCCCGTCGGGCCCGTGATGGTCACCTTCACCTTGGCCGTTTTCGCGAGGATCTTGATCGCCTCGGCGTTGCCTTCCGCCTTGAGGACGATCTTGATCTCCTCGTCGGCGCGGTAGTCGCTGCGCGGCGCGCCGTCCTCGAGCGAGAGCGAGAACGCGGGCTGCGCGAGGATCATGCCGACCTTGGCGGGTCCGGTGATCGTCGCCTCCCAGACGCCGGGCTTGGGATCCTCGATGTTGAGCGCCTCGAAGTCGCCTCGGCGGTCGGCGTGGACGGGGTACTTGTAGATGTTCGGCTCGGACTGCCAGTCCATCGTGCTGCCGCCGAGCGTCAGCTTCGAGATCGTCGTCTCGGGCGCCTCCTTGATCATGAGGTAGACGAGGCGGCGCGTGCCGGGCAGGACGCTGATGGGGCGGATGCCGCCGCTGAACTCGACGAACGTGTTGATCTGCGCGAGGATCTTGAGGAAGGCGTTCATCAGCTCTTCGGGCTGGTTCGCCTCGAAGTACGCTGCCTCGGTCCGCAGCGCGATCTCCTTGGCAAGCTGCGATTTCTTGGCTTCGTCTCCCAGGGCGATGACGTACGCCTTCCAGCCGCGCTGCGCGAAGATCGTCGTCTGGGCGTAGACCTCCTCGGGCGTGGAGCAGTTGTTCTCGCCGTCGGTCATGAAGATGACCGAGGCGCCGGCGCCGGCGTTGGAGCGCGCGAACATCTGCGCCGCCTCCCGGAGCCCCGCCGCGTAGTTCGTCTGGCCTTCGCGGCCGAGCGCGTTGATCTGCCGCTGGAGCTCCAGCCGGTTCGCCTTCGCCTCCATCTGCTGGAGCTTCGCGCGGACCTCGGCCTCGGTCGAGAACGCCACCAAGCCGACGTTGTCGGCGCTCGCGCTGATGGCGACGGCGAGGTTCGAGCCCTGCTCGTTGAAATGGCGGCCGTCGTTGAAGTTCATCGAGAGCGACTTGTCGATCACGAGCACGACCGACTTGCCGTTCGCGTTGACGACGCCGATGTACGGGTCCTTCGCCGGCGGGGTCGTACGGGGGCCGCCCTGGGTCTCGCAGCCGGCCGCGGCGAGCGCGAGGATGAAGAGCGCCGTCTTGCGCATATGGTTCTCCTAAGTCGTCGGATTAGTCGCCCGATGCCACCGCCACTACGCACTTCTGGACGCAGACTCCCTGCTTGTTGGTGAAGCCGTGCTGCACCATTTTCACGATCGAGTTCCGGGGGCTTCCCGGCGCCGGCACTTTCCGGCGGTCGTACTTGTTCGGCGAGTAGCTCTCGTCGAAGGTGCCGCCGATCTGGACGAGGATCTCGTTGTAGCCGCGGACGCCGAGGAACTTCATGAGCCCCTTGCACAGCTCCTCGTCGTCCAGGCGGTGCAGCTCGTTGAGCGCGTACCGCACGATGGTCGTCTCGAAGTCCGCGTCCTTCCCGGGAAGCTCGGTGAGCAGCTTGTCGATCTTCTTGATGACCTCGGCCCGCACCGCCCGGCCCTCCGGCGCCGACGACTCGGCGCCGACCGCCTTCGCGGAGGCCTCGATGATGTCGCTCGCGTCGGTCCCGTCGCCGGAGCTGACGAGGGCGCGCGCCGGCTCGCCGAAGCCGGTCTTCAGGATGGCGAGGACCGTCCCGGCCGGCGCCTTCGAGCGCGCCTTGACGACGTCGCCCGGCGTTTCGTTCGCCACCCCGCCGCGCAGCGTCAGCAGCGCCAGGGCCTTCGCCCGCACCGCCTTCGCGGCGTCGCGGCTCGCGGTGTCGGCGACCCAGCGCGCATACGCCAGGACACCGTCGAGTTTCGTGACGATGCTCGCCATGAACGAGGTCATCTTGGCGCCCGCCTTGTCGGCGTCGGAGAAGTTCTTCAGGATCTGGGGGACTTGCGCCATCCAATCGTAGTCCGCGGGATCGAACGGAAGGCTCGAGGCCTTGAGCGTCTTGTGCAGATCGGTGAGGTCGCGGAAGAGCTCGTCCTCGGGCCGCGCGGCCGTGATCTTCGGCTCGACCTTCGGCTCGACCTTCGGCTCGACTTTCGGTTCGACCTTGGGCTCCACCTTCGGCTCGACCCTGGGTTCGACTCTCGGCTCGACCTTTGTCGCCCCCTTCGCCTCCGCCCCGCCCGGCAGCGCCTCGATGGCGGCGGCCAGTTCGCGGGCCGCGGCGGCGAGAGACTTGCGGGCGGCAGCGGCGTCGCCCGCGTGCTGGTAGGCCGCCTGCGCGGCCGCGGCCAGGCGCTCCAGCGCGCCCTTGAACTCATCCGCCATTCGCATTCCCCTGATAGGAAAACCGCCGGCCCGCGGGGGCCGGCGGCGCGTTGTCTCTCTGAGGCGACCCGCCTTCGGGTTAGAAGCTGCCGCTGAAGGGATTGTCCTCCGCCTTGAGCGGCATTTTATCGATTACCAGCCCGTACTGGGCGCCCGTCTGGAGGTTGGTCGCCACGATCTCGCGCGTCGGCAGCAGCTCCAGCTGGATGCGGAACGCCGCTCCCGTCGTATCGGGCGCCGCGTTGGGATCCTGCGGGGCCGTTCCGACGGAGTTGCGGCAGTCGACGTAGCCGACCTGCATCGGCACCGCGCCGTCCTTGTGGTCGACGAAGATGTTCAACACGTCGAGATCCGCATGGATCAGGAAGTTGGTCTTCTCACTGACGACGACCTTCGTGCCGATCGCCGCGCCGCGGTCGAAGAGCGGCCAGAAGCCCGTCTCGAAGCCGACCAGCTTCAGGTCCGGATGGTAGACGCCGATCGCGAACGGCAGGCGGTCCAGGAAGCCCACCGGCTCGTAGCTGATGAGGCCGCCCTTGCCGAACGCCTTCCGGAGTCCGTACTCCTCGCACGCGCCCGCAGCCACCGACGTCTTGGCCGTCGCCTTCTCGAAGATGACGCTGGTCGGATCGCACTTGAAGACGTCGAGGAACTTCCGCTTCACGATCGGCAGGTTCGACGAGTTTCCGAAGAGCAGGATGCGGAGGTTCTTCTCCTCCGTCGAGCCGCCCCGATCGCCGACCGAAATGCCGCGCTTGGCCGTCTTGCGCGAATTCTGGTAGAGCCGGAACGCCTTCATCACCGTCTCGGTGACCCGCGGATCAATCCGCTTGTCGAGATGGTCGAGCTGGAGCGGAATCTCGTTGAAGCAGACCGGATCGACGGCGCCGTACTTCGCCACCTTGCGCAGCACGCTCTCCACCAGGCAGGGCCGCCCCTCGGCCTGCGAGACGCGCACCTTCAGGGTGTCGGCCTCGTTCCAGAGCTCGTAGAAGAGCTTTCGGGCGATGTCCTCCTTGTACGGATCCTTGTCCTGGTAGAGCGAGAACTTCGTGGGGATGACCGTCTCGATCGCGCCCTCGAGCATCTTCGTCCGGCGCTCGACGACGTCGCGCGGCCCCTTTTCGTTCTGCTGCACTGCGAGGGCGATGTCCTGGCCGTTGTCCACGGCGTGCATGATGACGTGCTTCTCGGCGATGATCGTCTGGATCGCCGCCTCGTACACCGTCGCGTTCTCCCGGTTGACGATGCTCTCGAGCTCCGGATCGACGTCCTCGACGACGACTTCCTTCTTCTCGTCCTTCTTCGGGCCGGACTCGACGAACCAGTCCTCTTCGCCCTTCTTCTTGTCGCCCGCGGCGAGCTGGGCCCAGATGTCGTCGCCCGACTTCTTCTTGCTGTTCGCCTCGCGCGCCTTGCGCTCCTCGATCTCCTTGATGCGCCGCTCCGCCAGGGCGAGCGCGGACCGCAGCTTGAGGATCTTGAAGGTCTCGAGCGTGACGTTGTCGCCGCCCATGTAGGCGTCGCCCGAGAGGCCCTTGAGTTCGGTGCTGATCTTGAGGCGGCTGGTCGACGGGTCGCGGGTGATCCTCACGGCCACGAGCGAGATGTCGATCGTGCCGCCGCCAAAGTCGTACGAGAGGAGCTCGTAGTCCTTCTCGGTCAGCGTCGCGTACTTGCGGAACTCGTCGAGCAGCGCGGTGTAGACGTAGTTGAACGCGCCCGAGTTCGCCTCGTCCATGTCGGTCGAGAGGTCCTCGTCCTTCAGCTCGACGCCGCGCGCCGAGAACGCCGCCTTGAACGCGCCGCGGATCGCATCCTTGCGGTCGCGCGAGAACATCGGGGGGAAGGTCGCCACGCACGAGAAGATCTTCTGGTCGAGCTCCGCTTCGGCGCGGTCGATGAGGTCGCGGATGACGAAGCTGGCGATGTCCTTGACGTGCCACTCCTGCTGGTGCCCGGGCTTCGTGCCGGCCAGCTTGTCCATCATGACCATCGTCCGGTCCTGGCCGAGCATGCGCTTGACGGAGATCATGTACGAGTAGACCGCGCCCGAGTTCTCCTTCACCTCGAACTTCGCGTCGTTGCCGATGGCGTAGTTCGGCGCGACGGGATCGCTCACGTCGCGGAAATAGATGAGGGACGGGATTTCGGACGAGCTCTTCGCCTTCTGGAGCCCCTTGGTCGCCTTCGCGTCGCCGCCGCGGAACGCGTAGCACGAGTTGGTCGTTCCGAAGTCCACGGCGAAGACGCCGCGGAACGGCGGCACCACCGTGATCACCTCGGGGATGGTGATCGAGATCGACAGGACCTCGTCGTTGTCGAACGTGAACTTGATCTTCTCGTCGCGCACGGGGTTCTTCGGGAAGTACTTGTGCGTCGTGTTGATGTTCACGACCACCGGCGAACGCTTCTTGCGCGGCAGCGTCAGCTTCATCCCGGGGTAGACGCCTTCGACGTCGAGCCAGTCGGGCTTCTCCATGTCCTTGATGGTCAGCTCGAGGTCCTTGTCCTCCTCATTCGTGATGTTGATGAGGCTCCGCTTGGCGCCGGTGTTGATCTTGACCGTCTGGAAGAAGACGGGGTCGGCCATCAGACGCATGTCATTCTCCTCGCTTCAGGCTGTCCGCTTGCGACTCTCCGCCTACTTCACCGACGGGAAGCTCGGCTGCGTTTCCACGTGCATCTTCTTTGCCACCTCGTAGGCGCGGAAGTAGTTCAGCAGGCAGCGCTTCTTCTTCTCGTCCTCCGTCTCCTCCTCCGTCCCCGTCAGCAGCTTCACCGGCAGCGTCACCCGATCCGGATCCTTCTTGATCGCCTCCTGGATGTCCTCGATGAGGCGGTCGAAGTCGCGGATCAGGTCCTTGATCAGCGCCTGGTAGTGCCTCGCCAGCGTTCCGCTGAGCTTGCCGCAGTAGTCGACGAACTTCTGGACGAAGATCTCCTTGCAGTCGGCACGGAAGTCCTTCTCGACCTGCTCGCTCCACTCGATCTCGAAGCCCTGGGGCTTGAGCTCGGTGTCCATCAGCTCCCACGTCTCCTCGCGGGCCCGCATCTCCGTGAAGCGGTCGACGCCGTTGCTGAAGCGGTCGATCACCTTGTCGAACGTCCGGTCATGGTCGGTGCCGAGCTCCTTGGCGAGGTGCGCGATCACGCCGCCGACGCGGCTTTCGCTCACCAGCTCGTTCATCTTCGCGCCGATCGCCGGGCTGACCGTCTCCCGGACCTGGTCGGGGTACTTGTTCGAGAAGTCCGCCTTGAAGAAGTTGATGACCTCCATCTTGATGTTCAGCGGGGTCGGCACCTTCAGCTTCAGCTTGATGCGCTCGATGTTGATGCGGTCGACGTTCCCCTCGATGTTGGCCACGACCTTCGTCTTGGCCTGGTCGACGAGCATCGGCACCGCCTTCGGCGCGGCGGAGTTGATCACGGCGACCTTGTCGAGGAACGTGTCGCGCGCCTTCTCGAAGAACGACACGATCTGCTCGCGCACCGTCATCGCGTTGGCGAGCGCGTCCTTGATCTTCGACGTCTCCGTCGAGAGCAGGCGGTCGAGCGACTTGTAGGCCTTGTCGAGATCGGTGAAGACCTCCTTCAGGCGCTCCACCTGGATGTCGTATTCGAGGTAGTCGATCACGACCTTGCGGAACGCGTCGACGCCGCCGTCGGCGAAGCACGTCTTGAGGAGCTTGAGCAGGATCGGGTTGAGGTTCTCGCTCAACCGCTCGATCTTGTCGTCCAGCTGCTTGCGCATCGAGGTGTACTGCGTCATCTCGTCCGGCGTGAGCGTGCCCGATTCCTTCTTCTGCGACAGCTCGCTCATGCGGCCGGCCGTGAAGAAGAGCTTGTTCTCGTTCAGGCCCAGCGCGCGCAGCGGGTTGACGATGTTCTCGAAGACGACCTCGATCGGGGCCTTCTGGTTGCCTTCCTTCACCATCGACTTGACTTCGTACCAGTCGGCCTTGTTGGCCACGATGAACATCTTGTCGCGGATGTCGTTGTGGAACTTCGTCAGCTCCTCGCGGATCACGTTGAAGTTCGTCGACAGGCCGCGCGCCTCGGCCAGGTAGATGACCGCGTCGGCTTCCTTCAGGTAGCTCAGCGTGATGACGCGGGCCGCCTCGTTCATCGAGTCGGTCCCGGGGGTGTCCGCGATCTGGAAACCCTGCTTCGCCAGCACCGGGTTGTTGCGGTAGATCTCGACGAGCTTGATCAGCAGGAGATGGCCGATGCCCTCCTCCTTGCGCACGTAGGTCTTCAGCGCATCGATCGAGTCGACGTGCGTCTTGCCGAGGCGGTCGCGGTACTGCTTGTACGCGGCGATGAAGCCCTTCTTCGGATCGCTCAGCTCCTCCGCCTCTTCCTTGCGGTCCCCGCTCTTGCCCTTCTCCGCGCTATCACGGAGGAACTCGAGCGCCCGGTCGGCCGCGAAGTTCTTCAGCAGCTCCTCGCGCGTCTTCGTGTCGTACTCGAAGAGCTTGAAGTAGCGCGAGTGCGTGAGGATGTTCCGGAGCGCCTCCTCGGCGGTGTAGTAGCTCGCCTTCACGTGCTCCTGCTCGCCCGGGGGCGGCGCGGCAACCACGCCGACCGAGAACGTGCATTCCGCGTCTTCCGCCGGGAGCATGCCGGGCTGCTTGAGCAGCGCCGACAGGAAGGTCGACTTGCCGGCCTTGAACGGCCCGACAAACGCGATCTTGTACTCCTTCTTGCGAAGACGCTCGCCGGCACGCTCGAGCCACGCGATGGGCAGTTCCTTCGCGAAGGAGGCGTACTGGCTGCACACCGCCAGCTTCTTGTGGTCTTCAATGATCTCGGTGATCACGCTCTTCAGGACGTTGTACATCTCCGTGAGCGTCGTTCGGACGTTGTTGATGTCGATCCGGCGGTCGGTCGTGGCCATCTTGCCTCCTCGAAGGTTCTCAATACCCAGCTATTGCTGTTGCCTTGGTTCCTGGAGCTACGCCTTCTTTTCCTCTGCCAGCTTGCAGCCCTCGAGCGCCGTCCCGAGCTCGGCCGCGCTCGCGTACCGGCCGGCGGCGTCGTAGGACGTCGCCTTCTTCAGCACGTCGTTCAGCTTCTGGATGCTGACGTGCCGGACCGGGTAGTTGACATGCAGCAGCACGTACTTCTTCGTCTGCTTCGCCTTGTCGAGATCCTCCAGGCTCGTGCAGCCCCCCCACGGCCGCGAGCCCGAGAGCGCCTCGATGATCGTCGCCCCCATCGAGTAGGTGTCCGCCGCGGGCGTCAGCTTCGATGCCTTCTCTTCGACGTTGTTGACGAACTCCGTCACCCGCTCCGGCGACATGTACGCCGACACGCCCATCAACTTCTCGGTGTTGAAGCCGCCGGGTTCGTACGCGTACGTGATGCCCCAGTCGGAGAGGATCGCCTGCGCACGGCCGCCCTCGGCACGCCGCACGATCACGTTCGTCGGCTTGACGTTGCCGTGGACGTAGCCCTTCTTGTGCGCCTTCTCCAGCGCCTGGAGGATCCGGATGAAGCAGTCGAGGATTTCGTGCGACCGCTCCCGGCGCATCGACTGGCGCGAGACCGGCTTGCACTCGAGGAAGTCGGCGACGAAGTAGTACTCGTACTTCGAGTCGTACTCGACCTCCTTGTACTCCAGCAGGTGCTCGTCCTTGATGATCGCCTTCAGTTCGGAATGGAACTTCGAGCACCACCCGAGACGCCTTCCGATCTTCTTGTGAAGCACCTTGACGGCGTGATAGACCGGCGTCTTGGTCTGGGGATGGATCGTCCTCCCCTTGTAGACGTCACTCATCGTGCCCGTCGCGAGAAGCCGCTCGATGTCGTAACTGCCGATGCGCGTAGGCAGTTCGGCCATGAGATTCCTCCGGGGTGGTGGAAAACGCCTAACTTCGGAAGCGGAAGTGTAGCGATGAGCCTTGAAGCGTGTCAAGGAGTGCGCTGGAACTGCTGACGCGGCTGCAACCGCGCGAGGTAGCGGCGCGCGTAGGGGGCCAGATCGGTGGGGTGCAGCGAATCAAAGAGGCCGCGCGCTTCCTCTATCATGCGGTTCTTCATGCAGTAGAGGCCGAGCCCGAACCGGTCCGCGGCACTCATCTCCAGCAGGCGCCGTGAAAGCGCCACCAGCGACGGCGGCTCGATCTCGTCCCACCCCACTTCGTGCGGTGAGTCTTGTGCGATTAGAACCAGCGTCCGCGGAGTCGCCTTGACGATCTCGGCGTCCCGAAAAACCCCGCGCGATGTGCGCACGACGTCGAGCCGCGGACGGCTCCGGTTGGCGCTGTCGACCAGCCGCTGCTTGAGTTGGGCCATCCAGTCGGCTTCCACGCGCCCCGCCTCGGCCCACTCCCGCGCGCCGGCCGCGATGCACGCGGTTTCCGCCTCGTCGGTCTTCAGCGCCGCGAGGAGCCCCTCGACCCGCTCCCGTCCGTCGTCCCTCGGCGTGAAGGCGGCCGACACCGCGAAGAGCGCCGCCGCGGCCGCTGCCAGCGCCATCCCCCGCCACCCGCGCGGCCCGGCCGCGACGATGACCGGCGGCGGCGCGGTCTTCACGCGCCGCCGCGTCGTCTTCTTCTCGATCGGCTCCCCGCGCATCACGCGATCGAGGTCGTCCGCGAACTCTTTCGCGCTCGCGTAGCGGCGCGCGCGGTCCTTCTCGAGGCACTTCAGGCAGATCTTCTCCAGCGACGCAGGGACCGACTTCGCACCGGCGATGTCGCTCGGCCTGTCGGGCAGCGCGCTGACCGCCTTGTGCAGCACGTCGAAGATCTCCCCGGTAAACGGCGGGCGCCCTGCCAGCAGCTCGTAGAGAATCCCGCCCAGTCCGTAGACGTCCGTGCGCGCGTCGATCTGCTCCAGCCGGCCGTTCGCCTGCTCGGGCGCCATGTACGCCGGCGTTCCGCGGACGACTCCGCTGGGCTCCGAGTTTCCCTCGCGAAGCTCGTGGGCCAGGCCGAAGTCGAGGACGCACGTGCGCCCGGCGCGCGTGATGAAGACGTTCGATGGCTTGAGGTCGCAGTGGACCACGGGGTTCGGCCTCGTGTGCGCGTAGGCCAGTGCGCGCGCCACGTCCCGCACGATGGAGAGGTAGCGCTTGGGCTCGTCGTAGAACGGCGAGACCTTCCCCTGCTCCCTCGCCCGGTGGATCAGGTCGGAGAGCGGCGCGCCCTCGAGCAGCTCCAGCGCGATGTAGAACTCGCCGTCGATCTTCCCGACCTCGTAGAGCTGCACGATGTGGGGATGGCGAAGGCGCACGGCGCTCCGCGCCTCGTGCATCAGCCCCAGGATCCGCGAGTCGTGGGCGGCGCGCCCCGCCACGGTCGCGGGCTTGATGAACTTCAGCGCGACGAAGTGACTGAGGTAGGTGTCCCAGGCGCGGTGGACGATCGCCGACCCGCCCCGGCCGATTTCGCCGAGCAGCACGTACTTCCCGAATTTCCGCGACGGGTCCTTCGAACCCTCCTCGACTTCGGCCGGCCGCGCGTGGCCGCCGACCAGGATGATCGAGCTGTCTTCGACGCGCACCGTCAACGGGACGATGAGCACCGCCATCAATCCTCCGCAGCGTCCACAGCGGTATTCGCGGACGTCCGCACGCAGTTCGACGTTCACCTGCACGCCGCACACCCCGCAGCGGAGGATCCGCCGGTTCTGCGCCTCGAGCGCCTGGGCGACCTGCGCCTCCGTCAGCACGCCCATCGCGACGAGGATTTCCCCGAGCCGGGGCACCGGCTCGCTGCCCGCGAGCTGGGACTGGCGCTGGCGCCGGATCGCCTCCGCCAGCTCCTCCGGGCTGACCAGCCCCCGCTCCAGGAGCAGCTGGCCGAAGTCCGGGGGGCGAAACGCATTATCCATGGGTTGACTGCAGGAATTATACCGCACGGAGAACGAAGAAGGGGAACGCCGCACTGAAAACCGTCTTTCGTGCCGGCTCCTGGCGACTGGCTACTTCGTCGTGTACCGCCGGGACGACGTCTCGAACGACGTGCCCGCCAGCGATTCGAACCAGTGCCGCGCTTCGGCCAGGCCGTTCCGGTGGCAGTAGAGCGCCAGGCCGTAGCGGTCCGCCGGGTCGGGCGCCGCAAGCACCCGCTCGGCCATCGCCAGCACCTGGCGCGGCTCCAACGCCGGCCAGCCAATCTCCACCGGCTTTCCGTCGCTCACCACGATGATCCCCTCGACCGTCGCCTTCACGACGTCCGACCGGCCGACCGCCCCGGTCTTGAGCTTCAGCGAGTCGAAGCCCGGCTTCGCGATGTTCAACTGCTCGACCACCCGCTTCTGGAGCCGGTCGACCCACTCGGTCTCCATCACCGCCCGATCGAGATCGTCCCCGGTCAGCGAGCGGTAATTCTGGAGCGCAAGATCGGGCCGGAACGACGCCGTCTGCGCGTCGAGCGTCCGCCGCACGTCGTCCGCCGCCGACCTCCCGCCCGCTCCGATCACGTATCCGATGATCCCCGTGAGCACCGCGAGCGAAGCGAGCGCCACGATCAGCGCCACCGGTTTCGCCGGGGCCGGCACCACCGGGATCGGCTGCTCGCGCACGGCCGTCGCGACCTTCTCCCGGCGCTGCGTGCGCTCGCCCTTCAGCACCCGGTCGAGCGCGTCCGCCAGCTCCTTCGCCGTCTGGTAGCGCTCCTGCGGCCTCTTCGCCAGGCACCGCATGCAGATTTCTTCCAGCTCGGGCGGCACCCGCACCATCCGCGCCGCCGAGTCGGCCGACGCCGGCACGTTTACCGTCGCGCTCGGCTTCTCCGGCACCGAGGTCACGACCTTGTGCAGGACTTCCATCAGGTCGCCGACGAACGGCGGCCGGCCCGCGAGCAGTTCGTAGAGGATCGACCCCATGCCGTACACGTCGGTTCGCGGATCGATCTCGTCCACGCGGCCGCTGGCCTGCTCCGGCGCCATGTACGACGGCGTGCCGCGCACGGTCCCGGCCTGCTCGCGCTCCATCGAACGAAGGTCCTTCGCCAGGCCGAAGTCGAGCACGTAGCCGCGCCCGCCGTGATCGACGAAGAGGTTCGACGGCTTCAAGTCGCAGTGGATGATCGGGTTGGGCCGCGTGTGGGCGAAGTGGACGGCCCGCGCGATGTCGCGCATGCTGTGGATCCACCGGCGCGGGTTTTCATAGAACGGGGAAACCTGCCCCTGGTCGCGCGCCCCCTTCACGATCTCCGCGAGCGTCGCTCCCTGGAGATACTCCATGCTGATGTAGTACTCCTTGCGGACGCGCCCGACGTCGTAGACGGTGACGATGTTGGGATGGCGCAGCCGCACGGCGCTGCGCGCCTCCTTCAGCAGGCTGAAGACCCGCGTCTCGCGCCACGCGTCGCTGTCCTGCGGCACGCCCGACGGCGGCTTGATCAGCTTGAGCGCGACGTACTGGTGAAGGTAGGTGTCCCAGGCGCGGTGCACCACCCCGATGGCGCCGCGGCCGATCTCCGAAATCAGGAGGTACTTGCCGAATTTCTTCGACGGATCCTGCGCCGCGGTCTGCACTTCTTCGGGGACCGGCTCGCGCGTGACGAGGATGATGGACGAATCGGCGACCGACAGCGCGTTCGCGGGCGGCTCGCACAGCGTCCCCTCGCAGCGCGCGCACTTGTACGCGTCGGCATGGAGGCGCTTCTTGACGTTGACGCAGATGCCGCAGCGCGGACACCAGAGAATCGCCTTCTCCTGCTCCGCGAGGGCTTCGATCACCTGCTGCTGGGAGAGATGGCCGCGCTCAACGAGCAGCTCGCCCAGCCGAGGAACCCGTTCAACGCCCGACTGCTGCAACTCGCGCTGCACCCGGACGCATTCGTCGATCGCTTCCGACCGGACCATCCCCTTTCGCAGGAGAAGCTGCCCGAGGTCGAAAACGTCGCCTGGAACAGGTGTGGAACTACCCACCATCCCAGCAGCCTCCAACCCAGCCCAAACCCATACCCGGACCCATAACCCCGGATATGGGGTGCTATTATGCGGCGAGCGTTTCGCGACGCAAGAGAAATTGAATAAAAATTGAAATCAGCGCCCCAGCTGTCCCGCACGCGCCGTCGCCTTCACGACGGCCTTGATGAGCGCGACCCTCAAACCGCCCTCCTCGAGTTCCAGGAGGCCGTCGATCGTGCAGCCCGCCGGCGTCGTCACCGCGTCCTTCAGCGTCGCGGGATGCTCGCGCGTCTCGAGCACCATCCGCGCCGCCCCGAGCATCGTCTGCGCGGCCAGCTCCGTCGCCGTCTCGCGGGGCAGACCGACCTTGACTCCCCCCTCCGCGAGCGCTTCGAGCACGACGAACAGGTACGCGGGCCCGCTGCCGGAGAGGCCCGTGACGGCGTCGAAGTGCTTCTCGTCGAGCACGAGCGTGCGCCCGGCCGCGCCGAAGATCCGCTCCGCCACCGCGAGATGCTCGCGCGTCGCGTGACGACCCCCGCAGATCGCCGTCATGCCGCAGCGGAGGAAACAGGGCGTGTTGGGCATCGTCCGGATCACCGGCACACCCTTCGCGAGTCCGCGCTCGATCGACTCGGTCGTGACGCCCGCGGCCGTCGAGATCACGATCGTCCTGGAGGTGACACTCCGCCGGATCGACGCGAGGACTTCGCCCATCGCCTGGGGCTTGACGCTGATGATGACGACGTCGGCCCCCTTCGCCGCCCGCGCGTTGTCGCGTTCCGCGCGGACACCGTATGCCTTCGCCTTCGCCTCGACCGTCGATGAATGCTTGGCCGTGATGGTGACTTGCTCCTTGCGGACGACGTTCGATTCGATGAGCGCCTTGAGCAGCGCTTCGCCGAGCTTGCCGGCGCCGAGAATAGAAATGTGCATGGAATGAAATCCCAAGTCGGTGAATGGATCAATAGACAGACGACCGCGGGCGCGGCGACGCGCCCTGGAGAGGCCGGCTACTGCGGTCGGTGCGTGAGAAGCACGGGGGAACTATATAAGGAGGAGGCAACGGGTTCAAGGGCGCCGGCGACGACGCATGAAGCTTCAAGAGCCAAGGGCGTCGTAGTGCATGGCAGGCAAGGCCATCGCTCGCTCGCTGGACCGAGCCCCTGCCGCCACAGCGCGGCCGCGCGATAAAGCCGCCACTGCGTGCGCAGCTTCAAGAGCAGTCGCGCCTCCCCTGCAAGGTTGCATCTGTCTGGATCCTCAACATCGGCGAGGGCGCGCCCGATTTCTGAAAGAGGCACTTGTTCGCGCTCACGCACCGCGGCGATGCGCGCCGGGACTCGCTCCCCTCGGATCGCAAGCTCCCTGCGGCGCTTGCCAACGTCGAACCAATCCCGCCATCCATTCGTCGGCGGGGAGAGTTCGCGCGACTCGATGGCATACAGCGTAGCGCGGCATAGCCGCAACCAAACTCGGAGGGAAGTAGACACGGCGTCCATCCGTGGGTAGGAAGGGAGTTGCAACACAACCTTTCCACTCAGGAGGACGCCGTGGAGCGATTTATACACCG
>Ga0247727_10007121_pt1 | contig 21529 bp, 21 predicted proteins | sample WisWelCaveWW1625_FD_202498 | JGI IMG/M metagenome (GOLD analysis project Ga0247727, IMG submission 202498) | Biofilm microbial communities from Wishing Well Cave, Virginia, United States - WW16-25 | ecosystem: Environmental > Aquatic > Deep subsurface > Groundwater > Cave microbial mat | place... | reverse complement strand
CCCGGCCGACACGGTCGCGCGGCCGCGCAGCCCCTCGGCCCCCAGCACCGGCCAGCCGCGCGTCGCCGTCTCGTCCTGCTCCGCGGCGATCAGGTCCGGGAACCGCCGGCCGACCAGCGCGGACCGGCTCACGCCGAGCAGGGCCAGGCCGGCCGCGTTGGCGTCCACGAAGCCGCCGCGATCGTCGAGCACGTAGAGCGCGTCCGGGGATTGCTCGAATAGGGCGTGGAACAGGTCGTCGCGCCGCGCGCTCGAGGGGGGGGTGCGCACCAGGAAGTACAGCGGGACCGCCGCGGCGAGCACGATCAGCCCGCCGAGCACCGCGGATGCGGGAGAGAACATCACGGAGAGATCGAGGGCGCCGCCCGGCCGGGCCGGCGCCCCCGCGGCGCCTCAGGCGCCGAAATGACGGGCGGCCTCGTCCCAGTTCACCACGTTCCACCACGCGGCGACGTAGTCCGCCCGGCGGTTCTGGTACTTGAGGTAGTACGCGTGCTCCCACACGTCGAGGCCCAGCACCGCCGACTTCCCTTCCATCAACGGGCAGTCCTGGTTCGGCGTGCTTGTAATCGCGAGCTTGCCGCCGTCCTTGATGAGCCAGGCCCAGCCCGACCCGAACCGGCCCATCGCCGCCGCGGCGAATTTCTCCTTGAAGCCGTCGAACCCGCCGAACGCCGCGTTGATCGCGGCTTCCAGCGGTCCCGATGGCGGGCCGCCGGCGCCCTTCGCCATCAGCCGCCAGAAGAAGCTGTGGTTCCAATGGCCGCCGCCGTTGTTGCGGACCGGGGTGCGGATCGCCTCAGGTACTGCGTTGAGATTGCCGATCAGCTCCTCGAGCGACTTTTTCTGCAGCTCGGGGGCCTTCTCGAGGGCGGCGTTCAGGTTGTTGACGTACGCCTGGTGGTGCTTGCCGTGGTGGATCTGCATCGTCTGGGCGTCAACGTGCGGCTCGAGTGCCGCAGGGTCATACGGGAGCGCGGGAAGCGAGAACGGATAGGACATCACGGTCCTCGTCGTTGATGGTCGCGTGGCACCGGAAAGCTATGCGAAGTGGCGGACCCGGCAAAGAGCTACATTGAGACCATGATGCGGCGCCTGGCCGCCCCCTGCCTCGCGGTCGCTCTTTCGCTGACGCCCCCCCCCGGCGCCCTCGCCGCCCAGGCGTCTCGCGCCGACTCGGCGGCGGTGCTGCTGGATGCCGTCCGGGCCCTCGAGTCCCGCGGGGAGCGGTCCGCCGCCCGGGAGCTCTTGCGCTACCTGCGCGAGCGCTTCGCGGGCACACCCGCCGCGGACTCCGCCGCGGTCCAACCCCAACGCGCCCTGGATGAACGGGGCCGTGGCCGCCTCGAGCTCGTCGCCTGGAGCGCCGTCTACGGCGCCTGGCTGGGTATCGCGGTCCCCGCCATGCTCAGCGCCGACGACCCCACGCCCTACGGCCTCGGCCTGCTCGTGGGCGGCCCCCTCGGCTACTTGCTGTCGAACACCTACGCGCGCGGCTCGGGAATCACCCCCGGACAGGCGCGGGCCATGACGTTCGGATTCCTGTTCGGGACCTGGCAGGGTCTGGGTTGGCAGCAGGAGCTGAACATCGGCGACCATCAGCAAACCCAGTGCTTCGGACCGCCGCCCCAAAACTGCTTCACCTTCGAGGAAGAATCGGGCACGGCGCCGTTCGCGATGATGGTGGCCGGCGGCCTTACCGGCATGCTGGTCGGCCACCTCGCGGGCCGGGCTTGGAACCCGACCAGCGGACGCGTGAGCTACGTGGACCACTCGGCGCTTTGGGGGACGTACTTCGGCGCCATCATCCAGGGCGTCGCGGCCGAGGACGGTGACGGCCTGCTTACGGCCACGCTCGTCGGCGGCAACGTCGGACTCGTCCTCGGCGCGGCCCTCGCGCCCCCAGGGGTCACGCAGGCACGCGTCTGGCTCACGTCGGCGTTCGGCGTGGCCGGTACCGGCGCGGGCTTCGGTCTCTGGCTGCTCACCCAGGCCGATGACTCGCGCACGGGCCTCGCCATGGTCGGCAGCGGCACCGCGGCCGGACTCGCGCTGGGATGGCAACTCACCCGCGACGTGGACCAGCGCTACGCCGGACGCGTGGCGCCGCTGGACGCCGCGCTACTCGACTTCGCCGGAGGCCGGCTCCGCGTGCAGCCGCCGGTGCCGGGGCTCACCGCTGTGCGCGTGGCGCGCGGCCCCCGCGGCGACCTGTACCGGCCCGCCTTCACCATTCCGGTGTTCCGCGCACGATTCTAGGCACGGCGAGACCTTCGCCCACCCGGCTGAAGCCGGGGCTCGGCACTACGGCTGAAGCCGCCGGAGGACAACCGTCGCTTCAGCGACAGCGCCGAGCCGGGAGTTCACTCCCGTGGATTCCGTCCACGTCCTACCTCAGCGTCCCAGCACTTCCCGCAGGAACGCCACCGTGCGCGGCCAGGCCTGCTCGGTCGCGCGGCGGTTGGCGCCCCCGCGGCCGGCCTGGTCGCGCAGGAACCCGTGCCCCGCCCCGTCGTACGTCTCCACCTCGAAGCGCCGCACCAGTCTTCGCAGCTCGGCCTGCGCCGGAGGCACGGTGGCGTTGACCCGCGCGTCGTCCCCGCCGTACAAGCCGAGCACCGGGGCGCGCACCTCGGCGAGCCGCGCGCTGTCGGGCGAGCTGCCGTAGTACACGACCGCCCCGCGAAGACCGGGCCACGCCGTCGCCATGTGGAAGCTGGTGCTCCCACCCCAGCAGAACCCGATCGTCGCGACGTCGCCGCGCGCGCCCGGGCGGCCCGTCGCGTACCGGCCGGCCGCCACGAGCCGCCGCGTGACCTCGTCGCGCGAAAGTGCCCGGACCAGCGCCACTGCCCCCTGGCGGTCGACCGACTCCGATCCGCCCTGATTCGGCCCCTTGCCGCTGAGCAGGTCCGGCGCCACCGCGATGAACCCCTCGGCGGCGAGCTGATCGGCCACGCCGCGAATCCAGTCGGTGAGCCCGTAGATCTCGTGGATCACCACCACGACGCCCGCGCGGTCGCGCCGCTCGGGATACACCACCCACGCCCGCACACTGTCGCCGCCACCCGCGTCGTAGCGGATCCACTCGCCGTGGCGCGGCGAGGCGTTGAGCCGGGCCACCGCGCTGGAATCGTCGGCCGGGAGCTGGGCGGCGAGCACCGGCGGCGCCGCGATCAGGGTCAGTATGACGAATGCAGAACGAAACACGCGCATTGGGGCTCTCCCGGCTCGGGACGGGCCCTAAACTATCCCGAAACCAGGCCCGCCGCCCTGTCGTAGGTGTCGGCATCCCACACCGTTCGGGCGCTCATGCAGAGCTTTTTCCAGGACCTGAAGTTCGGCTTCCGGATCCTCGCCAAGCATCCGGGGATGGCCGCCATTGCGGTTTTCGCGATGGCCCTGGGCCTTGGCCTCACCACGACGGTGTGGAGCATCAACTACGGTGCGATGCTGCGCGGCCTTCCGTTCGACCACGGCGACGAGATCGTGCACCTCGAGCGCGCGCGGCCGTCGCGCGGCATCGAGAGCATGGGCGTGCCGCAGTCGGATTTCGTGGAGTGGCGGCGCGCCCAAGGCTCGTTCGTGGAACTCGCCGCATTCTCGACGGGCACGATCAACATCAGCGGCCCCGAGGGCCGGCCCGAGCGCTTCGAGGGCGCCTTCCTCACGGCGAACACCCTGCGCCTGGTGCGTGTCTCGCCGATCCTCGGCCGCGGTTTCACGGACGAGGAGGCGACGCCGGGGGGACCGTCCGCGGTGCTGCTGAGCTGGACGGTCTGGAAGCAGCGCTACGGCGGCGATTCCGCGGCCGTCGGCCGCACAGTGCGCGCCAACGGCACGCCGGCCGTCATCGTGGGCGTGATGCCGCGCGGCTTCCTGTTCCCGGAGAACACCGAAATCTGGCTGCCGGCGCGCCTGGATCCCGGCGCCGCCCCCTGGGGCCGCGGTGTGTTCTACGAGGTGATGGGCCGGCTGCGACCGGGCGTCAGCGCCGACCAAGCCCGGCGCGAGCTCGAGACCATCGCGATGCGGCTCGGGCAGGAGCACCCAGCCGAGAACGAGGGCGTGGTCCCCATCGTCCAGTCGTTCGCCGACGAGTACATCGGCGACGAGCCCAGGCTCATGCTGTGGACGATGATGGGCGCCGTGTTCGGCGTGCTGCTCATCGCCTGCTCGAACGTCGCCAACCTGCTCCTCGCCCGCGCGGCCGTGCGCACCAAGGAGGTCGCCATCCGCACCGCGCTCGGCGCCAGCCGCGGCCGGATCATCGCCCTCATGCTCACCGAATCGCTGGTGCTCGCGGCGACCGGCGCCGTGTTCGGCACGCTCATCGCCTGGGGGGGAGTGCGCTGGTTCGTCGGCAACCTGCCGCCGGACCTGCCGTTCTTCGTCAAGATCCGGCTCGACGCGCCGATCCTCGCTTCGGTGGCGGCGCTCACCGGGCTGGCCGCCCTCATCGCGGGCATCGTGCCGGCCCTGCAGACCACGCGCGCCAACCTGCACGACGTCCTGAAGGACGAGTCGCGCGGCGCGTCGAGCCTGCGCCTGGGCAAGTTCAGCAAGGGCCTCGTGGTCGCCGAGCTGGCGCTGTCGTGCGGCCTGCTGGTGGCGGCGGGGTTCATGATCCAGTCGGTCGTCCAGTTCGCGCGCAACGACTACGGCGTGCCGACGCGCAACGTGTTCACCGCGCGCGTCGGCCTGTTCGAGACGACCTACCCGGACTCCGCCGGCCGCCGCGTGTTCTGGCGGGACCTCGAGCAGCGGCTGTCGGCGCTGCCCGGCCAGCGCGGCGTCGCGTTCATGCAGGTGCTCCCCGGCCTTAACGGCTGGGGGATGGGCCTCGAGCTGGAGGGCACGACCTACGCCACCGAGCGTGACTATCCGAGCGTGCGTTTCGTGGCCGTCACGCCCGGGTACTTCCGGACCTTCGACCTCACGGCGCTCGAGGGGCGCCTGCTCACCGATGGCGACGAGCTGGGGACGCTGCCGGTCGCAGTGGTTACGCGGAACTTCTCCGCGCGCCACCTCGACGGCGCCTCACCCGTGGGCCGGCGCATCCGGCTCGGCGGTCAGAACACCCGTGAGCCGTGGGTCACGATCGTCGGCGTCATCCCCGACGTCTGGTACACGGGCGACGACGGCGACCCGCCGGTCGAGGTCGTCATCCGCCCGCTGGCCCAGGGCGACTGGCGGTTCCTGAGCGTCGCCATCAACGCCGAGGGGGGGGGCGACCCGATGAGCTTCGCGGAGCCGGTGCGCCGGGCCGTCACGGCGCTCGACCCCGACCAGCCGGTTTACTTCGTCCGCACCCTGCAGGATGCGATCCGGGCCGAAGGCTGGTTCTACGCCGTGTTCGGCACCCTGTTCGCCGCGTTCGGCGTGGCCGCGCTGGTGCTCGCGATCATCGGCGTGTACGGCGTGATGAGCTTCGCCGTCAGCCGCCGCACCCAGGAGGTCGGCGTGCGCATGGCCCTGGGCGCCGGCGCGAACAACGTCCTCGGCCTGTTCCTGCGGCAGGGCGCCTTCCAGGTCGGGCTCGGCGTGGTGATCGGCCTCGGGCTCGCGGTGCTGCTCGCGCAGGGCCTCAAGATCGTGCTGTTCCGGGTGAACACCGCGAACCTGCTGATGTACGCGGGCGTGGGGTTGGCCCTCGCGCTCACCGGCCTCGTGGCCAGCTGGGTGCCAGCCCGCCGGGCGACACGGGTGGATCCGATGATCGCGTTGCGATACGAGTAGCGAGTAGCGAGTAGCGAGTGGCGAGTGGCGAGTGGCGGCTGCCACTACTCGCTCCTCGCTATTTCGCTACTCGCTACCCTTACCCCCCATCCCCAGCAGGACCCTCCATTGCGCCCCGTCCACCGGCACGACCGAGAGCCTCGGCATCCGTACCAACGCCAGGTCCTTGAGCTTCGGCTCGGCCTTGATGGCCGACAGGGGCACGGGCCGGGGCAGCCGCTCGCCCGGGGCGAGGTCCACGACCGTCAGCTTGCCGGTGGTATCGTTGGGGTCGGGGTACGGCGCGGAGACCACCCGGGCGAACCCAACAATCGTCTTCTCGTCGCCCGTATGGTAGATGAGCACGTCGTCGCCCCGGGCCATCGTCCGGATGTGCTTGAGCGCCACGGGGTTGGTCACGCCGTCCCATACCGCGCGTCCCGCGCGCACCAGGTCGTCAAACGAGTAGGTTGACGGCTCGGTCTTCAAGACCCAATACTTCGTCATGGGAGGTTCCGGTTAGGTTGGACGTCCGGCCATTGATCCTCATCGCCGATGACGACGCCGCGGTCCGATCCGCCATCGGGCGGCTGCTGTCGCGCGCCGGCTACGACATCGCCGAGGCCGAAGACGGCGACGCGGCGCTGGCGGCCGTGGAGGCCCGCCTGCCCGCCCTGATCCTTCTCGACATCCTGATGCCGGGCCGCGACGGCATCGAAACGCTGCTCGAGCTGCGCAACCACCACCCCGAGCTGCCCATCGTGGTGGCCTCGGGCGGGGACCGCAAGGGCTGGCGCGGCGCCCTGGACGACGCGCTCGCGCTGGGCGCCACCGCCGCAATCGGCAAGCCGTTCGAAGCGACCGAGCTGCTCGACACGGTGAAGACCTGCCTCGGTCGCTGAGCCCGGTGCATGGCGATATCATAACCCATGCGACACGCCGTCGGCACGAGCGGCTGGGCCTACAAGGAATGGAAGGGCACCTTCTACCCGGAGGACTGCAAGCCCGAAGGCTTCCTGCGGTATTACGCCTCGCAGTTCCGGTCGGTCGAGATCAACAACACGTTCTACCGGATGCCCACCGAGAAACTGCTGGCGGGCTGGGCCGCCGACGTGCCGGGCGACTTTACCTTCGTGCTCAAGGCCCCACAGCGAATCACGCACATAAAACGCCTGCGGGATTCTGCCGAGGAAGTGGCGTTCTTCACCCGGATGGCCAGCACCCTCGGCCCGCGGCTGGGGCCGACCCTGTTTTTGCTCCCGCCCAACTTCAAGCAGGACGTTCCCCGGCTGTCGGCCTTTCTGGGCCTGCTGCCCGCGGGGTGGCGCGCGGCGTTCGAGTTCCGGCACGCGAGCTGGTTCACCGACGCCACGTACGACGCGCTCCGCGCGCGTAACGCGGCCATGGTTGCCGCCGAAGCGGACCCGGAAGAGCTGAACCTTACCGTCCCGTTCGTGGCGACGGCGGACTGGGGATACCTGCGGCTGCGCAAGGTCCTGTACAGCGACGCCGATCTCGCCGCATGGTCCGAGCGGGTGCGCGCGCAGCCGTGGACCGACGCGTTCGTGTACTTCAAGCACGAGGACGGCGCCACGGGGCCCGCGCTGGTGCGCAAGTTCTCCGCCCTGCTCGAGGCCTGATGGAGCGGCTCGCCGAAATGACGATCTGGCTGGTGCCGGCGGCGGTCGCGCTCTCCGGGCTCGCGCTGGGGCTCGCGCTGCGCCGAGTGGCGCTCCCGTGGCTCGCGCGGTTCGCGCGGCGCAGCGCGTGGCGCTACGACGACGTGATGGTCGAGGCCGTACGCGGCCCGATCGTCGTGTGGGGCACGCTGCTCGGCCTGCACATCGCCCTGCGCCTGCTGCCCATCGACGCGTGGGATCGCGCGCTGGGCCGCGCCGCGCTGGTGCTCGCCATCCTGTCGGTCACCTGGGCCGCCGGCCGGTTCACCGTCGGCGCGATCCAGGCCGCCACGGCCGCTGCGCTTCGGGGCGCGAGCCTGATCGCGAACGTGTCGCGCCTGGTGGTGTTCGCGCTCGGCATCCTGATCGTGCTCCAGACGCTCGGCATCTCGATCACACCGATCATCACGGCCCTGGGCGTCGGCGGCCTGGCCGTGGGTCTCGCGCTGCAGGACACGCTCGCGAACTTCTTCGCCGGGGTGCGGATCCTGGCGTCGGGCCGGATCCGCCCCGGCGACTACGTCCAGCTCGACAGCGGCCAGGAGGGGTTCGTCCACGACATCACGTGGGCGCAGACCACCATCCGCCAGGCGCCCAACAGCCTGATCATCATGCCGAACGCCAAGCTCGCCGGCGCCGTTACCATCAACTACAACCTGCCGGACCACGAGCAGATCGTCGTAGTCACCGTGGGCGTGGGCTACGCCAGCGATCTCGAGCAGGTCGAGCGGGTCGCGCTGGACGTCGCGCGGCAATCGCTGCGGGAGTGTCCGGAGGGCGTCACGACGTTCGAGCCGGCGGTGCGTTTCACGGCGTTCGCGGACTCGAGCATCACCACCCAGGTCATCCTGCGCGTCGTGCACCACGCCGAGCGGGGCGTGCTGGTCCACGACTTTCTTAAGCGGCTCCACGCGCGGTTCAAAACCGAGGAGATCGAGATCCCGTTCCCGCAGCGGGAGGTGCACCTGCGCGGCGCGCCGCCCGCGGCGCCGAGCACCTAACGCCGTGCACCGCGGCTCGCGATCTTCCATGCCGGGGAGGAGGCACACAGCATGCTACGACTCAGACCTGCTGTCGTCCTCGGCACTAACCGCCGGACCGCTTTCCGCACAGACCACGCAGCTGCCATCGGACCTGGCGGCCATCGCGACTTCGATCGGCTGCGGGCCGGTTCCTGGGTTTTTCGACAGGCCGGGGAGGATCGACCCGCCGTACATCTACGGGTACCGGCCTGGAGACAGGGAGAACAGCGCAGCCTTCTGGTGCTACCGACAGCAGGATCAAACACATCTTCTTGTCTTCGTGCGGGAGGGGCGTGCGGTCGCTCGGATTCCGTGGAGTAGCCTGCCCGGCGGGTTGACGCTTGCAGACGAGGCCCGGCTCGATCTCTCACAGTTCCGGTACGTTGACGACCCTCAGGCCCGCGGCCCATCGAACGTGACAACCGACTATCGACCGCTGGTGAGTGAATGCGACGGCGTATCATACACATTCTATGAGTACCGCGGCCGGTGGCTCGTTTGGTTTCGCCACTGAGGCGCCGGCGCTGTGCCGGAGCCGGCCGCGATCTGACGGCCTAACCCCGCCGCACCCGGTCCCGCTTCGTCCGCAGCCGGTCCAGGATGTACGCCGTGTTGATCAGTGACAGGCCGGGCGGTTCCCATGTGCTCGCCGGTCGCGCTTTCGGGAACGCCGCCGTCCCGCGTGGAATCGCACCGCGATGCGATGGCTGGGTTAACGCCCGGCGCGGGGAACTCCCCACCTTGGCGCGGTGCCTCCTTGCCACTTTCCCGCCGAGCCGAGCAAACTATGGGCATGCCCCAGGCCGCCACGCCCTGGACCGCCGCCATGGTCCGCGAACTCCCCGACGACGGCAACCGCTACGAGGTTGTGGACGGGGAGCTGCTGGTGACCCCGTCGCCCGTGAAGCTTCACCAACGGGCCGTCGGCAGGTTGCTGGCACTGCTGATCCCCTACGTCGACGCTCAGCAGACCGGTGAAGCCCTGGACTCGCCCGCCGACATCGAGCTGGATCCTGAGAGCCTGGTGCAACCCGACGTGTTCGTCCAAGGGCGAGTCGAGGGGAGGCTGACGAACACCTGGAACGCCGGCGCTCCGCTTCTTCTCGCCATCGAAGTTCTGTCACCTTCAACGGCGCGCGCCGACCGTACCACCAAGCGCCGCCGCTATCAGCGCGCCGGCGTTCCCGAATACTGGATCGTGGACCTGGATGCCCGCACCATCGAGCGCTGGCGCCCCGCCGAGGAGCGCCCCGAGGTACTGAGCGACACGATGACGTGGCATCCGGCGGGTGCGGCCGAGCCGCTCACCCTTGATCTGCCGCTGTTCTTCGCGAGGGTCCACGGCGAGACGCCGTGAGGCCCCCGGCCTCTGGGCCCGTGCGGGGGTCAGCGATCCGCTGTACCGACCCAGCCCACGATGGCCTCGCATAGCTCCGTGAGCACGACGTCGGGCGTCTTGCCCTTCGTCTTGAACGAATGGTCGCCGCCCTCGAACAAGTGCAGCGTGGCGCGCGTGTCCAGTCCGGCGACGACCGGTTGCAGCAGGTCCTGCTGCGCGAACTCGTCGCGGGTGCCCTGGAGAAACAGCATCGGCACCTGGACCCGCGAGAGGTGCGCGGCCCGCTCGGTTCCTGGCTTGGCGGGAGGGTGTAGCGGAAAACCGAGGAAGATGAGGCCGCGCACGCCCTCGAGCGGCGCGTCCGCCTGGGCGGTGGAGGTCATGCGACCGCCGAACGACTTGCCACCGGCGAACAGCGGGACGCCGGGCACGAGCCGCGCCGCCTCGGCCACCGCCTCGCGCACCCGCGCGGCCGCGACGGCCGGCGGGTCCACGCGGTGCTTCTGCTGCTCCATGTACGCGAACTCGTAGCGGAGCGTCGCGACGCCCCGCGCGGCGAGCCCGCGCGCGAGCAACTCGAGGAACGCGTGCCGCATTCCGGCCCCGGCGCCGTGCGCGCACACGAATAGCGCCCGGGGCGCCGGCGGCGCCGTCAGCAGGTGGTTCAGGCGCGCTTCGCCTTCGGCGTCGTCACGCGCGCGTGCAGGCGCTCGAGAATCGCCGGAAGGTCCGGCCGGTCCTCCAGCACCGACAGCAGCGGATCGTCCTTGAGCTTCGCCATCCGCGGCGGGACGGTGCGGATCGTGTACGCGACGAGATCGAGCTTGGGCGTGACCTCGTTCCAGTGGAGCGGCGCCGACACCAGCGCGCCGGGCACCGGGCGGACGCTGAACGGCGCCGCGAGCAGCCGGCCGTGGCCGTTCTGCACATAGTCGAGGTACACCTTGCCTTCGCGCTTGTGCACCTGCCGCACCACGGTCGCGATCTGGGGCAGCTCCGCCGCCACGAGCCGCGCCACCAGCCCGCCCAATGTGCGCGACTGCTCGTACGTGCATTGCCGCCCCAGCGGCAGCAGCACGTGCAGGCCGGAGCTGCCGCTCGTCTTGACGTACGCCGGCCACTCGATCTCGTCGCACAGGTCGTGCAGCGCCCGCGCGACCTTCACGACGTCGGTAAACGGCGCGCCCTTGGGGTCGAGGTCGAGGATGCAGTAATCGGGCGTCTCCAGCGTCGCGACCCGGCTGGACCAGATGTGCAGCGGAATCGCCGCCATGTTCGCGATGTACAACAGCTCGTCGGCCTTGGACACCACGAAATAGTCCAGGTCGCGCTGGCTGTCGGCGCTCCACATCGTCACCGTGCGCACGAAGCTCTGCGCGTACTCCGGCGCGTCTTTCTGGAAGAACGACTTGCCCCCGATGCCGTCTGGATACCGCGTCAGCACCAGCGGCCGGTCCTCGAGATACGCCAGCAGCCACGGCGCAATCTGTCGGTAATAGTCGATCAGGTCGCCCTTGGTGTAGCGCTCTTCTGGCCAGAAGACCTTGTCGAGGTTGGAGAAGTTGAAGGCTGGCCGCGCAGGAGCCGCTGCGGGAGACGAGGGAGGCTCCGACGGCGAAAGCGGGCCTTGATCATGTTTCCGCGTCGCCGTCGGGGCCTCCTTCGCCTCCCGCCCGGCAGTCGTGGCCTCCTTCGTCTCCCTCGCCTGCCGCACGCATTCTTTCGGCTCCTTGTCCTCCCGGAATCGCACGAACACCGGATGCCGCAACAGCCCGTCCGCCGTGACTTCCTTGAACCGAACCTCCGCCACGATCAGCGGCTCGACCCACGACTCCTCGGCCCCTTTCGGCACCGGCCCGACGGCCGGCGGTTTCTTCACCACGTGCTCCGTCAGCGTGGCGGCGATGTCTTTGAGGGCGCGGTCGTCGAACCCGCTGCCTACGCGCCCGACGTAGACGAGCTGGGTGCCCGTGTACTGCGCGAGGTGCAGCGCCCCGAACCCCCCGCGCGAGCCCTTGGGCTTGCTGAACCCGACCACGACGAAATCGTCCACGCGGTCGGCGCGGATCTTGACCCAGTCGGCCGAGCGGCGGGAGCGGTACGGGCTGTCGGCGCGCTTCGCCACGATCCCCTCGAGCCCCATGCGCTCGACCTGCGCGTAGAAGCTCTGGCCGTCCTTCTCGATGTGGTCCAGGTACTTGAGCGCGCCCGCGGCCGGCAGGACCGACTTGAGCAGCTCCTTGCGCGTCGTGAGCGGCAGCTCGCGCACATCGTAGCCGAGGGCCGCCACGAGATCGAAGCCGTAGAACATGGCCGGATTGCCGATTGCCGCGCGGCGCACCTCCAGCGGCTTGGTCAGCCGGCCGCGCTGCTGGAGCCGCGAGAAGCTCGGCAGGCCCCGCTCGTCGTGACACACCACTTCGCCGTCGATCAGAAGGGACTCGAACGGCAGCGCGGCCAGCGCCTTCGCCACCTCGGGGAACGTGGCCGTGAGGTCGTGCCCGTTCCGCGACCACAGCCGGGCTTCGCCCTTGTCTTTCGCGGCGAGGATGCGATAGCCGTCGAGCTTCAGCTCGAAGATCCAGCCGGGTTTCGTGAACGCGCCCTCCTGCGTCTCCGCCAGCATCGGCGTGACCTCTTTCGCCTTCACGGCGCGCACCGGCGCCTTCAGCTTCTTGAGCTTCTCGGCGAGGGCCGTGGAGGGGTCCACTCCGCGCTGCAGGTCCTCGACCGTGAGCCCGCTCAGGACCGAGCCCGGCGGAAACTGGTCGCCGGGTGTCGCGACGTGGCCGTCGCGCTCCTTGATCAGCAGCCACTCCTTCTGGCCCTTCTTGATCTTCACCAGGGTCCAGCGGCCCTTGAGCTTGTAGCCCTTGAGATTGAAGAGCAGCTTGCCCTTCGCGAGTCCCGCGTGCGGGTCCTCGAGCGGCACCCACTCGCCGCGGTCCCACACGATCACCGCGCCGGCGCCGTAGTTCCCTTCGGGGATGATCCCTTCGAAGTCGCCGTACTCGAGCGGATGGTCTTCGACAAAGACCGCGAGGCGCTTGTCGGCGGGGTCACGCGAGGGGCCCCTGGGCACGGCCCACGAGCGCAGCACGCCGTCCATCTCGAGCCGGAGGTCGTAGTGGAGGCGCGTGGCGGCGTGCTGATGGACGACGAAGACTCCGCCGGCCGTTCCCGCCGCGTCGGCGGGAAGGACGCCGGAAGGCTCGGGTGTTTTCTCGGCCGTGCGCTTGGCGCGGTAGGTCGCGAGCGCATCGGAGGTCGGCTTGCGCGGCTTGGGCATCGCGGGGGAAGAAGGCGCGGCGGCGCGGGAGGGCGCAAGGGGAAGCGTCGCTTCGCCCTGCGTCAATACGGGACGGGCGCGATGTCCGTTCGGGTGAAGTCGCTCCCCGTGAACAGCAGCGCCTCGCCGGCCACGCGGGCCGTCGCGTAGGAGAGGCAGTCACCGAGGTTCAGCGCGGCCGGATGACGCCCGCGACCGAAGCGCAGCCAGGCCTCCATCGCCGTACCGAAATGCGCATCGGTGAACGGCACGATGGCCACGTCGGCCTCGAGCAGGAACCGGCCTACCAGGCCGCGCGCGTCGAGCCCCAGGCGCGCGCTCAAGACGATCGCCGTCTCGACCAGGGTGGGCGCACCGATCCCGCGGGCGCGTGCGGTCTCCAGCGCAGCGAGGAGACGCTCCCAGCCCGGCTCACGGGTGGCCACGGCGACCACCGCGGACGAGTCGAGGATCACGCGCCGTCCGGTCCGTAGCCGAGGGTGGCGTCTTCCTCGTCTCGGCTCACGGTGCGTCCACGTTCCGCCGCGGGCACCAGCGGCCACACCTCCTGCTCCAGGAACCGGACGAGCCGCGCCCGCAGCTCCGCATGGCCGGCCACCGGGAGCACGGCGGGTTCGCGGACGCGCCGCACGGCCGGACGCCCCACCGGAACCAGCTGCGCCACCGGCGTTCCCGCCTTCGCGATGGTGATCGTTGCGCCGCGCTGCACCCGCTCGAGGAGGCGCGAAAGATGCGTCTTGGCCTCGTGGATATTGACGACGTCCGGCATCGCGCCCTCGGTTGTCAGGTGAGCGTTGACCTTAGTCTAGTCTACGGACTAAGTCAACACCACCGGTGCGGCGCGCAGGCACGAGGCGTGTTAGCGTAGCGTCGCCAGCGCCTCCCTCGCCCGCGCGACGAACGGCTGCACCTCGACATCGCCGCGGCTCCACAGATCCACCACCCGACGGTATAGCCGCACGGCCTCGTCGCGCTGCCCACGGGCGCGGCGCAGGTCGGCGGTGAGCAGCCAGGCGCGGCCCAGCACCCATCCCGGCTGCGGGAACGCCGCGTTCTCCCAGTACCCGAAGATGCGGCGCCAGGTGCGCTCCATCTCCTCGAGTCGCGCGAGCGCGGTCGTCGTATCGCCGAGCGCGACGTGCGCGAGCGCGCTTGCGAGCCACCGTAACGGGTGCCGCTCCTCCGTGGCGGCGAGCAGCAAGCCGTCGCTGACGCGCAATCGCGCCCGTGCGCCGGCCGTGTCGCCGCTCCACAGGCGCGCGAGCGCCCGGTCGCGCCAGGCGCTCCGCTGCACCGCCTCCGATGGTGAACGGACGCCGAAGCCGAGGTCGCCGATCGTGGCCAGTACCGCCTCGCGCAGCGCGGGCTCGCGCACCGTCAGGGCCGCAGCCTCGAGCGGGCGGTCTCCCGGATCCGCACCGGCGGCCAGCACCGCGAGCGCGGTCCAGTAGTCGGCCGGCATGTCGACGAACGTCCACTCCCCGCGCGCCGGCATCCGGCGGAACATGCCGAACGTGCCGGCCGCCGTGGCACGGACCAGCGCGACCCCACCGTCCCCTGACGGCAGCAGCGAGTCCACGACGCGGCCGGCCTCGTCGATCTGTCCGGCGGCGATCAACAGGCGCGCCAGGTCGAGCGGCGCGCTCACGCGCGAGTCGATGCCGAGGCGCTGCGCGGCGGCGAACTCGCGCGCCGCGTCGGCGTAGCGGCGCATCGCGGCGAAGGATCTCGCGAGCCGGTCGTGCGCTTCGGCCGCGCCGCCCGACAGCGCGACGAGCTGCTCGGCCGTGGCGAGCGCGGCCTGCTCGCGCGCCACCCGCGCGGCCGCGACCCGCGCCGCCAGCTCCGGCGCCCCCGCGCGCATCGGTTCGGTCACGATGCTGTCACCACGTACTTCGACGGCCGCCAACGCGAGCAGCGCACCGGTGCACGGCGCCCGTAGGCAGCCACGCCGCCGCTCGGCGTCCAGCATGTCCAGCAAATGGCCGAATGCGGAGTGGCGGGTGGGGTCGAGCTCGAACGCCGTGCGCAGCGCCCGGCGGGCGGTGGTCCAGCTCGACACGAACTCCAGCCTGCCGCTGTCGCCGGGAACGGGCCGCACCTCGTCGTCGTGGTAATTGCAGTCGCCCAGGCGATACCACGCTTCGGCGTCGGTCGAGTCGGCGGCCACCAGCGCGGCGAACGTCGCGCAGGCCTCGCTCCAGCGGTGTTGGGCCATCTGATACTGGCCGCGCACCAGGGCCCGCTCGCGCGCCGGGAGCGGCTCGGCGAACCGGAGCGCCAGCTCGGCGTGGCGCACGACCGCCGAGTCGGTCTCGCACACGTCGCACAGGATCGCCGCGCTCAGCTTGTAGTGCGCCAGCGCGAACGCCGAATCGTGCCGCAGCGCCTCGGTGAAGCGGGCCCGCGCCGTGGTCACGTCGCGGTGGTGAAGGGCCCGCACTCCGGCTGCGTATTCGCGGTAGGCCGCAAGCGACGCGGTGCCGACGGCGCTCGGCTCGCCGGCCAGCGGGCTCACCCCGACGATGGCCGCCGCCAGCCGCGCGTACGCCGCCATCATCGCCTCGGGCCCCTCGAACCCGGCGCGGGCGTCGCGCACCCGGCGCCCGCTCGCGGCGTCGTAGATCTTCGCGACGACCTCCGTCCGCGAGCCCACCCGCAACAGGTCTCCGATCACGAGCCGCGCCGCGCCGAATCCGCGCGCCACGGCCAGCCCGGTCGCCAGGCCGATGGCTCCGCGCTGCGCCGCCGGCAGCCGGCGCACCGCGTCGGCAACGCGCTCGTCGTCGACGACCCGCAAGTCCTGCCACCGCGAGAGGTTGAGGTACAGCAGGTTGGCCGTGGCGTCGGCCAGCCAGGCGCTCGCCGGATCGCGTGACACGTTGTCGAACGGCAGGACCACCCAGCCGCGCGGGTCGAGCGCGCGCACCGCGCGCCCGGCGCACGGCGGCGGCGTACCGTCGGGGCATTGCGCCTCGAGCGGCGCCGGCCGGCCCAGCGCGAGACCAAGCGACAGGAGCAACACCCTGGTCGCAAACCGGCTTGACGGAGTGGCTTGGCGGCCACGCTTAGCGGCGATCGGCACGGTCAGTCGAGGAACGGCGACGACTTGGGGCGCTCGCGCGGCGCCGGCGCCGAGTCGAGCACGCGCTGCAGCTCCTCTACGCTCATCTCGAACGGGTCCCGCTCGTACCCCGGCGGCGTGGCGGTCCGCGCCGGGCCGGGGTTGTCGTCCACGGGCTCGAAGGTCCACTCGCGGCGGCTGCGCACGCGCACCTGCCAGCGCTTGCCCTCGCGGTCCACGAACCGTCGGTCGCCCATGATGCGATTATAACGGCCCCACGCGAGCCACGGCCAGCGCCGCGGCTAGCGCAGCAGCGGAGGGATCTGCGTGACCAGGGTGTAGACGCCGAGGACCGCCATCACCAGCGCCACCACGCCGCCGGCGGCCGCCAGTGCGGGCGGGTGCCGGTAGCCGTGGAGCAGCTCCGGGCGCCGCGACGCCACGAGCATCGCGCCCAGGCCCACCGGGAGGATCAGCCCGTTCAGGGCGCCCACCAGGATGAGGATCGTGACCGGGCGACCCACGGCGAGAAACACCACAGTCGAGATCGCGATGAACCCGATGATGAGGGCCGTCGTGCGTCGCTCCCAGGCGGGCCGCAGGGTGCGAACGAACGTCACCGACGTGTAGGCCGATCCGACCACCGACGTGATCGCGGCGGCCCACATCACGATGCCGAACAAGCGGTAGCCCACGTTGCCGGCTGCGTGGCGGAACACCGACGCGGGCGGGTTGGCCGGGTCGAGCGCGAGACCCTGACTCACCACGCCGAGCGCGGCGAGGAACAAGACGACCCGCATCAGCGTGGCGACGCCGATTCCGAGCCCCGCCGACTGCGTCGCCTGGCCCACCGCCTCGGGTCCCGCGATGCCCGCGTCGAGCAGCCGGTGCGCCCCGGCGAACGTGATGTACCCGCCCACGGTGCCGCCCACGATGGTGACGACCGCCAGCACGTCGAGCCGAGCCGGCGCCACGCTGCGCAGCACGGCCTCGCCGAGCGGCGGGTGTGAGGCGAAGGCCACGTAGCCCGCCAGCACGATCATCACCCCGCCCATGGCCTGCGCGAACCGGTCCATCGCGCGGCCGGCTTCCTTCGAGAGGAACAAGCCGATCGCGATCACCGCGCTCACCGCGGCGCCGGCCTTCACCGGCACGCCGAGCAGCGCGTCCAGCCCGAGCCCCGCACCCGCGACGTTGCCGATGTTGAACGCCAGCCCGCCGGTCGCCACGAGCACGCTCACGGCATGCCCGAGTCCGGGCAGGACGCGGTTGGCAAGGATCGGGGCCGGCTCGCGCGCGGCGACCAGCACCCGCCAGATGTTGAGCTGCGCACCGAGGTCGATGAGCACCGACGCGAGGATCGCGAACGCGAAGCTCGCGCCGAGCTGCGAGGTGAACACGACGGTCTGGGTGAGGAAGCCGGGCCCGATGGCCGAGGTGGCCATCAGGAAGGCGGCGCCGACGAGAACGCGGAGCCGGGAACCCTCCGTCAGGTCTCCTTCGGCACCGCGCGCCCGACGATGATCGTGACGTTGTCGCTGCCGCCCCCGTCGAGCGCGTCCTGCAGCAGGGCGTCACACGCCTGTTGCGCCGAGGTCATGCCGGCGAGGCGCTCGCGGATCCGCGCGTCGCTGACGTGCTTGGTCAGTCCGTCGCTGCAGATGAGGTGCACGTTGCGCCAGTCGGCGGGCAGGCGCGTCACGACCGGCGCGGTCTGCTGGCCGCCGATGGCGCTCGACAACACCTGGGCCCAGCGCTCGAACGCGGCGGCGTCGCGGGTGAACACGCCCGAGTCGAGCAGCTCCTGCGCCATGGTCTGGTCCCGCGAGATCTGGTTGAGCTCGCCGTCGCGGAACAGGTAGTACCGTGAGTCGCCCACCTGGAGCAGGTAGATCCACGGCCACACGCCCATCCACACCGTGAGGGTGGTGGCCATGCGGCGGGTTCCCGCCTCCGCCGCGGCCCGGAGGAGGCTGGTATGGGTCTCCATCGCCGCGTCCTGGAGCGCCGCGATGAACGTCTCCCCGCCCGCGTCCCGCTGGTAGTAACACGCCATGCTCTCGGTCACGTACCGTGTGATGGCCTCGAGCGCGCGGCGGCTCGCCTCCTCGCCGCGCTCCCCGCTGCCCACCCCGTCGGCGACCATGCCGAAGAAGGCCAGCCGCTGCTCGCCCTGCGGCAGCTGGGCGAGGTCCGGGAGGCTGGTCTGGTGCACCGCGATCCGTTTGTGCACCGAGGCGAGCAGGAAGTGGTCCTGGTTGGTCTTGCGCACCTTGCCGCGATGCGTCAGGCCGAACACGTCGATCTCGTCGTCGCGCGGCTTGCGCAGGTCGCGCGCCACAGTGGCACTACTCCGGCGTTCGCTCACGGCTCACCCGCCTTGCGGTTGGGGCTGTTCGCTCCCGGGATCGATTATGCTTCCCGGGCTGGCAGGGGGGAAGAGATGGGGCGCCTGAAGGTGTTCTGGCACGGGGCCTACTCTGGCGTGAACCCTCGGGTGGCGAAGCCGAGCTTCGCCGCGACGACCCGCTGGCGGATATCGAGGGTCAGGAACGTCATCTCTTCGGAACGTCCTGCCGAGGCGTACAACGCGCACGCGACGTGCCACAGGTCGGATCCGCGCAGGTAGCCGGCCGCGAGGCTGAATTCGATCTCACGCGTGAGCGGCCGGTCCGGCATGATCCACTCGATCGGCTCGAGGAGACCGTGCGCAGGCTTCAGGCGTTCCCGGCGCAGAGCGGAGTGCACTTCGGCTTCCAACAGGCTTGACGCCACGCGCCGTTCATGAAGCGCCAGCCAGCGATCGACGGCCGGAGCCCCCGGCTCCCCGAGGGCAAGAGCCACCATGCAGGAGCTGTCGACGTAGGCGAGGCTCAGAAGCGGTTGCGATCCTTGAGGAAGCGCTTGAGGGCGCCGGGTCGCCTGGCGATGGGCTTGACTGGCCGGTACGGGGCCCGCGCCCGCACCAATTGCCCGGTCTCCTCGAGATAGCGCAGGTGTTCCTCGAGCGTTCGCGGCTTCGCCACGACCGGCTTGACCTCCGCCACCGGCTTCCCCCGGTACGTGATGGTGATGGTGGCACCCTCACGCACTCGGCGCACGATCTCGGAGAGCCGTGCCTTGGCGTCGTACAGGGAATAGTGGTCGGTCATGAACCGAAGCTATCTGACCTGGTCAGACTAGTCAACTATCGCGTTTCCAGCCCGATCTCGTCGCGGCGCGGCCGGCGGGGCCGGCGAGATACGGTAGCGGTCGGCCAAAGCGGCCGACAGGCGCGTCACCGTGTCGGTCACGGCTCGCGGAAGGCCTGCGCCTGCTTCCATTCGCTCTCGACGCCGAGGCGGGCCGCCCAACGCTCGAGTTCCGGGCGATCCACCAGTCCTGCGCTGATGCGCAGCATCTGATGGATATCGCGCAGATGGCGATCCGACTTGCCCATCTGGTAGTAGCGGAGCTTGCTCAGGATTACGGCTTCGATCGGCGCCAGAACGACCTCGTCATCGTCGATGCGCCTGACGACCTTGTGCGCGAACGCCCAGCCGTTGAGCGCGTCGCTGCCGGCCAGATACACATCGGCCCGCATGGCCGTCTGGTGATGGATGACGTTGAAGTGTCCGTGCGCCGGGCGTCCGCTCTCTTCTTCGATCACCTCCACCGGGGGAACGTAGAAGTCGGCGGCGGACCACGCCTCGGCGAACCGGCGGGCATCGCGCGGCCGTAGCGCGACCACGAGGTCGATGTCGCGAGTCAGCCGCGGCTCGCCATACACCACCGACGCCACGCCGCCCGTTACCATGTAGGGAATACGCAGCTGGTTGAGAGGCCGGACAAAGAACGCGATGAGGCTGGCGTCGGTCATGGCGAGCGGCGGCCGAAGATCTCCCGAGCCTCGGCCTCGACCTGCTCGGGCGCCCAGTCCGGGTGCCGAGCCCGGATCCCGGCCGCCGTGAGGGACCACGCCTGACGCCACAGGGCGTGCATGACCGCCACTTTCTCGGAGGCGGACATGGCGCGGAGCCGCGTCAGCTCGAGGTCGGGCACCGACGTCATCTCGGAATAGTGGCGCGCGGGTCGGACGCATACAAGGCTCAACGCCGCAACGCTTCGCCGAAGTTACGTCAGCCGCGCGAGCCCATCGGTCATCGTTGCCGGTCGCGGAGCTGGGACGTCCAATTCTGGATCAGATGGATCTGCGAGGCCTGTGAGCTCCTCACCAGAACGAAGGTGCGGCCGTCGGGGCTGACGTCGTAGTTGGCGTGGTCTTCGGCCATCACGAAGTTGCCCACGTCGAACAAGGGCGTGCGGGACAGCACCTCGAAGCCGGGCGCCACTCGCACGGTCGCCGCGATCAGCCGACTGCCGGGCCCGGTGTCTTCCCGAAAGAACAGCTCGCCACCGGAGCGCGCCCAGACCGCCTCCGAGCCACCCGCCACCGAGACCTGGACGCGGCCACCGGGACCCGGGAAGGGTCGGACGTACACCTCTTGACGGCCGCTCTCGGCCGAGACGTACGCCAGCCACCGGCCGTCCGGCGAAAGCGCGGGGTACGCCTCGGTGGGTCGGGAGCCCGCGACCGGGGCGGCGCGGGCCGGCTCGGCCAGGGGGATGGCCCACAGGCCCGCGGCGAGCGATGTCGAGACCACGAGGGTGCGGCCATCGGGAGACCACGCTCCGGACGAGTGGTCGTTCTCGTCGCCGTACACGGAGTCGGCTCCGCCGCTCCCGTCCGCGTTCCGCACGAACACGCTCCGCAGCGCGCCCCGCACCGTCGTATACGCCACGCGGCGGCCATCGGGGCTCCAGTAGGGATCGTTGGCGATTTCACTCAGCGTGAGGCGGGTCATGTTGCGATCCCGGGGGTTCAGGATCCAGACGTCGCGGGAGTCGGGGCCGGTGATATCCAGGGCGATGTGGCGCCCGTCGGGCGAAAACCGCGGGTGGTGGTACTGGCGCGGATGGTCTTCCAGCATCGTCATCAGACCCGACCGGTCGGTCAGCACGAGCTGGAGCGGCGCCGGCGGGACGTAGGCGACGGAAGCCCCGGCCGCATCCCACTGGGCAACCACCCGGAAGGTGATCCGAGCCTCGGGCGCTACCGGGCGGCCCTCGCCGCTCACGCGCCGTCGCCGGACGCTGAACGGCGCCGCCATGAGCGGGCCGCCGGCGCGGCGCTGGTAGACGACGTGGCCGCTCGACACGTAGCGGGCCATGACGGCGTCGGGCAGGCCGGCGTCGTGCATCGTGCCACCGCGGAGGTCCACGACCACGACGTTGGTGCGCGTGCGTCCTGCGCCAAGCAGCGACGCGAGCACCCATCGCCCGCCCGGCAGCGGGCTGATGGCGAGGAATTGCCCGGTGTCGGCGCGGACCACCTCGCGTGAGGGCCCACCCGGCTCCACCACGCGGAGCGCGCGGCCG
>Ga0247727_10007120_pt1 | contig 21529 bp, 19 predicted proteins | sample WisWelCaveWW1625_FD_202498 | JGI IMG/M metagenome (GOLD analysis project Ga0247727, IMG submission 202498) | Biofilm microbial communities from Wishing Well Cave, Virginia, United States - WW16-25 | ecosystem: Environmental > Aquatic > Deep subsurface > Groundwater > Cave microbial mat | place... | reverse complement strand
ACAGTTATTTACTAAAACAGTTTCGATTTACTCAGAGAAATCCATATACGAGGAGATATATAAATATGAAAAAGAAACTTTTCACCATACTATCTGTACTACTTATTGCGATGCTCGCGGTCTCGCCAGTTTACGCGGGCGGCGTGAGAATCACGTTCAGCAGCGGCTCACTAAAAGCAGATGGGGACGGTTTTGGGTTTAGCGGCTACGGGGTAGTGGGACTCACGCTGGACGCTAAGGGCAATGCTCATGTTAGCTGCATCGACCCGGGAGATAATGGAAATGTAGTTCCTGGGCAAAATCCGATCTTTCCAATTGAGTCCACTGTCACGAACAGCGTGAAATCGGATAAAAACGGCAAATTCCCGGTCCATCTAGTGGTAGATGTGGATCCTACGTTGCTTTCCCCAGAGGATGTGGGATGTCCCAATAAAAATTGGATCGTCCAGATTGACTGGGTAGACTGGACATGGGCTAAATTCACGGTTGAAGATTTAAATGATGTTACCCAGTTGCCAACGGGGAACATTCTTTGGTCGAAGGAGTACACTTGTACGAGCGCTCCAACCACTGTCTCTTGCAAGGCAATAAAATAGGGTCAGCCGTTCCACAGTTCATCAGTCTAATAAAACCGGGTTCCTTCCGGAGCCCGGTTTTATTGCTTACATATTTTGTTTCATGGCTTGTGCAATAAATCCCGACCTATTATGTCGCTTAAGTGACAGACAGTTTGACGGCAAAGTTGTATATTAAGGGCAACGTCAGCCGATAATCAGGCGGCGTTCCCTTGTGTTTTGCGGGCAATTCCGCAGGCCGCAAAATCCGGCGTACATGCAACAGGTCGTTTGTTCCCCATTCAACTGGCAACAGTAGGAGGCTTACGGGCAGAACGCATAACAACTTTTCATCAAAACACTTTTCGATTCACTCGAAGAAAAAAAACAACGAGGAGACATATATGAAAAAGAAGTTTTCCGCCATACTGACCGTTCTACTGATTACAATGCTCGCCGCTTCCACCGTTTATGCGGGCGGCGTCAGAATTACGGCGTCAACGGAACTGAAGTCGCTTTTCGCCAAGATTACGGCAACCGGTCTCGGCTCCACCAACTATGTATTTGACCTCGACGCCAGCGGCATTGCCTCCGTCGTCTGTACGAACTACGGCGGCAATCAGGCGCCGGGACAAAATTACCCGCACGTTGACGGTAAAGATTCCAAAGATCTGCCATCCAGTAAAATCTCCAAAAATGGAAAAGCCATTTTTGACATGCACGCCGTCCCGCTTGAAGAGACTCCTGGCTATGTCTTACCGTGGGATGTAGGCGGTTGCCCCAATTCCAATTGGTCTGCCAAAGTTGATTTTGTATACTGGCAATCAATGACCATCACAGCTTATATTGATCTCGGCGGCGGCGTGAGGGGCGCCAAAGTGGCGGAGAATAAATACCAATGCGTCACGACCAGAACCGGACCGAGAGGCGACCCGGCTTCCACGTTCGACGACGGCACAGTATCGTGCACGCAAATCAATTAGCGACGCGAGATAACTCAACAAAATGGGTTCCATACGGAACCCATTTTTGTTCACATATTCCGCATCATCGAATATTTCAACGCAATCTTATAAAGGATATTCAACTTATCGGCGAGCGCTTTGGCTTCGGGGTTGCCTTGTTCCGCCGCCTGATCCACCTGCGCGACCAGGCCGATCAGCGCCTGCATAAACTGGTCGTTGATTAACGCTTTGTTGGCATCGAGCATTTCCTCCAGCGACGCTTGATCGGGCGCGTCCAGCAATTGTTCCACAAAGGCGACTTCCGACGGCGTGGACACGGATCGCAAAACTTCCATCATCTTTTGCAATTTACCCATGCGGGCATAGTCGTTCTTTTCTGAAGCTTGCCTCAACATCTGCCCGACGATATCCGCCGCGTCCTGCGTAAACCTCTCAAGGTTGTCGCGCACCACCTTTTCAACGTCGTCCTGCGCCAGCAAAGATTCGACAAATTCCTGCGCCTGTTTGTAGCGCGCTTCGATTTGCCTGTCCAATTCGTTGGTGACGTCCAGCAGTTTCTCACGGAGCGACTCAAGTTTGGTCTTCTCATCGCCGGGCGCCTTGTCAATCTTTTCGGTGAGCATTTGGAAGAATTGATAATCCATGCCGCCGCGCGCCATGCTGACATAAGCCTGAATACGCGCGTCGGTCGGCGATGCAATGACCAACTCCAGCAGTTTCTCGCGCGTGAGTCCCTGCCCCGCCTCTTGCAGCGACTTTTGAGCCGCTTCCAATTCCCCAACCGATTCCTTCAACTGACGCCCGAAATCCGTCTCTTCGAGCAGTTGTTTTTGCAAATCAACCATTGCCCTCGCAACCGGCTCCTGTCCGCTTGCGGCGGCGCTTTGCGCGAGACGGCTGAACAACGCGAAGAACTGTTCATCGAAGAGATTGACACTCTGCTTGATGATCTCAGCGCGGACATCCGGCGAACTGGCTTGCAAGAGTCTTTCGATGACCTGTACGCGATCCTGTTGCTCCTTCAGCATCTCAGGCGTGACTCCGTCCTTGCCGAGGATGGTCTTGATCATGGATTCGTACGTCAGGTTCGGGACGGGATTGAGCAGATATGCCTTGCGCTTTTCAGGCAGCAGGCTATCCATCACTTTTTTGATGTGCGGACCAATAATCCGCTCCTGTTCATTGAGCGGCATACTTAATTCAGGCGGGAAGAAAGTAAGGAGCAATTCCTTTTCGTTATCGTGATACACAATGGGCGTCGCGAGGCGTCCCTGGTACCCGCAATGCGGACAGCGCGCCATATTCGACACGCTGCCGAGCAATCTCTGTTTGGCTTGCGGGTCCCGGGTCACGTCAAAGAGTTGTTCGATGTTCGCCCGAATCATCTGGCGGCAGTTGGGACATGCAATTTGTGTTTGAGGCATTCTACTACCCAACCAACCTTTCCAACCGCTCAACATAACCTTCCATCACCGCGAAGGTTTCCTCCACGGGTTTAGGCGTCGTGAGATCCACGCCCGCTTTCTTGAGTACGTTCAACGAGTAATCGGACGAGCCGGATTTCAGGAAGCCGAGATAATCCTCCACCGCGTTCGGTTCGCCGCGCAGGATCCTGCCCGCCAGCGCGTGCGCGCCGGAGATGCCCGTCGCATACTGGTAGACGTAATAATCCTGGAAGAGGTGGCCAAACGTCGCCCAGGTCATGCCGACGCGCGGGCGATCCATGTCGAAGTTGGGACCAAACCCCTCGGCGAACAGATCAGCCATCAGGTCAATCATTGAATCGGCGGAGAGAGGTTCGCCGCGTTCCGCGCGTAGATGAGTCTCCAGTTCGAAGCGCGCCAGGGTCGGCATCTGGAAGAAATAGCGGAAGAAGTTGCCGCCCACCGCCTCCTCGATCAACGCCATCTGGAAATTTTTATCCTTGACCGTCTCGAGCAGATGACCGCGCATCAGCGCCTGATGGAAATTGGACGCCACCTCGGCGACAAACAATGAATAGTTGGTATAAACAAAAGGCTGATGCTTCCGCGTGAGATACGAATGCATCGAGTGACCGAGTTCGTGCGTCAGCGTGCTCATGCTGGTCGCTTCATCGGTGTAACTTATCATGATAAACGGGTGCGTGCCTTGTACGCCGCTCGAAAACGCGCCTTGACTCTTGCCCTGGTTCGGATACACGTCCACCCAGCGGTCTTTGAGACAACCGTTGCGGACCGTATCCACATATTCCCTGCCCATCGGCGCGAGGCTTTCGCAAATCATCTTCACGCCGTCCTCATAAGTCACCTTCGGTTTTTTCTTCACGATAGGCGCCCACATATCGTAATACGCCAGTTTCTTCAAACCCAGCGCCTTGCGGCGGATCGCGAAATAGCGATGCCACACCGGTAAATTTTTCTTGAACGTTTCAATCAGGTTATGGAAAACGTCGGTGGGAACGTTCAGGTTGAACAATGAAGCGGATAAAGTGGACTCGTATTTACGGGCGCGCATCAAAAACACGTTCGACTTAATCGAAGTCTCAAGGTTCGCCGCCAGCGTGTTCTTATGTTCCAGGTATTTATCCATATACGTTTCATACGCGGCTTTGCGCGCTTTGCGATCGGAGTGGTGCATCAACTGCGTGTCATAATTCCCCTGCGTCACATCCAGGGCTTTGCCCGCGCCGTCCTTGACGGGTTTGAATTTGAAATCGGCGTTGGTCAGCATGCTTGTGGAATTGTACGCGCCGGACAACGGATCGCCGACCATGCCCAGAATCTCCTCCACCTCCGCCGAACGCACATGCGCCTGCTGGCGGAATAGATCGTCGAAATATTGGGCGTATATGGCAAGCTTTTCATTCCCGCTCATCCATTCATTCAATGTATCCCTGCCGATCCCCAGCGTTTCGGGCTGCAGGTAAGCCACCGCCGACGCGACCTGCCCGAAAACGCCCTGCGCCCTGCCGAACATACCGCCCGCTTTTGGATCCGTCGTTTCCACCGAATACGAAAAACTTGCATACACATAGATTGTATACGCGCGCCGGATCAACTCCTCGCTGGCGCGCATCGCCTCTAACAATATCTCCGCGCTTTCAGCCAGGCGCCCCTGATATTCCCCAACTTTCGGGATGCCTTCAAGGATCGCCTTCACTTCCTTGTCCCAAGCCTCATGGGATGGAAACACGCTTTCAGCGTTCCATTTGAATTTCTTGTCTATCTTGTTTCGAGGGAGGACTTTATTCGCCATTTCTTCCATCCTTTTTTGGATTAAGTTCTACGCTTCAAACTCAGGGGAGGCTGATCCTGTTTCCTGTAAATTTTACCACCTGAAAGTTAAGACCTGACAGGTTTCCGCGCGTCGCGGATTGGCGATAACCATTGTCAGTAGATCACGAAAACCGCGCGTAGGTTGCGCGCTCTAGCGCAACGCTGGCGTTAGACGCCTTCGGCAGCGCCCAATACGCGTTTTCGTGAAGTACCGATTGTCCATGTAATGAGCGGGGTAGGTTGCGGCGCGGGTAAAACCTGTCAGGCCTCTTCAATCAGCGCGGCAGGGAGAAAAATATTCTTGCTCCCGTATCAGGTTTCGCGCGCCGCGCTGAACCTGCCGAAATGTCGTCGCGACGCCACGGCGACGCGTCCGCCCAGATGCGCCCCCCATGCGACTCGACAATCGCGCGCGCCAGATAGAGTCCCAACCCCGCGCCCTTCGTCTGCTTGACGGCTTTACTCGAACGATAAAACCGATCAAAGATATGCGGCAGATCTTTGGCTTCGATGCCGGGACCTTCATCGCTGACGCATATCACGACTTGCTCAGGGTACACCGCGCCGCCGATCTTGATCTCGCCGCCCGCCGCATACTTGAGCGCGTTGGAAACAAGGTTGGCAACCACCTGTTCCACGCGCGTCTCATCCGCCAGAACGATGGGAAAATTCTCCGGGAAATCCGTGACGACGGTATGATTTTTGGATTGCGTTGCAAATCGTTCCGCGACGCGTTTGGCAAGATTGGGCAGCGAGACGTCCGCCCGGTTGAGACTCAAACCGCCAGCCTGCAAACGCGAGGCGTCCAGCAGATCGTCAACCATCTTGCTGAGTCGATCCGCCTCCTCTTCGATCACCGCCAGCGAATCGCTGATTGTGCGCTTGTCCCATTTCGCGTCGTCGCGCCGCAGTGTGGAGGCGTAGCCTTTGATCAACGCGACGGGCGTGCGAAGTTCATGGCTTACAATCGAGATAAACGTCGCCTTGATCTCGTCGGCTGTTCTAAAGTGAGTAATATCGCGCACGCTGACGATGACGTTTCGCAGTTTACGATCCTGTGAAAGTAAAGGCGCATAAGTCACGCCCACAGGCAAAGGCGGGTGCGAATTACGCTCGAGGTCGCCCTCCACATACAGCGTCGCGTTCGGCGTGAGGGGCCAGCCATTGGCGATGGATTCGTTCAAGGTCGCGCCCTGCGGTTCGTTTGCCCAGCGGATCACCTCCTCGTGCGACAGGCCGACAAGTTGATCGTGCGTCTTACCGTAGATGCGCTCAAAGGCGTCGTTGGCGCGCTCGATGGTCAGATCGGAATTGAGGATCAGAATCCCGTCCGCGGCTGAATCGAGAAGCGCGTCCAGTCTTTGCTTTTCGTACGAGACCTGCCCATACAGTTGCGCGTTGAATACGGCGATTGCGGCTTGATCGGCAAACGATTGCAAGAGAATGCTGTCATTTGCGGTGAACAAATCAGGATAATTCCTAAAGATGAAAATGACCCCAATGACCTGACCATGCGTGGCGAGCGGCAGGCCCGTGCCATTAAGCAGACCCATGGACGCGGTATACGTCAACTCTTTCAACATGCGGTTGAGTTCGCGCACGTCCAGTTCGCGCACGTTTTCCTCGGCCAGCAGAGGCGTGAGATAACTCAAAAACGCGGGCGCAATTCCATAGGCGGTGGCGACGCGCCAGCCTCCCTGTTCCTTGAAGGCGATCAGTCCCGCCTGCCCCGCCAGCATTTCGATGGCGATCCGTAAAATACGCGCCAGCAGTTTTTCCAGGTCAAGTTCCTGCGTGAGGGCGCGCGAGATTTCAAGCAGGTAGTCGCGTTGTCGGACGCGGAAATCGGGGAGCATGGAGCGATTGTATCACCGGCGCATTTACAAAACGTAAGAAAATTGGACGGGGCGAATCGCCGCAAGCCCGAACCACGAAGACACAGAGTTCTTTTTCTCTGCGTCTTCGCGTCTTGGTAGTTTGCCCTTATGTTCTACCTCAACCCCTGTTTCTCCTCCGCCATCGTAATGGCGCCCTCGAAGATTTCCAGCGCTTCATCCATTTCAGACTTTGTGACACATAGCGGCGGCGCGATACGGATCACGGACTTGCCGCAACCGAGCAACAACAAGCCGTGTTCGTACGCCATCTCTTCCACCATATTGCGGAGTTCTTCATTCGCCTCCTTGGTGCTTTTATCCTTCACAAACTCCACGCCGATCATGAGTCCCTTGCCGCGCACATGCCCAATGGAGGTGTGCCGCGCCTGGATTTCCGCCAACGCGTCCAACGTATATTGACCGACTTCCGCCGCATTCTCAAGATATCCGTCTTCGAGCAGTTCGATGGTCGCCAGCGAGGCGGCGCACGCGATGGGATTCCCGCCATAAGTATTGCCGTGAACGCCCTTGGGCCACGTCATCACGGATTCACGCGCAATGCACGCGCCCAACGGCAGACCGGAGGCGATCCCTTTGGCGGAGGTGACAATATCCGGCTCCGCGCCCCAGTGTTCGATTGCCCACCATTTGCCCGTGCGCCCCATGCCGCTTTGCACTTCGTCGGCGATCAACAGGATGCCGTATTTATCGCACAACTTCCGCAACGCCGGGAAGAAACTATCCGGCGGGACAAGATACCCGCCCTCCCCTTGAATCGGTTCGACCAATATGCCCGCAACTTCGTCGCCCGGCACGTTATGATCAAAGACCTCCTCTTCGATAAAGCGCACCACCGCCTGGCCATAATCCTCGCCCAGTTTGCAGTGGATGATCGGGCGGTACTCATCGGGGAATGGAACATGCGTTACGCCGGGCATCAACGGGTAAAAGCCGCGATGATAATGCGGCTTACTGGCGGTGAACGCCACCGATCCCATCGTGCGCCCGTGGAACGCGCCGAAGAAACCGATAAAGTTATGACGCTTGGTGTGATACTTGGCGAGTTTGATCGCCGTCTCGACAGACTCGGTCCCAGAGTTGGTCAGAAACGTCTTCGCGTTTTCCTTGAACGGCGCGATCTCATCCAGTTTTTCGCTCAGGCGGATCCAGCCTTCGTGATAAAAATCAGACGAGATGTGCAAAAATTTTTCAGCGGCGGATTGAACCGCGCCTACCACCTTCGGATGCGCGTGTCCCGTCGAAAGCACTGCAATACCCGCCATCATGTCAATAAAACGGTTGCCGTCGGGGTCCCACACCTCCACGCCCTTGCCGTGATCCATCACAAACGGATACGCGCGCGGATACGACGACGAAATCACTTTCCTGTCACGTTCAATTAAAGCCTGGGCTTTTGGGCCCGGCACATTTAGTTTTTTCATACGAACTCCTTTAGATCTTTTTGGACTCCAACAGTTTGCCGTTGGAGAATACGGAAATAAGATTCTCGAATTCAGCGACGTTAAAACACGGCTCTTTCCAAGCCGATAACTGATCCTGTTTCCCCCGCTTTATCTATGCTCTTTCCGCTGTCCACCATTTTGTCGCCAGCCAGACAGGCGGCCGAAAATTCGTAACGGCGACTTTAGTCGCCAACGTTACCAAACGACTGAAATCGTTACTACATTTTCTCTTCATGCCTGTCCCACTTTCATCCTTGCCAATGCCAACGCCCCCAGCAAACCCGCGTCGTCGCCGAGCGCGGCTTTCGTTATGACGAGATCATCTAGGTAATGTGGATGAAAGACGTGTTCGCGCAAACTCTTCTCGAACGGCTTGAACAACAAATCCCCCACTTGCGACACGCCGCCCCCAAAAACCAAAATGGACGGATCGAAGATCGCCAGAAAATTCGCGACCCCAATCCCAAGATAACGACCCGCGCGCTCGAAGGCGGAGATCGCCAGCGCGTCCCCTGTTAGCGCCGCGTCGGCTATTTGAACGGTGGACAGGTTCGGGGTGGGTTGAAGCGATGATTTTCCTCCCGCTTGAATCTGCTCGTTGACGTAACGCGCGATGGCGGGTCCCGATGAAAATGATTCCACGTGCCCGCGTCCGCCGCAGCCGCAAAGCGGACCGTCCGCCGCGATGATCACGTGACCGAGTTCCGCGCCCATGCCGTGAAAACCCTGGAGCAGTTGATCGTGACTGATCACGCCGCCGCCGATGCCGGTGCTGATGGTGAGGTAAACGAGGTTGTGATGCCCCACGCCCGCGCCATATTGCCACTCGGCGAGTCCCGCCATATTCGCGTCGTTATCGAGGAAGACGGGCGCTCCGAAACGTTTGGAGAGGTTCGGCGCCAGCGGAAAGTCATGCCATTCCTTGATGTTGGGCGTATCGAGAATTACGCCCTTATGAGGGTCGAGCGGACCCGGCGAAGCGATGCCAATGGCGGTAACGTCCTTTTGCCACACGGATTCAATGGCTTGCACGATGCGATCAAAAACACCCGGCTCATGCGCCAATGTGCGCGTGCGTTGATGGGCGCTGGGTTTGATGCTGCCAGGTTCAAAAGCGGCAACGCGGATGTGCGTGCCGCCCAGATCAACTGCGATGGTGAGGCTCATGCGCGCAATTATAACCGACCCACCCCCTCCGGCTTTCAGCCACCTCCCCCAAAATCCGACCGGGGTTCGTCGGATTTTGGGAGGCCGGGTGGGGTCAGAATCTCAATTGACTCCGCCCATCATCCCTGCTAGACTTCTTTCATATGAACACATCAAAAACCACGCGGCGCGAGCGTTATTCACAGGGATTGCGCGAGATCGGATTGTGGTTCGCTCTGGGGTTGGGCGTCAAGCGCTGGTTCATATTTGTACTGGCAGGGATTACCATGCTCGGACTCGGTCTGGCGATCCTGGCGCTGGATCTATATCGCACCGATTCGACGAACCCAATTTTGCTGGACATTCTTTCATTTGCCTCCCTGCGTTTTTTGCCGCGCGTTTTGCGCGCGCTGATCTTCGGCGGATTGGGAATCGGATTGACCGTTTACGGCATCTACCAACTCAACCGCGCCTTGCTTCGCCCCTTCATCCGACCGGGTCGCGCCATTGTGGACGAATTAACCAACTATCGCCGCCGAAAAAGCGGACCGAAAATCGCGGCAATTGGCGGCGGGCATGGACTTGCAACTTTGCTGCGCGGGCTGAAACTGTACACGCGTAATCTCACGGCGGTCGTGACGGTGGCGGACGACGGCGGATCGTCGGGACGCCTGCGCGAGAGTTTTGGGATTCTGCCGCCGGGCGATATCCGCAACTGTCTCGCGGCGTTATCCAACGACGAGCAAATGTTGACGCAACTTTTTCAATACCGCTTCAGCAGTAAAGGCGAACTGGAAGGTCATTCGTTCGGCAATTTATTCATCACCGCGCTGGCTGAGATAACCGGAAGTTTTGAAAGCGCGGTCGCTGAATCGGGCAAGGTGTTATCTGTCAGCGGACGCGTGCTCCCTTCCACGCTGCACAATGTCAAACTGGTCGCGGACATGCAACTGCCGGACGTGCCGATTCAGGTACGGGTGCAGGGAGAGAGTCGCATCCCGAAGATGGCGGGACGCGTCCGCCGCATTTGGTTGGAGCCAAACAACGCGCCCGCGTATCCGCCCGTCCTCAAAGCGATCCTGAACGCGGACATGATCGTGATCGGACCGGGAAGTTTGTATACAAGCCTTTTGCCGAACCTGCTCGTGCAGGATTTACTCGGCGCGATCCATGCCAGCCGCGCGCTGAAGGTTTATGTCTGCAACATCGTCACACAATCCGGCGAGACGGAAATGTATACGTGTCACGACCATATCCGCGCGCTGGAGGAGCATATCGGCGAGAGGGTCTTCAACGTGGCGTTATGCAACGATAACTTTAACGGCGTTCTCAATGAAGGCGATCGCTGGGTGGAAATTGACGACCGCGCCCGATCCGACTCACGTGTGCAATTCGCCGACCTGATCAACGAAAGCCAGCCCTGGAGGCACGACTCGATCAAACTGGCGGAGGCGCTCATTGGGATTCTGGATGGATACGCCGGTCCGCTTGAATAACGTTACATTTGTCATTATTTATCCGCCAAAGTCTCTGTGATACAATCGTTTTACATCCCACATCACAAACCAACCCTGGAGGTTTAAATATGTCAGTCAAAATTGGCATCAACGGATTTGGGCGCATCGGGCGCCTCGTCTTCCGCACCATCAAACAACGTCACCCGGATGAAATCGAGGTCGTGGCTGTCAACGATTTATTCGACCCGGAGACCAACGCTCACTTGTTGAAATATGATTCAACCTATGGGCAATATCCCGGCACGATCGAAGTAAAAGACGGCAATCTCGTCATTGACGGCAAGACCGTCAAAGTCACCGCGGAGAAAGACCCCGCCGCGATCAAATGGAAGGATATGGGTGTTGATATCGTGATCGAGTCCACTGGCTTTTTTACGGACGCTACGAAAGCAAAAGCCCACATCGAATCGGGCGGCGCGAAGAAAGTCATCATCTCTGCCCCCGCCAAGAATGAAGACATCACCATCGTGCTTGGGGTGAACGACGAGAAATATGATCCCGCCAAACATAATATTGTTTCCAACGCGTCCTGTACCACGAACGGACTCGCTCCGGTTGCCAAAGTCCTCAACGATAAATTCGGCATTGACAAGGGTTTCCTCACCACCATTCACGCGTACACCAATTCGCAGAAACTGCAAGACCTCGGCGCGAAAGATCCGCGGGATGCGCGCGCCGCGGCGCAAAACATCGTTCCATCCGCGACCGGCGCTGCAAAGGCAGTAGGTCTGGTCATCCCCGAACTCAAAGGCAGGTTCACTGGCATGGCTTTCCGCGTGCCGACCCCCACTGTATCCGTCGTTGACTTCACCGCAACATTAAACAAGGAAGCCACCGCCGAGGAGATCCGCGCCGTCATGCTCGAATATGCCAATGGTCCCATGAAGGGTATTTTGGATGTCACTGATGAGCCGCTCGTCTCCTCCGACTTGCGCGGCACAACTTTTTCATCCGTTTTCAGTACTATGGATACAATCGTCCTTGGCAACATGGTCAAGGTCGTTGCATGGTACGACAATGAATGGGGTTATGCGTGCCGCACGGCGGATTTGACCGCGATGATGGCGAAAAGTCTGTAACGTATTGCGTATTCCGTACTGCGTATTTCGTTCACAAACTACGCAATACGCAGTACGCAGCAATTTTCGCATGAACAAAAAAACAGTCAAAGACATTGACCTCAAAAATAAACGCGTCCTCCTGCGCGTGGATTTCAACGTGCCGATGGCGGACGGCAAAGTGACGGACGACAAGCGTATCAAAGCCGCGTTGCCGACGATTCAATATTGTTTGGATCGGGGCGCGTCGTTATTACTTGCCAGTCACTTGGGACGCCCGAAAGGCGGTTCGGACTCTTCGTCTGCGCTCAGAGCGGAATTCAGCCTGCGCGCGGCTGCGGAAGTTTTATCCACGCTTTTAGCGACTCCTGTCAAGATGGCGCCGGATTGCGTGGGACCTGAAGTCGAACAGATGGCAAAGGAACTCAAACCCGGCGGAGTCATCATGCTGGAGAATACGCGCTTCCACGCGGGCGAAGAAAAAAACGATCTCGAACTCGCAAAGCAAATGGCGTCGTTGGCGGATGTGTACGTCAATGACGCGTTTGGTTCCGCACACCGCGCGCACGCCTCCACCGAAGGGATTGCCAGATTCCTCCCCGCCGTCTCCGGCTTCTTGATGGAACAGGAATTGGAATATCTTGGACGCGCGGTCGCGAATCCCGAACATCCTTATATTGCGATCCTCGGCGGCGCAAAGATCAGCGACAAGATTCTCGTCGTTGAAACTTTATTATCCAAATGCGACAAGTTGATCATCGGCGGAGGGATGGCAAACACATTTTTAGCCGCGCAGGGACTCGACATGCAGGATAGTCTCGTGGAAGAGTCATCGCTCGAAATAGCAAAGAACATCCTCGAAAATTCCAGCGATAAATTAATTCTGCCCATTGACGCGGTCATCGCGGATAAGTTCGCCGAGGACGCGAACACACAAGTCGTTGACGTGGACAAGATCCCCGCGGGCTGGCGCATGTTGGACGTGGGACCGAAAACCGTCAGCGTGTATCAAGCCGCGTTGGACGGAGCCAAATTGATCGTTTGGAACGGACCCGTCGGCGTGTTTGAGATGTCCAGGTTCGCGGAAGGCACGTTCGCATTGGCGCGCATGTTGGCGGAATCCAAAGCAGTCACAGTGATCGGCGGCGGCGACTCGGCGAGCGCGATCAAGAAGGCCGGAGTCGCAAAACAAATGACGCACGTCTCCACCGGCGGCGGCGCGTCGCTGGAATTTTTGGAAGGCAAGGAACTGCCCGGCGTCGCGGCGTTGATGAATCGATAAAAGTGTCAGCGGGATTCAAATACACTTTTGTTATGTAAGTTCGTTTTGATCTCGTGTAAGATAAAATGACCCGATTACGATATAAGAGGTCATTATGTCTTTTAAAGTTGACGAGAACATCGGTCCCTATCAGATCCTTGAACAAATTGGAGAGGGAGGCATGGGCGCGGTTTTCAAGGCGTACCACCCGGCTTTGGACCGTTATGTAGCGATTAAGGTAATTCATCCCGCCTTTCGCGAGGATCAAACGTTTATTGCCCGCTTCCAGCGTGAGGCGCGCGTGGTAGCCATGCTGGAACACCCAAACATTGTTCCCATATACGATTATGCAGAGCGCGAAGGACTCGCCTATCTGGTTATGAAATTCATCGAGGGGAATACGCTGAAGGACCGCCTCGCCCAACGACCATTGAATCTTTATGAAACCCTGCAGGTAGTTGATTCAGTCGGCTCGGCTCTGGCATACGCTCACAGTCAGGGCGTTTTACATCGCGATATCAAGCCGTCGAATGTATTGATTGGCTTCAATGGCACGATGTATCTGGCGGATTTTGGTCTGGCGCGTATTGCTCACGCCGAGGCATCCACCCTTTCATCTGAGTCCACCCTGGGGACGCCGCATTACGTTTCACCGGAACAAGCCATGGGCAGGGATGATCTCGACCAGCGAACGGATATCTATTCGTTTGGGGTGATGCTTTACGAACTCATCGTGGGGCAGGCGCCCTTCAACGCAAAAACGGGATACGCGATTATTCATGACCATATCTATACCCCGCCGCCGTTACCGCGTACCCTGAACCCGAATGTGTCTGAATCTGTCGAACAGGTTTTGCTCAAAGCGCTGGCAAAAGATCCCAACGACCGTTATGAAAACGTTGACCAGATGATCCTGGCGTTCAAAAATGCCTGGTTGAATGCAGACAAGACGACACAGGGAATTGCTTCGCCGCTTGCGTTCATGCCTTATCACGATGCAAGTTCTAATGAAGACCTCCCGGCGGCGAAGAAGTCAACGTCTCGGAAAAAGAGGCGCATGGAGTGGTTATATATTCTTGTGGGGATCGCGCTGGGCATCGGTCTTGCCTTTTCTTTAGTACCGAACCTTAGGGGCAGACTAATCGCTACCCTAATATCCGCGCGTACTTCCGCCGTGTCGGTCGAGTTCACGCCGACCGGTCAAGAGACGAACAGCGAAACGACTCCGCTCTCCGAACTCACGCCTATTACTCAAAGAACGGACAGCCAGGGAGCGACTGCCGCCGCGACGTCCACTCCAACTCCAAATCCAACAAATACCTCCGCTCCCAAACCGACGGCGCAACCTACACAGACGCCGCAAATTGTCCCAACGCTGCCTCCGGTAATTAAAACCGCAGTGAATCAGGCGACGGATATCCCTCCGGTAGTTGAAACCGTACTTAATCAGGCGACTGATATCCCACCGGTAATTGAAACCGTACTTAATCAGGCGACGGATATCCCCCCGGTAATTGAAACCGTACTTAATCAAGCGACCGATATTCCCCCGATAATACCTTCAGTATTGCCGTTGCCATAAAGGGCGACCTCGCAGGAAGAACAACCGGTTCTTCCTGCTGTTTTTTTAACCACGCGCCTGGCATGTTAGAGAAGGAAATTGTCATGTAAAATGGGGGGCAACAAAACACCTAGAGGATCTTATGTCTTTCAACATCGGTGAAAACATCGGGCCGTATCGCATTGTGGAGCAATTGGGTCAGGGCGGCATGGCGACCGTTTATAAAGCCTATCATGCCTCGCTGGATCGGTATGTGGCGCTCAAGGCTTTGCATCCCGTCTTCAACGAAGATAAAACTTTTGCGACTCGGTTTCAACGCGAGGCGCGGGTGGTGGCAAAACTGGAACACCCGAACATCGTCCCCGTGTACGATTACGCCGAGCATGAGAACCGTCCCTATCTGGTGATGAAGTACATCGAGGGGGATACGCTCAAAGCGCGCATGACCGAGTCGCTGTTGAGTTCCGGGGAAGTTCAAAACGTGGTGGATGCCGTGGGCGCGGCGCTGGCGTACGCGCACAGGCAGGGAATCTTACACCGCGATATCAAACCCTCGAACGTATTGCTCGCGACGGATGGACAAATCTACCTTGCAGATTTCGGGCTGGCGCGCATCGCGCAATCGGGCGAGTCGACTCTTTCATCGGACTCGATCATGGGCACACCGCAATATATTTCGCCGGAACAGGCGATGGGCAAAAAAGACCTCGACGCCCGAACGGACTTATATTCCTTCGGCGTGATGTTGTATGAAATATCTGTGGGACAAGTCCCGTTCAGCGCCGATACGCCGTTCGCCATTATCCACGATCATATTTACACGCCGATGCCATTGCCGCGCGCGGTCAACCCGGATGTGCCGGAGGCGGTGGAACGCGTCTTGTTGAAAGCGCTCGCCAAGGAACGCGATGATCGCTATGAAGACGCGAATGCGATGGTCCGCGCGTTCAAAGAGGCGTGGAACGAAGCGCCCATTCCCAAACAGGAAGCGCCCATCATGGTTGCGCCTCCCATAACGCCTGAGGTGAAAACAATGGCGGCAAGCGCGCCGACAAAAGTGGCAATACAGGCTAAAGTTGCAGAAGCAGGTTCAAAGCCAGCGCTGAGCGAAGTCGAAGCGTCGAAGGCGAAGCGTGATCCAGTCGTATGGATCGGCGCGGCGTTGATCATTTTGTTGTGTCTAGGCGCGCTCGTGTTCGCGCGCAATAATCGTTTGTTTGGCAGGCTGCGCGCGGGTTTGTCGAATCCGACTCCCGTTGCGGCGACTCAAATACAGCAACCTTTGGCAACCCAACTGGCGCTTAATCCCACGCCGCTTCCGACTCAAGCGCCTCCGACGCAACAGGTCGAGAATACGCTTCCGCCGCCGCCAAATGGAAATCCGCCGCTTGACATCCACGAAGCGCAACAACGCGCGGACGCGAATCCCAATGACCCGAACGCGCAACTCGATCTCGCGCTCGCGTTTTGGAACGCCAATATGTTCAAGCAAACGTACGACACGCTTCCGAGAATCTTAGGCGCGGCTGGTCCTGACAATCGCGATTTTTACATGCAGGCGGGAGATAAATTCAAGAGCCAGCGCGAAGGCTGGCTGCCGGCCGCGTTGTTATATTTTCCGGCGGTGAGATCATACTCAAGCGGCGATACGCCCAACCACGTGACGGAGGCGTTCCACGAAGCGCTGTATAAAGGCGCAAACCGTCCCGAATTCCCAATGGTCGCGCGGCTTGATCAAATGAAGCAAGTCTCTGGCCCTATCGTCCTGATTGCCCAGGCAAGGCACGCCCTGTTTGCAGGTAGAATGGAGGAAGCCGTTAACTTGCACAATCAAGCCACGCGCAGCGAAGACACCCTGCGCGAAGCGTCGTTAGTGGAAGGCGAATACGCCCTGCGCGTACGCGACGTGGATAAGGCAAAGTCAATCCTGACCGCGCTCGTGGAAGATACAACCTCCACGCCGGAATGGATCCGCGTCTTCGCGCAACAACTTTTGGATGGGATGCCTAAATGAATCGAACCCCTTTTGTCGCCGGAAACTGGAAGATGAACAAGACCGCCGCCGAAGCGCGCGCGCTGATCAACGTGTTGCGTGATCCGTTGCGCGGCATCGCAGGCGTTGAAAAAGTTGTCTGTCCCCCATTCACTTCGATCTTCGCCATCGCTTCCCTGTTGGACGGTTCGGGCGTCGGTCTCGGCGCGCAGGACATGCACTGGGAGGAGAAAGGCGCGTTCACCGGCGAGGTTGCGCCAAACATGGTGAAGGAATTTTGCGGCTACGTGATCGTCGGTCATTCCGAACGCCGCGCCTATTTCAGCGAGACGGATGAGACGGTGAACCGGAAACTGCGCGCCGCCTTGAAGTTTGATCTGATCCCAATCGTGTGCGTCGGCGAGACATTGGATCAATACGAATCGGGGCTGACGGGCGAGGTTGTTTCCCGCCAAATGAAACTCGGCTTCGCCGACGTTGACTCTGCCCACGCGTCGCGTATTGTGGTCGCTTACGAACCTGTTTGGGCAATCGGCACGGGCAAAGCCTCCAGCGGTGAGAACGCCAATTATGTTCACGCCAAAGTCATTCGTCCCGCGTTGAGCGAATTGTTCGGAGAGTCCAACGCGCAGGCGATCCGCATCCTGTACGGCGGATCAGTCACCGCCGCGAACGCGTCCGAGTTCTTTTCACAGTCCGACATTGACGGCGCGCTGGTGGGCGGCGCAAGTTTGAAGCCGGATGAGTTTGTGGCAATCGTCAAATCTTCCAAAGAGTCGAAAGGAGAATAGATCATTATGCTAAAAGCAGGTCTCATCTCAGGAGCCGCGATGTTTGTGTTTGTGCTGATTGCGGCGTTCATCAGCCCGTTATGCGCGTTGTGCATTCCGCTGTTGACGGGTCTCGCGGCGGGATACCTGACCGGCGTGTTTGAAAAGAATCCCGCCGTCACCGTCCAACGCGGGGCGTATGCCGGCGCGATTGCAGGCGGCGTTGGAATTTTGGGGCAATTGGTTGCGTCTGTGTTGAATTCGCTCGTCTTGCAAAACCCGAACAACCAGGCGCTGAACGACATACTCGGAGTCCCTGCCGCCGATCCTACCACGGTGTGGATTGTCCAGTTCGCGACCGCTTGTTGCATCGGTCTGGTAAACGTCGGCCTCAACGCCGCCCTCGGCGCGGGCGGAGGCGCGATCTGGAACGGTACAGCCGGAAAGTCCATGCCGCCTCCCTCCGATATGACTCCCGCCTGACCGGGTTTGATCGCTGTGCAAATTTCGGGGTTATTGTGGTTTGTCGTGATGCTTCTGCCGCTGATTTATCTTCAGCGGCTCCTGCATCGCGAGATTCAAGCGGTGATTTTGATCCTCACCCGCGACCCTCGCCTCACGATGGGCATCTTCCAGTTCATCTTTCTGCCCGGAGTCTTCATCCATGAAGCCAGCCATTTTTTGATGGCGAAAATTTTACGCGTGCCGACGGGACGCTTCTCCATCCTCCCCAAAGCCCTGCCGGATGGACGCCTGCAACTCGGTTACGTGGAAACCGCCCATTCGGACGTCGTGCGCGATTCGTTGATCGGCGCCGCGCCGCTGATCATTGGCACAATCGTCGTGGCATACATCGCTTTTTATCAACTTGAAGTGCGCCTGCTATTGGACGTATTGCGCGAGGGACAACTCAACCTGTTCTGGATGGGAATCCGCGCCCTGCCCTCCGTGCAAGATTTTTACCTGTGGTTCTATCTTGCCTTCGCGGTGAGCAGCACCATGATGCCCTCGCAATCGGACCGTCACGCGTGGCTGGAATTGATACTCTCGGTGGGAATATTATTTTCGCTGGCGTTGTTGATCGGCGCGGGTCCATGGATGTGGAACAGTATCGCCCCCTTGATCAGCAACTTCCTCAGTTCCGTCGCGGTGATTTTCGGTCTGAGCGCGGCGATCCATGTCGCGCTGGTGTTGCCGACCGCGTTGATTCATAAATTGTTGGCGCGGGTTACGGGGGTGGATGTAGCATAAATATGCCATCAATCAATCTACCCGTTTGTTGAACAGCCTTCCCCGCCCGCATAGCGGCACACAGAAACATCGGTACGATGCGAACGGCAATCAAATCACGCGCGTCATCGGCGCGGACTATCGGCGTTTGAAATCACGACTGGACAGGGCGCAAGCGACCGTGGCAACGGCGCACGCCATCGCACGCGTGGTCTATCGCATGTTGAAATACCAAGTGGAGTATGAAAAAATCAATGTGGAAGAATACGAACAGAAATACCGGGACCAACAGATTAAGTATATGAAGAAGAAAGCCGAGAAGCTCGGCTTTCAACTCGTCCCGGCATAAACGCAGGTGGCTGAGAAAAGGCGTGGTACCCAGTGCCACGCCTTGCTTTGGTTTAATCGCTTGCAAGATTTTGGTTGATTTTTAGCGTTGCAGTTTTAAATCAGCGTACATTTCCACAGATTGAGACATCTAATGATGCTCTCAGGACGGCTCGTGATGTTGTTGTTTCTGAGAAACGCTGTGTTTGGGCGCTCGATGAACCGAAGACTCACTGGCTTTGGAAAAGCACCATACCCAATCATGCCATGGACGTACTTTCGATGCTTCATACTTGAGTCCGGAAACATGCTTAAAAATGTGACAGGGTTACGATCATTATCGAATAGATGCGCTTCGGTCTCGCTAATAGATTTCATCCCTCCAGTTATACTCCTCATCTTCATCTTCATCCTCTGCTATACCCAGCTTTTCTCGCCGCAGCAATTCTTTATACATTTCCACGTATCTATCGCCAAGTTGCTCGTAGTACTCTTGATCATCCTCATCACGATTGAATTCCAGCATTGAGCTGCGTTCATCTGCGATATCTTGTAATCGTTGCTTGAGTTCTCGTGTTGATATGTGTGCGTACTCATTTGAAAGCTCGGTATCGCTTCTAGCCAGTTCTTCTCGCTTCTGTAACTCTTGAGATACTTCTTCAAGTTCTGATTCGAGTTCTGACCTCACGCGTTCATAGTAACCTTGCTCATCGCTGCTCCATTTCTCAAAAAGCAGCTCATTGATTGCTTGTTCAACTTCCTCACGTCTTTTTCTGAGTTCTGAGACTGAGAAGTTGATAAAACGATTAGCCTGAGACATAAGATCGGCTTCCTTTCTGTGGAACGGACTCAAATCAAATAGGCAGTTTACGACATTATTTCGCAACGGATCAACGATACGGATAGTTTCGGACGATCTTTTGTAGCACATCCTGATAATGACTAGAAAGGATTGCGCCCGGGATGATGCCGACGATGAGAATCAAAACGATTGTAAAGGGCCAAAACCTCATCAGGTTGAAATTGTAAACAAGATTAGTTATAGGACGGTGATTGATCGGACACAACCACCATGCGATAATATAGAGAATATTTGCTTGTGTACAATGCCCCCATGTGGTCAAAATACCCAGATTTGGGCCACCTTTGGTGCCCCAATCCTTTATAAAAGAGCGTCCAATTTCCGTAATGAACCAAGATATCAGATACAGTATGAGGAGGATAAGGTATGCTAAACACCATACAGCAAAAGTTCCAAAGTTATTATTGACCTGTGTTAGGAGCTTCGTTAATTGGATGTAGATAAAGCTTATTGCAATAAAGGAAGATGCCGCAGTCTCAAAAAGATCAGAAAAGGAAAATTCCACACCAGGAATTTTGCTCACATCGTACCTGCTGATGAACCAGGCGATTAGCGTTGAGTATAGAGCGATCAAGAGTAAGTCGCGCTTGAACGACATTGGAACTCCTTTTTCAGTCTGTCTTGCTATTGTTGGGCGCTTATTTCTAACGGTTCACAAACTTCTTAACTCCAGGTCCTGTTAGTTTTTTCATGAATAGGCCAGCTTGCTCACGCAAACCTACAAAATACTTATCATTAGCCTCGATAGAAGCAACGACCTTAAAAGCAGGGTCGCCAATGCTGGCAAGAATATGCTCAACGATACGCTCAAAGCGGGGATTGCCATATACTCCGATTAGTGACTTAACTGCCTTTGTGTCCAAAGCTATAAAGATTTCAGTTAGCCAACTTAATCCTGCCAGAGCCTCTTTCTGAGCGGAGGGAGAAAGCCGAGGAAGTCTTTCAACATCAAGAGTTACTGCATTTAAGAGATCCATCAGAATATTGACTGCATTAGGGTCGGGTGCCTCCCTAATGATTCGAATGACAGTTTTACGAGACTCGGGAGACTCTAAGCCAGAGGCTATCAGGCTACGGATTACGTCACTCCTCCCAGTTTGTTCGATTTCTACCAAGGCTCTTTCTGCGTCTAGTTGGATATTTGTGTCATCATGGCTGAGAGCCTTAATGAGCTCGGGAATGTTCTCCTGTTCCCTTAACTTGGCGATATTTGGCGGGCCGAAGAATCTGTTCAGAAAACTCATGATTTATTCTCCTTGTTTGAACGAGATGTGCTGTTTGGTCACTACAGTTCCAACTTAGCGCCCAACGGTTTGCGTTAGCGGATTTTGGGCGGGCTGGGATTCGGTTTGAGATGTGGAAAAAACTTGAAGCCAGAAAAATGCTGCTCAAAGCCGCAGACTCCCAAAAATCCGCTGCACGCTTTGTTATTAGAATGAAGTTGCATTGAGGCATGGCAGGCAGTATGCTTGGGGGTGATGGAACGTCGGGGACGTGTCTGGGGCAGGAGCGTCAGGGTCAGTCGGTTGCGGCCCTGGGATGTCCGACATGCAAGCTGGACAAGCCCGTCGTGTTTCCTTCGACAAGCTCAGGACAAGATTTGACTGCCCGGCGGATTTCAAATCTGGGACCTCGTTGGAAGAGAACGAGAGAACCCGCATCGGTAGGTGTAACTTCTAACCCAAAAA
>Ga0247727_10007119_pt1 | contig 21532 bp, 18 predicted proteins | sample WisWelCaveWW1625_FD_202498 | JGI IMG/M metagenome (GOLD analysis project Ga0247727, IMG submission 202498) | Biofilm microbial communities from Wishing Well Cave, Virginia, United States - WW16-25 | ecosystem: Environmental > Aquatic > Deep subsurface > Groundwater > Cave microbial mat | place... | reverse complement strand
CGCGCCCCATGTCGGCAATGTCGAGGCAGTGGCGATAGGCATGCTCGTTGGTGACGTTGCGCAAGCGCTGGATCTCGCGCAACAAGCGGTAGCCGAGCACATGACGAACCGGCACGGCAAACTGTTCCGGAACGGGCACGTTATACTCGCGGAGATTCAGCAGGATGGCCTTGTGCCGGGAATAGATTTGCGCATAGGTTGCGTTAATTTGCGCCAGGCGATCCTCGAGCAACAAGTCTATAATCGCCTGGCGCTTTTCGAGAAACATATCGGCGAGGGTAAAGGCCTCGGCCTTCCATGCTTTTCGACAACTTTCCAAAAAAGCTGCGCTGTCATTCGCAGAAAAATAATCGAGCAGGCCTTGCTTTGAATTCAAAAATTCTTCCAGCCCCAAAGGTGCGCCCACCATCGTTCGCAGCGATTCGCCGCGGCCTCGATACACCAGCGCATATGGCAAATTTTGCTCTTCAGTGGTGATGAGAGAGGTGATCTTCAAAAACCCGAGCGCAAGATTTTCACTGCCTTTTGTAGCCGTCGCAAAATCCTGGCGTTCGACCGCGTACTGATAAACCCGATGCTTTTCCTGCGGCGAGGTAAACGAGGCTTCGATCGCGTACTCGTTGACCACGCGCGCAAAGGAGACCATCGCCGGCCGCACGAATTTTTTATAAATTTCTTCGCCGTTTTTGTGCTCACGAATATTGCTGCGCGCCTTTCTCAAGTCGGCGAGAAAATTTCCTTCAAGGCGGCGATGACTGATCGCCTCGGCAATTTGAATGGCGCGCGCCGCATACTGAACGATCTGCACGGTTTCGATTCCCGACAGCTCACTGAAAAACCACCCGCAACTGGTGTACATCAATTGCGCTTGGCGTTGCATTTCCATCAATTGCATCGCGGTGAACTTTTGCTCGGTCGAGAGGTTGTCGTGTAAGTGCTTTTCGAGAAATCGCGAAACGCTTGCCGGCGAGCGATCGAGAATCAGATCGATATAATCATTTCGCGCTGCCCACACATCCTTAAAAATCTTCTCGCCATTTTGAACGGTGAGCCGCGTCAGCTCGTCACGGAGATTGTCCAACGCGGCACGAAGCGGCGCGCGCCATTCCTGGGTCCAGTCGGCGCTGCCGCCGGAGTTGCAGCCGCAGTTTCGCGCCCAGCGTCCGACCCCATGCGCGCAGCTCCACGCTGTGCCTTCGCCATTCGGGCCGTCCTTCAGCTCGACTTCCATCAACGGCGGATGCTGCGCGAGAAACGCGCCATAGGTAGTCACTTCCATTCCGCGTCGCGGTGCCTCGATGTGCAGCAAATAAGCCAGGCCCATATCGCCGAACTTCTCATGATGACCATAGGTCTCTCCATCCGTGGCAATCGAAACCAGACTCAAAGGCCGGCCATTGTTCGGCCCGAACGCCTCTTCGACGCGCGCCGCAAAGTTTCCAGCGTCGCGGGGCAAGTGTTCAAATCCGACGCCACGGGCCAAACCGCCGTGATAGAAAAAAATATCAATTGATCGTCCAAGAATTCTTTTGCCCTTCTCGTCACGATCGAGCCAACGATACGGCATCGAGGTATCGATGTCGCCGCTCTCAACCGAAATCCAGGTTTCCGTCGGGGGAACAAGAGGCCGCACTGCTTTCGCTTGATACGGCGAGAGGATGACGTACTTGATTCCGAAATTGATCAGCACGCGCAAGGTGTCAACGTTGACGGCGGTTTCCGGCATCCACATCGATTCCGGTTCGCGCTTGAATCGATGACGAAAGTCGGCGAGGCTCCACATCACTTGCATAATTTTATCGCGCTCATTTGCCAGCGGCATGATGACATGATTGTAGGCCTGCGCGATCGATGCGCCGTGGCCATTGAAGCGCCGGAGGCTTTCGCGGTCGGCTTCGATGATGCGCTGATAGGTGGCGGGTACATGCGCCTCCAGCCAGCTCATCAACGTCGGACCGAAATTGAAACTCATCGACGAATAATTATTGACGATGCTGGCAATGCGGTTGGCAGCGTCGTTGGTTCGCGAGAAGGCATTGGGCGAATAACATTCAGCGTTGATGCGCTCGTTCCAGTCGTGATACGGCGTGGCGCTGTCCTGCTTCTCGATGGTTTCGGTCCAGGCGTTCTCGCGAGGAGGCTGATAAAAGTGGCCGTGGATGGTGAGGTATTTTTGCATACGCCGTTTTTATGAAAGATTGAGATTTCTCAGAACGTACTAATCTTGCCACACGGATTAAAAAACCACGCGGAAAGTTGTGATAAAAAAATCGCTATGGTTTCTTGTGTGGTGCAAAGAATTGTTCAAGCGATCCGCCCTATTTAGATGGGCGAACACCGCGTATTTCAACTTTTGCTTTTCCAAAGTTAACGATAATACCGGCATTGAGCTGCAAAGCTTTCAAATAACTTTGCATGTTGGCAACGTCTATTTGCTCGATGCTTTTCTGTAGCGCAGTAACTGCCAATAGAATCTTCCCATCGACAATAAGATGTTTTGAACGGTATGTCCGAATTGTTTTGTCATAAAATTTAACCGGAACAATCGTATTGTTTGAAAATGGAATTTGGCGGTGGCTCATTTCGGCTTCGAGAATTTTGTGCCACGTTGTCTTACCGTAACCGGGCTTATGCAACAACGCAACATCTTTTATTGCTTGCTTTATCTGTTCGAGAACATCGCTCTCTGATTTACTGATCTGATTTTTGATGAAATCATAATTCTCGACAAATACCGGCTGCTTTTCAGTAAAAGCGTATCGCTCGATGCACAACTCGGGCAGTCCGAAATTTACAATAAGGCCAAGGTCTTTTTGCCAGAGCTTGAGCTCAGAGAAAAGTTGGACATAATGCGCCTGCAAAAAATTGCAAGGAACGCATTTTAGCGAAAGAATAATTTTATCGGAAAGCACAAGGTCGCTGACAAAATTGCGAATCAAAATCCCACGATGCAACAGAGAGCGCTTTTCCTTTGATGCAAAAAGAAGGCTATGACGATAAAACGATAAAATGAGACCTTGATGATAAGTTTCCTCATCGAAGCCGGTACCAAGCTCTTTTCGTACTTCATAAATACATGAGCGGATTTGATAAGTTAAACCTTCGTGTAGAAGTTTCATATTCCCTCCACTCTTTAGTACCCACCGATTCAATAGCCAGTAAATTTTCCGCGTGCTTTTTTAATCCGTGTGGAACAAAAGAAAAAACCATTCGACTCTATTATCGCAAGTATCGTCGCACACCGAAAAAACTGGCAGTCATAGCCAAAAAAATTCCTCCTGCGATCAATGCGATAAAAAGATGCTTGGGAAAAATGATCATACCGCTAAACTGGCCTTGCAAGAAGCGTTGAAGAAGCCTGAGCACCAACGCCGCGCCCAAACCGCCAAGAAGCCCTTGTATAAATCCTTGCACCAGGAAAGGCCGCCGCACAAAACCATCGGTTGCTCCGACCAGTTGCATGATTTCAATAATGCGCCGCTTGGCGCCGATCGTCAGCCGGATGACATTGACCACGAGCGCGAAAGAGCTTAAAAAAACAACCACCCCGAGAATGAGATCGGCAGTGACCGCGAGGCCGACATACTTGTCGAGCGCCGAGAGCAGTTCGCGGCGATAAACGACCTCGTCCACACCTTCGATCTTTTCGATTAAGCCGGCGATGCGCGCTGCTTCGCTCGCGTTTTGAAACTCCTTTGCCAGGGTGATGCGAAACGACGCCGGCAGCGGATTGTTTTCTACGAGATCGAGAAAGCCGTCGCCGAATTCATTTTGAAAGATCTTTTTGGCGTCATCGCGTGAAATGAAAACGGCCTCCGCCACCCCGCCGACGGCGCGAATTTCCCGATCCACCCGCCCGGTCTCCGCATCCTCCAAACCGTTGTCGATGAACACTTCAAACTCGACGCGGCTGCGCATCGCCTCCACCAGCCGGGCAACATTGAGCGTGCCGACGACGAAAACGCCGAACAAGACCAGGGCAATGGTCGTGGTCAGGATCGAAATCGCCGAGGCCAGGCGCGCGCGCCGAATGCCGTCCACGCCTTCGCGCAGCGCGTAATAAAAACTAAGATTCAACCGAGCGTGCTTCCTCCCTCGATGCGCACCACACGCTTGCCGACGCGCTCGACCAGCGCGTAGTTGTGCGTGGCCATCAGCACCGCGGTGCCGCGCTCGTTGATTTTTTCCAGAAGATCCATGATGCCGGCTGCCGTCACCGGGTCGAGATTGCCGGTCGGTTCATCGGCCAGGAGAATGAACGGCTCGTTGACCAGCGCGCGCGCGATCGCCACGCGCTGCTGCTCGCCGCCGGAAAGCTCATGTGTCATCATGTAACGTTTGTGGCTCAACCCGACGTTGGCGAGCGTGCGCAAAACCTTTTTCTTGATGTCTTTTGATTTTGCGCCGGTCACATGCAGCGTGAAGGCGACGTTCTCGTAAACCGAGCGGTCTTCAAGCAGCTTGAAATCTTGAAAAACGACGCCAAGCTGCCGTCGCAAATATGGAATCTCTTTTGGCGTAATATGTACCGATGAATATTTTCCGACGACAACCTGACCGCTCGCGGGCCGTTCCGCCATGTAGATGAGTTTTAGCACGCTGCTTTTTCCGGCGCCGCTGGGGCCGACGAGAAAAACAAATTCGCCGCTGCGCACGCTGAGGTTGATGCGCTTCAGCACTTCGGTGCTCTCATATTGCAAACGCGCGTTAATCAGGCGGACGATGCTCATTTTCTTCTCAGCACAAAATGCACGCGATCGGAGCTTTCATCTCCCTCGCGCCGGGAAAAACCGTCGTAACAGCCCATCAATCGCCATTGTGGAGTATCACACAAAGTCTTCACCTCATCAATCCGATAAATTCTTTGTTGGTGCACTTCGCGATAACGCGCCCCGCCGCGCTCATCGATCAACAAAAATTCGTTGATTTGCATTCGCCCATGCGGCTGGTAATACGACCATCGCGTGAATGAATAATGCTCGATGGCATCGCGCTCGTGATAATTTGCAAAATGAGTGCGACAATTATGCTCGGTGCAAACGTCGAAAATCATCAAACCGCCAGGACGGACGGCATGAGCCATCGAATACAAAACACCGGCGACGGCGCCAAGCTCCCGGCAGTAATTCATGCTATCGTATAAGCACAACGCCACATCAAACGTCTCGCGAATTGCCATGATGCGCATGTCCCCACACCACAGCTTTGCCGGCGAATCAGTTATTGGTGAAGAACGATCATCAAAAGAAAAAATCCGTCGCGCCTGAATTTTTTTGCGCGCTTGGTGCGTCATATCAAACGACGCATCGAATCCCGAAACGTCATAACCGGCGCTCGACAACTCAATCATGAAACTTCCCGTGCCGCAGGCTGCATCTAAAACCCTCCGAACGCCTCCCTCTGCCTGCGAGAAAAGGCCCGTGACATACGCGGCCCATCGCGCATAGTTGACGTGGCGCATGAGATAATCATAAACCGGCGCGATGGCGGAGTATGGAGCGGCTTGTTCAGCTCTTCGTCGCCAGGGAGGCGGCAAGGCGGAGGGCTTCCACCATGCTGGTCGGTTCAGCACTATTCGTTCCTGCAATGTCGTATGCCGTGCCGTGGTCGGGTGAGGTGCGAACGATGGGAAGGCCGGCGGTGTAATTCACGGCGCGTCCGAAGCCGCGCAGCTTCAGCGGGATGAGCGCCTGATCGTGATACATGGCCAGATAGCAATCAAAACGATGGCGGTCGAGACGGGCAAAAAGCGCATCCGCCGGAAACGGGCCTTCCGCTTTGATTCCCATTTCCCTGGCCTGCTCCAGCGCCGGGGTAATGAGCCGTTGCTCCTCATCGCCGAGTAATCCGCTTTCTCCGGCGTGAGGATTGAGCGCCGTCACCGCGATGCGCGGCTCGGCAATGCCGAAGCGCGAGCGCAAATCACGGTCGAGCGTTCGCAGTTTGCCGACGATGCGATCCATCGAGATCGCCTGCGCCACACGCTTCAGCGGTAGATGCGTCGTGACCAGCGACACGCGAAACTCTCCGGCGAGCAGCATCATCGCAAAGTTGCCGGTGTTGAGCTTGTCGGCTATCAGTTCGGTTTGTCCGGGGAAATGATAGCCGCCGAGATCCAACCCTTTTTTCGAAACCGGCGCGGTCACCATCGCTTGAACTTTATTCTCGCTGCACAGCGCGACCGCGGTATCGAGCGCGCGGCCGGCAATTTTCCCGGCATCAGCGGTAATCTGCCCGGCCTGCACCACGCCGCCTTTTGGAAAACCGTCAAGAATAACAACCGGCTGATCCGGCAATGCTGCAAAATTTCCTGCGATTGGATATGTTGGCGTGATCTTACACTTCTCCATCCAGTAAGCATATGCCCACTCCGGCCCGATGAGCACGATCTGGCAGCCCGAGGGCGCGCGCCACTCGCGCAGCGCCTTGAGCGTGACCTCCGGGCCGATGCCATTCATATCTCCGATGGTGATGGCAATTTTGCATGACGTGGACATAGTTTTCAAGCCCTTACGTTCTACGCATCACGTTTTATTCTTCATGTTTTGCGTTTCTTCTTCTTGGCTGCGGGAAAAAGAATGTTGTTGAGGATCAATCTATAACCCGGCGAGTTTTTATGCAAGGAAAGTTGCGTCGGAGGATCATAAACCATGTGCTGATAATCTTCCGGATCGTGGCCGCCATAAAACGTAAACGTGCCGCGCCCGAGATTGCCATGAATATATTTGACCTCCTCGCTGTTCGGCACTTCGGCAAGAATGGTCACTGCCTTTTTAATCAGCGAACGGCGATAGCCCGTCGTCTGCCCCATGAAACCGTTCACCACTGAAACGTGATCTTGCGTCAACATGGTCGGCACCGGATCGTATTTTGCGGAAAATTCAAACAAGGTAAAAAAATCCGCATCGGCGCTGCGCACCCGCGGATTCGTGCTGGGGGAAATATCGATATTTGAAAATTCATAAACCAGTGGATTCATCTCCAATACAAAATTTTCAAAAGCGAAGGTTTGTGAAAAATCCAGTTTGCTCTGGCAATCGGGATCCGCCGGATCGTAATCGTGAATCGCCCCGGCGATGTCGGTATTGGCGCTGGCCAGGGAAAGATCGATGGTATCGGTTGCCGAGCACATGGCGAACAGAAATCCGCCGCGCAACACGTACTCTTTCACCACCTGGGCAACGGCGCGCTTCAGTTCGGATACTTTCTTGAAGCCTGATTTTTTCGCAAGCGCCTCGTTCGTCGCCACTTCTTCCTGATACCACGGCGTTCCATGAAACGATGCATAGAAGCGCCCATACTGTCCGGAGAAATCTTCATGATGAAGATGCAACCAGTCATATTTTTCCAGATCGCCTTGCAAGACCTGTTCGTCCCAAAGTTTTTCGTATTCGATTTCAGCATAAGCCAGCGCCAGCGTCACCGCATCGTCCCACACTTGTTTGTTGGGCGGCGTGTAAACGGCGATAGCCGGGGCTTTTTCGAGCACCACGACTTCCATGTTGTTGCTTTCAATCTCGGCATAAATCTGCGCGACTTCTCCTGCGCCGACGATCGAGTACGCCACGCCACGAAGACGCAGCTCGCGCTCGATCTCCCCATGATGATCGATCAAGAACGAGCCGCCGCGATAATTGAGCAGCCATTCGACATTGATCGAATGCTCCAGCGTCCAAAACGCCACGCCGTAGGCTTTCAGATGATCGGTTTGGCGAAGATCCATGTTGATGAGAATCTTTTGCGCATAAGCCGGAGCTAATGTGCTGGTCAAAAGCGCAAAACAAAGAGACAACCGGTTGCAACATCTCATTGCAGTCCTCGAAGTTGCGAACGTCTCTACAGATGATCCCGCAACGGCTTGGTCGTTGCATTTATATTTCATCAATCGCTTCAAACTTCAAAACCTTGGCCAAGCCAAAGTTGATCGGCATCGCCTAATTCACCACCGGCGCGGGCTTTTCTGAAAGGCTGCGAATCTTCTGCCTTACGGCGTCGAGAAATAAACTCTTTGGATAATCAGACAAGATGCGCTCGTAGGTTTGCTGCGCCTGAACGCGATCCTTCAAATTCGTCTCATAAATCTCCGCCATTCGCATCACCGACCGGTCGGCGCGCATGTCCGCCGGATGATCTTTCACCAATTTCTGATACCCGTTCAGCGACTCTTGATAGTCGCCAATATCGGCGTAACGCTGGGCGAGGGTAAACAAAGCCAGCGGAGTGATCGATGAGCCTGAAAATGAAGTCATGAGATTCTTCAGAGTATCCACCGCAGCCGAGGTTCTTCCCTGCGCCACGGCCAACTCGGCACGCGCAAAACTTAACAGCGCCCGGGACGAATCCGCGAGGTGCGCGTCGATCAACAACTGCATTTCGAGCGCGTCGTTTACCATACTCTCGTTTCGTTCATTAAGAGAGGCAATCGGCGTCGCTGCGCTGATCGTATCAAAAAGTTTTTGTGCGGCGCGAAAACGGCCTTGATAAAATTCCAGCATCGCCAGACGATACGTTACTTTGTCGCGCACGATATTCGCCGCGCTCTGATTCGCCCGGCCATACCATTCCGCGGCGCGGCCAAAGTCGTTCATCGCCAGAGCGCAATCGCCGAGACGAAAAATCGCCTCCACCCGTTCCGGCTCGTTGTCGTATTTTTCATAAACTTTGGCGTAAGCCGCCGCCGCCTTGTCGAACATTTTTCCGGCAAAATAAATCTCGCCCTCGGCAAACCAGGCGCGCATCGCCCACGGCGAATTCGGCTGCTTCGTTTTAACTTTTTGGAAAGCAACCAGCGCTTCATCGTAACGCGCTCGTTGCTTCAGCACTTCCGCGAGACCAAACTGCGCGGGCAGCACATAAGGCGAGTTTTGCATTTCCGTTGCAATAATTTGGAAAGCTGTCTCGGCGGCGTCGAGCGCATTTGCTTCTTTTGCGCGTTCGGCAAAGTTGTAAAGTTCGGCGCCGGGCGTGGCCGGCTCGTCGCTTCCACTCGCTTGCAAGCGCTCGATAGTTTTGTAGGCTTCGAGAGCATGGGGAAAATCTTTTGCCTGCAGATGAACCACCGCGAGCAGACGATGAATCAATATCGGCGAATTAAATTTCGGCAAGGCCGCGGCCAGCGCAACGGCGATGCGCGACGCCTGCGGAGGATCTTCCGCGGCGAGCAGCTCGCTGGTTTTTCCCTGAATGAACGGAAGCTGTCTGGAATTTGTCGCCAGGTAATTGAGATATTCTTCAACGGTGGCTTCGTACTCTTTGCGTGCCGTGTAAATGTTCGCCAGCTCGAAAATAAACGCCCGGGGTTGATTGAGCGCCCGACGGCCTTGCAGATAAACTTGCACGGCATCGCCCAAGAGTTGATTCTCGATCATCGCCGCGCCGACCACGCTGTACGCTGCAGGCTGAGACTTCGCGGCCAGCAATTCATTCCAAATCGTCCGCGCGCGCGCCTCATCTCCCTTTCGATAAAATGCCTTGCCCAAATCGGCGCGGGCATTCACGTCGCCGCTGACAGCAATTCTCCTCTCGATGATCGGAATAAGCTGATCGAAGCTGTGAAGCTGCGTCAGCGTGCGCACCGCGCCTTGATAATAACCTTGATGGCGCGGGTCGTCAAAAAACAGCTTTACATAAATTTCCGCCGCGCGGTCGATTGCGCCGTTGCGTTCGTAGTCTTGCGCCAAACGCCAGTGTTGTCCCTGGTCTTTGTCTTGAATTTGGGATGGGGAAAAAAGCACGACGCTCTTTTTCAAAACGGACCGTGACGGCGCGGCGACAGATGCGCTCGCCGGCATTGTAAGAGAGAAAAACAAAAAAAACATCGCTGCGTTTTTGATGAAAGAAATCATAAGATGCATGCTCTTTAGAATCTCGTCACGCCTTCGATATGAACTTGAATGGAATCGATGCCGGGGACACCGCCGGCGGTGGCGCGATACGCCCTTGCCACGATTGACGCCGGTCCCGAAAGTCCCTCCACTTGCCACGCTTGCTGAAATGGCGCTGCATTATCAACACCCAAAAATTTATTGCCGGCCCAAAACTGCACTTCGCTTATACCGTTGGGATGCGAGGCAACCGCCTCGATGAGAGCGCTACCTACGCCGGTAACATAATCTCCATTCGTCGGTTGCAAGATTTTCACGATCGGCGCTTCGCCGGCAATGACGGCGATGGTGACCGAGGCTTCGGCTTGCTTGTCTTTGCCGTTGCGCACTTTCACGCGGACGCCGTAATTTCCGGCATTAGCCGGCGCCGTCCACAATACTCGTTGGCCCGTTGAAGAAGAAAGCATTCCGGATTGACTACTCCACTCGTATGACAGCGCCTCGCCCTGAGGGTCGCGCGCCTCGACTCTCACCGTGGTTGTGTCGTTTGGAGGAATTTGATTGCGCAACGCGACGACGCGATCAATAATCGGTGGATCGTCGCGATCTAACAGCGAGTCCAATTTCCCGCACGCGAAGACAAAAATCATAACGAATAGCGGGACGATATTTTTCAAAAACTGCATCATGCGATTTCCTCACTGATTGCCAACGCGTATAAGCCACAACCAAAAAAGAAACTCACCAAAAGTGAAATCTGTGCTTTTTCGGCAAAATGCTTTTGACCGCTAATCAACACGAATGAACGCTAATATTTTTCATTCGCGATTATTCGCGCGCATTCGTGGTTGACCCTTGTTTGGTTGCGGCTCGCCCGAGTTAGGTTGTTTAAATCCGTTGGAACTTTTTGACTGAAAATCAACCTACTCAACCAAAACCACTTGCAAAACTTCCCTGCCCGCGCCGGTGTTCTGTTCGATGAATACCGCGGCAGCGGTTCGTTGCGGATTTACCGCCGGCGGAAGTTGCGCATTAAACGCAACGGCCCTTTTTTCTCCTGGCTCGATGCCGCTAAAAGTCTCCGGAGAAAAAATTTTGCGAACGATGCGATGTCGTTGTGCCCCGTCTAAATCTTCCCACACGATCGCCCGCACGGTAAACTGTGAAAACCCGTCGTCGCCAAGACGGGCAATCGTGGCTTCAACATTTATCGTCGAGCCGCTCGTTCTTTTTCTCGCTTCAATTGTAAAATGAGAAACAAGACCAAGCGCCCGATCAACCGTGCTTCGATAACGCGCGAACGCCGTTTGGACCGACGACGCACCCTGCACGCGCGTCGATGATCCGTTGAAAAAAACATCCGGAACAGCCGGATCGACGGCGGTCAAATCGCCATAGCGAGTTAGGCTCTCCGGCAAAGCATTTGGATCAGTATAGGTTGCGCTTGGCAAATGATGCTCGACAATGATTACATCTTCCCTCGAAAAACTGAGCGCAAGGCTGTCCAAAGCCGCCAGCGCAAAAGGACTGAACGGCGTCGCTTCATTGACAAATGCTTCGATAAAAATGACTCGACTTCGCTCGCTCTGAGGATTCTTGGGATCCAAAGGATTATCGCGCGCAAGCTCTTCACACCCACAGAGCATCAGCATTAAACCAATAAACAAAACTCGTGCTTTAGATAACATATCAGAAGTTGATGCAAATTCTCATGTGCGTTCCACGATGATCTGCGACGAAGTCAATCTTGTTAGTAAATTTTTCCAGCTCGCTACCAGACATCGCGAACAACTGATTATCTGTCGAACGGTTTTTCAGCCAAAGAATGGTAGTCGTAATCGCCATCACACCGGAGCCAATCGCAAGACCGTTGCGCACAGTGCGAAAATTTTCGGCGCGATTATAATACTTGTCGATGTCGTCGAGTCTTGTCGCACTTTGATATTTATCGTAGGCATCGTGAGAAATCCAATAAGTCACACCGGTGGCTGCGACAGTCAGCGCTGTCGTCGCGAAAAACCAAGAGACCGGATAGCTTTTTAATTGCATTATTTTCCGGTAATCGCCATCGCCGCTCAGGTTGAAAAAAATATTCGCGGCCAACAGGCTGATCATCTCATCGATGACCTTGCGATCTCTGCCAATAACTTTTTCGCCGCTGACCTGGCCGGTCGAGACTTTCAAAATATGACAATCAATCCGCAGGCGCGACTCGCTCATGTTGATTTCGCCTGTCAACAAATATTCAGCGCCAAGAAGTTGACCAACAGCCTGACCGGATTTTTCGTCAAGAATGCCGCTCTGCGCCAGCGCCTGCTCTCGCATGATCGATTCAAGTTTTTGGCGCTCCACGACGGAGAGCTTCGATCCCCGCCGCGACAATTCCGTCTTCAACATCTCGGGCACACTCTTCTCCAAATCATCGAGAGAAAAAATGCCGCTATTATTTTTGAAATCAACAACCGCGACTATGATTGCCGTCGAGTCAGAAGTCTGAGCGGCAACATTCGTCAATAACAACGGTAAGAAAAATAAAAGCATCAAGTAACAATAAAGGCCGCTAACAAAGTCCGATCTTTTCATTCTTATGCTCAAGGTCTCTGCGATGCTCCTTGTGCGCGTTGCCGTTCTTGTTGTGAAAGAGCGTCAAAATACTTTTGGATAAGTTCTTTGTAATCGCGAGAATAATTTTCTTGCAAGGCGCGCAACAAATCCTGCTGCATTCGACTGGCGCGTTCGCCAAAATCCGTGGGGAGCGCGCCCGGATTTAGCGCGTGATAAGTTTTGCCGGTTTCGGCCTCACGCTGCTTGCTGAAATCGCGCTCACGCATCGAGCGTTGCGCATCGAGCATCCGAGAGAGAATGTGTTGCTGGCGCTCAACCGTCTGCCGACCAACCTTGCGGTTTTGCAAATCCTTTACGACATCTTCCATTTCTTTTGCAGCTTGATCGAGCCGGCCAAGAATATCGGAACGCCGGCCGGCCTCAGCCGCAAGTTGCTCCAAACTTTTTTGCACAGCGGCCTGCTGTGCGGCGAGCCGAGCCATGACGGCGCGCTGCTGCATGGAGTTCATCCCCTGCTCGCCCATCTGCTGGGTTTCCTGATTAATCGACTGCTGCTGGCCGGAGAGTCCCAACAAACGCTGCATGAATTGATCGAAACCGCTGCCGCTGGACGAGCCGCTCATATTCTTCATGGCTTCACGCATCTCGCTCACCGCGCGATCAAGTCCCTGCATTGCTTCGCCCTGTCCGCGCCCCGCATCGCGACCGTTGCGCTGTTCCATCGCGTTCAACGATTCTTGCATCTTCGCCATCGACTGACCAAGAGCGCGCGCCACTTCCGGCGTCACCGCAAAAGATTTTTGGGAGAGATCACCAAGCTGCTCGGCCACGCGCTGCAAGCCGGACATCAAATTTTGCTGCTGATCCGCCAACTCGTTGAAGCGCGAGGCTGAATTGTTTTGCGAGCCGCTTTGCTTCATCAATTGCTCTTGCGATTTCGAGAGCTGCAATAAATCGTTCGAAGCGCGCTGCATGGCCTGCATCACCGCGCGCTTCTGGCTGCTTTGCATGTCTTGCTGCGCGCTTTGCAAGGCGCTCTGCATTTGCTGCATCAACTGGCTGATGCGCTGGCCACTTTGCTGCGCCGATTGCATCTCGCCCTGCTGCAACTGGCTGCTCATCTGTTGCATCTCGCCGGTCATTTCGCCGGAGTCCATCATCTGCGAGGCCTGATCGAGTTTTTGACTGGGCGCTTGCGGCACCTGCGACATCAGTTGGGAGAGGTCTTTCACATCTTCTTGCAGCGACCCGGTGTCGGCTTTGATCGACTCTTCCTGCTTGGCCAGATTGTCGTTCGGTTTATCCTGCGAAGACTCCGCGGTTTTTTTGTTGATCTCTTCCTGTTGTTGTTGCAACTCCCGAAGTTTCTTTATTGCCTCATCCAATTTTTGTTCGGCTTGAACCTGTTTGAGCAAATTAATCGTGCGCTCGAGATTTTGCAACAATTGCTCTTGGGATAATTGAAAATTCTTCAACGCTTCTTGCAGTTGTTCCGGGCTTAACTCCTTCATCGCTTTCTGAATTTCTTCAAGCGCTTTTTTCATTTCCGGCGAGGTCAGCTCTTGCATGAGCTTTTGCAGCTCTTCGTACTTCTTCATCGTCTCGGCAGAGAGCAGATCGTTGCGCTCCATCGTCGAAAGCACTTCGTCCAGGCGCTTTTGCAACTCTTCCATTTGTTGTTGCGTCTTCTCGCTGGCGCCGGCCGCATCGTTGAGTTTTTGTTTCTGCTCCCAGTCGAGGTCAGGATCTTTTTTCATCTCCTGCACGACTTTATCAACCGCTTCCTTTAGCTTCTGAGTTTGTTCATAACTTTGCTGCAATTCATCGACGGCATCATCTTGATTCTGAGCTAACTCGTCAAAAATTTCTTCAATCGATGGAAAGCGCAAATGATAGGTTTCGCTGCGCGCAGATTTCGGACCGGAGATGGCATCGTTGTCAAAAACTTCGGCGTAATAAGCAACGACGTCGTCCGGCAGCAAGCCAAGAGAGGTCAAGTCCCACCCTGCTGTTTGTTGCAAATGATTTCCCGTTGATGAAATGGGAATGCGCCACGTATTCGCTTTGCCGTCGGTCTGGCCGTTGCGCGTGATTTCATAAACGATCTGCAAACGCGAAAAGCCGTAATCGTCGTCAGCTTGGATGGTCAGCGGAGCGCGCATGTCCTCACCGAGATCGGCGTCTTGTCCGGGGAATGTGATGCGCACCGTCGGACTGGCGTCTGCCAACACTTGCACGCGATAAGTGATCGCATCTTTGTTGGCGAGCTTGGTTTCATCTTGCAACGCGACTTGATAACTGCCATCGCGGCGAACCGTGAAGCTGCCGGCAAAATCTTGTCCGCGTGAAGTGAGCGGGATGAAACTGCCGTCATCAAATGCGAGCTGCGCCGAGGAAAGCTCTTTGTTCGATTGAACGCGCAAGCTCGCGATCGTTCCTGCCAGCGCCTGAACATCGCCGACATTTTCTTCAAGCTCGCGCGGCGGCAGGCCGGTGTATTTTGGAAATTGCAGAGAGACGTTCAGCCGGCGCACTTGCGGCAATTCGACGACTCGCACACCGAACCAGCGGCTTTGCGCGCCGCCAAGCTGCACGCGATAAGAAAAATCCTCCCGCACGTTTTCGAACTTGTGTTGATAAAGTCCGGTGGAGCGCCGCGATGCAGATTGAGCTTCGAGATAATCGCTGTCGGCAACTCGACGCTCGACGCGCGCCGATGGCCGATCCAAGCCGGTCGAGTGAATGTCAATCGCCAGCGTTTCGCCTTTGATGACTTCCGCATCGCCTGGAGAAACGTCGATGGCAAGCTCTGTTTCCCCCACGTTGCGCGAAGGATTCAACAGCGCGGCAAAACCATCGGATAGAAATTTCGGCGCGATCAACCAAAGCAAAATAGCAGCGACCAGTGTCGCTACAGCCGCCATTCCTCGACGACGTGTTTTGGCTCGATCTACAACTGAGGTGAAATCTTCATCGGAAAGTTCAGCGGCAGCAACGATCAGCGCGTGCTCGGCCAAGCTGCGGCTAATCTCACCGTCTTGCTTCGCCTGCTGCTCGCGATAAACTTGCAACGCATCGGCAAGGCGATCTCGCACTTTTTGAACGCCGCGTCCAACCAACAGCGCGAGGTCGGACAGATCCACCGGCGCGCGCCGCATCATCCAGCGCACCGGAGAAATGAAAAGCAAAACCATTGTTCCGGCAAGCAGAACGAAGAACAAAATGAAGAACAGCCATCGCGCAGCAGTTGCGCCGCTCATCAACTTAGCCAGCGCCGACAGCAAAATAACCGCCGCTGTTAGCGCGATGACGGCCAACGAGGCGTTCACCAGCCATTCATGCAATCGCAGAGATTGCCGCAGGCGGCGGAGGCGGGCGTGGAGTTCTTGGTAGATTTGTTCGGGAGACATTGATGTCACTCTGGCAACGGCTGATTAGCTCTTTTTAATCATGGTCTCTTTGTCGAAGAGAACCTTTGTGCTGAAACTTGAATTTCTTTTTGCTCTTGAGCGCTGAGTCCAGGGCATTGGCAAGCAAGTTGTCAGTGTTTGACCAAATCCATTCAGCCCAAATGTAGAAGTGGCTCCACGGTGAAGGTTGATTTCCTTCCGCATTTGCCCAAGTCCTAAAATCTTCTCTCTCCATGGTCGGAATAGCTGACTCAATTGTTTCAACGGCCTTCTGTATGTCTTGTGATTCCCAAAACGATTGTAACGCCATTCTACATTTACCCAACTGGTGCATTATTATCTCATAGTTCTTGGAAAAATCTCGCGATCCAAGCAAGGCTTGACTCTTAACGCGTATCCCAAGTCGATTCCTGAATAAACGGCCTACCAAAATCTGAAATCTCTTTAGACTTTTCTGATTCTTATTACGAACAATGAAAAACAAATTCGACAGCGCATCATTCAAAAGGCTTGCCGTCTCTTCGATAAATTTAATTGCCTCTTGACGACGCGAAGTTCTCCGATCGCGACGATGACTCCACCACCCAAGCAATCCAGCACCCAGTATCAATTGGACAATTGCCGCGACTAAAGAATTTTCAGATATTGTTTTCAGAGTGTCTTGCATAATTTCTAATACGAATCAAAAGCTCCTGTTTTGACATGGACCTGGCCCAACGATTCGACGATTCGCCGGCGGAACCCATTCGTAGGCTGGTTCATCCTCGCCCGCTGCCAGCGCCGTTGCTTTTAGCTCTTTGAGATTTTCTCCGCTACCAAGAATCTTGGTACGTTGGCGATCCCATACGATCCATTGTCCCGCATATTCTTTGGGCACGACAATAGCTTCGCTTGACTTTAACTTTTGCTTCTGTTTAGTCATGAGTTGCCTTTTCATAATTCACCGACGAGCCAGTCTTGTACTTCTTAGTTTTGCTTTCTTTGACCCTCGCTTCGAACCGGATGTCGTCTTATAAGGCAATTGAAAATTTCCAGCAACAACACCTGATACTGTAATATCTTCGTCTAATGTCTCCCATCGCAGAGCAAAACCATCTAAGCGAAGTGTTACTTCTTTCAACTGATCAACGGTGGCCTTTTTCAGAATTCGAAACCGCTTTGTAGGAAAACCAATAATGCGACCATCGGTCAACTCAATGAAAATGGTTCTGCCTTCCGCCCAAGCGCGAATTGCCGCAGGTTCAACGACGCTATCTTTTTCAGCGTTGATGGTATTCACGATGCTTCCATCAGCGACACGATTGACGTACTTGCCTCGCATGCCTCCGCTAAAATCATATTCATCAAGCATATCGGGGTCGCGCCGGGTTTTAACTGCCTTCTTCATACTTTTCATCTCATCATCTCATCAACGCATACACCACCATATTCGTCCCCATTTGCAGCGCTTGACGGCGGACTTCCGGCGGGTCGTTGTGCACGTCCGGATCGGCCCGAGCCATAGGAGGCGTTGGTGTAGAACGTGATCAAATATATCGTACCTGATTCTCCATCTCATCTGCGGTTATGCGATTCAGAATGCCCAAAAGACGCTTTGTCAATTCATAGACCGGACGGCGAACCGCAATGATAATTCCGTAATGGCTTTTCCCCGTTGCAAGGAACTCTACGGCAAGCGCTTCAAAATGCGCTCGATTATGTGTGAGCAAGGTGCTCTTTTGGCTAACGGCATAAGCGAGTTGCTCATCATCGTCTTTGCCTTTTCGTCCAGCCTGTTGGGTAGTAGTCGCCTTGAAGCCGCGAGCCCGAATCAGATCCGCCACGCGCACATCGACATCTTCATCCACGTAAAGCTCAATAAAAAGTCGATTCATAAATTCCTCACCAAAGGATCAATCAACTCATCGGGAATGCGATTCCGTTCGATGTAAGCATTGATTTCGTCTTGGTGATCGCTGTAGTAACTCAGCGCATCAAACACCTGGGCAAGCGTAAGATGGGGCAGATGTTTCGGAATTTCTTCGGGCAAAATACCCAGCCGCCATTGCTCGACAATAGCTCGCACCGGAGTGCGTGTATTCTTGATGATTGGTTCGCCGCCAAGAATTTTTTCGTTTGTCGTAATATAGCGATGCTCCGTTATTGTCACCATTTTTGATTACTCCCTGAAAAGTTTCACCTCATCAACGCATACACCACGATATTCGTCCCCATTTGCAGCGCTTGGCGGCGGACTTCCGGCGGGTCGTTGTGCACGTCCGGGTCGGCCCAGCCGTCGGAGATGTTGGTGTTCCACGTGTAGAGTACCGTCAAACGGCCTTCGTGGAAGATGCCGAACGTTTTTCCCGCGCCGCCGTCGTGCTCATGAGTCTTCGGAATGCCGCTCGGAAATTCAAAATGGCTGTGAAACACCGGATGCGAAAATGGCAGCTCGACGAATTGCTTGTCGGGGAAAACTTTTTTCATTTCTTCGCGAAACGATTTGTCCATGCCATAATCATCGTCAGCATATAAAAATCCGCCACTGGTCAAATAGAGGCGAAGCTGGCGGGCTTCTTCATTTGAAAATGAAATCTTGCCGTGGCCGGTTAAAAAAATAATCGGATAAGAAAACAACTCGTCGTCCAGCAATTCGACATGCCTATCGTCAGCGCCGGTATGAATGGTCGTGTTCTGGCGAACGAATTCCAAAAGATTCGGAATGCCGCTCGGATCGTTGTACCAATCGCCGCCGCCGTGATATTTTACGCGGGCGATGGAGAGGCCGCTCGTCTCCGGCGCTGGTTGAGCTGTCAGGCTGGTCCCTGACATCACAAAAGCAAAAGCGCACGCAGAGACGCAAAGGCGCAGAGAACACGCAAAGAACTTCACGTTACCTTTGGGACGTTGCGACCTTGTGTTGGCGTCTTTATGATTCGTTATCAGCTTCAACATGATTATCGAGTACTTTGAACGAGCTTCATGTTTGTCCGCAGCCATTCGTTAACTAATTTCTGAACATCTACTTTCTTCTGTTCCGCAAGCTTGCTCAGAAAATCGTTAACGTCCGGTTCAAGATAAACCGGAAAACTAAAGACTGCTTCAGGATGATAAAATTTGCCTCGTTCTGCTTTGGAGAAATCGTATTCTGCTTTCATCGATTCGCTGCGCGATATTGATTTTGTTCTGCGCTTGTTGCCTTTCGCGCTGAGATGATTCGAAGTTGGCATACATCCTCCTCGATCTGTTCAAAAGTATGGATTACAATTCGTATAATGCCTGAGCTATCAAGCCCAATCGTAATCCATCGGTCTTCGTCTTCACTGTGTTCCTCATCAAAAAACGAGAGATGATTTGGATCGCGAAAAACAGTGGCGGCATGGCGAAATGAAATACGATGTCTGCGAATATTCTTTCGCTCTTTGTTCGCTATTCGAGTTGTCCAAAAACCACTGCATTGGTAAACAACCTCATCATGCTCGCCCAAAAGTGCCGAAAGTTTGGGTCATCGGCAAATAAAATTATTCGTCCGCGCCCGACTCTCTCGCTGGTGACGGCTGCGGTTTCGCCGATCCATTCGGCATTTTTATTTGAAAGGAATCCTGCGAACTTCGGCGACTTCGCATAGATCGCGACGTTATGCGCTTTGTCGGTGAGATCGAAGACCGCCTTCGTTGTCTTCATGGTGTAAATCGTGTCGGGGAGTCCGAAGCCGAGCGGATGCGTGTTGTCAACACGAAGCTTCATGATCGAACCGGAAATTTCGTGGCGCAGCGATTCTTTTTCTTTCTCTTCGAGCGTCATCCGGCTGCGGCGCTGTTCTTCGGTCTTTTCTTTTTCTTTCTTCACCTTTTCATCATCGGTGTCGGTCTTCTTCACTTTGACACTGCTGAGTTTCGCCGCATCGGAAGCGAGAAAAGCTGCGCCGCCCTGCAGGCCGATGAGCACGCCGCCGTCTTGCACCCAGCTCTTCAATCGCGCCGTGGTCGTGCTGTCGATCTTTAAGCCGTAGCTCGACCAACTGTTCGGAAAAACGATCACGGAATATTTTTTGAGCATCGCGGATTTCAATTGTTCGCAAGAGAGCGTCGTAAACGCGCGGCCAAGCTGTTTATCAAACAAAAACCAAATCGCGCCGAATGAATTATCATCCACCATCTCGTCGGCAATGACGGCGATCTGCGGAGGTTTCAAATAACGCACGTTGCTCGACCCGAGGTCGATACCTTTTTCCGTTTGGCCGCCATCGGCAATTGCAAAGCGAACGTGGTGGCGGGCGGCAACGCTCTTCACCATCGCTGCCAAAGAATCCGCATTTCCATTTTCCGCAACCGGAATGACGATCGTCCCACGTAGATAGTCTTTATTAGAAAGCGTAAACGGCTTTTGGCTGGTATAAACGCGATAGCCTTTTTCCATTAACGCAAAGATCGTCGCCGGTGCGCCGGATTGTTCCCATGGTAAAAGATAAGCGTAACGTGCAGGACGCTCGATCGTTGTCGCCGGCAGCGGCGCTGCTTCCAAAACTTTAGCGGCGACTTGCGGGCGCAGCGGCAATGTGTAAGTTTCCAAATCGAAGGCAGCGGGAAAACACCACGCCGTGATGTCAAAGAAAAAGGTGTCCAAAAGCGCCGGCTGCCGATCGAACAACGCTTCGACAAGACGGCTACCCGCCTGCTGTGTGTGCACGAGAAAACTTCCTTCGGGAAATTTCATGTCGCCGGACGTGCCACCGAAATAAGGCGTCGCGCCTCGCGCATTCATCTCTGCATCGGTCTGCCAAACGTCGATGCCCTGATCGAGCAAGAGCTGCATGGCGCGGGAAGTTTTTGCTTCATCTCGCCCGGGGTGAATGACATAGGTCTGCACCGGATTGCGCGCGGCTGCTTCGTATCCATCTTTCCAGAAACGATGAAAATCTTCCAGGCGGCGTTGGCGATTTTTCTGCGTGGTTTCCAGCGAAGCCATCGACGCGATAAAATGATGCGCAATGCGATCGCGCAAGCTCAAGATCGTCCCGTCTTCTTTCTCGACGTGCAGACCGCCGTCAGCATGGCCGCCTTGCTCATAAGTCATGCCGATGGCGCCGTTGAGGCTCGGCCAGGAGTCGCCGTAGCCGGGATAGAAAAGATCAAAATCTTCTTCGGTGTAATAAAACCATCCGCGCGCATCGAACGCCGCAGCGTTGCCAGCGCCGTAAATTTTTCCCCACTCGGCAATCTGTTTTGGAAACGCAGAATGTATCGGGCCGTGCGCCGGGAAAAAGAAGTAGCTGCTGTTGTAGCCCATTTCATGAAAATCAATGAAGCCCTGCGGATACCATTTGCGATAAGCTTTCATGCGCGCCTGGCTTTCAACCTGCGTCAGCCACGCCCAATCGCGATTGAGATCGAAATAATAATGATTGGTGCGGCCACCGGGCCAGGGTTCTTGATGCTCGCGCGATTGCGGATCGACGACTTTCATCCGGCCGGTTACTGAATTAAACCAGTTCACATAGCGCTCGCGGCCATCGGGGTTCAACATTGGATCGATGATGATGACCAGATCGCGCAACAGCGTTTCGGTTTTTTCATCGGTGCCGGCGGCGAGCTGATAGGCAACCTGCATCGCGGCTTCGGAAGATGACGGCTCGTTGCCGTGCACGTTGTAGCTTAACCAAAAAATCGCCGGCGACGAATCTATAATCTTCGAAATCTTGCTGGCGTCTTTCCACTCATGCGGTTGCCGCAATGCAGCGAGATTTTTTTGAAT
>Ga0247727_10007118_pt1 | contig 21535 bp, 20 predicted proteins | sample WisWelCaveWW1625_FD_202498 | JGI IMG/M metagenome (GOLD analysis project Ga0247727, IMG submission 202498) | Biofilm microbial communities from Wishing Well Cave, Virginia, United States - WW16-25 | ecosystem: Environmental > Aquatic > Deep subsurface > Groundwater > Cave microbial mat | place... | reverse complement strand
CATGTCTCCATGGAGACGGCGGGGGCGGTTCCCGCGTCCAAGATCTCGACCTGTGTTTTCAGTAGGTTGAATGGTGGAGGCGGCGGGAGTCGAACCCGCGTCTCCCGAAAACACTAACTGGCTGATGGCGCGCGACTTTCGTCGTAACTCGTTGGAAATTCGTTGCCCTGTGGTCAATTCGTTGTGCTCTGGAGTGCTCTGGAGTCCTCTGGAGTGCTTCCCAGTCTTGGAGACATGTTGGAGACAAAGTCGCCAACGCTTTCATCACGCCATCGCCGCTCGAAGGGTTGGCAGACCTCCGCCGCCACAACGATGTTAATCGGGCCAGAGTAGCGCGGTCTCGTGCTCTATATGCTGCTGGGTCCGGCGGAGGTTCCGTCGACGGCTTGAGCTGGGCCCCGAAAGCGCGACTGTTCACCTCGACTCGCGGCTTCCCGGTGTCCGCATGCTCGCGGTGGAGGTTCACGGGGTCACGACCTGCGACACCGGAGGGATGCTGGTTGCCTGCCTCGCCCCGGAACACTCCGGGCGCGTAACCCACCGCGCCTCAAGGCTTGCGTCGTCCTGCATCCTTGCCGATGAGGATCCCTGACACCCTCCACGTACGGCCTTTCAGCTCGCACCCTCGCGCTGCATGGAGCGCCTTTGCCCGGCGGCCGGCCACGATCCGGTCGCCCCAGCCCACGAGCGCCATCCCGGAAGAGACCGTTCTCTATGGTGTCGTCTAGTCGGAACTGGAGAGCTTCCTGGCGCGTTTCCGCGAACGCCCCCTTACCGCGATTCGTCGTGCGCGAGTTCCGCGGCTCCATCGAGTCGTGACCGGATCCCATCGTCGGGATGCCAAGCGCCTCCGCGGACTGTGCTCGTGAAGCGGCGCTATGAAGGAAGGGCTTACGGTCTCGGCCGAGTCCACCTTGGTAGCTAGACTGTTATATGTTATCATGCGCTATCGTCCGATATGGAGATTGACATGAACAGCGGCGAAAAGACATGGCTCACGCTCGACGAGGCGGCCGCCCACCTCGGCCTCGGCAAGACCGTTCTTTACTCGATGGCGCGAGAGGGTCGAATACCCGCGAGCAAGGTCGCGCAAAAATGGGCGTTCGAGAAGGCCAGCCTCGACGCCTGGATGCGCGCGAGCCAGCCACTCGAAACCTTCTTCCTCAAGACCGACGCCAACATCGACAGGAACAACGCGCTTCGCGAGCCTCAGAGGGACGCGTACACCCGCGTGCAGGACTTCTTCGCCGCCGGGAAGAACTACGCCCTGGTCCAGATCCCGGTCGGGTGCGGCAAGACCGGCCTCGTGAGCATCCTGCCCTTCGGGCTCTCCGCGGGCCGCGTCTTGGTGATCGCGCCGAACCTCCAGATCAAGAAGGAGCTGTTTGACGCGATGGACGTCACGAACCGACGCAAGTGCTTCTGGCGCATGACCGGCGCCCTCAACGACAGCCAGATGGCGCTCGGCCCAATCGCCTGCACGCTCGATAGCGGGAACTTCTCGACCGCGGAGAAGTCGCACATCGTCATCACCAACGTGCAGCAGCTTGCGACCAACACGGAGAAGTGGCTCGACCAGTTCGACTCGCGGTTCTTCGCCATGATCGTCGTGGACGAGGCCCACCACAGTGCCGCGGAGAGCTGGCGCAATGTGATCGCGCGCTTCAAGGACGCGAAGGTGGTGCTGCTCACCGCGACGCCGTTCCGCAGCGACCGCCAGAAACTCGAAGGGGATCTCGTCTACAGGTACTCCTTCCGTTCCGCGACGCTGCGGGGATACATCAAGAGGCTCCGCGCGAGCTACGTGGCCCCTGCCGAGGTCGAGCTGACCTTCACGGACAAGTCGGGAACGACGTACTCGCTCGACGACGTTCTCAAGATGAAGGAAGAGGAGTGGTTCAGCCGTAGCATCGCCCTCTCGCCGGTGTGCAACAAGCACATCGTCGATTCGAGCCTTGCGAAGCTCGAAGAATTGCGGCAGACCGGGACCCAGCACCAACTCGTCGCGGTCGCGTGCCACATCGACCACGCGAAGACCGTCCGCTCCCTTTATCGCGAGCGCGGATTCACGGCGGAGGTCTTGCACAGCAAGATGCCCCCCGAGGCGCAGGACGAGGTCCTCGCGCAGTTGAAGAACGGCACACTCGACTGCATCGTCCAGGTGCAGATGCTCGGCGAGGGGTTCGACCACCCGAAGCTCAGCGTCGCTGCGATCTTCCGCCCGTACAGGAGTCTCGCGCCCTACATCCAGTTCGTCGGCCGGATCATGCGCGTCGTCGTCAAGAACGACCCCACGCACCCGGACAACATCGGGCACATCGTCACCCACCTTGGGATGAACCTCGATGCGCGGCTCAAGGAGTTCAAGGAGTTCGAGCGTGACGACCAAGCGTTCTGGGATCGCGTCATCAGCGGCGAGGAGCCCGAGGTTCCGCCCGAGGTCCGGGCGGGCGACACGAGGCTGCGGGCGACCGACGCCGGGCCGGTCGTGCGCGGCGAGATCGTGGACTCGCTGTGGGAGGAGGACTTCACGAGCCCCGAGGAGCAGCAGGTGCTCGACGACCTCAAGAAGAGGATGGAGCTTCTCGGCTTGGATCCCGCCGCCGCGGACGAGCTGATGGCGAAGTCGAAGCGCGAGCCAATGCGAAGGTCGTCTCCGGCCGAAGGCTTCCTCGTGTTGCCGCAGCGCAAGTTGCAGGAGACGCGCAAGCGCCTCAACGAGAAATCCCACCACCTCGCCAAGGTCCTGTTGAACCAGATCGGCGTCGAAATGAAGGGCCTCGACCTGCCCTACAAGTACACGTCCCTCGGTGTGAACGGGACCGACAATTTCACCTGCGCGCTTATGATGGTGAACAAGGCCATCAACAAGCGACTGGGGAAGCCGCGCGGCGACGCCTCGACCGAAGAGTTGGAAGCGGTCCTGGGCGATCTCGACAGCGTATTGGGGCCGCTCTCACGTCAACTGCGCAAGGTGAAGGACGACTATGACCGAGCCCATCCGAAAGCGTAAGGGGCCGACCGTCTCCCTGATCAGCGGCTCGAACGGCCGGCCCTCCAGAGAGCACGCGGGGAAGGCCTTCTCTTGTCATCACTGCGAGGCGCCCTTCGCTAAGGGTGATCCATACGTCGCCATCCCGCAGCGCAAGGGTGCTCACGCTCATTGTCTGCGCGTCTGCGACTCTTGCTTCAAGCCGATTCTGGAGAAGACGGCCACCGACCTCGAAGCGTTGAGAGCCCTCTAGCCCTCACACGATGTAGACATGCAGCATACCCGGCCCGGCACTGATGTCCCGGCGGCGTCGATCTATTGTCACGGCCCTCCACGAAACCGTCGATGTCAGCGTCAAGCGGTGCGTTCGTCGGGTGCCAGGGGAATCCCGTATCGAGAAATCGACGCCCCACAAGGTTTACGCCTTGCTCGCCCAAGATCTGTTCGCCTGTTATGCGCTTTACTGATCCGAGACTCCTGGATCTCTTACTCACTGCTGCCAAGGGCTTATGGTGTCGACATCGAGATTGATGCCGGCGAGGGGATTGCGATCCGTCACGTGGCCATCAGTTCAGGGATTTGAGTTCGCTACCAGGTCCTCATTTCTGAGTAAGCACCGCCGACCATCGGGCCAGGTGTTCGCTAAACCGGCTCAAGGTTGGTTGCTTGCCCCAGGTGTCCCGCGCATCATCGAGTCGCTTGACGAGATCACCTAATGACAACTTGTGCAAATCGTCCCTCTCAGTGATTCGGGACAGGAGGAAGTGAAATCGACATCGCTTCGCCGCAGCCGGCGTCTGGGCCGAGCGCTTCGCCGAGGCCCGAGAACGGTGCATCTCCCCAAAAGCTGCGAACTGCGCAATGGAGCCCTGAACTACACCCTTGCAGACGGCACATCCGCAGACCTTTTCGTGGAAGTCCTTCGGTGTCTTAACACCCAGCGCCCCAAACGAACGCTCAATTTCCAGCACCCCGAGTCGTCGTGCAAGAGGCGGCAGGTAGTAGCGAACCGTCGGTGTCGATTGGCCAATCACAGGCACAACGTCCTTCTGCTCTCCATACCCGACACCGTGACTCACACCACGCATCCCATACTTGTTGAGAGCCAGACTGAGGAACCCGCCATGCATCGCGTACACTTCTACGTGATTCGCGAGCCCGACGACAAGACGCCGGTAGGCTACGAGATCCTCTAGTGAGGCCGCCTCCTCGAAGAACCCACTGAACCACAGCCAGACACCAGCAATCCCGGCCGCCGGGAGTTCACTAAGCAGCCGCGCAGAAAACGCGGCGTCCTTCAGGTGAGCAACGTCGGCACAGACCACAGCATGAACTGGGACGTCCGCTCCAAGACCCTTCGACGACCGGGCCAATGCTAGGTTCGCGTCAAGCCACGCGCCTGTATTCGAGGGTTCAATGTAGAAGTACGGCGCGAATACAGCGCTCGGTTCAGGGACCTGGTCGGCGAAGTCCTTCAGCTCTTCCTCATCAGTAAACTCACGTGAGATTCTCTCGAGTTGGTAGTCGATGACCCGCTTGCAGAACGTCGCTGTCTTGAGAGGATCTTTGAAGACATCCGCGTTGACGGCGCGACTCTTACTGACAGCGTCCGAAAGCGGCCACCCCAGCGCCTCCGCCAAGAGTCTGTAGGACCTCTTGAACTCCCTGACCGTCTTCTTACCCCTGCCCTCTTTTCGCGTCTGGTCCGACTTGATCCAGTCGAGATCAGTGCGGACTCGCCGCGTTGTGGGGTCTTCATACGCACCAAAGGCGTACGTCATCGGATCCAGGTACACTCGCGCCTTTCCCCCGGTTCTCAGCAACAGGCTGGCCGTCGCCCCCGGTGTCGCCTCGAAGAGGTTCGCCCCCACGATGACGCCGTCTATAAACGGGGCCAGCTTTAGAACGTAGTCTTTTTCCGCATGGCTCCCGAGCCGGACGATTACCAGCGGCCTTTCTCCGGCCATTTCACTCACCCCCCATGAGCAGGGCTAGGTACTCATCTCTGTAGTGCTGTCGGACAACTTGTGATGGAGCTGCGACCAGCACTTCCCAACACCGTCCATCGCCGACCGCGATCAGACCAACCCCATGACCAACAAGGACGTCAAGGTCTACCCGCGGGACCACTGTCCGCGGCATCGCGATGTAGACGAGGTCTGAACACAGTTGATAGAGCAACGCTTGTTCCACCGCACGCGACCACTTTGTAAGCTTCAGCTCCACAGCAATGGTGCGGTCTTCCCTGGCGGAATAACCGTACAAATCCATCCGATGCTCGAAGAACTGAACCTCGGCGCTCTGCAGGCGAAATGCGCGATTCCTAAGAAATCGCGCAACTGGTCCAGCCAATTCCTGCTCTCGCCTAAAGACCCTTGTACCGGTTTCGCCTGTCATCGATGACATCCTGTTGCCTTATCAACATGAATTCGCTCATGAAGAACCACAAGACCAACGCGCTTGTTGGGAAGAACGACCACACCACTTGCCGCTCTGTCACGCCCCACCCAGCGATTGAACCGAGTACCCCGAGCGTACCAGCACACAACACCTCCCACAACGCGAGAAGGTAGACACCCCATCGTCGTCCCTGTGCCCACCTACACCATTTGTCATGGGCATCCGAGATAGCCTTGTAGTGAATAATCGGTTCTAGGTTGCTCTCCATGAAGCCACGTACAGCTTCGCGAAAGCGGTCGCTCCCCAATGGACTCGCAACCCTCTCGCTATATGAAGGTGTGGGAGGTTCCGTCGCTTCGCCACCAATGATGATGGTGGGGGCGCCTGCCTCATCCTCGCGGAATAACTCGCTCAGGGCGTCCTCAAGCCGACTTGTTATTCGCAGTCCTATTTTCAACAGCAGATCCTCTGTCTCCTGGACCGCCTTTGCGTGGACATCTGCCCTCTCGCTATAGCGGGGCAATCCTCCGCCCAGAACGACGAGCGCGACTGCTCCGTGTGCGGTCAGGCCTAGCGCAACAAGGTTCGGCGCGTCCATTTCAGGTTCCGCTACGACCCAACACCTCGTCTAGGATTTCGGACTTGGTTGTCATCTCAGGGTATTTCTTGTAGACGTACCGCAGCAGATCCCTCAGTGAGTACTGGCTGTATTTCGTCTTCAACTTCCGTATTCCTTCAACCGTAGCGGTGCAATCACCACTCGCGATTAGCTTTTCGATCCTCGCTCTTCCCTCTTCCGTAAGACTATACCGCCGCTCTTCAAATGCATCCGCCGTCCGCGGGCTGCCATACACCTCATCGGGCCCGCCTATAAGGTCATCGAAACTGAGGTGGTCGATGTCTGCTCTCTCGGTAAGAGTCGACTCCGCGGTGCCCTCACCCTTGATGAGCCCTAGGTTTTCCAGCAGCTCAAGATCATCGTAGAGCTTCGGCGAATACGGCCCCGCCTTGTACGGTTCGAATTCGAAGCCGCTCTCCCCGGGTCGGATCCCTGCCTCCCGGTCTAACAGATATAGGAACTTCTGAAGACGGGTTACGCCGTTCAGGCTTCCCTCGGGCCGAGCGTCAGGATCAAGCCCGATAAGCATCAGAGTTAGATCGCGCCTGCCTAATTCGGGCATTTCTCCTTCCCTCCTTCCACGGATGCGGCGCATGCCCTCGCTTCCGTGCTCTGAGGAAACGTTTCAACATCCACCATCGAGAACCTCCTCGCAACTACAAAACGGGACGGGGCTTACGCTTCTCCAGGAGATTGCATTAACGGAGCCGCCCCATGGCATCGCCACCACTATAGTCAAGCTGCAAGACGCGATCCAGACCACGCGCAGCACAGTTCCGGCTTCGACCAGGAGGTGATTATCGAGCCTCACCCTCACTTGTTTGCCTCACCTGAGGAATCGCTTCCCACGAAGCGTGTCTTCATCTGCTCGAAAAACTTATCGACCAATCCTCGGATCCCAACATACGTACCCCATTCCTCTCTGAACGTGCGCTTAGGATCTCCCTTGAATGAGAGCCAATTGAAGCTCGAGATAACGAAAAAGTCATGATCCTTGATGAGTATTTTGGCGTGTGTATCACCCAAGCGTTTTACGTGGAGGCCCTCGTGTTCCTTCGACAAGGCCTCCAACTCTGACCGAGCGTCACGATCCCACGCTTTCTCCTCTTGGTCAGCGTCACCCAACCCGTGCCCGATGTAGACAGTTGCCCCACGCTTGACAGCGTCCTCAAGACTTTTCAGAAATTCCTTCGTAACGACGGATCTTCGGATCCAAGGGGAGATGATCACGAGTCGCTCCGTGACCCCATCGACCGCAGCACGGAGAAGGGCAGGATGCTCATATACCGCGAGCGGCCGGACTCTCGCTCCCGCGAGCTTCTCGTCAATCAGAGACAGCGCTTCCTTCGCTCTTTCCACAGCTTCGCGAGCTTCAGCCTCATAATCAGCTGAGTCGATCGCCGCGAGGTCTTCCTCCGCTTTTATCAACTCCCCCCGGGCACGTGCTGCTTCCACTCGTATCGCTTCAGGTAGCTCGGCCTCAGGCAACTGTGCAGCAATGTCCTTACCGACTATGTCCTTGAGTATGCCCTCGTCGCCACCCATCTTGAGTCCACGAAAGATCCTCATTTTGTCCAGGGCGCCAGCCCGAGCTGCCGCTAACTCGTGCTCCTCTGAAAGGCGACCATCGATGGCGAATCCAATCTGGATAGCTCCGGTCTCTCCCGAACGATAAGCCAAGGCGATCGCTTCCATAAACAAGCTCTGCCGGCGCTCTATGCTCCGAAGCCTAAGTAGGCTCCGGGGAGACTCCCTGGGACCCATCGCCAGCGACATGACTGCCGCCACATCGCGGACGTTTAACTCGTGTAGCTCCGGCCCCCGCGCAGGAATCGACCTTACCTCGGGGATACCTCGCTCTCTTAGTTCCCTCGGCGGCAGCAGCTCCATCTCTCCGTACCATTTTGGTGTGCGGATCAGTCCGTCGTATGTAAACGGCAATGATTGCTCAGCAGGCTTCACCTCTTCCTGGTCCCGAACGGTGTTTTGTCCCTTCTCGGTGAGAACGACATTGATTGTCTCTTCCTCACTCTGTTGGGTATACAACTGCTCACTTCTGATCAAGTTGGCGATAGCTCCTTCAACGATGTGCGCATTCAGACCCAAGAGGCCTGCAATGTCAGACGTTCGCGACAACCCCGCGTTGACGGTCCGCAAAATAAATTCCTCGATCGGGTCAAGGGACTTCCGCAACAGCGTCAGGGCGATGACCGTGACCCTGTAGATTGGAAGTCCTACCCTGCCATAGTCCACGAGCCTGTATCCCGGCCTACTGTCATACCTAGCTGCCACTTGGTCCGGGTTCACTCGTCGGCCTCCACGATCGCGCATCCCGCCGTCTCATGCTCTATATGCGATAGAACGCGTTGAAACGGATTCATCCCCTCTACGTATCGGCAAAACACGTGATCCCCAACAATCACTAGGCCAATACGGCCCCTCGATAAGGCAACATTCAAGCGCCTTTGCTCGTGCAAGAACCCGAGCTTCTTCTCCGCGTTGGATCTTGTGACCGAGTAGATGGCTATATCCGCTTCTCGACCCTGGAAAGCATCAACGGTGTTACATGCCACCTCAAGATGCGTCAGCTCCGCTTGAATGGATGCCAGGGCTCTCGTGAGTTCCATACGCTGAGCGCTGTATCCGGTCAGGATCGCCACGCTATAGACTTTGTTCTTCATGCGTCCAACGAATTCAATCCGCGCCAGAAGCTTCTTCACCTGATGCACTTCCGCAAGATTCTTAAAACTAGGCTTCGAGCGCACTTCCTCGTGCGACGAAAGGGCGGCAGTAGATAACCACGTGACAGGTTTTGGGAATGCGAGCGCCAGATCGAAAAGCTCACTGCCTTTCACGCTGACTAGCTGGCCTTCATAAAAACACTGACTGATAAGCTCACCTATTGGCTTGATCATTCGATACTGATGCGTAAGCCTCTGCCGGCATTCGCCTGGAAGTGTTTCCGCTAGGTGATCTAGCAGAGTACGTCCAACTTCATCCCTGGAGAGATCGTGCTCTGACAGAAGTGTCGGGTCGTCCAACGTCGCATCCACAAAAGGTGGCAACTGGTATCTATCTCCCACCAGTATCCATTTCTGAGCCCTGGACAAGGGGACGAGAATTTCAGTCGCGGTTGCTTTCGAAGCTTCGTCGACTATGCAGACCGCGTATTCGACGTTGCTCATTCCTCTCGCACCCGCGAAACCAAGGCAGGTGCCTGCCACGACTTGCGAATCGGCGATGAGGGCCCCATGAAAGTCACTAGACATTCCGAAGCGCAACCGCCATTCTTCAACAAGCTCGATAAGCTTTCGGCACAATCGCGACGGGTCGTCGCGCGTAAGAAAGTCCGCTTCCCATGCTTCAAGAAACTCCGCAGATTCCTTGGATAGTTCTTTCCCGAGTTCATGGGTCTCAGAAAGGCGCTTACTGCCTTCCTTTCTTAGCGCTTCTGATCGGCGCTTGTCGCTCTTCGCGCGATCCAGTCTCTCTTTAGCCTGTTGCAGCCGCTCTTGTAGTTCGTGAAATGTTGCGCCATCCGCGGCCGCCTCTCGAGCCGCCACTTCACTACTGAGTGAATCAACCTCTAATTGCGCGACGGCGATCTCTCCCGCATAAGCCTGGTCCTGTTGAATCGCCAGCCGAAGTCGGCTCACTGCCATACCCAATTCAATCTCCGCTCGGTCTATTCCGTGACTCACGGCCCATTCACTAATGAACGCGTCGCTCCTTCGACTGACCTCCGCTAGCCACTCGTCGGCCTTGTTCTCAAGCAAGATGGGCCTGACGGAGGCTGCTACCTTTGGGTCGTCTCGATGACCGATTCGTACCAGTCTTGCCGATGGGGCGATGACTCGCACGCGTTCTAGGGCGTTGTCCAAGGCGACATGTGTCTGAGACGTCAATAGAATGCGTGCGTTGGGGTCGCGTTCGAGGGACTGCAAAATCGCCTCGGTGATGAAGCGCGTCTTCCCTGTTCCTGGTGGCCCCTCAAGTAGTAGAAAATCCTCGGTGCCTAGTAGCTTTTCGACTGCGGCTCTCTTGTCCTGGTCAAGATCTTCCTGAAACACATGCGTGAGGGTCACGGGAGCCGGCGGTGCTGACCGAGACGGATCCGCGAGGAGATCCTTCAGCACCCCGCGGACGCATCGTTGAAATCGTACAGAGTCGAGCGCGTATCGCTGCCGTTGAAGTGCAACTCGATTGGCTCTTGTGTCAAATTTCAGGGTTCCTGATTTAGCAATTGGGAAGTCAACGCTACGCTCCGTCCACAGGACGATGACATTCCCGGCAACTTCATCAACCTCGCCGGCGACGACGCGTCCATCCTGAAGGCGTATGTATCGTGGCTGTCCGAGCAGATCGTCATCCGGTGGGCACGGCACAGTGAAGCGCAGGCGGTTGCCCTCGACTGTAACGTCTGTGTACGGGATTGGGCGTTCTTGTGCCTGGTCAATGGCTTGCTTCGCAATCAGAATCTTTTCCCAAGTCCGGAAGAGCTGCTCTCTCTTCTTCTCTTTCCACAGAACTCTCTGCGCCTCTTCATGGTTAATCACTCCCTCAACAAGCCATTCGACTGTTTGTCGATTCCCAAGGTCATTGCCCGGACGTCCATGCCTGAACTCCATCTGGGGCGTCCAGGAGTACTCACGAAGCACCTCCAGCTGGGAAGCGGCTGCACGAACGGCATTCACGAGCACAAGGTGATCGCCAGAGCTTCGGTCGACGACCGCCTGGTAACGATACTGGGACGATACAAGCGTGAATTGGGCGGGGCCCTTCGGCTTCGATTCCTCTTCCTTCCGACCGCTTTCGTATGGCTTGATCCCGCACGCCTCATTCAAGTCCTCAATCAGCATTCGCCGGATGGTGTTTTCGTCCATGCCGGGAAAATCATCGCAAATTCGCCGCACCACACTGGAGGGTATCTGAACGTAGCAGATCCTTCTTTCTCGCCACTCCATCTCACGCTTCGCCTGGATCGACTCAAGTTGATCGTAGTACACCGCAATGTTCGATGGCCGGCTCTCAGGGTCCCGCGCAAGTGCTGCGCTCAGTAGTGGAAATACTCCCTCAGGAACATCGGATTCCTCGAGCGCGCGGTAGACGTCTTCGTAGGTCAGGAGGGGGTTGCCCCCAAGGCATTCGAGAGCCAGGACGGCAAAACTGTATACGTCTCTTGTGTCGGAGAATCTCCCGTCGTCTCGCTCCGGTGGGGCATATGGTTCTGAACGAAACCCCGCAAGGGTGAGGCCTGGTTGGATGGAACGTTTGAACTTGGCTATTCCAAAGTCAACCACCTTCAAAACGCCGTCCCTCCCGACAAGCACGTTCTGAGGTTTGAGATCACGATGAATGATGTCACGGGAGAACGCATAGTTGAGGGCGCCTAATACCGGCCGACCAACTTGTGCGTAAAAATCGTCCCAGCCCCCAATGGGGTTACCCTTAAGGTGATCGGAGAGATTCAAATCGAGCCACTCAAGCACCAAGTACTTTTGCCCTGAGTCCGGATCGGTCCCGCCGTCGAGGATCTTCACAACATTAGGATGGTCAAGCGCTAGCAGGGACTTGCATTCACGCGAATATGCTTCCAGTGCTAGTCGATCCTGGGCAAACCCTCCACGGAACATTTTGATGGCAACGTCGCGTCGTTCGTGTTCCATGTCAACGGCTCGAAAGACCTCGGACATCCCACCTTTGCGTGGTTTAGTATTGGGATCGAGGACGTAGCGGTTATTGAGGGTACGCACGCGAATTCCCTGTCATCACTCGACGCGAATGCGACATGCCACTGTGGATCTCCCCCCAGGGCTTGGGTCGGCGAGGGAATGATTTTCGATCATCAGTGGAGCCGGCCACGACCTCAACTCCGGCCGCGCGGGGTGCAGTTGCTGGCGCCCGGTTCGAAAGACTGATCGACCACCCGCAGATACCGTTTGCCATCTGCACCGCCCCGCCCGCGCGACGTCTCAGGGATCAACTACCTGCCTACCGTTCTGTTACCGCCCCTGGGTCCGCCGGGACCTTCTCAAGAGGAAGTGAGGTGAATTCTATCACTTAGCGTTGCCCCCCTGCTCGTTGACAACGGGTTGGTGACGTCGTCGGATGCCGTACAACGGACGGGCAGCCTCGTTCACCTGGGCGTTCATCCTGAGACACGCTCTGCCTTGTGGCGACTCGATTCGGCGGGTCTGCTGGAGCTTTCGAGGAGCATTAGCTTGTGACCGGTCGTTGCACCGTTCACTGTTCGCCAGATTGGGCGCAGAAGCGAAAGTGGCTGCCGCAGCTCATAATCGATTTCGAGGCTGAACCAAAAGAGCCCCTTCCCCCCGTGGGCCGCGCGGTTGGGCTTGGGCATCAGCCGTAGCGCCTCCATCATGTTGAGCAACCGCTGCTGGCCAGTCGTCACGAACAGGACGTTTACACGTCGATGGTTCGCATGGCCCTGCTCGTAGGTCGGGCTCTGCAGATACCACCAGTAGCCATGGAACTTCCTGACCAGCCGTGAATGCTCCTCGGTGGATCGATCCATCTCGAGGAAGAAGTGTCGGACCTGGCCGGCCTCTCGGACGGAGAACCGCGCGTCTGGTGCGACTCGGAGGAATCGTGTGCGATCTCCTGGGATCGGGACACGGTGTTGACGCTCACCAGAAACTGATCATTTCTGCATCATCATCGATCTTGTAGTTCCTCTCATCATCGGCGAAGCCTGTGCCCCGGCCCCCGTGCGGGATGGGTATGCTCATCCGCGAGGCGGAGGCAAAAAGACCCCGGCCGTTAGCGCGACCGGGGTCCGAGGCGGGGCGGGACGATCCGAAGATCTCCCACCACGGCGGCCTCTACGTTGGCATGATCCGCGCCCTCTGTCCAGCCCCGCCCCGGAGGCGGGATGGGCGGCGGCGAGCCGCTGCTGTTCTACGAGCGGCGGTGCCACGCGCCGGGTTGCGGGGTGCTGTTCTTCATCTGCCGTTCCTGCTACCGGGGCCAGCGCTACTGCCGCGGCGCGTGCCGTCAGGCGGCCCGGCGCGAGCAGCGGCGTATCGCCAACCGCCGCCATCAGCAAAGCGACGAAGGGCGTCTCGACCATCGCGACCGCCAGCGAGCCTACCGGCAGCGGCGGCTCGCCCGCGTGACGGATCAAGGTTGCGTGCCCGGCTTGGCCTCAGGCAGCATCGCACCGCAGCCCGATCCGATCGGGCGCAACGCCCGTCGCCTGGCCCGCCGGCCTGTCTGCTGCATCGTCTGCGGGCGTCGCGGCCGGCTCATCGAGATGTTCCAGCGACGGGAGTGAGGTGAGATGATCCCCCCTGAGCAGATCGCGGAGGTCCGGAGACTCTATTACGCCGAGCACTGGAAGATCGGCACCATCGCCGCCCAGCTGGGCCTGCATCCCGACACGGTGCGCGCCGCCGTCGCCACCGACGCCCTGAACCGTCCGAAAACACCGCGGCCCCGGGTGACGGACCCCTACGCACCGTTCATCCGCGAGACGCTGGAGCGCTACCCGACGCTGCGCGCCACCCGGATCTTCGAGATGATCCGCCCGCGCGGCTACGCGCGCAGCCTGGTGCAGGTGCGCCGGCTGGTGAGCCAGCTCCGGCCGCGGCAGCAGGAGGCCTTCCTCTGGCGCCGGACGTTTGCGGGAGAAGAAGCCCAGGCCGACTGGGCCCACTTCGGCGAAGTCATCGTGGGCCGGGCGCGGCGGCGCCTGAGCGGCTTCGTGCTGACGCTGTCCTACTCGCGCACCCTGGCGCTGGAGTTCTTCTTCGACCAGAGCCTGGAGAACTTCCTGCGCGGCCACGTGCGGGCCTTTGAGTCGTGGGGGGCGGTTCCCAGGCTCATCTTGTACGACAACCTGCGTTCGGCGGTCCTGCAGCGCCGGGGCGACGCCGTGCAGCTGCACCCGCGGTTGCTCGAGCTGTGCGCCCACTACCACTGCGCCGCCCGGCCCGTGGCGGTGGGGCGGGGCTCCGAGAAGGGTCGCGTCGAGAGGAGCATCCGCTACATCCGGGAGAGCTTCTTCGCGGCGCGCCCCTTCACGACCCTCGAGGACTTCAACCGCCAGGCCCGCCTGTGGCGCGACGAGATCGCCCATCGCCGCAAGTGGCCCGGCGGGGACGGCCGCACCGTGGCCGAAGTCTTCGAGGAGGAACAACCGCGGCTGCTGCCTCTTCCTGCGCATCGCTTCGAGGCCGACCTGGTGCTGCCTGTGCAGGCGGGCAAGACCATCTACATCCGCTTCGACCTCAACCACTACTCCATCCCCCCCGAAGCCGTGGGGCGCACCTTGACGCTGATCGCCTCCGACACCCAGCTGCGCATCCTGGAGGGCACGCGCCTGCTCGCCACGCACCGCCGCAGCTACGACCGCAACCAGATGATCGTCGACCCCGCCCACCAGGACGCCCTGCTGGCCCTCAAGCGCAAGGCCCTGGGATCCACCCCGTCGGGCCGTCTGCTCTCCGTCGCCCCCGAGATCGAGGTGCTGCTCGAGGCCGCCGTGCAGCGCGGCGAGCCGGCCTCCACCCAGACCACCCAGCTCACGCTGCTCTTGGATGACTACGGACCCGAGGAGCTCCGCGCCGCCGTCACCGAGGCCCTGCAGCGCCACACCCCGCGGGCCTCGTCCGTGGCCTACATCCTCTCGAAACGACACCGCCTGAAGCGCTTCCGGGGACTCTCTCCGGTCCACCTGACCCGGCGGCCCGAGCTGGAGGACCTGCACGTGCAACCCCATGACCCGGAGACCTACGATGAGCTCGCCGAACACGACCCCGACGAATGACCTGCCCCGACACCTCGCGCATCTCGGCCTGTACGCCACCTCCGACAGCCTCGACGACCTCCTCGCCCGGGCCACCAAGGGACGCTGGGCCCCCCGGCAACTGCTCGAGGTGGAGTTGCCCCGGTTTCGTGGACAGTGATTGACTTGGGAAGGAGGAGTCCACGATGCCTAAGAGCCACCCCCCGTACCCCCCTGAGTACCGCCGGCGCCTGGTCGACATGGTCCGGGCCGGCCGGACCCCGGGATCGCTGGCCCGGCAGTTCGAGCCGTCGGGCGAGGCCATCCGGAACTGGGTCCGCCAGGCCGACCTGGACGAGGGACGCCGCGCCGACGGGCTGACGACCGACGAGCGCGACGAGCTTGGCCGGCTGCGCCGCGAGAACCGCGTGCTCCGCGAGGAGCGCGAGATCCTGAGAAAAGCCGCGGCCTGGTTCGCCCAGGAGACCCACCCGACTTCGCGCAGGTCTTCGGGTTCGTGAGGGCTCACCAGGCCATGTACCACGTCGCCACCATGTGCCGCGTGTTGGGCGTCTCCCCCAGTGGGTACTATGCGTGGCGGTCGCGTCTCCTCTCTTCGCGGGCGATACAAGACGCCGCCCTGACGGAACGGATTCGCCAGATCCACGAGCACGCGCGCGGGACGTATGGGGTGCCGCGCATCCACGCCGAGCTGGCCTTCGAGGGGGTCCATGTGGGACGCAAGCGGGTGGCCCGGCTGATGCGTGCGGCCGGCTTGCAGGGCGTCAGCCGCCGGCGGTGGCACACGACCACGGTGCGCGACCGTGACGCGCAGCCGGCACCCGACCTCGTCCGGCGCGACTTCGAGACCGAGGGGCCGGACCGTCTCTGGGTGGCCGATATCACCTACATCCCGACCTGGGCAGGGTTCCTGTACCTGGCCGTGGTGCTGGACGCCTGGAGCCGGAAGGTCGTCGGCTGGGCGATGGCAACCCACCTGAGGACGGAGCTCGTCCTCGAGGCCCTGAACATGGCCGTCTGGCAGCGCCAGCCCATCGGCGTGATCCACCACTCGGACCAGGGCTGCCAGTACACCTCGATCGCCTTCGGCCGTCGTTGCCGCGAGGCCGGCGTGCGCCCCTCGATGGGCTCGGTCGGCGACTGCTTCGACAACGCCCTGTGCGAGAGCTTCTTCGCCACCCTGGAGTGCGAGCTGCTCGACCGGCAGCGCTTCCGGACCCAGGTCGAGGCCCGCCTGGCGGTGTTCGAGTTCATCGAGGGCTGGTACAACCCGAGCCGCCGGCACTCCGGGCTCGGCTACCTCTCGCCGGTGCAATACGAGAGGCGCGCCATGGCAGGGTCTCGGGCGCGGGAGGTGTCCCCTGCGAGTTTCTGATATCGTGATGTCCGGAGCCCATGGCGAGGCTGGGTCGGCCCCCTCTCGTGTACCCTCGGCGCCGGGGAGCGTTCGTGCGCTTCTCCGACACCGAATGGGGAGCGATCCAGCAGGCGCTGTCACGCGAGCATCCCGTCGCCGGCCGGCGACCGACCGTCGCAGAGTGGATCCGGGACCTCATCGTCGCTCATGCCAGCGAGGTCCTGGAGGTCGACGTGACGCGCGCGGCGCTCCGCCCGGTTGCGGGAGGGGCGCCGGGCTGGAAGCGATGGCGGCTGGCACGCGCCGTACGCCGGGCCGCGACCCGAAGACGCAAGTCCCGGAAGCGGCCAAGTGTACGTTGATGGTGATATCTTCACCCGGCCCATTAACCCTCCACCAAACCGGGGTAGCTCCAACATCGGTCCCGAGTAGGCGGACTACTTCCAGGTCGTCAAGGGGGGCGGGCACGGCTCGTACCACAACATCGTCCTGGCGCCGGCCTCGGCCCAGGAGATGGCCGCCTGACGATCCTGGCGTTCGAGCTGTCCGACCGATACCGGAACCCGGCCTTCGTCCTGACCGACGGATTCGTCGGGCAGACGATGGAGCCGGTCCGGCTGCCGCTCGGGGTGGTTCCGCCGCGGGCGCGGCCCTGGGCCATCCAGGGCGACGCGGCGACCCGGCGCAACCTGATCTCGTCGATCTACCTGTCGCACGACGCTCTGGAGCGGCACGAGCGGGCGCTGCAGGCCAAGTACGCCATCGTCCGGGCGCGCGAGGTGCGGTACGAGGAGATCGGCACGGCCGACGCCGAGGTGCTCCTGGTCGGCTACGGCATCGCGTCACGCGTCCTGCGTCGGGCGGTCACGCTCCTGCGCGCCGACGGGATCCGCGTCGGCCTGCTGCGCCCGCTGACGCTGTGGCCGTTCCCTTCGAGCGAGCTGCGCGCCCTGTCGGCGCGCGTCGGGACGATCCTGGTGACCGAGCTGAGCGCCGGGCAGATGGTCGAGGACGTGCGCCTGGCGGTGGCGGAGAGATGTCCGGTGGAGTTCTACGGCCGGATGGGGGGCAATGTCCCCACGGCCGAAGAGATCGTCGAGCAGGTGCGCGGTCTCGAGGAGGGGCGCCGTGCAGAAGCTGCTGCATGAGAGACCGCGGTCGTTCTATCCGGTCTTCGAGCGCAAGGACGGAGACCAGACGGTCACCCACTACTGCCCCGGCTGCGGCCACGGCAACGTCCACAAGTACGTTGCGGAGGCGATCGACGATCTCGGCTTCGCCGACCGGGTGATCTTCGTCAACCCCGTCGGCTGCTCGATGTTCGCCTACTACTACCTCGATGTCGGCCACATCCAGGCGCCGCACGGGCGGGCGCCCGCCGTCGCGACGGCGGTCAAGCGGGCCCACCCCGACAGCATCGTCATCGTCTACCAGGGGGATGGCGACCTGGCGGCGATCGGCGGCAACGAGATCGTGCAGGCCGCCAGCCGTGGGGAGGACATCACCGTGATCTTCATCAACAATGCCCTGTACGGAATGACCGGCGGCCAGCTCGCCCCGACATCGCTTTTGGGCCAGGTGACCACCACATCGCCGCGCGGGCGCGCTGTCGATCAGGAGGGTCCCCCCCTCAAGGTCTGCGAGCTGCTCAACGGCCTGGAGGCGCCGGTTTACCTGGAGCGCGTGGCCCTCGGCGACGCGAAGCACGACCTGCTTGCCCGCAAGGCGGTCCGCCGCGCCCTCAAGAACCAGGTCGAAGGGAAGGGGTTCTCGCTGGTCGAGGTCCTGTCGCCCTGCCCGACCGGCTGGAAGATGGACCCGCCGGCGGCCGGCCAGTGGGTCCTGGAGACGATGACCAGGACCTTTCCGCTCGGCACGACCCGGGATCGGACGCCGCAGCCGGGCGGCGAGCACCGGATGACCGGACGCCGCCTTCCCGTGGACCTCCAGGAGGTCCCGAAGATTCTCGGGCTGCATGACGACGGGCCGCCTGTCGCCGCTGCCGCCGCCGGCGCCGTCGAGCCCGCTCCGGACATCGATCCGCGCTACCGCAATCCGCGCATCAAAGTGGCCGGTTTCGGCGGCCAGGGGGTGCTGTTCCTGGGCGCCGTCATCGCCGAGGCCGGCATGCTGAGCGGCCGGGCCGTGTCGTGGCTGCCGTCCTACGGTCCCGAGATGCGCGGCGGCACGGCCCATTGCCACGTCATCATGAATGAAGGCGAGGTCGACTCGCCGCTCGTCAGCCAGGCGTCGGTCCTGTTCGCGTTCAATTCACCGTCGCTGAAGCGGTTCGTCAACGACGTGGGCCCGGGGGGCCTCGTGGTGTACGACTCCGGGTTGATCACCGACGCTCCCATGCTGCCGGGGCTGGAGGTTCTCGCCCTGCCGGCGATGGCGATCGCGGAACGTCTCGGGTCGGCGCGCATGGCGAACATCGTCGCTCTCGGCGCCTGGATTGGCCGGACGAAGATCCTCCCGCCGTCCGCGGTGCACGCGGCCCTCGAGAGGCAGATGCTGAAGCCACAGGCGCTGGAGCTGAACCTGAAAGCCCTTGAGACGGGGATGGGCTTCCGCCCGTGATGGTGGGCGGCGGGTGTTGAGCGGCCCACAGGCCGCGCGGAGACTTCCATGGCCGAACACGTCGTGTACTTCAACGGGCATTTTCTTCCCGAATCGCAGGCGCGGGTGCCGCTTCTGACCCACGCGCTGCACTACGGCACCGGCGTGTTCGAGGGCATCCGCGCCTACCGGGACGAGTCGACGGGGGAGGTGCTGCTGTACCGCGCCACGGACCACTTCGTGCGGATGACCCAGAACGTCAAGTTCCTGAACATCCGCATGCCGGCCGGGCCCGGAGAGCTGGCGCAGATCGCCTCGCGCCTCATCCGGCTCAACGCCTTCGCGACAGACGTCTACGTGCGTCCAATCGCCTTCAAGTCGGCGACGAGGATCGGCGTCGTTCTACCCGCCGAGGACTCATTCGCGATGATCGCGGTGCCTCTGGGCGACTACCTGGACACCCGCAAGGGGCTGCACTGCGGCATCTCCTCCTGGCGACGGCTCCAGGACAACTCCATTCCGTGCCGCGCCAAGATCTGCGGGGCCTACGTCAACTCGGCGCTCGCCGCCCAGGAGGCGCGTGACCGGGGGTTCGACGAGGCGATCCTGCTGAACGAGGCGGGCAGCGTCGCGGAAGGCAGCGTCATGAACCTGTCCCTGGTACGCGACGGCCGGCTGATCACGCCGGACGTCTCGCAGGGGAATCTCGAGGGGATCACACGCGACACGGTGATGCGCCTGGCGCTGGACCTGCTCGAGGTGCCGACGGAGCAGCGGGCCGTCGACCGGGCCGAGGTTTACGTCTCCGACGAGATGTTCCTGTGCGGAACCGCGGCACAGATAGCGCCCGTGACACGCGTGGACGGACGTCCGATCGCCACCGGGACGCCGGGCCCGCTGACGCTTCAGATCCAGGCGCTCTATGAGCGCACGGTGCGCGGAAAGGAGGGCAGTCGCATGGACCTCCGAAACGACGCACTGAGCTAATTCCCCAGTTCAGTCAGGCGCCGGCGCGCACCGTGGAGCGCGGAGCCTTGAGGCGCTTCCTGAACGCGTCGTGCTCGGCCTGCATCGCCTGCGGCAGGCGCGGGCCGAGCTGGGTGAAGAAGTCCTCCTGGCCGCGAAGGGCCCGCGTCCAGCCTTCGTGATCGACCGACAGCAGCCGGTCCATGGCGCCTTGAGGCAGCGCCAGGCCGTCGGTGTCGATGGCGCCCGGCGGCGGCATCAGGCCGATGGCGGTTTCCTGGGCGGTGCCGCGGTCGTGGCAGCGCTCGATGATCCACTTCAGGACACGCAGATTCTCCCCGAACCCCGGCCAGATGAACCTGCCGTGCTCGTCGCGGTTGAACCAGTTGACCCGGAAGATCTTCGGGGGGCGGGTCAGGCGACGGCCCATCTCGAGCCAGTGCCCGAAGTAATCGCCCATGTTGTAGCCGCAGAAGGGGAGCATGGCGAACGGGTCGCGCCGCACCACGCCCACAGCACCCGTGGCGGCGGCGGTCGTCTCCGAGGCCATAGTGGCGCCCAGGTAGGTCCCGTGCTGCCAGGACAGCGCCTCGTAGATGAGGGGCACGACGTTGGCGCGCCGGGCTCCGAACACGATGGCGCTGATCGGCACACCCTTCGGGTTGTTCCACTCGTCGGTGTAGGTGGGGGACTGCCGGATGCCGACGGTGAAGCGGGAGTTCGGGTGCGCCGCCGGCTCCTTGCCCGGCGAGGTCCAGGGCTGCCCGCGCCAGTCGGTGCACTGCGCGGGCGGTTCCTCGAGGCCCTCCCAGAAGACGGTGCCGTCGCTCTTCAGTGCCACGTTCGTGAAGATGGCGTCGCGCTGCAGCATCGCCAGGGCGTTCGGGTTCGAGGTCTTGCTGGTGCCGGGCGCCACCCCGAAGAAGCCGGCCTCGGGGTTGATCGCGTAGAGCCGGCCGTCGTCGCCCGGCCGCAGCCAGGCGATGTCGTCGCCGACGGTCCAGATGCGCCAGTCCTTGAAGCGATCCGGTGGCACCAGCATCGCCAGGTTGGTCTTGCCGCAGGCGCTCGGGAAGGCGCCGCAGATGTAGGTGATGTTCCCTCGAGGGTCCTCGACCCCCACGATCAACATGTGCTCGGCAAGCCAGCCCTCATTCGAGCCGAGCACGCTCGCCAGCCGCAAGGCCAGGCACTTCTTCGACAGGAGCGCGTTGCCGCCGTATCCGGAGCCGACGCTCCAGATCGTGTTGTCGCCCGGGAAGTGGCAGATGAAGCGCCGGCTCTCGTTCAGGTCGGCCTTGGAGTGCAGCCCGCGGGTGAAATCGTCCGAGGCGCCCAGGTGCTCGAGCGCCGCGCGCCCCATGCGGGTCATCAGGCCCATGTTGAGGGCCACGTACAGGCTGTCGGTGACCTCGACGCCGACCTTGCTGAAGGGTGAGCCCTTCGGGCCCATCAGGAACGGCACGACGTACATCGTCCGCCCCTTCATCGAGCCCTCAAAGATGCCGTGCAGCTTGTCGTACGCCTGGCGCGGCACCATCCAGTTGTTGGTCGGGCCGGCGTCGATCTCGTTCTCCGTGCAGATGAAGGTCAGCTTCTCGGTACGCGCGACGTCGTTGAGAGCGCTTCTGTGAAGGTGGCAGCCGGGGAGTCGTTGAGGGTCGAGCGGCATGAGCTCGCCCGTCCGCACCGCCTCGGTGAGCAGGCGGGCGCGCTCCTCTTCGGTGCCGTCGCACCACACGACCTTCTCCGGGCGGCAGAGACGCTCGCACTCCTCCACCCAGGCGTCCAAGGTCCGGTTGGTCGACATTCCAAGTCCCTCTCGGAAAGAGTCATTATACGTCGCCCGCCCGTGGATCCCGGTCCCTGCCGGAC
>Ga0247727_10007117_pt1 | contig 21543 bp, 19 predicted proteins | sample WisWelCaveWW1625_FD_202498 | JGI IMG/M metagenome (GOLD analysis project Ga0247727, IMG submission 202498) | Biofilm microbial communities from Wishing Well Cave, Virginia, United States - WW16-25 | ecosystem: Environmental > Aquatic > Deep subsurface > Groundwater > Cave microbial mat | place... | reverse complement strand
GCCAGCGCCCCGACGGAACGGCCTTGGTCTTCACTACGCCCCGTCCCAGCCCTTCACCCCGCGCAATATCAATCGCTTGCCCATTCAAAATCCCGAAAGCCGCGATCGAACAGGCTAAGTTGGGTTAACTGGCGCGCCGGCTAACCGAGCGACATCAAATCAGTAACCAAATCGGTATATCCCGGCGTGGTTGGGGCTGGATAACGGGGGATTGCCGTGAGGCTGGTTGTCGCCTTTTCCCTGATGATGCTTGCTGTGGTCCCTGCGCCCGCACAGTTGCCGCTGGAGGGCTGCCGGCAGGAGTTTATCGTCCAAACGCTGTGGCGCCACCTGCGGCGTGATCTGCTCCCGGCCCACCTTGGCAGCCCTCCGCCCAAGGCCGTCGATGAAGGGCGTATTGTCTTCGGCAAAGGCGGATGGCCCACCATCCCCTTGAGGCTCTTCCTGCTAGGCGTGCAGCCCGAGGAGTGCTCGGCCCCGGCTTGCCCGGACGGGTTTGACAAGCTTTCCCCGCAGCAGCGCTGCCAGCTGGCCCTGGCCGTTCTCCGGTCCGATGGCCAGCCTGAGCCGTCCACTGAGGCGCGCAGCCTGCTTCTTGCCCTGGTTGGGCACGTCCTGGCCCAGGAGATCGCTGAGCGCCAGGCCAAGTAGGGTCATTCGTGCCATACCGCTGGCGCGGCGAGCCGACTACACCTGCGGCCTGCCATCAGTGAACGGGGCAAGTGCGGCGGCGATGAACGCATGCGTCGGTGCGGGCACGCCTTGCTCTCTCGCCAGCCGCGCCACGGCGCCCGACAGGCCCTCGATCTCGATCGGCTTTCCCGCCAGCAGGTCGTGACACATCGAGGCCATCATGTCGCCAGGCAGGCCGTCGATGAGCTTCATGGTCCGGGCGGCATCCTCGGCCACGAGGCCGGTCTCGAGCGCGACGCCAAGCGCGACCGCCTCCTCGACGGTGGCCTGTAGCAGCGCGCGCGACTTGGCATTGGCTCGCACCGGGCCGATCGGCCCGCGCGTCAGCGCCGTCATGCCGGAGACCGGGGCCAGCATGGCGAACTTCGCCCAGATCGTGCGCGAGATGTTACCGGAGAGGGTGGCGGCAATGCCTGCCCCGATGCAGGCGGCATGGAACGCACTCGTGCGGGCGCTCGCCTTGCCGTCGGCTTCGCCAAACTCGAGGATGGCGAAATTGCTGTTCTGCTCGATCACGCCGGGTTCGGGGATGTGGGAGGCGATGCGGGCCGCCCCCTCCACGACACTCCCCGGTCCGAGGACCTTGCCGATGCGCACGGCGCTGTCGACGCCGTTCTGGAAGGTGAAAATGGTGGCGCCCTTCGATGCGAGCGCACGCAGGCTTTGCGCGGCGCTTTCGGTGTCGCGCATCTTCACGGCGAAGATGATGGCATCGGCGGAGGGGATTTCAGCAGCGCTCGCAACCACCTTCACGGGGTTGAGATGCAGGTTGCCGATCTCGCTGTCGAGCCGCAACCCATGCTTGCGCATGGCCTCCAGGTGCGCGCCGCGCGCAACGAAGGTCACATCGTTGCCGGCAGCGGCGAGGCGGGCCCCGAAGTAGCCGCCGACGCCGCCCGATCCCATTACGGTGATTTGCATCGCCCTATGGCCCTACGGTGTGATCACGACCCGACCGACGATCTTGCCCGCGCGCAGATGGTCGAGCGAGCGGCCGGCCGCATCGAGGGGTCTCTTCTCAATTGGGATCGGCGCGATCTTGCCGGCCTTGACCAGGTCGATCATCTCGCGCGCCTCCGCCGTCGAGCCGACGTAGCTGCCCACGACGGTGAGCGCGCGCAAAACGAACATGGGCACCGGCAGGGTGAAGCTGCCACCGATCAGGCCCACGACAATGGCCGCGCCGCCCTTGACTACGACCGAGTGGGCAAAGGCGAACGACTTGTCGGAGCCGGCGTAGTCGACCGCAGCGCCCACGCCACCGCCGGAAGCCTTCACGATCGCCTTCTTGGCGCCGGCGTCTGCCGGATCGAAAGCTTCTTTCGCCCCCAACTTCAGCGCCGCCTCGCGCTTGGCCGCATCGATGTCGGCGACGAGGATCGGTGCGGTTGTCAGCGCACGGGCGAACTGCAGGCCCATCATGCCGACGCCGCCAAGGCCGACAATCAGCAGCGGTCCGACACGCAGGTAGGGGATAGCCTTCTTGATGGCGCCGTACCCGGTGAGCCCGGAGCACATCAGAGGCCCGGCGATCTCCGGTGCGATGCCTTCAACGTCGAGCAGGTAGCGCGGATGCGGCACCAGCACGTGCGTGGCGTAGCCGCCGTCGACGGTGACGCCGAGGGCGCGCGGCGCATTGCACATGTGCTCGTCGCCGCGGGTGCAAAGTCCGCACTTGCCGCAGCCGATCCATGGATAGGCCGCAAAGCGCGCCCCCTTGGCGATGCCCTTCGCGTCAGGCCCGATTGCCTCCACGATGCCGGCGATCTCATGGCCGAAGGTGAAGGGCAGCGGCCGGTTGCCGCGCACGTCGAGCTTCTGCCCGCCGCCGAGATCGAAATAGCCGTCCTGCAGGTGGATGTCGGAGTGGCACACCCCGCAGTGGGACACGCGCAGCAGCACCTCGGTGCCTTGTGGCACGGGCGTCGGCGCTTCGGTAGCCTGCAGTGGCTTGGCGTATTCAATCAGGGATTGGCGGCGCATCTGTGCCCTCCACGGCTGGCGGTTCGCAGCCTAGCAGAAGCCGGCGAAAGCCCGAAAGAACCCTGTTTTCGGACGTGCAGCCGCCCAAATGGTGCCGCAAATGCGCCGCGCGGCTTTGACTTATCCTCTCGGGTCATGTCGGGAAGGGTGCGGGTATGGCGTTCGGTACGGAAATGGTGGGGCCGGGGGCCCTCGCGTGTACCATCCACATTTGGCCGTCGCACGAGCTGACCGCCCAATCGTGGCATTGGCCGGCGTCATGGCACGATGCCTTCGAGTGCGCTGCCGGGCTGCTGGGTCTCGCCGCGGCGACGCACGTCCTTGCAGGCCGGTCGTTCAGTGAGCAGCAGTTCGAGCTGCCGCTCTCCGCCGGCCGCGTGAAGTTCAGCGTTACGCGCAGGGGCGAGACCATCATGATAACGATCTCGGATTTCACCGGACCGGATTCGCCCTGCCCGGACGGCGGCGCGCGGCAGCCCAGCTCCGTCGATGGCCTTGTCCTTGGCCTGCGCGGATCGGGCAGGCATTTTCGCCTGGTCGTATTTCACGGCTTTATGCCCTCGATTCCAATGATCAATGAATTGCTGGTTTTTGGCGACGAGCTTACTATTCAGATAGCAGGAGAATTATTCGCTTCTATTCGTAGCAATCTATGCATTGTTCCTGGGAAAATAGAATCGATGAATTTATATCGCTCGAGTGATAGGATGCCGAGCTCAGAAAGATTATCTTTTTCCGGCACTCCGAGATTTCATTTGGCCCCCGGGATGGCGCATGCGCCGCCTCCGGTTGTGCCCGCTTCCGAGTGGGGTAAGCCAATTCTTTGGGATAGATAGCGGGATCGGCGGGCGGGACGAAGCCACGTTCCTAGTGCAAGGCCATTGGGTTCATCCATGCCAGCGCCGGGCCCCTTTTGTGCGGTGTTGTCCATGATCGAATGACCGCACTGCCGCGAAGCTTGTTAAGCAGGGCCGTGCTCACTCCGAGAAAGCAGACGATGCACTCGGGATGAAAGTTGTCATACGGCCCAAACTCCAGCGGCCGCTCTTCTCAAATATGGACAATGTCGTTCATGAAACGACGGTCCGGCAGAACCGCGTCCGGAATTGGCTGCATGGTATAGGGTTCGAGAAGCAGCACGACAAAGTCGCATATGGTATCAGACCCTCCGGGCCTGATACCGTGGCGGGCAAGTCATGGTGTAGCAGCGGTGTCAGACCCACGGGGTCTGACACCTGCACTCGACACCCGCTTCACTTGCGGAACAGGCCTCCGAGGATCCCGCCCTTCTTCTCCTTCTCGGCGGCCAGCATCTCGGGAGGAGGAGCGCCGTACGGCCCGGTCGGTTTGCCGTTGCCGGCCGTCACCTGTCCGGGGTCGGCGCCCACGCGGCCGGCGCGCCGGTCGGCCTCGCTCTCTCGCGCGAGGCTGAAATCGAAGTGAACGCTGGGCACGCCCTTGACCGGCGAGGCCGGGTCGCTGGCCTTGACCTCGACCACCAGGTCGCCGGAGGCGCCGAACACGACGTCATCCTCCAGGTGCTCGTCACCGGCAAGATAGAGGGCCGTGACCAGCTCGCGGTAGCCCGGCGCGCTGATCAGGAAGTGGATGTGCGCCGGCCGCTTGCCGTGGCGCTTCTGGGCCATCACCATCTGCCCGACCGGGCCGTCGAGGGGGATGTAGTAGCCGAGCGGCCGCACCGTGCGGAGCAGGTAGTTGCCCTTGTCGTCGGCGCGGAAGATGCCGCGGCAATCGATCTCCTCCAGGCTGTTCTGGATGTCGTAGCGGCCGTCCGCCGCCGTCTGCCACACGGTGACCTGGGCGCCCGGGAGAGGCTCGCCCTTGGCGTTGGTGACGCGGCCGAACAGCACGAGCTCTGACCCGCCCTTGCCGGCGTCGGCGATCTTGGCGCCGTTCTCGAACTTGGGCGTGTTCTCGCGAAAGAATGGCCCGAGCAGGCTGGCGCCGGTCGCCTCCTCCATCTTGGTCTTGTCGTGCATGATGTTGACGAGCGCCGACAGGCCCACCGTGTCCGACAGCAGGATGAACTCCTGCCGCGCCGGCGTGCACATCTGGCCCACCTTGGTCATGAACTCGATGCCCTTGATCCATTCGCCCGGCGTCAGGTTGACGTCGCGCGCGAACGCGTGCAGGTGGCGCACGGCGCCTTCCATGATCTCCTTCATGCGCGGGTCGGGCGTGGTGGCCATTTGCTCCAGCACGACGTCGGTGATGTTCTCGGGCGTGTATTCGCGCATGGGCGTTCTCCCCTGAGGTGCCGGCTAGGACGGCGCGAGTTTCGTTGCGATCCTGGACAATTGTGCGCGCGAGGCTGGCGATCTTCAATAGTGAATTGAGGCCGCGAGCCATGGCCAGCTTGCACTTTCATGATGGGCAGGATCACTTTTGATGGTGGGCAGCGTCCCCCTAAGCTGAGGCAACATGAGGGACTTGGCTTCGCGGGCCAGCGCGCTTAGAGTGTCCACAAAAGTGTTGTCAACAGGGAGGAACTGTCTCATGGCGCTTGCGATACTGCGTCGGCTCGCCGGCGCGGCGGCGGTACTTACCGCTCTTGCCGTGGCGATCCCCGCTCTCACCTCCAGCCCGGCCCTCGCGCAACAGAAGCCGATCAAGGTCGGGTTCTCCATGGCCCTCACGGGGCCGCTCGGCGCCGGCGGCAAGTCGGCGTTGATCGCGATGGAAATCTGGCGCGATGACGTGAATGCCAAGGGCGGTCTGCTCGGGCGGCCGGTCGAGTTCGTCTACTACGACGACCAGACGAACCCGGCGAAGGTCCCGCCGATCTACACCAAGCTGCTCGAAGTCGACGGGGTCGACCTGGTCGTCTCCAGCTACGGCACCAATGTGATCGTGCCGGCAATGCCGATCGTCATGCGCAAGAAGATGGTGTTCCCCTCGCTGTTCGGGCTCGCGGTCAACGACGAGTTCAAATACGACCGCTACTTCCAGATCATGCCGGCGGGTCCCGCTCCGAAGGAGGACTGGTCGCGCGGTTTCTTCGAACTCGCCAAGAGCAAGGGGCTGAAGACCGTCGCGTTGGCCGCGGCCGATGCCGAGTTCGCGCAGAATGCGGCTGACGGCGCGCGCAAGAACGCGAAGGCGATGGGCTTCGAGATCGTCTATGACAAGTCCTATCCGCCGCCGACGACCGATTTCGCGCCGATCATCCGCGCCATCCAGGCAACCAATCCGGATGTGGTGTATGTCGGTTCCTACCCGCCGGACTCGGCCGGCATGGTCAAGGCTGCCAACGAGATAGGCCTGAAGACCAAGCTGTTCGGGGGCGGCATGGTCGGTCTGCAATTCGCGGCCATCCAGAAGAACCTCGGGCCGATGCTGAACGGCATCGTCAACTACGACTTCTGGGTGCCGGCGCCGACGCTCAACTTCCCGGGCATCGAAGCGTTCCTGACAAAGTATCAGAAAAAGGCCGCCGATGCCGGCGTCGACCCGCTCGGTCACTATCTGCCGCCCTGGGCCTACGCCTATCTGGAGGTTCTGGGTCAGGCCGTGCAAGCGACCAAGAGCCTGGATCAGGACAAGCTTGCTCAGCACATGCGTACGGCGACGTACAATACGATCGTCGGTCCGGTGAAGTTCGGCAGCAACGGCGAGTGGGCCAGCACGCGCGCATTGATGGTGCAGTTCCGCGATCTCAAGGCTAACGACCTCGAGCAGTTCAACAAGGCCGGGAGCCGGGTCGTCCTCTATCCGGATTCGGTGAAATCCGGGGAACTGGTCTTCCCCTATAGGCAGTGAGGCGTCGGCTGGTTTGAGAGGTCGACGGGTGCCGCGACGACAGTGATTACCGATCCGGGACTATTCCTGAATACTGTCGTCGCGGGCCTCTTGCTCGGCGGTTTCTACACCGCCGTCGCGCTTGGTCTGTCGATCGCCTTCGGCCAGCTCGACATCGTCAATATCGCCCACCCGGCCTTCATCATCATCGGCTCGTATTTCGCCTATCTGTTCGGGTCTCAGTACGGCTTCGATCCCGTCCTGACGGGTATCGCCATGACGCCGGTCTTCTTCGTGCTGGGGATCGTCGTCTACCGCGTCTACTATGCCAGCTTCGAGCGCACCGGGCAGGAATCGCTGAGCGGGCTCGCTTTCTTTTTCGGCCTCATGTTCATCATCGAGGTCACGCTCATCCTGATCTACGGCGTCGACTACCGGCTGGTTCCGGCCCCCTATATCGGCGTGAACTGGAAAATCGGCGTGGTCGACGTCCCCCTGCGCATGGCCATTCCGTTCGCCGTCTCGATGCTGATGACCATCGGCCTCTTTTTCTATCTGTCCAAGACGTTCATCGGCCGCGCCATACTTGCCGTCTCCCAGGATCGGCAGGCGCTGCAGCTGATGGGCGCCGACCCGGTCAAGATCAAGCAGGTCGCTTTCGGGCTGGCGCTGGCGACGGCTTCGATTGCCGGCGCGCTGCTGATCATCATCGGCCCGGTCGAGCCGTCGATCAACCGCGAGTACATTGGCCGTGCCTTCGCCATCGTCGTGCTGGGCGGCATGGGCAGCATAACGGGCACCGTGCTCGCGGCCTTCATCCTCGGCATCGCCGAGAGCTTCATCCTGACCTACGCTAGCCCCTCCTGGGCGCCGGCGGTGGCATTCGGCATTCTGCTCTTCACGCTCGCCGTCAGACCCTCCGGCATCCTGGGCAGGCAATCATGAGGCTCGGGGGATTCTGGGGCCTGATGGCCGCGGCGCTGGTGGCCGGCCTGGCGTTCGCCACCCTGACGAACAACGAGTACTATTTCACCGCCGCCTACGCGATCCTGCAGGCGCTCGTCATGGCGATCGCCTGGAATATCCTGGGCGGCTTCACCGGCTATGTGAATTTTGGCAGCGCGGGCTTCTTCGCCCTTGGAGCCTACGCCACGGTTGCGCTCCACAAGTTCCTGCCGAGCATCGGCTTCGCTCCTCCGCTGGTCGTCTACGTTTTGGCGGGCGCGGTTGTCTGCGGCCTGATCGGTCTCGCCACCGGCTATCTGACGCTGCGGTTGCGAGGCGTCTATTTCGCCATTGCCACTTTGGCGCTGGCGATCGTCTTTCAGACCTTCATGAACAACTGGGGCTACGTTGGTGCAGCGAAGGGCACCTCTATTCTGACTCCCGATCCGCCGCAGTTCCTGTGGGGCTATGTCTCCTTCTCCAGCTATGTGAAGTATCTTTTCGTAGTGATGCTGCTGCTGGCTTTGACGGCCATCGTGATTTCCCGTTACATCGCCAACTCCAAGTTCGGCCGCGGGCTCGCCGCCATCCGCGACGACGAGGTGGCCGCGGAGTGCATGGGCGTGCCGACCCTGCGGCTCAAGCTGATCTCGGCTGCCGTCATGGGAGCCCTGATGGGTGTTGCGGGTGCACCCTACCCGTTCTTTGCGACCTTTGTGGACCCACAGTCGGCGTTCTCGCTGGTGATCGCCGTCAATTCCATTGCGATGCCGATGATCGGCGGCACGGCATACTGGTACGGACCGGTTGTCGGTGCCCTCTTGCTCGGCACCGCGCAGGAGGCCATCTCGGTCACCATCTCTTCGGAGCTCAACGTGTTCCTCGTCGGCGTCGTGCTGGTCGCGTGCGTCATTCTGGCGCCGCGCGGCCTGGTCGGCTTCGTCAACGACATGCGCGCGAAAGCGAAGGGCCGTGGCTGAGCACATTCTCAGCGTGAAGGCCTTGACCAAGCGCTTCGGCGGCTTTGTCGCGCTCGATTCCGTCGACCTTCAGCTCGGCGAGGGCGAGCGCCTCGGCCTGATCGGTCCGAACGGCTCCGGCAAGACCACCATGATCAACTGCATCTCCGGGGCGCTGTTCAGCGACCAGGGCACCATCACCTTCAAGGGTGCGGACATAACCAGGCTCCCGGCCCACCGCCGCACACACCGGGGCATCGTGCGCAGCTTCCAGATACCGCGCCCGTTCCGGACCATGACGATTCTGCAGAACCTGATGGTCCCGATGGAGTATGCCGCCGCGCAGGGCGGCGGCGACCTGGAGACCGAGGCGCGGGATATCCTGGATATCGTCGGCTTTCGCGGCCGCGCCAGCGAGAATTCCGGACGGCTGACCCAGGTGGACATGCGCAAGCTCGAGCTGGCCCGCGCGCTGGCCGCCAAGCCGCAGCTCCTCATCTCCGACGAGGCTATGGCCGGCCTATCGAGCTCCGAGGTCGACGAGATCCTCGACATCTTGTTCAAGCTGAACGGGCGCGGCGTCGCCGTGATCATGATCGAGCACATCATGCGGGCGGTGTTCCGCTTTTCGCAGCGCGTCGTCGTGCTCGACGCCGGCCGCAGGATCGCCGAGGGCACGCCTGCCCAGATCGTCAAGGACCCCCTAGTGGAGAGGGCTTACCTTGGGGTGTAGCATCGAGATCAGCAACGTCGAAGCGGGCTACGGCGAGGTCCGCGTGCTGCACGGCGTCTCGATCTCGGTCGCCGACGGCGAGACCGTGGTGCTGCTCGGCTCCAACGGCAACGGCAAGAGCACGCTGATCAGGTGCATCGCCGGCCTCGTTGCAGCCGCCGCCGGCACCATCGTTCTCAAGGTGGACGGCCGCGAATTCAGTCTCGTCGGCCGCACGCCTGAGGAGATCGTCGGCCTGGGCGTCGCGCTGGTGCCGGAGGGGCGGCGCCTGTTTCCTGCCCTCACCGTCGAGGAGAACCTGATGCTCGGCGCCTACCGCAAGGCGGCGCGGCGCAACATCGCCGACAATCTCGCCTTTGTCTTCGCCACCTTCCCGGTGCTGGCCGAGCGGCGCAACCAGCTCGCCGGCTCCATGAGCGGGGGCGAGCAGCAGATGGTTGCGGTGGCGCGCGCGCTGATGTCGGAGCCGCGGCTCCTGCTGATCGACGAGCCGTCGGTCGGGCTCGCGCCCATCCTGGTCAGCCGCATGATCGCCAAGATCAAGGAGCTGAAGGAGCAGCGCAACCTCACCGTGCTGATGGCCGAGCAGAACTTCAACCAGGCGATCAAGATCGCCGACCGCGGCTACGTTATCGTCCACGGCGAGATCGAGTTCGAGGGCAAGACGGCGGCGGAGCTGGCCAACAACGAGATCATCAAGCAGTACTATTTGGGGACGTGAGCCCGCGCGGCGGAGCCGAGAACTGGTCTCTCCATCCCGGCGAGTACTCGAGGTCTCGGTCCGGTTTTGACCATACTTTCCCCAGTCAAAATGGCGATCTATCGCAGTAGCCCACCCCCGTATCGCAGCTTGTATAGCATTGAACCGCCCTCCGAGATTTCCTCGGTGCCATGAAAGCGATCGAGCGCACCGTCAACTTTATTGAGATACTTCATATCGCCGATGGAGAACGATGCTGGGCCTCGGTACGGCAAGTCGCGGTTCGCCGCCAAAAGCGCTTTCCGCAGGAACTTATAGATTGAAAGAACAGCGTCGGGACCGTAGTGGCGGTTCATTTGTTGGCGGGGGCGCCGCCCGACGGCAATCGACCGACTGAGGTCCGGTTGCAATACGGTCGCGCACGCGCAGTTGCGCCTGTGTTTCCTGGTCGTCAAGTCGACCGCCCGATTGCTGCGGCGATGGTCGCCAGCGGCAGCACCAGCGTCAGCGGTGCATCGGCCAGACGAGCGGCGCCGAAGCTCGCATACCAGTTCGCCGCCCGATCCGATTTGGCGTCGATCAGCAGCGCAACGCCGCCGATCTCCTGTGCGACGGTGAGGCAGCGCCTGCCGGCGGCGAGGAGGAGGGCCTGACCCAAACCCCGTCCCTGGACCGCAACATCGACTGCCAGCCGCGCCAAGCGGAACATGGGTACCTCATGACGCGCAAGGCCTTTCGTGAGGGAGGCGGGCACGCGCGCAAAGGCGACCGAGGCAGGCGCCAGCGTGTAATAGCCCAGAATTCGGGCCGGCTCGGCGGTCGGGCACGTCACGAAGGTCTTGGCGCCGCCCCGCTGGTGAGCCTGCATGGCGAAGCGGGCGAGGTAGTCATTCAGCGCCGGTTCTCCACAATCAAAGTCCGCGCGGCGATGCGCTTTGGTCAAAGGTGATTCCTCGGCGGGCGGCAGCATCATCGCCGGCCGAAAATTTCGCGATGCCTCTTGGCGGCGCGCCGCAGCTTCGCCGATGGCTTGGGCGGCTTTTCGAGCAGTTCGAGCACGCGCAGACTATCGCGCTCGGAAAGTTCCAGACGCTCGGTTCGCTCGATGATCCGCTCGGCAGCCGGCAGCACGGTGCGCAGGATGAAGCCCGTCAGGTCCTCATGCTGGAGAGCTGCAGCACGCGACAGCAGCGCTTTTTCGCGGGGCTTGATGCGCAGCTCAATGCGGCCGCTTTCGGTCAGAGCGCGGGCCATGGGTGTGGAGCTCCTCTACAACTCGTTTCGGATAGTTATGTACGGAATGAAATCGTACAACGTGCTCGGACCGGGGTCAATCGGCGAGGTGTGCCCAGGTAGCGGCGGAACGGGGCCGTCACAGCCCGAGGTAGAACTTGCGGATCAGCTCGTTGTCGTTGAGCTCGGCCATCGAGCGGCCCGCCACGGCGATCCGGCCGTGGACGATGACGTAGCCGCGGTCGGCGATGCGGATGGCCTGGGTAAAGTTCTGCTCCGCCATCAGCACGGTGAGCTGGTACTTGTCCTTCAGCTCCTTGATGGCGTCGATGGTGCGGGCCACCAGCAGTGGCGCCAGCCCCACCGACGGCTCGTCGACCAGCAGGATCCTGGGTGCCAGCATCAGCGCGCGGCCGAGCGCCAGCATCTGCTGCTCGCCGCCGCTGAGACTGCCGGCGAGCTGGCGGCGGCGCTCGGCGAGCCGCGGAAAGGTCGCAAAGCAGGCCCCAAGATTGCGCCCCATCTGCAGGCGTGCGGTGCGGCGGTAGGCGCCGAGCAGCAGGTTCTCCTCCACCGTCAGCTTGGGGAACAGGCGCCGGCCTTCCGGCACCAGGGCGACGCCGAGATCGACGATCTCCTCGGTGCTGAGCCTGGTCAGGTCGTGCTGCACCCCGTCAATGTCGGCGACGATGCGTCCCGCGCTCGGCCGCACCACGCCCATGACGCACTTCATGAGGGTGCTCTTGCCGTTGCCGTTGGTGCCGAGCAGGACCACGGTCTCGCCTGGCGCCACGTCGAGGGTGACGTCCTCGATGACGCGCACGGCGCCGTAGCCGGCATGCAGACCCGTGATGCTGATGCTACTGCCCAAGGTAGGCCCTCACCACCTCCGGGTCCTTGACGATGTCGCCCGGCTTGCCGTCGGCGATCTTGCGGCCCGAGACCAGCACGGCGATCCTCTGCGAGAAGCTCATCACCGCGCTCATGATGTGCTCGATCAGGATGATGGTGATGCCCTGGCCGTTGAGGCGCAGCAGCAGGGCGATGATGTCCTCGATCTCGGAGTGCGACAGGCCGGCCATGGCCTCGTCGGCGATCAAGAGCGTCGGCTCCGCCGCCATGGCGCGCGCAAGCTCCAGCTTGCGCATCTCGACCTGGGTCAGATCGCGCGGCCAGCGCCTGGCTTGCGCCTCGAGCCCGACCATGCTCAGCAGGTCCAGGCAGCGGCCCTCGATATCGCGCGCGGTGCGTGCCCCGGCGGGACGCCGCTCGACCGTGTAGATGAGCGGAATACGCAGATTGTCGAGCACCGACAGGCTCGTGAACGGCCGCGGCAGCTGGAAGCTGCGCGCAAGGCCCAGATGCGTACGCTTGTACGCGGGCATGCCGTCGAGCGCCGTGCCATTAAAGCGGACGCTGCCGGCCTCGTTGTGCAGGGCGCCGCAGATGCAGTTGACAAGGGTGCTCTTGCCCGACCCGTTCGGTCCGATCAGGCCGAGCCGCTCGCCCTCGCCGACGTCGAGGTCGATGCCCTCCAATGCAACGAAGCCCCCGAAACGCTTGGAGAGACCCCTGACCTGAAGCATCGGGGTCATGCCGGCACCGGCGGCGCACTCGAGTGCCGAGCATAAAGCAGCTTAACGTCGCGAGTTTGCAGGTAGCAGATTGCGGCCACGGCGACGGCGACCGCACCCCACCGCATGGAAGCGCCCTGCAGTGCGCCCTCGAGCGCCATGTTTGTGCCGGCCGACAGCGTGGCTGCGCCAAATGCAAGGCTGGCGAGCAGCGGACCCCAGGCCTGGAGCTTCAGCAGGCCATAGGAGGCTGCGAGATAGAGGGCGCCTACGAACAGGCCGAGGGCACCCAGCCAGACGGCGCTCGCGCTCGCGGTCTGGAGCGCCTGCAGGCTGAAAATGATCCCGAGGATTCCGACAATGAAGCAGTAGCTGGCGATCGCGATCAGGGCTGTCGATCTCAGGTTCGGGCGCGTTGGCGCTGCTGCGCGCAGAAACTCCTGGATCAGGCCGACGATGCCGACCGGCGCAGCGATCACGAAGACGATCAGCAGCAATCCGACAATCAGGAGGTTCACCACCGACGAGATGGTCACGGTGGCGATCTGCTGCAATGTTCCGAGCAGAATCGCGCCGATCAGCGGGCCTGCCCACGTGGTGGTGCCGCCGATCATCGGCATGGCGATGGAGTTGACGGCATAGGGCAGGCCGAAGGTAGCCGACGGCTCGATGTAGCCGCTGTAGTAGGGCAGGGGGGCGCCCGCCATGCCCATCAGGGCGCCGGAGAGCGTGGTGGCGATCAGCTTGAGGCGGAGCGTCGGCACGCCCGAGGCCTCGGCGGCCAACTCGTCGTCGCGGATGCTGGCAAAACCGAAGCCCAGCCGTGAGCGCTCGATCAGGCGTGCGATCCACAGCGCCAGCACGGCCAGCAAAAGCATGAGGAGGAAGAGGTATTCGATGTAGCTGAGCGAGAGGGGACCCACGGAAACCCGGCCCGGCCGGATGATGGAGGCCCCGCGCGAGCCGTCGACAAAGTCCCAATTGATTACGAGGGTCTGCAGCACCACCGCCATCGCCAGGGTGGCGATGGCGAAGAACACGCCGCGCAGCCGCAGCGTCAGGTAGCCCATGCCCAGCCCGACAATGCCAGAGACCACCCCGCCGGCCAGGATCATGAGCGGCATCGGCAACGGAAACAAAGGCATGAGGAATTCGGCGGGCGTGCCCGACAGGTAGCGGCCGGGGCTGTCTCCCAGCTTGTGCAGGGCGACGACCGCGTAGGCCCCCGTCGCAAAGAACGCCGCGGTGCCGAAGTTTACGTAGCCGCAGTAGCCGCCGAGAATGTTCCAGGCCGTGGCGAGCACGACGTACTGGAGGACGACGAAGCCGGCAAAGAGGTAGTATTGGTTGGTGGTAATGCGGGCGTGCGAGAGAGCCAGCGCAAACACGCCGGCGCCGACGGCCAGTGCGGCGATCAGAAAGGTGGAGGACCGCATCGGCTAGCGTCCCAGGAGGCCCGCCGGCCTCACCGCCAGCGTGATCAGCAGAAAGCCGAAAGCGACCGCGGGCGCCCACGAGGGGCCGTAGTAAGTGGCCGTAAAGCTTTCGATGATGCCCAGCAGCATGGCCGCGATCACGGTGCCCGGCAGGCTGCCCATGCCGCCGAGCACGCAAATGGCGAAAATTCGCCCGATGAACTCGCGGCCGACGGAGGGCTCGACCGGTTGGATAACGATGAGGAAGGCGCCGGCAAGGGCCGCAGTGGCGATGGAGACGCCGAAGGCGATCCGCTTGATGCGTACCGGATCGATGGACAGCAGCCGCAACGCTTGCTGGTCCTGCGCAACCGCCATGATGGCGCGGCCGACGAAGGTGCGAGCCAGGAACAGTTGCAGCCCAACGACGAGTAGGATGGAGACGAAGCACGGCACGAGCATGCGCAGAGGGAGGTCGACGAAGCCGATGCGCCAGGTCGGGCCGATGTAGCCAGCCTGCACGTAGCGATAGTCGACGCCGAACACCAGGATCAGCACGACCTCGGTGACGAACAGCAGGCCGAAGAAAAAGGCGAGGCCGCGCAACGCCTCCTCGCCGCGTTTCTCGAACGACAGGTAGAACACCTGGTAGACCCCCTGGCCCAGCAGGTAGAACGCCGGCAGGACGACGATCGCGGTCAGAATCGGGTCGAGGCCGGTCGTGCTGTTGACGATATAGGCAATGTAGGAGCCGAGAATGATGAAGGCCGGATGCGCGATGTTGACGACGTCGAGCATGCCGAAGGAGATCGAGATGCCGACGGTGACAGCGGCATAGAACCCGCCGAGCAGCAGGCCGGCCACAACGGCGTTGAGCAGCAGGTCCATGCTCATGGGCAAGCGCCCCCCGCGCGAGAGGGCCCCGGCATGCAGCCCGCCGACCCGGTCTCGTCCAGCACTCCGCCAGGCACGGCGCTTCCTCCCGATTGATACGGCCCATGCGGCGCGCTTATATGCTCGCGAACAGCCATTGTGCAGCAAGGCTGGCGACTTGGCCATCCCGCTTCCCGCCCTCCGCGCGGCCGTGAGACATGAAACCCCGACCCCGTCGCGCCCTTGTCATCGGCGGCTCCATCAGCGGGCTGTTCGCGGCGCTCTACCTACGGCGCCGCGGTTGGGATGTTGACGTCTACGAGCGTTCGCCGGAGCCGCTGATTGGGCGGGGTGCCGGCATCATGACGCACCCCGAGATGCGCCACGCGCTGGCCGAGCTGGGCCTCGATACGGAGCGGGACTTTGGAGTGCCCATAGCGGGGCGACTGGTGCTCGATGCCGCGGGCGAGGTGATCGGGCGCCGCGCCTGCCCGCAGATCGCCACCTCCTGGAACCGCCTGTTCGAGATGCTGAGCGGCGCCTTCGGCGGCGATGCCTATCACCTGGGCGGCGATCTCGAGCGCGTCTCGCAATCCGCCGACGGCGTGACGGCGCACTTTGCCGACGGCTCGTCGCAAGCCGGCGACGTTCTGATCGGCGCCGACGGTTTCCGCTCGGCCGTGCGGGCGCAGCTGCGGCCGGAGGCACAGCCGCTCTACGCGGGTTACGTCGCCTGGCGCGGGCTTTTGGACGAGCGCGCCGCGGTGCCGGCGTTGACGCAGGAGTTGTTCGACCAGTTGAGCTTCTTCCTGCCGCCGGGCGAGCAGTTTCTGGGCTATCCGGTGGCCGGGCCAGGCAGCGACTTGCGCCCAGGGCACCGCAGCTGGAACGTCGCGTGGTATCGCCCCGCAGACGAGTCAAGCGACATGCCGCGTCTGCTGACCGACGAGACGGGACACACGCACGAGCTCTCGATCCCGCCGCCGCTAATCGCGCGCAGCGTCGTTGCCGAGATGCGGGAGGCGGCGGGGCGGCTGCTTCCCCCGCCTTTTCGCGCCGCCATGGCGCTGGTGGAGCAGCCCTTCCTGCAGCCGATCTACGACCTGGAGAGCGCGGCGATCGCCTTCGGACGGGTTGCGCTTGTCGGCGATGCGGCGTTTGTCATTCGGCCGCATGTCGGCGCTGGTGTGGTCAAGGCGGCGGAGGACGCGGCCGCGCTAGCAGAGTGCCTCGACGCGGAGCCGGCGATCGAGGCCGCCCTGCGCGCCTACGCGGCCCGGCGCATCGACATCGGGCGGCGGTTCATCGCCCAGGCACGGCGGCTGGGCTGCTATCTCAAGTATGAGTTCGCGAGCGAAGAAGAGCGGGCGCGGGCGGCCTTCCATGCCGAGCCCGAGCGTGTACTGGCGGAGACGGCGGTGCTGGATTTCCTGCGATCACCTTGATGGTGTGAAGACGAGGTTCCGCAGTTGTACATGGCGCTTTGCGGAGGTTGCGAGAGCCCGCGGTTATTTCCCATTTCGGAGAAATCGATTCTTTGCCGCCTGGCGTGGCCCAGGAACGCCGGGGGATTTTTTGGCTACGGGGGGTACCGGCCCTGCGGCGAAGGCCAAAAAAAGGCCCGCCCCGCGTTGCGGGAAACGACATTCCGGAAGCCTGCGCCGGCTCGAGGCCGCGGCGCAGCCAAAGGTACTCCGTAGTGCATCTTCAACACGGCATCTGCCGCCCGATCGGCGTCGGCTGTTAACGGTTGCATGTCCCCATCACTCGGTGGCGAGCCGCCCCGGCGATAGCTGCCAGGGTGTGCGCCCTCGCCTCGGCCTCGGGGTTCTTCACGGCCGTCAGGCGGGCGTGCAGCACGGCGTCGGCGAAACGCGCGGGAGCTTGTCCGAGGCGGCCGGCTCGACCACGGCCTCCATGACTCGGGTCGAGTTGGCCAATCCGGGCTTGTACGCGTCGGCGTAGCCTCGCACCAGTCGATGTAGCGCCGGTCTGTCCTCAGCCAAGCAGATGCTCTTGTATGGCTCAGGTCCACAAGCCGCTCCGCTCTACGTGAGAGCGAAGTTCTGGGCTAATGCTGTGAACCATTCCCCGCGACGTGTTGGCGGTCCGCTTTTTCAGTGTCAGCCAGGTGTAGTGCAGTTGCCCATAGCTGCGCATGAGGAACGTCGGGCGCCGCGTGTAGATCGGCAAATCCGTGACGTGCTGTGCGCCAACGAGTGTTTTCGAGAATCGCTTGGCGTAGGCATGATCGAACAGCTCTTCAATCGAGAGATCGGGGACAGCGGTGGGGTTGGTAGCAATGGTAGCCTCGTTCACCAGAACGGCGTTCGGTCCTGTGCAGGCCACTACGCGGTAGCCCTTTTCAGCCGCAAGGCGGGCCATGGCTTTGGCGGAGTGTCGCAAGAGGGCTATTCCTTCAGGATCGCAATAATCAATGTGGGCGGGAATTCTCGGGTTGAACTCGATGACGGCGATCACGGGCTTCAAGTATTCGAGGCGAGCGAACACCCAGTAGTCAAACGAATCGATGTCGATCGATGCGATACCGATTTCCGCCGGGAAGCCCATGCGATGAGCTATGGCATCGAGGGATGATTCCCCGCGAGCTGTAATGGTGGTCTCGACAATCGAGACGTTAGGCAAGTGCCCGAACCGGCCTGAGAGCTTTGTCGCATCCTGCTCAATGAGCAAAGCGCGCCAGCCGAGCGTGGCCCAAAGCCGGTGGGTATTCGAGAGTCTGACGCCATCGCCCGCGCCTACTTCGAGGCAAATTCGGGGCACGGTTGGATAGGCGTCGATCAGGTAGGCCAGAAGGCCATCTTCTCCGAATTGAGAAGTTACGGAGTAACGAAAACGGTCCAGTTTCACGGTACGCTCGCTAAGACAACAGCCTCCGCAGACTCTATCTCTGGGCGAAGGATCTAATCAAGCCGGATGGGTGTGGACGCGCGGCGCCGTCTAGCTCCACGGCGTCAACCCATTGGCCTTGCCTCCGCCGGCGCGGCGGCTTCGGCGATGGCTGGAAGGGTGCGCGCCAGCGCCTCGCCCTCGGGGTCCTTCACGGCACGACTAACCCGCCTGCGCCGGGCCGTCCACCAACGCCACGATCTGGCGCATGATGGCGTTGAGCTGGAAGTCCTTGGGCGTGAAGACGGCGGCCACCCCCAGCCGCTTGAGCTCCTCGGCGTCATCGGGCGGGATGATGCCGCCGACCACCACCGGGACATCATCGAGGCCGCTTTTGTGCATGCGGCGCATGATCTCCTCGACGAGTGGCGCGTGACTGCCGGAGAGGATGGAGAGGCCCACGACATGCACGGCTTCGTCCCCGGCGGCGCGCACGATCTGTGCGGGGGTGAGCCGGATGCCCTCGTAGACCACCTCCATGCCGCAGTCGCGCGCGCGTACGGCGATCTGCTCGGCGCCGTTGGAGTGGCCATCGAGCCCCGGCTTGCCGACCAGCAGCTTGATGCGCCGGCCCAGGCGAGCCGAAACCCGGTCGACCTCGGCGCGCACCTCCCCCAGGCCATCTTCGCTCGGCGCAGCGCCTGCCCGAGCGACGCCCGTCGGCGCGCGATACTCGCCGAATACCGCGCGCAGCCCCGCGCCCCACTCGCCGGTGGTGACGCCGGCCCTGGCGCAGTCGATCGACGGCTGCATAATGTTGCGGCCCTCCTTGGCCGCGCGATCGAGATCGGCCAAGGCCTTCTTCACCTCCTGCCCGTTGCGCGCGGCGCGCCACGCCTTGAGGCGCTCGACCTGCTCCGTCTCCATCGCCGGGTCGATGGCTTCGATCGCACCCGCGCCCGCCGACAGGGGCGACGGCTCGGTCTCCGGCCAGCGGTTGACGCCGACCACGACCTGCTCGCCCGACTCGACCTTGCGCAGCCGCTCGGTGTTGCTTTCGACGAGTGCCCGCTTCATCCAATCGATGGCAGCGACCACCCCGCCCATCGCCTCGATGCGGGCGAGCTCCGCTTTCGCCTGCTCCTCGAGGTCATCGACCTTGCGGCGGATCGTCGTGGAGCCGCCGAACAGGTCGGGATACTCGAGCAAGTCGGTCTCGTAGGCGAGGATCTGCTGCATGCGGATCGACCACTGCTGGTCCCACGGCCGCGGCAGGCCGAGCGCCTCGTTCCAGGCCGGCAGCTGCACGGCCCGCGCGCGGGCATCCTTCGACAGGGTCACCGCCAGCATGCCGAGCAGAATGCGGTAGACGTTGTTCTCGGGCTGCTGCTCGGTCAGCCCCAGCGAGTTGACCTGCACGCCGTAGCGGAACAGCCGATGCTTGGGATCGGTGATGCCATAGCGCTTAGCCGTGATCTCGCTCCACAGCTCGGTGAAGGCGCGCATCTTGCAGACTTCGGTGACGAACCGCACTCCGGCGTTGACGAAGAAGGACACGCGGCCGACCACGGTGCCGAAGTCGGACGGCGCAACCTCTCCGGACGCCTGCACCGCATCGAGAACGGCCTGCGCGGTCGCCAGCGCGAAGGCAAGCTCCTGCACGGGCGTGGCCCCCGCTTCCTGGAGGTGATAGGAGCACACGTTGATTGGGTTCCACTTCGGCATCGCGCCGCAGCTGAACACGATGGTGTCCTTGATCAGCCGCAGCGACGGCTCGGGCGGAAACACGTAGGTGCCGCGCGAGAGGTACTCCTTGATGATGTCGTTCTGGATCGTGCCCGTGAGCTTTCCCCGCGCAACACCCCGCTCGTCGGCCACGGCCACGTAGAGCGCGAGCAGCCACGCAGCCGTGGCATTGATGGTCATGGAGGTGTTCATCTGCTCGAGCGGGATGCCGGCGAGCAGCGTGCGCATGTCGCCCAGGTGCGAAACGGGGACACCCACCTTGCCGACCTCGCCGCGCGCAAGCTCGTGGTCGGGGTCGTAGCCGGTCTGGGTCGGGAGGTCGAAGGCGATGGAAAGGCCCGTCTGTCCCTTGGACAGGTTCTTGCGGTAGAGCGCGTTGGATTTGGCGGCCGTCGAGTGGCCCGAGTAGGTGCGGATGAGCCACGGCTTGTCGGGAGGGGTCAGATCCCTCGCGCGAACGCTCTCGTTCGACACAACCGTTGGGGGCGAGGGGTCTGACCCCTTAGCGCGCTTGCGCCCTGTCATCACATCGCTCCTACTTCGCATGCGCGAGATTACGCCAGGGTACCCTAGCCGGCTTGCAGCGCAAGACTTTACCTTGAAGCCGGAGCCAGCAGGCAGCGTTGGACTCGGCTCTTTACGTGCAGTGCAAAATTCGCTTGTGCACCGCCGAGAACTGTCAGACCCTGGCACCAGCAGGACAACGGCCCAATCACACCGGGACGGGCGGAGGCAACCATGGCAGCTCCTCAAACCAAGGCCGGGCCGATCAGCAATGTCGTGCCCTTGACGTCAGCAGCGGCGTCCGCTCCTGCAGTTGTGCCGACCGTCCCGCGCAAGGACCTCTACGAGATCGGCGAGATCCCGCCGCTCGGTCACGTGCCAGCGAAGATGTACGCCTGGGCCATCCGCAAGGAGCGGCACGGGCCTCCCGACCAGGCGATGCAGGTCGAGGTGGTGCCGACCTGGGAGCTCGACAGCCACGACGTCCTCGTTCTCGTGATGGCGGCCGGCGTCAACTACAACGGCGTGTGGGCCGCGCTCGGCAAGCCGATCACGCCGCTCGACGTGCACAAGCACCCCTACCACATCGCCGGCTCCGACGCGTCCGGCATCGTCTATGCCGTCGGCTCCAAGGTGAAGCGCTGGAAGGTCGGCGACGAAGTCGTCGTCCACTGCAACCAGGACGACGGCGACGACGAGGAATGCAACGGCGGCGATCCGATGTTCTCGCCCAGCCAGCGCATCTGGGGCTACGAGACGCCGGACGGATCGTTCGCCCAGTTCTGCCGCGTCCAGGACCGCCAGCTGCTGGCGCGGCCCAAGCATCTGACGTGGGAGGAGAGCGCCTCCTACACGCTGGTGCTCGCTACCGCCTACCGCATGCTGTTCGGGCACCGCCCGCACGTCATCCGCCCCGGGCACAATGTCCTGGTGTGGGGCGCCTCGGGTGGCCTCGGCTCGATGGCCGTGCAGCTGATCGCCACCACCGGGGCCAACGCGGTGGGCGTCGTCTCCGAGGACGACAAGCGCGACTTCGTCATGCAGCTCGGCGCCCGCGGCGTCATCAACCGCAAGAAGTTCAACTGCTGGGGCGAACTGCCCAAGGTCGGCACGCCGGAGTACGACACCTGGTTCAAGGAAGTGCGCAAGTTCGGCGCCGCCATCTGGGAGATCACCGGCAAGGGCAACAACGTCGACTTCGTGTTCGAGCACCCGGGTGCGGCGACGTTCCCGGTCTCGGTGTTCGTGGTGAAGCGCGGCGGCATGGTGGTGATCTGCGCCGGCACCACCGGCTACAATCTCACGATGGACGCACGCTATCTGTGGATGCACCAGAAGCGCGTCCAGGGCTCGCACTTCGCCAACCTGCTGCAGGCGAGCCAAGCCAACAAGCTCGTGATCGAGCGCCGCATCGATCCGGCCATGTCGGAAGTCTTCCCCTGGACGCAGATCCCCAAGGCGCACACGCGCATGTGGAAGAACGAGCACCGTCCCGGCAACATGGCGGTGCTGGTCAGCACTCCGGCCACGGGGCTGCGCACCTTCGAGGACGCCATCGAGGAAAGCCGCAAGCGCT
>Ga0247727_10007116_pt1 | contig 21543 bp, 17 predicted proteins | sample WisWelCaveWW1625_FD_202498 | JGI IMG/M metagenome (GOLD analysis project Ga0247727, IMG submission 202498) | Biofilm microbial communities from Wishing Well Cave, Virginia, United States - WW16-25 | ecosystem: Environmental > Aquatic > Deep subsurface > Groundwater > Cave microbial mat | place... | reverse complement strand
GTCTCTCCTACTCTGTCCACGTTCCACCACAGACCCTCTCCGCCACGCACGCGCCTCCAGTGTTCCGAAAATGCGTCCCCAGAACGCCTTGCTCGCCTACGCCTTACGTCGATCTGCGGAACAGCTGCGGTCGCGCCGTCGCCCTTGACTTGGCCCCAAGGGCTCCCTAGACTTCCCCCTCCACAAATAGGAGATCGTGATGGCCGACAAGGCGTTTGACGTCAACGAGCTGAAAAAGAAGGTCGAAACCCTGAGGGGCCAGCTCAAGGCGCAGAAGGAATGGAAGTCCGCCGAGGCCCGCAAGCTCCGCAAGCAGCTCAAGCGCGCCCAGCGCCGCGTCACGCTCCTCACGCCCCAGCCGCTCGAGGCGAAGCACAAGCGCATCAGCCGCCAGAACGAGATCATCGGCAAGATCCTCAGCGACATGTCCAAGGCGATGAAGAAGCCCGCCGAAAACCCCTTCGTCCACTCCCTCCGCAAGAAGGTCAAGTCGCTCAACAAGCGCACGAAAAAGCTCGACCGCCTCATCAAGAAGAAGGCGCCCGCCACGCCGGCCGCTACGCCCGCCGCCGCGCCCGCTTCGGAACCGCCGAAGGCGTAGCTCATCTTCCGTGTCGTCGGATGACACAGGGCGAAGTACGATGAGCCCCGGATGAAGGAGTACCTGCTCCGTCCGTCGGCGGCCGGCACCTTCCGCATCGACTACGCGAAGGAACTCAACCCCCAGCAGCTCGAAGTCGTCATGGCCGGCGACGGACCCCTCCTCGTCATCGCCGGCGCCGGCTCCGGCAAGACCCGCACCCTCACCTACCGCGTCGCCCGCCTGATCGAATCGGGCGTCCAGCCCTCGCAGATCCTCCTCCTCACCTTCACCAACAAGGCCGCGCGCGAAATGCTCCGCCGCGTCGAAGCCCTCCTCGGCATGCAGCCCGGCGTCGTCACCGGCGGCACCTTCCACCACGTCGGCAACCTCGTCCTCCGCCGCAACGCCGCCCTCGTCGGCCTCAAGGCGAACTTCACCATCCTCGACCGCGACGACGCCGGCGACCTCATGACCGACGTCGTCCATTCGCTGAAGCTCCGCGCCGACAATCCGGACTTTCCCAAGGCCGACGTGCTCCTCGACATCCACAGCTACGCCGTCAATACCGGCATGCCGCTCGGCCGGGTGATCTCCCTCAAGCACGCCCATCTCTTTGAAGTCGCCGACTCGATGATCCGCGCGATCAACGCCTACAGCCACCGCAAGCTCACGGCGAACGCCGTCGACTTCGACGACCTCCTCCTCCACTGGCGCAAGGTCCTCAGGAACGACGACGTCCGCGCCGCCCTCCACGCCCGCTGGCGCCATCTCCTCGTCGACGAGTACCAGGACACGAACCGCCTCCAGAGCGAGATCTGCGAATCGATCGCCGGCGAGAACGGCAATATCATGGTCGTCGGCGACGACGCGCAGTCGATCTACTCCTGGCGCGGCGCGCACTTCGCGAACATCCTCGAGTTCCCCAAGCGCTACCCGACCGTGAAGCAGGTCAAGCTCGAGATCAACTACCGCTCGACGCCGGAGATCCTCACCCTCTCGAACCACTCGATCGGGCAGAACGTGAAGCAGTTCAAGAAGACGCTGACGGCGGTGCGCCCCTCCGGCGGGAAGCCCGACGTCGTCGTCTGCGGCTCCGTCGGCGAGCAGGCGGCGTTCATCGCCCAGCGCATCCAGGACCTGATGGCGGAGGAGGAGGTCCCGCTCCGCGACCTCGCCGTGCTCTACCGCGCCCACTGGCATTCGATGGAGCTCCAGATGGAGCTGACTCGGCGCGGCATCCCGTTCGTCGTCCGCTCGGGGCTGCGGTTTTTCGAGCAGGCGCACATCAAGGATGTCTGCGCGTACCTCCGGCTCGCCGTCAATCCGCGCGACGAGATGGCGTGGCGCCGCGCGCTCAAGCTCTACCCGCGGATCGGCGATGGCGCCGCGTCGAAGATCTGGGCGGCCATCGAGGCCGACCCCGAGCCCGAGACGGCGATCCTCCGTGAGGGCGTCCTCAAGGCCGTCCCCAAGGGCGCCCGCAAGGGCTTCGAGGAGTTCACGAAGGTCATCTTTGATCTTGATCGGCACAAGGAGCAGCCGTCGGAGATGGTGCGGCTCGTGCTCGAAGGCGGCTACGAGAAGTACCTGGAGGCGTCGTACCCGGACGCGGCGAACCGCGCCGAGGACGTGCGCCGGCTCGGCGACTTCGCGCTGAAGTTCAAGAGCGGGGAGGAGATGCTCGCGGAGCTCGCACTGACGATCACGGTCGCGGGCCGCGACATGGTGGGCGAGGAGCTTCACGACGTCGTCGTGCTCTCCACGGTCCACCAGGCGAAGGGCCTCGAGTGGGGCACGATCTTCGTGTTGTGGCTCACCGACGGCAAGTTCCCCGACGCGCGCGCGGTGAAGGACGCGGCGTTCACCGACTCGGGCGGCGAGGAGGAGGAGCGCCGGCTTTTCTACGTCGCCTGCACGCGCGCGAAAGACCACCTCATGCTCGTCTACCCGACGATCGCCGACGAGCGCGGCATGAGCGGCGTCTTCCAGCGGCCGAGCCGGTTTCTCGACGAGCTGCCGAAGAACCTCTACGAGGAAGTCACGGTGGGCTGGGCGCCCAGCGAGGATCGGCGGTCAACGCCGCTGTGGGATGAGGGCGGGGATCTCTACGGGAATGAAGAAGAGGAGGGCGCTGGGGCGTAGTTGTACACGCCGCCTCGTACCGCGGTCGTAAGCGCCTCCGCCACGCCGCTGCTCGTGAAGACTCCGCCTGTCGTCTCGGTCGCTTCGCGATTCGCCGCGCCCTCGACGGCTGCGGAGAGTCGTGCGCCGGCGGCCAGCAGCAGCGCGGGCACGAAGACCATCGCGAGCAGTTCCCGCAGCGTGAAGCGCATCTGCTGAGTTGAGAAGCGAAGCGAGCCGCTTCTTTCCCGATTCAGAGCGCGACGAGCGCACCAGGCCGCCTCACCCCTGCGGCGATCGCCGGTTTCGGCCGATAGACCTTCTGGAGGGAGACAGGGGTCCCATGTCATCGTGCGCACGCGCATTCGCGCTCTTCATCGGCGGATTCACGCTGGTCAACCTCGCGGCGGCACTCCACGGCTTCCGCGCCAACGTCTGGTGGATCGATACCGCCCCGCTCCCCCCGCTCGCGGGCGCAATCCTGCTGCTCGCCGCCGCCATCGCGCTCGTCGCATGGGCAACGTGGCCTGATGCAGCACGCTTCCGCCTCGGCGTCACGCTCGCCCTGACCGGCGCGCTCCTCGTCGTGGCGATCTGGAACGTCTTCCGCTTCTACGCGCTCTGGATTCACGGTTCGATCCGACCCGGCTTCTGGATCCCGCTCTCGGTCTTCGTCTGCGCGGCGCTCTTCGCCGTCATCGCGGCGATCCGGAGAAAGCCGACGCCGATCCGCATCGTCACCTTCGCCCTCACGCTGACCGCGTCCATCGTCGGCGCCCCGCTCGCCCAGATGGCCTGCTTCGGCCGCACCGACTACCGCCCCCTTGCCCTGCGTAGCGCCACCCCTGGGCGCGAAGCAGGGGCCGACGTCATCGTCGTCTTCGGCGCGTGGGCCTATTCCAGCGGGCGGTGCAGCCAGGCGCTCGGCGACCGCGTCCGCACCTCGGTCGCGCTCTACCACGACGGCATCGCCACGACGCTGCTCTTCTCCGGCGCGGAAGGCGACGGCGACGTGCACGAAACGGAGGCGATGCGAAGGCTCGCGGTGTCGCTCGGCGTTCCGGACAACGCGATCGTCTGCGACCTCGACGGCGTCAACACGCAGGCGACGGTGGCGAACACGGCATCGAGCCTGCGCGGGAAGCGGGTCATCGCCGTCAGCCACTGGTACCACCTGCCGCGGGTGAAGATGTGCTACCAGTCGGCCGGCATCGAGGTCTTCACGGTCCCCGCGAGGGAAGGCAGCGTCCTCACCCAGTATCCCTGGCTCATCACGCGCGAAGTCGCGGCGCTATGGATCTACTACGCGCGCGCCGTCGTGGGCCATTAGTCACTGTTTGAAAACTCGAAAAATGCCGATAGATCCTCTTGGAGAGAGAGGGGGTCGGCAATGGTCGCTCGACACGAAGTCACGGACGAGGAGTGGGAGCTCGTTGATGAGTACGTCACTCGTCCAGCTGCACAAACACGCCGTCCACGTCGCGATGCTCGGTTGATGCTCAACAGCGTGATGTGGGTCCTGCGAACGGGAGCGCCGTGGCGGGACCTGCCTGAACGCTTCGGCCCGTGGGAGACGGCCTACTACTACTTCAACACGTGGCGCGCAGACGGGACGTTCGATCGGGTGCTCCAGGCGTTGCAGATTCGTCTCGATCGTGACGGCAAGATCGACTGGGATCTGTGGTGCATCGACGGAAGCAATGTCCGCGCGGCTCGCGCCGCCGCGGGCGCTTCTAAAAAAGTCTCCGACGACATGCCGACGAACCCCGAGACCACGGTCTGGGGCGCTCGCGCGGCGGATTCGGCAGCAAATTCCATCTCGTTACGGATTCGCAAGGTCTCCCTTTAACCGTCGAGGTCGCGGCCGGACAAGTGCACGACTCGACTCGCTTCGAGTCCGTCCTCGATCAGATCGCTATCCCGCAACCCATCGGCAGACCTCGAGTCCGCCCAGCGCGCGTCGCGGGAGACAAGGGCTGCATGCTCCTCCATGGCCTCCGTGATGCCGGGATGGTCTGCGTCCCTGAGCATCCAGATGCAGAAGCGCTTGCACACCGAGTCGGAATAGTGGTTCTCAGTTCGACCCGACGACGCTGCCGCTCGCCTCGACAGGCAAAAGCGGCAAGTCACTTACGCTCCCGTGCGTCCATCGGGATCGAGACGCCATGTTCGGCCAGCCAAGAGCAAGTGAAGGCTGCTGAAGCCGCACTCATCTTCGCGAAGCCACGCCAGCGATCCGCGAGATGTGTCCCATGATGCAGGGACGCAGCGGCCAAGAGTTCGGGACCGCGATAGAACTCCAAAGTCGGGTCGCCGCAGCACCGGCAGCGCTCTACGGTGCCTGGCTGCGCAGGCAGCGTCTGCAAGCAGGCGGCGATTTCAGCGACTTTCTCAGCGTCGACCTCCTCGTAAAGAGTCTGCTCGTTATCAAGGTCACGATGGCAGGCTCCACCCGAACGGACCCGCAGGCGCGTCGCTCGCTCCGTGGCTTCTTCGAAGGAGCGGTTCTGTTCCACCTTGCAGCGAGGGTTACACTCGGAGAAGCGCGCCAGCATTTCGGCCGGTACGTTTCCCACTTTGAGCAAGCGGAGACTTGGCACGCGGTTGGGCAGCGCGCTGAGTTGCACATCTCGGGCATCGACCTCCTCGAGCGAGGAATGGTTCGCCAACGCCTCCAGGTTCTGCGTGTCGCTGCCACGCAAGACCAACCGCCGAAGCAGAGGCATGCTCCGCACGATCGACATGTCGGTGAGTCCCGTAGTGGTGGAAACCAGTTCGAGGCACCGCAACTCGCTCAACTTCTCGAGGGGGGAAGCACTGCTCATCGGCCCGCCGGCGAATCGGCCTTGAGGATCAACTGCAAGATCGAGATACCGCAGGTGCGGCGCACCTAGGAAAAGTCCCGCATTGACTCCCCAGAAGTCGCAAGCATGTACGGCCAGAAATAGAAGCCCCTCGTGAGGGCCGATGGTGTCCGCGTCGAGCACGGCGGGTGGCGCCACGCGCATCACCCGTAGGTACTTGAGGCCCTTGATCGGAGGAACCCGAAGAAGCTTGTCCGAGAGACGGACAGTAACGCACGTCTCATCGGGGCGAAGTGCTGCCAACTGGCTGGCGATCTCCTCGGTCCAGCGCGTGATGTGCACCCCTCGCAAGCGCCGAACTTGCTCCGCCGTGACGTTGAGCGGATCGTCGCCAACGCGGAGAGCGACTATTCGGTCACCTTCGGTCAGCACGCCCGGGCCCGAACGCCAACTCAAGGACCGTTCGTCGCCCAGCGTCAGGTGAAACCCCGCGACCTCCGCTACGTCGCCTGGCTGCGGATCGCCAGGGGTCCCATTGAGCGACAGGATCGCGGGCGCGAATGGCCTGCCGCCAAGAGTGAAGTGGTAGGCAGACAGATACGCGGCTTCCCCACCCCGACACCCGGCCAACAGCAAACAGAGCAGGATGCGACGCACAAGGGTTGAACGCACGCAACGGGCGGGGGTTCGGCCTGCCTTGGGTGAAATGAGCACCGGACTGCAGTCCCATGCTCTTGCCGCGGGTTACGGCTCGGTGTTGCGCTCGAGGAGAACGCGCACTTCACCGACGCCCTGGTCATAGACCCCGGCCGGGTTCGTCCCCCTCATGAGGGAGCCTGTCATGCGGAGTGGTTGATCTCCCTGCAGAGGCGCTCACGCAGGGCTTACGGGCTCGACTCGCGTCGTCCTGCTCGTCCCCGCGGAGCGCCACAGGACGGCGCCTCCGGCCATGCTGAGCAGTATTGCACCGTAGATGCTGATGCGCCAAAGCCATCGGTATCGCGTCCCGGCGCCGACCTCGGCAAGCCGGAGGTCGACGCCTGCATGGATTGTGCGTCCGGCTAGCTCCGGTGCAGGCCGGATCACGACAAAGCGGTCGTCGAAGCCGTAACGGCGTGTCGTGAGCCGCTCGATGCGGATGGTTGCGTCGGGGGTGTCGTCACCGAGCGACAGGGAGACTCGGCCGTCGCCGAACCCGTTGACGCTTGTTGACGGGAACATCTTCGCTTCGTCACCGGGCCCGAGCACCCGGGGGTCCAGGTTCTCGTTGACGGGCCAGTTGAGGCCGGCGGCCGCCAGCGGCACAAGAAGGGGCCCGACGCCGCCAAGCACCAGAAGGAATGCGGGCAGCAGCGCAGGCCTTTGATGGTGCGCCGACGAATCGCCGGCGCGGTCGAGCTTGAGGACCCCCGCCTGCACCTCCGCGGCCGCGAGCGCGACGTTTGGTGCCCTGCCGCGACTTCGGGCCTGCCGCAACGCGAGCAGATGCGCTAGCGCGATGACGACGAGAATCGGAGCCAAGAGAAGCGGAACCGCATGAACGGACGCCCCGTACATTCCCCCTACCAGCGCCAGCGCCAGCGTGGCGACGAGGAGGATCCCGTGCGCGAGGCCCCCGCGGCGGTTCACCATCTCCGGCTGCAGCCAGCCGCATGCGGGGCAGGGATGCTCGTCAATCTCGTGGCGGAGCTGCTCAAGGAGCACGGGACTTTGAAGCAACTCCGGGTTTGAACCGGGATGCGCGTTTCCGCCCAGCACGCGCTCCATCAGGCAGCGAAACCTGGCACCGCAGGAAGCGCAGATTTGGATCTTCCAGAAGAGGACGACGCGATCGTCTTCGGATGAGGAGTCGCGCCGTTGAACGATGAACACGGCGGCGGATTCTACGCTCTCGGAGGGCTCGTTCGGTGTTGGAAGGCGATCTGCTCTGGACGGAGCGCCTTGAGCTTGGGGCGTGAGATCCGCTCCTCGAAAAACAGATTATCGTTGCGGCCGCGCGGCACCATCATGCGGAGGATCCTGGTTGTGGAGTGCCTCAGGAGACCATGGCTTCACGACTGCTATTCGCGTCACTTCGCAACCTCGAGTACGACTATCCGGTTTCCCACGAGAAGCAGCTTCCCGTCCTTCGGGTTCAAGAGCATTTGCCGGGGCAGTTCACCGCCTGAACCCAAGGCGTACTCGTGTTCGAGGATCCCGCGCGAGTTGAAGGACTTCACGGCATACGCACTGCCGGCGGAAGCCGTGTAAATCGTCTCGCTCGCCTTGTCGAGCACGAAGGCCATCGGACCCCTCCCATCCTGCAACCCCAGGAGCGGAGCACCCAGATCGTCAACCCGGTAGATGTAGATGCCCGGCACGTCGAGCGGCGGATGATCCAGCACCCCCTCCACGACTCCCGAACTGGACATCGCGACGTACTTCGAGTCGCTGCTGAAGTCGATCACGTGCCGAGGCTCCCCGCCTGCCTTGGGACCGGCCTCCTCGTAGACAAGGTCAACGCCCGTGATCTTGAAGCGGTGCAGGGAGCCGTCGCGGTTGCAAAGGAGATAAGCGCCGTCCGGCGTCACGCTGGCGTAGGACCAGGAGGTCAGGACGGATGTCTTGTCGCTGACCTTCGCGCGCTTGGCCGCCGCGATCAGACCGCTCGACGGGTGTTTCTTCACGACCTTGCCGGTGCGGAGGTCGACCACGACCAGGTCCTCCGCGTTGGCCACCATGGCATAGGCGATGGAGAGCGCCGCGCTTGAGACGACCCGGACTTCATCGTTCAACGCGATCTTCTTTTTGACCGAGAGGCTCTCGTCCAGAAGCACGAGCTCCGTGGGCCCGGTGGTGAGAATCACGAGCCCCTCCTTGCTGCGACACATCCAGGACGCACCCTTTCCGACGCTGACTTGCTTCTCCTCCTTCAACTCGGAGGCCGAGTACTTGAAGACCGTGCCGGCGCGATCGACCATGAAAACGGACTTGCCGTCGAGCGACCACTGGACGCCCGGCATCACCTGGCTCGCATCAGGTCGTACCACGCCAAACCGGGCCATGCCCTCAGACTTCCAGTTCGCCGGGAGCGGCACGGGTTTCGGTGGAGGATCTTTCGGGGTCGGCTTGGGAAGCGACGCGGCGGCGCGATAGTCCACCACGAGGACGCCCCTCCGTCCCGCGGCCGCCAGCCGGCCGGCGTTCGCGGCGATGCACTCGCCATAGCCCGTTCCACCCTCGCAATAGCGCCCATTACGTTCGAGGATCCCGTCGGCACCAAAAACAATCAAGCGATCCGAGAAGGTCCCGACGAGCTTCGGCCCGTCGAACGTCACACACTCCAGCTCGAAGGGTGCCATGGCGAACGGCTTCTGGAGGTTGTCGAGGCGATAGAGGTAGGTTGGCTTGTTGTCCGCGCGCGGATGATCGGGAGGTGCGCTCTGCAGCCGGCAGCCGACGGCGATCGACTTGCCATCCGCGCTCATCGCGAGCATGCCCGACCGCAGGTCGTAGCCGACTTCGTCCAGCGCGGGATCCCCACCCAGTTTCATGCGGAACAGCCGATCGGCGCAAAAGCCCGCGAGCCACTTGCCGTCGCCGCTCATCACGGGGTGCAAGACGCTCCGCAAGTTGAATGGGAACGTGGCCGGCGTATCGGCGGGCTTCTTCACTTTCATAGCCTGCTCTCGAAGGTCTTCCGCCCAGAGCTCCTTGAGGATGCGCCCGGTCGCCAGGTCGACGACGGTGACGACCGAGTCACCGCAGACAAAGGCCACGCTCGCGGATGCCGAGCAGGCCACCTGGTGGTTCCGGCCCACGACGATAGCCCGCTTCGGCTGCAGGGTTGTTTCGTCGACGATCCAGAGCTCCTGGAGTCCATCGACGTGGACGACCAGCCCCTCTTTCGAACGATGCACCGACGAACAAGGGCGGCCGATCGCCAGAACGCGCTCTTCCTTGAAGCCTGCCAGCGCGATGCGGCGCAGCATTCCGTCACGGTCCAGGATCACGACGGCCTGACCGTCCGAGGACCATGAGAGACACCCGCCCGGGGCGAGCTTGTCGCCGGGCAGTGAGAGCGCGACAGACTCGTTGTCGTCGGTCTTCGTCGGGGCCGTACCGACCGTCCGAGTCCCGGCCGCAGGCACGGGGAATGTCGTCGTCGCCGGCGGACGCTTGCCGGCCGCCTTCGCAAGCCATTCCCCCGCCTCGGCGGTGCGAGGAAAGCCCTTGCTGAACTCGGCGCGGAACTCGTCGGGCTCCGTGAAGTGCGTCGTCCCGTCGGAGCGCACGAACTTCACCTGGTAGGTATGGAGCACGTCCTGCTTCGTCGTGTCCCTAAGCGTGAGGACCGCTGATGCCCCGCTGCCGTCTACTTTCAGCGGCAGTTCGATGGCTGTCGTGGACACCGCGCTCCATGCACCGTCTGCTCCCCGCTTGGGCGGCTCCTTCAGCTGGGCGCTCGGCACGTAGATGAACGCGACGCTCTTGAGCTTCTTGAGCGGGTCGGCGAGCTCGACCTTCACGGTGATCTTCAACGAGCCCGCCGTGTTTTCACCCTCCACAAGTTCGATGCTCCGCGGCCGTCCGGCGAGCATCGACGTCAGCGCATCGGCCGGAATCCCGAGCGCCGTGTTCTTCCCAACCACCTTCGCGACTGTGACGGCGACGATCGCCCCGGAGGCGTCCACCATCGGGCCGCCCGAGTTGCCGGGATTGACGTCGCCGTCGATTTCAACGTACTGAAGCTCGCCGTACTTCGTCGACCGCAGGCTCTTGATGGTTCCCTTCGCCACCGTGATCTCGGGATTGCGGTCGCCGGCGGAGAGGCCATCGCCCCACGGGAAGCCCAGGATGTACACGCCCTGCGACTCTTTGGCGGCCTGGCGGCCTACGAGATCGATCGGCTTCGGAAGATCCTTCGCCTTCACTCGAAGAACCGCGAGGTCGCGGAGGGGGTCCTCCGAGAGGATCTCGGCCGTCACGCGCCGCTCGGACCTTTGGCCGCTGTTGAAGACGACGACAACCTCGCGCGCCGCGGCGCCCCCCGCCTCGATGACGTGGGCGTTCGTCGCGACGATTCCGTTATCGCCGTCGCGGCCCACGAGGAAGCCCGTACCGACCCAGCCGTTGTTGCCGGCACGAACCTTGATGTAAACCGTGGCTGCCTTGAGCTCCTCAAGCGTTTTCGCAGGTAACGCATCCTGCGCCGCCAATGCAATCACCAGCAGCCAGGCGAGGCGGTTCATCGAGGAAGCTCCATCCAGAGGATGCGCTTTTGCGTGCGAACGACAGCGCCCGCCGGCGTGAGGAGGACTTGAACGACGTCCTCCTGCTCGCCGAACGGGTATTCCTTCCCGCGAAGCCCGGTCGCATCGTAGGTGACAAGCCCGGTTCCCCCGCCGACGAGAATCAGCCCGCGAGTCGGGTCGAACGCCGCGCAGCGGCCGTACGAGCTTGGCGCCGCATGCAGGACCAGAACCGGCTTTTGGAAGTCGCCGTGGTAGATGAGCGTCCCCTGCTGAAGCGTGATCCCCGTGTCCTTCGCGGGCCGCGCACAGCAGACTGCGATGTAGGTTGGGTCGGAAACGTCGAGAACGCCGTCCAGCTTCGGACCGATCTCCTCGTACTTCAGGTCCGTTCCCGTGACGCTGAATCGATGAGGCGTACCGAAGCTCATCACGAAGAGCGTTCGGCCATCCGGCGCGAGGCTGATGGCCTGCCAGAATCCCAGGGGGGCGCCCGTGGCGTTCTTCTTCACGCGAGCCGTGTTCGCATCCTTCATGATCGCGCGCGCCGAGAACGACTTCATGGCCCCTTTGTCGCCGTCGACGGCCCGGAGCTCGTCACTGCCGTCGGTGGCGAAGAGCACCATGGAGGCGGGCGACGCCGCCAGCTTCGTCATTCCCTTCGCCTCGATGCGCTTTCGGACGGCAAGCGTCGCAGGATCGATGAGGACGAGTTCCTGACCGATGCCGACCGCGAGGCCGGCTTTCGACATCGCCATGCCCCACGGCGTTCCCGTGAGCGGGAGCTGGCGATCCTCCTTGAGGGCCGGGACCGCGACCCGCCGCAGCACGCCGCTCTCGACGACGAGGAGCGCGTTCCCATCGAGAGCAATGGGGACGACCACGTTACGGCCATCGATCGCGAGCGGCGTGACCTTCGCATCCACGACCGTAAACGGGGTGCCCTTGAGACTCGTTCCGGTCTCCTTCGGATCCTGGAGGATCGGACAGACGAGCAGCAAAACTGCGAGTCGCTTCACATTCCGCTCCTACTTGGGCAGATCCACGCGCACGATGCCGCGCTCGAAGACGACGAAGCCCCGCCGGTCTCGAGGATGAAGGAGCGCCGCGCGCGGCCGGCCGCGATCCCCTCCGCCAAGCTCAGATTCGAATTCCTGCTCGCCGTTCGCGTTGAATCCGAGCAGCACTCCCCGGTCGGTGACCAGAAATCCGCGGCCGCAGGCGGCGTCGACGGCAACCGCCTCCGGGAGGCCTCGATTGCTTCGAAACGTCCCCACGGCGTCACCGAGCGAGCCGGGCTTGAAGAAGAGGACTCCGGGGAGCTCCTTCTCTTTCGAATCCGCTCCGGGGATGCGGTAAGCGGTAACGGCCAAACGAGACCCGTCCACGCTGAAATGGACGCGCTTTCCGTCCATCGCGAGGCGATCGCCCGCCTCCTCGTAGACGACGTCGTCGCCGTCGACGCGAAGACGCCGGATGGCCTCGATGGAGACCGTGAAGAGCGCGCTGCCGTCGGGGGTCAGCGCGGGAACGCACCATTCCCGAAAGCCGACCGAAAGCGACTTCGGTCGCTTGATCGCCGTCGCGTTCTCGGTTCGCCTGGCATGAATCGCCCGCAAGACACGGCCCGACGCCGTGTCGACGATCAAGAGCGGCTCCGGATCGCGCGTCGGCCATGTGGTTACGTAGACCAGGGCGCTCTTCGACGACGTGGCGATCTGGTTCGCGGCCCCCACGGGCACCTTGCGGCGCACGGTGAAGGTCCCCTCGTCGAGGATCCAGAGCTCCTGAAGCTCCGAGACGATCACAAACATGGCTGTGCCATTCGCGGCGATCGCCGAACAGCGTCGGCCGATCGTGAGGACTTTCTCTTCCCTTAATGTTGCGGGCGAGACTTTGCGAAGGACGCCGGCGGCCGTGAGGACGAGGAGAGACGCGCCGTCGCTCGTCCAGCAGATCTGCGCGCCCTCCGGGCTGTCGAGCTTCAGGATGGTCGTGGTCACGCCGGACTTGTCTTCGACGGCCACGGTCAGATCGGCGCCGCCGGCTCCCACGGTTCCCGTGTCCGAGCTGACGCGTCGAGTGCCGGCTTCGATTCCGATCCAGTCGTCTTTGGCGGGCTTCTTGAGCGTCGACGCCATGCCCTTCGTGAAGTCCACCCCCAAGAGGCTGGGAGCGCCGATGCCCACCGAGCCATCGGCGCGCGTCCACTTCGGCTGGAGCACATAGGTCGCGTCCTGGCGGGACGGCGCCTTCAGCGCAATCTCCGCCGCTGCTTCCTCATCTCCGATGGTCAGCACGTGCTCTTCCATCTCGGCGACCACGGGTTTCCATCCGCCCTTGGGTACCCGCTCCGGGAATTCGGCCAGCTTGTCGCGATTGGCGATCAGGAGCGAGACGTTCTTGAGCTTATGCAGCGGGTCGACGGTCCGGAGGATCGCCTTCATCCGCATGACGCCATCCTTGTTCTCGATGACGTCGCGACGGAAGTCGAGGGCGTAGCCGGCGAACATCTCATCCAGTTCCGAGCAGGGCAGCACGAATCCGATCTTCGTGCCGCGAACGCGCGCGAGCGCGATCCCGATCAGCTTCCCCTTCCCGTCGACGACAGCGCCGCCGGCGTACGCGCCTTCGAGCGCCGCATCGATCTGGATGAACGCGAGCTTGCCGTCGTCGTTCTTGCGAAAGCTGGAGATCGATCCGGCACCCACACCGAAATCCTGGCCGGCGGTGTGTCCGAGAATCCGGACGTTGTCGGTCTCCTTCAGGGCGGAGATATCCGCGGGCGCGAGCGCGTCGGGAAGGTCCTTGCCCGTGACCTTGATGACCGCCAGACCCCGATCGAGATCGATCCCAACGACCGTGCCCTTCAGGTTGGCGGCCTTTGAAGAACCGGACCGTAGTGTGACCTGGCCTTCATTAGTGCGGTAGCCGTTGAGACAGACGAGGAGTGCGGTCGTCACCACGTAGGCGCTATCGCCGTCCCGCTTGTAGACGACGCCGCTCGCCCAGAGAGGCTCGGATTGGAAGTCCCACTTCAATAGAACCGTGGCGTCCTGACCCGACTTGAGCGCGCCTTCGTCCTGGGCTCCCGCCAATGCGCAGACGACGAGCCCGGCGATCAGGGATGGCCTCATTGGAGGATTCACTATACCAGTGTCACGGCCGATCTGCCCGTGCTCGGCATGTAGGTTCGTATCGGCTCAAGGACCCCAGGTGACTCGCACACCGCGGCACGCGACGCCGGCTATTGGTCATCGGCTCAACTGACCATGGCCTTGGTCGCCCCGTGCCCAAGGCTGACAAGCTGGATCGCATGACACGAATTCTCGCAGCTCCTCGTGCCGGTGCCCAATCGCAAGACGCCCGACGCGCGCACTCACCGCCGCTTGTTCAGCGCGTCCCGGACCTCCACGAGATGGGCGCGAACCTGGTCCATTCCTTTCGCCCAGCCGCGAGGACCAGGTCGCCCGCGTGATCGCTGAGGCCATGGTGATGTCGCATGCGGAAGAGCGCGGGCCCGAAGCGCTCCGGATGCTCGTTGCGGGTTACGATCGGGCGCCGTCGGAGGAGTGCGCGTACTGGCTCGGGCTCTCGGTCAATCGGCCGGACGAGCAGCTGATGTGGTTCAGCCGCGCGATCGAGCGCCGACCCCACTTCGATGCCGCCCTCCTTGCGCGGGGGCTCGTCTACGCGGTTGAGCGGCACGACGACTCGAACGCCATCGCGGACTTCACGGCGGCACTCCGGGTCAATCCGCGCCTCGGGCTGGCTCACTTCAATCGCGGGTTCCTGCAGTACCGGGCGGGGCGGCTGGGCGAGGCGCTCGAGGACTACTCGATGGCGATCCGGCTCGATCCGGCCCTCGTCGTCGCCCATTCAAGCCGCGCGGCAGTGTGGCGAGATCTGGGCGAGGACGACAAGGCGCGCGACGATCTGGATCGCGGCATCGAACTGGCGCCGCACGAGCCGCTGACCTGGCTCAGCCGCGCGGATTACCGGGCGGCTTCAGGCGATCTGTCCGGGGCGATGGACGATTACGCGCGCGCGCTCGAGATCACGGACCAGCCGGCGACGGCGCTCGCTGGGCGGGGGCGCATCGCGTGGAAGCGCCGGGATCGCGCGGGGGCACTGAAGGACTACGACGAAGCGCTCACCCGAGACCCGCGTTGCACCCAGGCGATCTACAATCGCGCGCAGCTTTGGGCCGAGGAGGGGGAGGCCGCCCGGGCCATCGCGGAGTTCGGGCGCGCCATCGAATTCGATCCGCTGTTCGTGAATGCGTACGCCAATCGAGCCGGGCTCTTGATGGCGAAGGGCGACGTTGACGGGGCGATCGCCGACTACACGACGGCCATCGGGATCCGGCCGAGCGCGTCGCTCCACACGAATCGCGGGGCGGCGCATCGGGCCGCGGGGAGGAAGGAGGCGGCGCTGAGGGACCACGGCCAGGCGATCGCGCTCGATCCGGGCCTGGCGCAGCCGTACGTGAACCGGGCGGCGATTCACCTTGATGAGGGAAGGCTGGACGAAGCGCTGACGGACTTGTCGTGGGCGATCGAGCGGAATCCCCGGATTCCGGAGGCGTATGTCAACCGGGCGATGATCTACGAGGAGCAGCAGCGGTTCGGCGAGGCGGTTGAGGAACTGAAAAAGGCGCTGGAGGTGGCCCCCGACGGCTGGGTGCATCGCGACGCCGCGGAGCGGATGAAGAACCGGCTGATGCGCAAGTAGCTGTCGAAATCGCCAACCGCGTCGCTGGTTTCTGCCCGACCTGCGGCTCCATTCGCCATCACACCGTCCGCCGCCTGCGCAGACACTCGATGTTCACGTCATCTTGTTGTTTGCGGTTGCCGAAGCGGTAGGACGGTGCTTGAGCGGGGAGATCCCATGCTCACGCGCAGGTTATCGGCTCGAACGGCGATACTCCGCAGCTCTGGATAGGCGATGTTACTCGGCCCTCGTCGCCAGCGGAGGGCAGCGCTGCTGCTCGTCATCCGCGAGCGCCTTCAGCGTTCCCGCCGCAATCGCCTCCCGGATCCGCTTCATCAACCCCAGGTAATACGCCAAGTTGTGCAGCGACAGCATCGAGAGACCGAGGATCTCCTCGACGTTGAAGAGATGGCGGATGTAGGCGCGCGAGAAGCTCCGACAGCAGGCGCATGAGCACGCCGGATCGACCGGCCCGGCGAACTCCTTCCACTCCGCGTTGCGGATCTTGATCATCCCCTCGCTCGTGAACGCCCAGCCGTTTCGCCCCAGCCGCGTCGGCAGCACGCAGTCGAACATGTCGATTCCCAACAGCACCGAGCGGACGATGTCGGCCGGCGTCCCGACCCCCATCAGGTAGCGCGGCTTCTCCTCGGGCAGCGCCGCGGCGGTGTAGTCGACGACGTCGTACATCGTCTCCGCCGACTCGCCCAGCGACAGCCCGCCGATCGCGTAGCCCGGCAGGTCGAGCGCGACCGCATCGGCCACCGCGCGCAGCCGCAGGGCTTTGAAGATCGCTCCCTGGATGATCCCAAACAGCGCACCGTCGGACGGTCCACGGTCGACGGTCCACGTCCTTTCGCTCCGCTTCAGCCACTTCGTCGTCCGGACGAGCGCTCCCTCCGCCTGCTTCTCCTCGAACGGCAGTGCCGCCGGCTCATCGAGCGGCATCAAGATGTCGCTCCCGAGCTTTCGCTGAATCGCGACGACGCTCTCCGGCGTCAGCAGGACCGGCGCGCCGTCGATATGGCTGTTGAACCGCGCCCCTTCGTCGTCGATCTTCCTCAGCTTCGCCAGGCTCCAGACCTGGTAGCCGCCCGAGTCGGTCAGGATCGGCCTGCTCCAGCCCATGAACGTGTGAAGCCCGCCCAGCTTCGCGACGAGCTCCTCGCCGGGCCGCAGCGTGAGGTGGTAGGTGTTGCCGAGGATGATCTGCGCACCGACTTCTTCGAGCTGCCAGGGCGCGAGCGCCTTCACCGTGGCGCGCGTGCCGACCGGCATGAACGCCGGCGTGTCGAACGCGCCGTGGGCGGTCTCAACGCGGCCGACGCGAGCGCGCGAGTGCGGATCGCGGGACAGGACGATGAAGCGAAGTGTCACCGGGGCCTCATGGGTCCTTCAGACGCTCCTCCGCCGCCGCCTTCATCTGCTCCAGCACGCTCCGCGCTTTCACGGCGTAGAGCAGCGCCTCGTCGCATTCCTTCAGCGCCTCCTTGAACCGCCCCTCCGACATCAGCCAGCGGACGTGCAGGAAGTGCGCGACGTCGTTTTTCGGCTCCTTCTTGAGCACGGCCTCGATGTCCCCCAGCGCCTCGTCGGCGCGCCCCAACTCTTGAAGGAGCATCGCGCGGCCGATGCGCGCATCGGTCCGCGTCCCGTCGGCCTTCACGGCATTCTCGAACGCCGCCAGCGCCTCCTCCTTGCGGCCGAGCAGCCGCAGCGCCTCGCCGAGGCAGTTCCACGCGTCGTAGTACTTCGGACTGCGCTCCGCCGCCTTCTGGAGCGACGGAAGTGCAATCTCAGGCTCGCCGAGCTGCAAGTGCACGAAGCCGTGGACGAGGAGTCCGTCCACGTCGTTGCCGCCCGCGGCGATGTACGCGTCCAGTTCGCGCGCCGCATCCTTCATCCGCCCGAGCGACTGGTAGGCCGCGCCACGCGCGTACCGGCCCCGCGGGTCTTCCGGCGCCAGCTTCAGCGCGATCTCCGCCTGTTCCAGCGCATCCGCGCCGCGACCGTTGCGTCCCAGCAGCAGCGAGTACGACCGGCGCGACGCCGCATCCCGCGGGTCGAGCTTCACCGCCTCGCGCAAATCGGCGAGCGCCCCCTCGACGTCCTTCTTGAACTCGCGCAGCTCCGCGCGCATCCGGAAGCACTCGGGAAGATCGGGCCGCAGCGCAACCGCCCGCTCGATCGCCTTCTCCGCCGTCGACAGGTCCCGCTTCAAGTACGCGACGCGGTAGATGCAGCGCCACGCCATCACGAACTCGGGATCGAGCTCCGCCGACTTCTGGTAGTCCTGGAACGCCCCCTCGTCGTCCCCCTCCTTCGACCGCAGAGTCCCGCGGTTGAGCCGCGGCCACGGATCGTAGGGGTCGAGACGGATCGCCTCGTTGTACGCCGCCATCGCCTCCGCCGGCCGGTCCTGCGCGATGAACGTCCCGAGCACGAAGTGCGCGCGGGGGAAGTCCGGCCGGAGCTCCAGCCCCTTCCGCACCGCCGCCTCCGCTTCAGCGGGCGTGCCCTGGTTGACCAGCAGGACGCCCAGCCACAGCCACAGCTCCGGGTCGCGCTTCTCGTCGGCCGTTCTGCGCAGCTGCTTCAGCGCCGCCACCCGGCCCTCGTGGTGGGCGATGTTGTCGAAGAACGAATCGAACAGGACGAGATCGCGCTCCGCCCGCGGCGGCAGCGACTCGGCCCCCTTCCTCGCCGCGTCGATGTCTTCGTTGATCACCTTTTTCAACGTGTCGATGAGCTTCGCCTCGCTCCTGCGGAAGTTGGCATCGGTGAAGCGGTAGAGCGATTCCTCGTAGATGATCCGGATCCGCTCGATCCGCGCCAGGCGCAGATCGGGCTGGAGCTGGATCGCGCGGTCGATGTCCGCACGCGCCGCGGAGATCTTGTGCATCATCCGCAGGATCCGCGCCCGGTGGAGCAGCGCCGTCGCGTTGTCGGCGTCCTGCTCAAGCAGGCCGTCGAGTTCCTTCTGCGACGCCGCCACGATTCCCCACGTCTCCGTCGGATCGAACCGCGCCGCTTCGAAGTGGCTCGCCGCGTCGTCCACCCGCTCCCCGACATGCGCGGCGCGATCGCGCAGCAGTTGCTTCTTCGCCGCCGCCTCACGCGCCTTCTGCTCCGCCTCCCTCGCCTTGCGCTCGGCCTCGAGCTTCCCTTCGCACTCGCCGATGCGCGCCTTCCACTTCGCACTCGGATCGTGCGAGTCGAGCTCTTTGTATTCGCTCAGCGCGACCGCGAATTGGCCCGCGCTGAACGCCTCCTCCGCGCGCTTCGCCGTGTCGTCGCGCTCCTGGCGGCGGGTCGACTGGAGAGTGAGCAGGACGATCGCAAGGCCGATCGCCACGAGCAGCGCGAGCGTCGCCGCCAGCCACGCCGGATGCTTCCGGATCCGGCGCGACATCTGGTACATGATGCTCGCCGGGCGCGCCTTGATCGGCTCGTTGTCGAGGAAGCGCTGGAGGTCGTCGGCCAGCGCCGCCGCCGTCGCGTAGCGCCGCTCCTTCTCGCGCGCCATCGCCGTCTGGACGATCGTCTCCAGGTCCTGGTGCAGGCCCGGGTGGATCCGCCGCGGCGCCGTCGGCTCCGTCTGCGCCACTTTCATGATGACGTCGATCGGGCTCGGCCCCTCGTACGGCGGCTTGCCCGTCACGAGCGCGTAAAGCGTCGATCCCAGGCCGTAGACGTCGCTGCGCGCGTCGAGATCGAAGGAGCCCGCCGCCTGCTCCGGGCTCATGAACGCCGGCGTGCCGACGACCGTTCCCGAGACGGAGATCGAATTGCCCACGCCGACGCGGCGCGCCAGACCGAAGTCGAGGACGTAGATTCGATTCGACTTGCCGGCCTCGTCCTGGAGCATGATGTTCTGGGGCTTGAGATCGCGGTGGATCACGTTGTTCTCGTGCGCGTGATGGACGGCGCGGGCCGCGTCGCGCATGATCTCCGCCGACTGCCGCGCGCTCACCCGCCGTTCGACGATCGCCTGGTCGAGCGTCCTGCCCGCAATGTACTGCATCGAGAGGTAGGGACGGCCGTCCTGCACGCCGACCTCGAAGACCGGCGCGATGTTCGGATGCGAGAGCGACGCCGCCGTCCGCGCCTCGCGCTCGAACCTGGCGATGTCCTCAGCCGACGCGCCCGAGAGCAGCTTGATGGCGACCTGCCGGCCCAGCGTCGGATCTTCGGCCAGCCAGACGACGCCCATCCCGCCGCGGCCGAGCTCCTTCTTGAGCAGGTACCGCCCGAAGGGCATGTTCGCGATGATCGCGGTCGGATGTTCGCTCGGCGGCCCCTGCACCGACGGCGGCGTGATTCCGAGCGCGAGGAGATTCCGCCCGATGACCGCCGTGCAGTGCGTGCAGCACACGTCGCCCTGCGTCGCCTCTTTCATGAGGATCGCCGTCCGCCCGCCGCACTGGGGGCAGGTGACGAGCGAACGGTCTTCAGGCCGCAGCGTGGCGTCGGTGTCCATGGGGACTATTAGAATACTCGTTGCCGCAGGGTTGCGCGTCTCCTCTCTTCACTGGTGTCTAAGCGGTATGCGCATACTCATCCTGGCCATCCTCCTCCTCCTGCCCCTGGACGACCTCAAGAAGGGCATGGACACCATCAAGGCGGCCGACATCCAGAAGCACCAGATCTACATTGCCAGCGACGAGCTCGAGGGCCGCGAAGCCGGCAGCGTCGGCGGCCACAAGGCGGCGATGTACATCGTCGAGAAGCTCCAGGAGTTCGGCCTCGAGCCGGCGGGTGAAGACGGCTCGTGGTTCCAGACGTTCGGCGCCGGCGGCACCGCCGGCACGATCGAAGAGGCCAACGTTCTTCGCCTCTTCAAGGACACCACTCTCAAGACGAGCGACGACTTCAAGCTCAACGCGGGGCTCATGCCCATCAAGGGGTCGAAGATCGGCGCCGTCACGGCCCAGATCTGGTTCGCCGCCGATGACGACTTCAAGGGCGTCAAGAAGGGTGAGATCGTCGCCATCATCGACCGCGGCGACTGGCCCGCGAAAGTCGACGCGGCAGCGGCCGCCGGCGCCGGCGCCGTCGTGATCATCGCCGACGAACTGCCCAAGGACCTCGCGTGGCCCGGCGACAAGGAGATCACAACGAAAATCCCGGCCGTCTGCGTCGCGAAAAACGTCGGCGAAGCGATCTGCAAGGCGGCGGCGAAGGACCTCGCCAAGGTCCGCGACGAGAAGAAGAACTTCCGTGTCGCGCGGCCCGTGAAGATCACGGTGGCGCACAGGGGTCAGCCCGGCAAGGGGAGCAAGAACCTCTGCGCGATCTGGCGCGGCACCGACGAGAAGCTCAAGGACGAGTACGTCGTCGTCGGCGCGCACTACGACCACGTCGGCTACGGCAATGCGCAGTCGTCGCGCGGCGGCGTCGGCAAGATCCACAACGGCGCCGACGACGACGCGTCGGGCACCTGCACGCTGCTCGACCTCGCGCAGGCGCTTCCGGAGATCAAGCCGAAGCGCAGCGTCGTCTGCCTGTGGTTCGACGGCGAGGAGAGCGGGCTGCTCGGGTCGAACGCCTGGACCGGGCGGCCGACGCTCCCGCTCTCGAACTGCGTCTTCATGATCCAGCTCGACATGATCGGCCGAAACGACCTGACCAAGGTGCTGGTCGGCGTCGAGAAGACGAACAAGTGCCCCAAGTACGAGAAGCTCGCGAAGCTGCTGGCGGAAGCCGAGAAGCGGTTCAACCTCAAGTTCGACTGGGACGGCGCCGACGACCTGATCCAGCGCAGCGACCACTGGAACTTCATGAAGAACGGCATTCCCGCCGTCTTCTTCACGAGCGGCCTCCACGCCGACTATCACACGGACAAGGACGACGTGGACAAGATCAACTTCCAGAAGGAGGAGTTGATCGGCCGCATTGCGTTCTTCCTGGTGCACCGCGTGGCGAACCAGGATGGGCTGCTGAAGTAGCTGGTAGCTGGTGGGCAGTAGCTAGTTCCTGTTGATGAGGCTCGAGAGAATCACAGAATCGCCCCCGGAGGCCATTCTTTTGCGTTTCTGAGCCGATTTAAAAAACAAGGTCCATCCCTCCCTTTGTCCTAAATGCGACCAAG
>Ga0247727_10007115_pt1 | contig 21544 bp, 16 predicted proteins | sample WisWelCaveWW1625_FD_202498 | JGI IMG/M metagenome (GOLD analysis project Ga0247727, IMG submission 202498) | Biofilm microbial communities from Wishing Well Cave, Virginia, United States - WW16-25 | ecosystem: Environmental > Aquatic > Deep subsurface > Groundwater > Cave microbial mat | place... | reverse complement strand
AACTCGAGCGTGTAGGAATAGGCTTCCGCGAAACCAGGCCGCCGGTCCACCTCGGTGTAACCGAGTTGCTGCAGGGCGTCCCGTACGCCGGAGCAATCGCCCTGCTTTACGAGCAGGTCAAGATCGCCCATCGGGCGGACCGATGGCGAGTCAGGGAGATACTCCGCAAGGGCCAGCCCACGCAGCGGGGCACAGGAAATATGGCGGTGGTGTAGCGCACGGAGGATCGCGGCGAGCTCGTCGGCGAGGACGAGGGTCCGCCCGGCCAGCGCCGCCACGTGCGTTTTCAGCTGGTCGTGTACCTGTGCGGGGATGGCAGAGGGGTGATCGCAGCTCCACCGGTAGAGCCAGGGCGCGAGCCCGTGATGTTCCGCCTCGCGCGCGAGCCGATCCCACGCAGAATGATCGAGTTCTGGCAGCGGCGCAGATCGCTCGTGTTCGTTGAGCAGCATCAGGAGCGCGGGGTGCACCCGGTGAAAAGTCATTGCGTCAGGTCCTTGTGAATTGCGGCGAGCACCGCGGGGATATGGGTGAGACTGCGCGGATAGGATAAGGATTTCACTGGCACCGCGGCCGCGAGTCGAGCAGCCCAATTAAATTGGCGCGCCAGCCGAGCCGGCTCGGTCATGATGGTATTGAAGGTATTGGCGATCAGATCGAGGCAGGCCTGGCGTTGCGCGAGCGGCCGGATAGTGACGCGTGTCAGCGCACGACCAGAGGCGGGCGGCCGCAAGGCGTAGAGAGCACGTAGCGGCACAGCCTGTCGGCAATGTTCGCGGTCTGAGAGCGGAATGATCAACTTGGTGGTGCCCGGGTTCATCGGCGTGCGTCTTCGCCGTCGGCCCAGCAATGCCGCGGCGATGTTTGGGAACAGTTTGATCCGGGGAGGGCCGGGATGAGCGATGACGATCGGCTGGCGCTGGTCGGGAACGCTGGTCACCAGCATATCATCGGTCAGGATCGCATGCCCCGCCCGGAGAAATGCCGCGCCGAGGCTCGATTTGCCGTAGCCACAGTTGCCGAGAAACGCAACGGCCTGTCCCTGGATGACGACGACCGTGGCGTGGAGCGGCTCGATGCCCTGCTTGAGCAGGGCACAGGAGAGGACCTGTGACAGCAGATACGTCTGAAAAGTTTCCTGGGAGACATCATTCAGTGCGTGACAGGCGATGCGTCGTCCATCGGGTGAAATGAGAAACTCAAACAAACCGGACCAGCGGAGATAGTCCGAGCCGTCTGGGAGCGCGATACGATGGAACCAGTCTTCCGTCGCACTTTCCTTTGAGTATTGTCGGAGGGCGTGGGCGAAGTATGACGGGGGAGCTTCGTGGAGCGAGACGTCCGGCAGCCTTGGTGCGGTGTCGATGGAGCACGTGAGCGGGATGGAGCTCCGCACCCGCACGCCATAAAGCTGATGGGAGGCCGGGCCTGGCTGACGCGATCGCCGAGGATCGATTGCACTGATCATGAGTATCGTTCGCTCCCGGCTGCGTTAGGCATTGGGAAGGGACATTCTGGTCATGGGTTTTCCTCCACCATCACAGGCCGTGCCCCCTTTTGCCTTGGTGAGATGACGAAGGTCTCCGTAGACCGTGAGGACGGGAGGTGCGTACCGCTTTTTGCGGGAAGATTGTTTGGTGGGCTTGCGTTTCGGTGTCTTCATGGGGTTCTCCTTGTCGGCGCCTTCATTGCCGTGCGGTTGTTGTCTCCCTACACACGTTGCCTGGTGTTATGAAGCCAGTATAGCAGGTTGCTGCTCACGGACTGGCTTGCTGAGAGGTCTGCTGCCGGTATTGAAAAACACCTGCAGCCAGAGCTCCAGTCCGAGCAGATCCGAAAGCGTCCACGCGGCTTCGGCTGTGCGGCTGTGCAGTTGTCGGCGGAATTTTGGCAACAGGGTCCGCATGATGCCGTTATCCAGGTAGCCCCATTGTACTGCAGCCGAATCAGATTCCAGACAGTCAATGAGCTGTGGGTAGTCGAGCAGCATGCCTTCGTTCACGACCTGGGTGAAGTCGGCTTTCCATGTCCGGTTGACAATCGGATCAGGCAGGATGCCGCGCATCGCTTCGCGGAGCAATCCTTTCGGAACGCCGTTCCGGGTCTGAATTTCCCCTGGAATGCTCATGAGGAACGACAATAGATCGCGGTCGAGAAATGGGAACGCCATCTCCAATCTGTGCATCGCCGCGATTTTGTTGTTCCACTCCATGCACCGCACCTGATAGGACGAGCGAACTTCTTCATAGAGCGAGCGGGCGTGGGCGGTCGGCAAGTGCGTACCCAAAATCGGCTGCCGGGGAACGTGCTGGCGGGCGAGTTGACGGATGGCGTTCGTGTACCAGGCGGGGGGCTGCCCGGCCCTGAGCCGGCGGAGGTGTGGGACAAGCATGCGAGGCACATGGTATTTAATGAGATCCAGCCCGAAGCGCTGTCTGAAGAAACGTGGATCCACGTCCGTCATCCAGCGACCGAATTCTCGAAGATGCGAGGCGAGTTCCCGCCACCGGAGTTGCCGGAACAGATCGACGAGATAGGCCTGGGAGAACAGCACCTGATCGGCCCAATGGCCGGTGAGCATCACGCGTGTGCCACGCTGCTGAGCGGCGTGGAAAAATCCGTGCATGGTGTTCCACTGCTGATCGAGGAACGGGGCTTCAATGTGCCAGACCGCTTCCCGGCAGCCATTCATCATGCCGGGCCGGCCGGGGGGAACCCGCTCAATGGCGACGTCATAGCGGTGTTCGATCTCGACGAGGAATTCTTTTTCATCAGACGGTGACCCCGCCGGGGAAAGATAGGAAAAGCCCACCACTGGCTGAACGGCTGCCGGACTCGAACGACGCAGGGTTTCCGCCATGCAGAGAATTGAAGAAGAGTCCAGCCCCCCGCTGACGGACACTGCCACCGGCTGCGCGCTGCGCATTCTTCGCCGGACCGCGTTCGAGAAGTGATGGCGAAACGCATCGGCATAGTCCTGGAACGAGTCAAACCGCTGCTCCGTGACCGAGAAATCCCAATACTGCCGGATTGAAAAACCGTCTGATGAAATCCTGGCAATGTGTGCCGGCAGGAGACTGGCGATACCTTGGAAACAGGTCATGCTTGTGTCTTCCGGTCTGCTACCGAGCAGGTAACAGGCCAGCATGTCATCGTTGGGCCGCGCAGTGACCTGTGGGTGGGCTAGGAGCGTTTTGATTTCAGATGCAAAAAGAACGCTGTGTCGAGTGAAGGTGTAGTAGAGCGGGCGGATGCCGAGCGCATCGCGGACAAGCAGCAGCGTCCGGTGGTTCAGATCGTACAGCGCCAGCGCGAAGTCGCCGGCCAGATGCTCGGCAAATCGCTCGCCATAGCGTTGGTACAACGCAAGAGCCAGATCGGAATCAGGAGATTGTGCCGTGATGTCCGGGACATCATGTATCTTTCTCAGGATCTCATCACGATTGTCGAGGCGCCCGTCAAAGACGAGGGCTAGGCCGGAGGGGTGGACAACGGGTTGAGTTTCAGCGATTGACTCCGGCGTTGCACGCAGCAATTGGCACGCCAAGCCGACCGGGCCTTTGATCCACTGTCCGGCCCCGTCGGGTCCTCGATGGGTCAGAGTCCGGTTCAGCGATGTCAGGAGGGCGGGGGAGACCGGCGCTCCAGCACGGTTCCAAATGCCGACAATCCCGCTCATTGGGGAACGGCCTCACGGGAAAGGGGCGGAAGAGGCGCATAGGCATCGGCGTCCGCTTCGCCCAAAATGATCCGGCCGTTTTGTTCCAGCCAGGCATGGGCGGCGAGATCGCCATGCCGGTGAGCCACGCCGATCCGCAGCGTCGTGGGCATGCCTCTTTGACTCATGAGCCAGGAGAGTACTAACGCTTCTTTGAGGCATGACGTTCCGAGCGGGCTGTACCGGCCGGCGACGGTGACCAGCCAGGCCAGTTGCGTGACCGGCGGAAGGGATGGTGCGTCCCCGGTTGTGCGAAGACATCGGCAAAAGGACGCAATGCGTGTGAACGACAGGCACCGGAGGGCGAGATCAATACCGAGCAGCGCGCACCACGCCTGGATCAGGAACGAGCGTTCTCGTGGTGAGAGCCGGCGCAACTTCTGCAGGCAATCACGTTGAAATTTCAATCAGCTTCTTCTCCTCGAGACGAGCGACGAGTGCGAGCAGATCCTGAATACAACGTGCTTTGTCGACGTCGTATTCTTCGATCAGTGCATCCACAATCTGTTGCAGAGGACACGAAGGCTGAGTCTGCATCAACTGCCAGATCCGAGTGCCGACGGGGTCCAGGCCACAATACACGCCGGTGTCGAGATTGAGGAGAACCAGTTCGTTCTGAAGAAGATGGGACAGGATTCCTTCCGGAATGCGCACGCGTGAAGCCAGGGACATGGCCTGACTCATAGCCAGAACCCTTTAAAATGGCTAAGGTGAAAAACTGGCGGCAGCGTAACGTCAGAAGCTGCGATCTGTCAAGCAATCGGGTGCGCGTGTGACGCCTCGGTGAAGGTCAGCACCACGTAGCCTTTGGCCAGACTCAGCTCTTTGATCACCGCGCCGGCTCCTTCCAGTTCTGTTCGTAGTTCATCTTCAGTCAGAAAGAGGTGCATAAAATGCCCGGCCAGGCATTCGTCGCCTGGTTGATAGTCATGGTTGGTCCCCGGCAATTTGCTGACCGCAACGCTCAGGCCCGTGCGAACGGTTCTGAGGCCTGCCCGCGGATACGGTTCCAATGCGAAGCTGAGGATCACGTGACCGCCGGTCTTCAGTTGCCGGCGCAAGGCGCTCAGCCACGCTTGTCGCCCGGATCTGGTCGGGATGGTGCTGTACATGGAGCTGGCAAGCAGGATGTAATCGAAGCGCTGCGACTTGTAGGGGAGGTCGAGAAAACTGGCTTGGTGGAAACATGCTGGCAGACCGGCCTCCACGGCGCGTCGATGCGCGCCCATGACCGCCACGAAGCTCGTGTCGATGCCCACGACCCTCAGGCCCCTGCGTGCCAGGGCTATGGCTTCGCGTCCCCAGCCGGATCCCATGACGAGCACGGAGCCGGATCGGATCTGATGGCGTTCAACCACGGTGATTTCCCAGGGCTCCAGGGTTTCGTCTCCGATATCGTAAACGAGCGGTTCTTTTTTATAGACTGTCTGATAGTTCCGGATTATGCGGGTGCTGAGTTCGGTAGGGGCGAGCAACGCGGGGAGGAGCCCGCTGAAGAGGCTCGCCAGATGGTACAACGTCGACGCCGCCAGTTCGCAACAGCGCGCGCACAGATAGACTGGCATACGGGCAAGATTCATAGGTACGGCGCATCCTACCCAGGGTGACCGGGCAAAAGTCAATTCTTCGACTGCCCCGCCCTTCCGGGCGGGGCTTGCTCAGGATTGACGCTGAGCAGCGCCTGTGACCCCGCTCTTCCGAGCGGGGCATGGGCGCCGTCGAAGCGTCAAGCGCCGGCGACGGTCATCTGTGGCCGGCGAGATATTGGGACAAGAGGTGGGCTGCCTCGACGGCGCCATGAGGCGCCGGGGCCTGTATCTGCGGTGCTGGTGCTGTGAGCGCGGTGGTCAGTGCCGGTTCCCATTGCCCCTCAGCAAAGTCCCGCGTCGATAATTCGACCGCGCGTCCGTAGCGATGAAGATAGTCGACGAGGGACTGTTCGTCGGCGAAATTGTAGCGGCGGACGTACACGACGGGCTTCCCCAGCGCGACAGCCTCGACAATCGTGCTGTAACCGGGCTTGGTCACGAGGAGATCGGTGGAGGCGAGGAGGGCACCGAAGGGCATGGCGAGCGCCGAAGCAGACACGCTTTGCCGGCACCAATCCGGGACTGTTCCGCTGATGATGAATCGGTAGCCGGCGAGCTGCTCCAGCTGCTCAAACGGCAGGGTGTTGAGCGCGATGCCGCCGAAGCCGACCACGACGATTCGATCGGTGGGCGCTGCGCCGATCGCCTTTCGAAGCGCAAATGGGTCGGGAGCCAGCGGGCTGGCGATGGGACCGATATCGACGATCTTCGAAAACGCCGGGAGCGCGAGCCCCGGCGCCAGCCTGAGCATCAGTTCCGCGTGGGCGTAGGCTCGTTGAATGTGCGCGATGATCTCTCGCTGATCGGTCCGGCTCGGTTCGGCCAACGGCTCGAGAATCCGATCCCAGGACAAGTTGCAGAGGCCGACCGTCGGAATGCCGGCTTTGGCGCCAGCTTCGATGGCGAGATGTGAGATGTCAGATAAGACGAGCGAAGGTTTGGCAGCCTGGATGGCCTGGACCTCTTCCTGAACTTTCCGCTCCCAGCCGGTGTGGAAACGCGCGTGGGCATCCCAGGTGGCGGCGGTGTCGATCTGCAGCGGGCCCTGCTGGATGCAGCCGACATCCTGTTGGACCGGCGAGTGCGTCCAGCTCAGGGTCAGCCGGTCCTGGAAAAACCACGGCGGGACCTGCGTGCGCAGGGTGGCCCGGAGATCGGGCCTGAGCCGGCACAGCTCGTTCAAAACCGGCACAACCTGGGCGGCATGGCCGAACCCGTGCCCGGAAATCGCGCACCAGACTACGGCCGTCATGTCTGAGTCTGCTCGAGTGGTTGCATTTTCATCGTGCTGTCCGGACGTCCACTGCATAACACAACCATGGGACGCTGACAACGCCTACGGATTCCTCATAACCCGTTGCAAAGCAAGGGCGAACGTGGTACAGGTATGAACTCCGACCGGCTTCCGGCGGAGCAGTTTTTACCTCACATAACGTATAGGAACCCATGGCTGCCAACCTGTTTAAGACTCTGCTTTCCGACTGGATGATCGGGGGCGTGCTCACCCTCTATTTCCTGGTCGGGTATCTGGCTGACTGGTCCAATCTGAGGCTGATGGAAAATGTCACCTATGACCTGCGCGCGGTCTTACGGGCGCACGGGCAGCAGTCAGATCAAATTGAGCTGGTCGCAGTGGATCAAGAAAGCCTGAACAAGGTCGGCCGGTGGCCATGGCCGAGTGCTACCCAAGCCCGCTTGATCGAGAACCTTCGCGCGGGCGGCGCAAAAGTGATCGCCTTCGATTTTCCTCTGTCCGAGCCGGATCGAAGCAGCCAAGGGATGGCGGAAGTGCGCGCGATGCGGCAGCGGTTGACGGCCCAGATCGCCTCGCCGCAGACCGATCCCCGGCAGCGGGAAATCCTTACCCGTATGTTGCAGGAGTTGAGCGAATCCGAGGGGCGGCTGGATCAGGATGCGAAATTCGCCGTGGTGCTCGGCCATGGCACGGAAGTGATCCTGCCCATCAGCTTCCAGTTGGGGCGGCCGGAAGAAGGGGACAACGTGGAGCCTAGCGCGCCGATTGTCGCCAGTGCCTTCAGCCAGATCGACAATCCGCGCGACATGACGGCCTATCCTCCCGCCAAGGTCCGGAGAATGACGGCGCCACTGCCGGCATTTCAACTGCCCCAGGTCGGCTTCGGTCATACCACCGTCGTTCCCGATCCGGACAACGCCGTCCGCCGCGAGACCGTGCTGGTGGAATACCTCGATCGGTTTTATCCGTCGTTTGCGCTCCGCGCGCTCAGCGCCTATCTGGACGTCGCCCCAGGCGAGGCCCACGTGGTGTTGGGAAAAGGCGTGAAGCTCGGCGACCTGTGGATACCGACGGACCGGTACATGCGCACGCGGATCAGCTTCAACGGCCCCGCCGGTTCGTTCACGCCCTTTTCTGCGTACCATGTGTTGGGCGGCAAGATTCCACCGAGCACGTTCCGAGGCAAACTGGTACTGGTGGGCCCGCTGGCCGCCACTGCCGGTGCGGTGCCGTACGAGACGCCGACCTCTCTGTCCATCGCCGGAATGGAAGTCACCGCGAACGTCATCCAGAATATGCTGAGTCAGAGTTTTCTGACCGTGCCCCGCTGGGCGCTCGCCTTCGAGCTGAGCACCATTCTGTTGATCGGGGTCTTTGTGGTGCTGGCGCTTCCGCGGATCGGGACCAAATGGTCGGGCATCGTGGCGGGAACCGTGCTGGTGAGTTATCTGGGATTTGTGGCGATCGCGTATGCCTCCAAAGGATACGTGCTGACGGTCGTCCACCCGATGCTGCTGCTGATTCTCGGATACACCTTCATTGCCGCGAAGCGGGCCTTGCTGGCTGAAAAAACCGACGTCGTGGATACGGGCTCGGCCGAGACCAACCGGATGCTGGGCTTGACCTTCCAGGGTCAGGGTATGCTGGATCTGGCGTTCGACAAATTCAGGTCCTGTCCTCTCGACGACACGATGAAAGAGCTCCTCTACAACCTCGGGCAGGACTTCGAGCGCAAACGCATGCCGAGCAAGGCGCTGTCCGTGTACCAGCACATCGCCACCAAGGGAAAGAATTACAAGGACATCGAGCAGCGCATGAAGCGGCTGAGCGCGGCTGAGAGCGCCGGAGCCGCAGGGAAGCAGCCGTCCGGCGGGTCGTTGCTGGCGGAAGGCAGCGACGTCAAGCCGACGCTGGGACGCTATGAAATCGTGAAAGAGCTGGGGCGCGGCGCCATGGGCATCGTTTATCTCGGGAAAGATCCTAAGATCCACCGCTCGGTGGCGATCAAGACCATGCGCATGGACGAAGTCGATGCGGAGGAAGTGGCCGAAGTCAAGATGCGGTTTTTCCGGGAGGCGGAATCGGCCGGCAAGCTCTCCCACCCGAACATCGTGACCATTTATGACGCCGGGGAGGAACAGGATCTGGCCTATTTCGCCATGGAAGTATTGGACGGGGTCGATCTCAAAGACTTATGCAAGAAGCGCAATCTGCTACCAGTGAAGCGGACGGTGGAGATCGTGACGAAAGTGGCCGAAGCCCTGGACTACGCCCACAGCCAGAGCGTGGTGCACCGGGACATCAAGCCGGCCAACATCATGGTGATGCCCGACGGCGCCGTCAAGGTGACGGATTTCGGGATCGCCCGCGTCACGACGTCGGCCAAGACGCAGACCGGGATCGTGCTCGGCACGCCCAGCTACATGTCGCCGGAACAGTTGTCGGGAGTCAAGGTGGACGGACGTTCGGACATCTTTTCGCTGGGTGTCGTCCTCTTCGAGATGCTGACGGGCGAGCGCCCCTTCCAGGGGGACAGCGTCGCCACCTTGATGTACACCATCGCCAATCAACCGCACCCGTCTCCCTATGAGCTGCGTCCGGATCTGCCGAAGACGCTCGGGCCCGTCATCGATCGAGCGCTCGCGAAGGATGTGGCCAAGCGCTATCAACGCGGGTTGGAGATGGCCCAGGACCTCCGCACCATCATCCAGAGTCTTCCCAGCTAGCGATCGCTCATGGACATCGCATTCGGCGCAAAAACCGACGTCGGTCTGAAGCGGGAGCATAACGAGGACAGCCTCTGTGCTGACCCGAAGCTCGGGCTGTTCGTCGTCTGCGACGGGATGGGCGGGCGCAGTGCCGGCGAAGTCGCCAGCACCTTGGCCGTGGACATCATCCAGAAACACCTGGGCGATGCCCAGAAAAGCGGATCGCTCCCGCTGATCGGGACCTACAACAACAAACTGTCCCCCCAGACCAACCGGCTGGCCAGCGCCGTGCGGCTGGCTAATCAGGTCGTCAATGGCGCCAGCCGCGCCAAACCGGGCCAATCCGGCATGGGGACGACGGTGGTCTCCGCGCTCATCGACGGCCCGACGCTTTCCGTGGCCCATGCCGGCGACAGCCGGATGTACATGGTCCGTGGCGAGCACATGCATGCGCTGACGGTCGACCACTCGCTGGTCGCCGAGCAGGTCCGGCAGGGCGTGTTGACGGAAGAGCAGGCGGAAAAGTCGGCCCAGAAAAACATCGTGACCCGCGCACTGGGCGTGGAAGAGACGCTCCAGGTCGACCTGGATGAAATCGAGCTGGCCAAGGGAGACACCATTTTGCTCTGCTCGGACGGGCTGACGAAAGGCGTCAAGCCGAATGAAATCATGCGGGTGCTGCAGCAGGAAAAGGAGCCGCAGACGGCGTGCGACCGGCTCATCAAGATGGCCAACGCAGCCGGCGGGGACGATAACACGACGGTGATCGTGATTCAGATCAAAAAATTGTCCGGTCCGGGGCTCTGGCAGCAGCTCATGAAGCGCGTGACCTCGTAACGCGCGCAGACTAGTTGGACGGCGATGCCGAAGATCGTGCTCAAATTTGCCGATAAGGTCGTCAAAGAGGTGGAGCTGAAGGACGCCGTGCTCACGATCGGCCGCAAGGAGGAAAATGACCTTGTGATCGACAATCTGGCCGTCTCCAGCCGTCATGCGCGGATCGCCCGGATCGACGACAACTTTGTGATCCAGGATACGGAGAGCACCAACGGCATCTTTCTCAACGGCGAAAAGATCACGCAACACCAATTGAAGCACGGCGATCAAGTCCTGATCGGCAAGCACTGCCTGCTGTTCCAGGACGAGGCGGCGGCGGGCGCATCGCTGTCTTCCGGCGGGAGCGGCAAGTTCGGGCGCTATGAAGTCACCAAAGAACTGGGTCGGGGGGCGATGGGGACCGTCTATCTGGGCAAGGACGTCACGGGACACCGAACCGTGGCGGTCAAGACGCTCCGGTTTGATGGCGTCGATCCGCAGCAATTGCCCACGCTGAAGGAGCGGTTTTTCCGCGAGGCCGAATCGGTAAAGCAGCTGAGCCATCCCGCGATCGTCAAGGTGTACGAAACGGGCGAGGAGCGGGGGAGCGCCTATTTCTCCATGGAGGTGCTGGAAGGCGTCACGCTGCAGGAATTCTGCGCCAAACGGGGCCCTCTGTCCGTGAAGCGAGCGGTGGAAATCGCCGCGTTTGTGGCGGACGCCCTGGCCTATGCCCACAGCAAAGGCGTGGTGCATCGGGATATCAAACCGGCGAACATCATGATCCTGTCGAACGGCGACATCAAAGTGACCGATTTCGGGGTGGCGCGGTTCGTGGACGCCTCGCAAACCCAAACCGGGGCGGTGCTCGGCACGCCCAACTACATGTCACCGGAGCAGCTGACCGGCTCCAAGGTCGACGGGCGCTCGGATCTCTTTTCGCTCGGCGTGGTGTTGTACGAGCTCTTGACCGGCGTCAGGCCGTTCCAGGCCAAGAACATCGCCGAATTGATCCGTCTGCATGAAACGCACCAACCCGCGCCTCCCTCGACGATCCGCCCGGAGGTGCCGGCCTCCTGCGACGCGTTTGTTGCGCGGGCCTTGCACCGGGAACTGGACGCGCGTTACCAGCAGGGTCAGGACATGGCGCGCGATCTCCGCGTGATCATGCGCTCGCTGCCGGGTTAACCCGCATTATTCATGACGGTTCGTTGCGAAATCGCACGATCGCGTCGTGAGACGGGCGCCCGGAGCCGCGAGAACCCGAGGCGTACTTGAAACAGTACGTCGAGGGAGCGAGCGGCGCGGCCGCCCGCATGGCCGCCGGACGAACGCGGCCAGGCTTGTCGCAACAGCGAGGGTGCGATTGCAGCAGAAGCGATCATGAATAGTGCGGGTTAAGGGGAGCCTGTGCCTAAGCTCGTGTTGAAATTCGGCGGAACGGTCCTGAAGGACGTCCAACTGGAGAAGTCCGTGGTGACCATCGGGCGGAAGATGGGCAACGACGTCGTGATCGACAACATAGCGGTGTCCGGCCACCATGCCCGGGTGATTCAGGAGGGCGGGACCTTTTTTGTCGAAGACACCGGCAGCACGAACGGGACGTTCCTCAACGACGTGCGAGTGGAGAAACGCCGGCTGCAGCACGGCGATCAGATTCGGATCGGCAAACACGTGCTGGCGTTCGAGGAGGCCACTGGGCCGGAGGCTCCGCCCACGGCCGCTGCGCCGGCTCACGATCCCGATAAAACCGTGCTGGCGACCCCCGAGATGCAGCGCGAGCTGCAGAGTATACGAACGGCGGCCGGGGGAGGTGCGCCCCTGCCGGGCGGAAAGATCGGCGTCGTGCTGGTCGTCTCGGGCCAGACGGACAAGAACGAGTACAAGTTGACGGACCGCGTGTCGGTCGTCGGGGCTCAAGGCGCGGCGGCGGTCAAGCTCACCGCGTGGTTCGCTCCCAAGGTGGCCGCTCTCATCAGCCGCACGGAGACCGGCTACGCGCTCAGCACGTCGAAAGAGGGCAGGAAAGTTCAGATCAATGGCGCTCCCATCCAAGGCCGTGGCGATCTCAAGGACGGGGATCTGATCGAAGTGGCCGGCGTCAAAATGTACTTCTACCTCCGGCATCCGACCACTTGATCGACGCCGTTGCCGGCGGGGCGCCCGCGCCCGTTTGCGATCTCGCGCGATCCCTCAGTTGTTCCGGATTCAGCTGCAATAGTTGGAGCGTTGACTGAGCAATGGCACGGGTGTGGCTCGGAAAAACGAAAAACATCCAGACACTGGGACTTGCGCTCTCGGGCGTCATCACCCTGTCCGTGGGATTGCTGTCGTGGATCGAGCCGGATGCGCTCGTGACGCCGTTCCGGCGCATCGAAAGCGCCACGATTGACCTTCGGTTCAGGGCTTTTCGAGGGCCGCGGCCGGCCACCCGGGACATCGTCGTCGTTGCGGTCGACGAAAAGAGCATCAAGGAAATCGGACGGTGGCCCTGGTCGAGAGCCACGCAAGCCCGCGTGGTGGACGGTATTGCGGGAGACGGCGCCAAGGTCATCGGGCTCGATATCATCTACTCCGAACCGGAAGTCACCGAACTGCAAAAGAATCTGCGGGAAGTGCAGGCGGGAGCACGCGCCGCCGGCGCGCCGGCGGCCGTGCAGGGGCTGCTGGACCGGAAATTCAAGGAAGCCGACGCGGACGCCAGGTTTGTCCAGAGTCTGCAGAGAGCCGGGAATGTCGTCCTCGCCTTGCCGTTGATCGTGCCTGAGTCCGAGGCTCCCTGCCGGGAGCCCCTGCGCGTCCCTCCGCCCGGCTATGCCAAGCGGAACCAGTTCATGATGGTGAAGCAGGCGAGCAGCGGGGAGGCGCTGGAACCGGTGTGCGCGAAGGATGCGGCCGTTCCGCTCCGATCGTTTGCCGATGCCGCAGCGGGTCTCGGCAGCGTCTATACCATTCCCGACCGTGATGGCGTTACCCGCTATGAATATCTGGCGGTCCAGTACGGCGACGACCATGACTACTATCCGTCACTCGGCTTGGAGGTGGCCCGTCTGTATCTGGAGCTTCCGCGGGACCGGATGTCGTTGACCCTGGGCGAAGGAGTCCGCCTGGGGGACAGACTCATTCCGACCGATCAGAAAGCCCGCATGCTGATCAATCATGTGGGGCCCGAGCAAAGCTTTCAGTATGTCTCGGCGACGGACGTCATCCACGGGCGGGTCCCCCACGGCACGTTTACGGGCAAGGCGGTGTTTGTCGGCACGGCGGCGCTGGGAACCTACGATCAGAAGACGACGCCCTTTTCGGCAAATTTCCCCGGCGTGGAGAAAAACGTAACGGTGGCGGAGAATATCATCGAGCGGCAGTTCCTCGAAAAAAGCGTCTATGCCGGGCCGCTGGATCTCTCGTTGATCCTCCTGTTCGGGTTCGGGCTGGGCGCAACGCTTCCCAGGCTGCGCGCGTTGCCCGGGGCCGCCGTTGCCTCGGCCGCCTTTTTCGGGTATGCCGCCGTGGCGCAATATCTGTTCACGCATGAAGGGTTGCTGGTGGCGGTCGTCTACCCGCTGTTTACCATCGCCCTGGTCTTCGTGTCGGTCACTGTGTTGCGATTCATGACGGAGGAGAAGCAGGCCAGGGAAGTGCGCGCCATGTTCTCCAGCTACGTCAGCCCGCGCATTGTCGAGGAGCTCATCAAGGATCCGGCCAAGGCCAGGCTCGGCGGTCAGCGCAAGGAGCTGACGATGCTGTTCTCCGACGTCAAGGGGTTCACCACCTTCTGCGAACAGCATCCGCCGGAGCAAGTCGTGCCGCTTCTGAACGAATACCTGACGGCGATGACGGAGGTGGTGTTTTACTGGAATGGCACGCTCGACAAATTCATCGGGGACGCGGTGGTGGCCTTTTGGGGGGCGCCGATCGAGCAGCCGAATCACGTAGAGTTGGCGCTGAAATGCGCCCTGCACATGCGCCGGCGCCTGGGAGAATTGCAGGAAGGATGGAAGGCCCGCGGGTTGCCGGTGCTCGATAGCGGCATCGGGATCAACACCGGCGAAGTGCTGGTCGGCAACATCGGGGCCGAGGGCAAGAAAATGGATTACACCATGATCGGCGACCACGTGAACCTGGCGGCACGGGCCGAGGGATTGACGAGGAAGTTCAGCGTCGCAGTCGTGATTACGGAGAATACGGCGGGGCGGCTCAAGCCCCTGCTCGACACGGCCCGTGTCCGGGACGAGCTCGGTTCTGTGGGCCGCGTCGAGTTGCGGCGTCTGGCGATCGTAAGGGTCAAAGGGAAGGTGGAACCGATCGGGATTTACGGCCTTGCGTCCCGCCGGCATGGAGAGTCGTCTGTCGTCACCGAGGATGAGGCGACCGTTGAAGTGATCGAGATGGCCGAAAAATGACCGTGGGCGGTGGACGGCAGGACGGGACCGCACAACCGAAAGCCGGCGGTCGCCTTGCGCGCCCCGGCGTGAGCGGTCTCCGTGCCGGGTGGATGGTCCGGTTCTGGTTCGTGCTGGCCTGCATGGTGCTCTGCGCGTCCACTGCGGTCGCCCAGGAGCCTCTGGACCCCCAAGCTTACGACCTCAGCATCGCCAAAGGTCTCATCCGGTTCAGTAACGGCCAGTACAGCGACGCCGAGCGGCTGTTCCGGGCCGCCCTGGCCGCCAATCCCGACGATAGCCGCGCCAGCTTTTATCTGGGGCAGACGCTGATCCGGTTGAAGCGTCCGGAAGCCGCGCAAGAGATGTTTCAGCGCCTGCTGCGGAAAAACCCGGACGATGGGCGCGCGTGGCTCGGCCTCGGAATGGCACAGTACAACCGCGGGTTCTATAACGAAGCGCTTGCCAGCCTCGAAAACGCCGAGAAGTACCTTCCCTCGGATCCCCTGGTCTTCTACTATCAGGGCTTGACCTACCACCAGAAAGGGGCGTTCGATTTATCGCCGGGACGATTTCTCCGGGCAATGACCCTCAGCCCCGACCTGGCCGCCGCGAGCCATTACTACAGCGGGATCGCCTATTACCAGCGCGGCCTGCTCGATGAAGCGAAGGAAGAATTCAACGCGGCGATCAAGGCCGGCGAGCCCGACTCGGAGCTCGTGAAGTCGTCGCAATTGTTTCTGGAGCAGGCCGGCGGCGCGGCGGAAACGGGACCGAAACGATGGGACCTGGCCTTCACAGCGATGTATCAGTACGACAACAACGTGGTCCTGACACCGTTGGGAACGTCGCCATCGCCCGGGAGCGGCATCTCCCAGAAACATGATTGGCGCGCCGCGCTGTTCGGGCGGGCGGAGTACCGGCCGATCCAGACGGAAGCCTGGCTTGGCGGCACAAGCTACACGATCTATCAAAGTTTTCACCGGACGCTGAGCGGGTTCGACGTCCAGAATCACACGCCGGCCGTGTACCTGCAACGCCAGTTCGGCTCCTTTCAGGCTCGGCTGCAGTACTCGTACGATTACATTCTCGTCGGGCGGTCGCCCTTCCTGATTGCCCATTCGATTCAACCTTCGTTTACCCTGTCGGAGGGGTACCATGCGTTCACGCAGGCGCAATTCCGCTATCAGAACAAGGATTTCCGTGACGGACGGTTTCTTCAGAACTCGTTCCGTGACGGAAAAAACTGGCTGGCAGGGATCACGCAATACTTTTTGTTCGCGGACAACACGGGAAACTTCCGGCTGGGGTACACTTTCGATGCGGATCGAACCGGAGGCGGGTCGCCTTCCGTGGCTGTCCTCGGCGACCAGACCAATGCCGACTGGGCCTATGCCGGGCATCGTATTTCCGCCGGGCTGGGATTGCCGGCGGTCCTGGCCTATAAGGTTGACTTTGACTTCAGCTATTACCGGCAAAACTATGCGAATCCCAACTCCTTTGCGCCCGGTAACGCGGGGGATGTGTCTACATTGAAGCGGCGCGACAACATTTATTATTTTACGGGGACGATCAGTCGGGACTTTACCGAATGGCTGTCCGGCTCTTTTCAATATAGCTATACGCGGGAACAGTCCAATGTTCCCGTGTTCGACTACAACCGCAGCGTCACGTCGCTCATTCTCACGGCGAGGTTTTAGCCATGCAGCGACCGGTCTTGTGGAGACATCTCTGGCACGCGGCGGGCGTGGTCGTCCTGCTGGCAATCGCCGATATCGGCTGGGCGCAGCAGGGCTCTGATGCCGTCGGGGAAGTGATAGCAGTGCAGGGTGCTGCCACCGTCACACGGGGGGGAGAATCCGCGCCGGCAAATCCGAAGATCCGGCAGCCGCTCTTCATGCACGATCGAATTGAAACGGGCGAGCAGTCTGCGGTGAAAGCTTTATTTCGAGACGACAGCCTGCTGACGTTGGGGGAGCGAACGCGCCTCGATCTTGCCGACTATGTCTATGATGCCGACCGGCAGATTCGCCGCGTGACCCTGGTGCTGGAGCACGGCATGGTGCGCGCGCTCGTCGGACAGGCTTTTGCCGACCCGATGTCCGTGTTTTCAATCCGGGCCGGCTCGGCAACCGTTACCGCGCGCACGACGTATTTTGTGGTCTGGATCGATCAGGAAGGGACCGGCGTGGCCAATATCGGAACGGCAGGGATGGTTCAGCTCATTGTCGGCGGGCGAGGCATGACGGTAAAGCCCGGTCATTTTTCGTTCGCGCCGGCCGGACAATTCCCCCGTATTCCCCAGCCTGTCGCAGGCACCGCCACTTCATCTGTCAGCCGCGCCATCGCCGCCACAGACGTCAAAGAAGATGTCGGTTCCGTGATCAATGAGCTTGCTGATCAAACTGTTGAGGAAGAGCTCCCTTCCTGCCCGCCCGACAGCCCGCCCGGTGGGCTGTGTCCACGAAAGCCGCCCCCATCAGGCCTTCCGCCGGCGACGCCGCCTGCAGTCACGTCCGGAGCGGCACGACGGTGAAAGGGGCTGACCGGCATGTATAAGATCAAAAAGCGCGCGGCACCAGCCGCCAAGCCGCCTGTGCTGTACAACATCATCGAGGACTATAGTGAGCATGATCCTCCGGGGAACGTCTGGGTGTGCGCGACGACCGGAGCGGAAGACGTGGCGGCCCATGGACGGATTCTCTCGGAAAGCTATGCGATTCCGTACGAGGAGATGGAGCGGCTACTCCGTCAGGGCGGGGCCTACGTGTATCCCCAGGAGAGCTTGCTGGTGACGCGCGGGGCCTTCGCCTGCCGGCTCGCGGAGGCCGGGGGGATGCCGAAACTCACGTGGGTCTTGGATGTCGAGCAATATGCCGAGACGGAGCATCTGCGGCGGGCCTACGGCATGACGCTGGAGGAGGCAGCCTGGCGGGTCTTTCACCGCACGCTGTCTCCCGAGCTGCAAGCCAGGCTACAGCAGAAGAACCTGGGGATTGATTACGCGAAGCTGGATCGTGCGATTGCGCGCGCAGGCGACATCACGTACATTGATTTTCGGAAAGACTGGTCGCCTCATTTCAAGCGGCAGTGCATTTTACCGGACGGGAGGCTGGTGGAAACCAGCGGAATCGAGGATTTTGCCGCGCTCCACGGGATTACGGTGGCGCAGGCCGGAACCTTGCTTCAGCAAGGCGGGACCTTGGAGGTGGACGAGGGCGTGCTGGCCTGCCAGATTGTCAACGGCCAGCCGTCGGTTGCCCGGTTTAACCGAGCCCAGTATGCCAGGGCCAAGGAACTCGTGGCGGAAAAGGGCTGCCATCTCATGGATGCGCTGAGCGAGGTCGGGCTGAGCGATCCGGCTATGATGCGCGCGCTGAATCGGTTGGAACGGTCCTCGTCCTAGCTCCCTGCTGCAGTAGGACGACGGATTGGCGAGTTATTTTGCCGAGGCCAGATGGGGCACCGTCAGTTGCGCGACGATTTCAGGCGGGACCGGATAGACGTCGGGCTCTTCACCGATACCTTTTAAATTGACGACCTTGGGCGGAAGGTCCTCCGGGAGGACGCTTTGCTTGCGGGCGAGCGCGTAGGTGCGGCGCGCCAGCAGGAGGCCGCCCGGTTCGGCCGCGCTTTCAAGCCGTTGTGATTTATTCACTTCCGGCCCGATCACCGTGTAATCCCAGAGATATTCCGTTCCAAGATTGCCTACAGTCACTGTGCCGGTATTGATGCCGATGCGGATGAGGTGGGGCTCCTGGCCGAGGCTCATCCAATTGGCGTTGAGCTCGGCCATTTTCTTCTGCATGGCGAGCGCGGCGCGGACGGCGTTGGCGGCGTTGCGCTCCACCCGTTCCTCTTCCGCCGCCTCGCCGCCGCCTTCCGGCTCCGCGTCGCCGAAGAAGGCCATGATCCCGTCCCCCATGTATTTGTCCAGCGTGCCTCCGTGATCGCGCAGCATCACGGTCATGGCGGTGAGGTAGTCGCGCAAGACCCGCTGAATGTGGAGCGCGTCCGCCTTCTTGCAGAAGATGGAAAACCCCTTGATGTCGGCAAACAACACCGTCAATTCACGGCTGTGGCCGGCGAGGAGGGTGGCCACCATGCCTGGGCTGTCCTGGATGATTTTGAGCGTCTGGGGCGGCAGGCAGGCGCCAAGCGCGGACTGGAACCGGACACGCTCGCGGTCCACAATGAAAAAGCGGGTCAACAGCAAGAGCACCAGCCCGAGCGTGACGGACATCAACGGTCCGACTGCCGGCAGCACGGCGGATTGAGTGGTAAACATGTGCTGGAGGACGAAGACATAGGCGCCGGTCACGATAAGAAACGTGGGAATAATGATCATGGGACCGCCGATGAGCGCCGACGCCGTCAGCAGCACGATCGGCACGCCATAACACAGGGTCGCTTCCCCCGTCGTGGCGTTGCGCAGGAATTGTTTGGTCAGGATCATGTTGAGGATATGCAGATAGGCTTCGCTGGTAGGAAATTCGTCTTCGAACGGTGTGGCGATGACATCGCTGCCTGAGACGGTGGTGAGGTTCGACAGCAGCACGTGCTTGTCCTTGAACAAGCTCAGGACGCGATTCCGATGCGCTGGCGACTTCATTTGGGCAAGAATCCAACTATACGGGTAGTGCACGAAGCGCTGGCCCCATTTGCCTGCGTAGTTGATCCAGGCCCGCCCTTGCCTATTGATTGGGATCACGACCTCGTCCGACAGCCTCGGCTTGAACCGGATCGCCTTACTGCGCTCGATTCGTATCGAGGTGGGATCAACCTCCAAATCTCGCAGAGCGGCGACCAGCGCCATCGAGGGGACAAACCCGCCTTTTGTCGCGTAGAGCAGGGGTGTGCGCCGCATGGCGCCGCTGATGGTCGTGCTTTGGATATGCCCAAGCCCTGCGGCGGCGTCAATCAGAGCGGGCAGGGGTAGACTCAACTCGCCGACACCGGGGATGTATCCGAATCCTTCCACCTCGGCATGGAGCAGGTGTCTTGGCGCCTTGGTGAAGAAGTCGTCTGCGCCGGACCCCTCCGTTTCTCTGAACACAACGGGGAGAATGACGAAGCCGGCTTGGCGCGTGGCCTCGACCAAGGCCTTGTCTTCGGCCGGATCCTTCACCGGATGGTCGAAGACGATGTCGACCAAGACCGACCGCGCCCCGGCCTTTTTCAGCATGTCGAAAACCTGGGCATGGATGCGGCGGTCCCAGGGCCAGCGACCGAGCCCGAATTCGCGAGATGCCTTGTCATCGTAATCGAGGGCGACGATCGAGTTGGACACCGTTTGCGAGGAGCCGCCAGGGGCGGGGACCGGTTCAAGGACGTTTGCGAGCGGCCGTCTTGTGAATCGCAGATCAACAGCCTTGAACTCGATCGGCTCGAGCAGTGTTGGCCAGAAGAACTCGATCAGAATCGGAAACAGGAGCGCAACGGCACCGCAGCAGACCAGTGCAACAATATGCGGCCAGTGCCATGTCTGTTTCTTGAACAGCATGCGTCCTCAGGAAGCCCTGAACAGCAGGGAGTTGGCCTGGTTAGCCGCCAGAGCCACCGATGGCAGCGGGTTTGGACGGGAGCGGGACAGGAGGCAGGAAAACATCCTCGGAAGGCGGTTGTGCTTCCGGCTTCGAGGGCTTCTTCGCTGATTTCTTGTCGGAAGCCACGCGGGATTTCTTGTCTTTGCTCGGCTGCTCTTTTTCTGCGATAGCCTTGTCGGAAGCCGCCTTGGAATCCGGTCCGGCCGGCTGTGCGATCGTTGCCGGCGGGGCCGGTTTCGTGCCAGGACTGCCGGTTCCTGTGCTCTTGCGCTGGTGTGATGCCGATCCCTCCGACGGAGCGGTCACGGTCGCTGGGGAGGCAGGTTCTTGGGCCGACGCTGGCTGTGCAGTCTCCGTTGACTCAGCAGGCGTTCCCATTAACTGGTTGAATTGTGCGCAACTGCTGAGAAGGAGAGGGAAAGTAAGAACTGCGCCGAAGATCAACAGTACGAACAGGGGTTGCTGATTGATCAGTCTCAGGTGTCCGCTCAACTGCATTGGCTGATTCATGGCAGGATCTCTTTCTAGCGCTTAATAATACTCCTGCAACCGAGCAGCGTCCAGTATTTATTATGTTGATGTTTTCTCGCAGGTTAAGCGATACCCCCTTTTCAGAATCCGGCACAGATTACCCGCCCGCGCCGCCGAATGTCGGTGGCTTGAGAGGGGGTGGGGGGACAGGCATATCCGGCCCTGATTCGTCTGGCTGTTCGGGTTTCTTTGTCGGTTTTCTTTCAGGCGACACAGCCGCTTTCTTTTCTTTTTGGGCCGATGGTCTTTTTTCAATGGTTGTGTCTTTCCCGGACTGTTCGACAGCCTGTGAACCGGCCGCCGGACTGGATGTTCCCGGTTTCGACGCGGGAGTGGTCGGCTCCGGCGGGTGATGCAGACAGCCCACCGTCTGAAGCAGGTAGCACGCGAACAGGAAGCGGAGGCCGGTGGTGAACAGACGGTGTTGCCCAGGCGATGGACGGAAGGGGAATGCTGAATGGACCATGGCCGTGTTCCTCAGGCGCACCGACAGCATACTCCTGGCATGGAAGAACCGTCCAGTCAAATGCGCTTCTGGAAAGCTGGTTGCGGAAGAAGATGGCGCGCCCGACAGGACTGAATGTGATATGCCCAGATCCGTGAATGGCGCGCCCGACAGGACTTGAACCTGTAACCCCCAGATCCGTAGTCTGGTGCTCTATCCATTGAGCTACGGGCGCTCACTGATTAGCGTGATACGTGACGCGTGAGGGATGGAGAGAAATAAGGAGACCCTGGGCGGCTTTACTGACCACTCGTCACTCATCACTTGTCACGCATCACGGGTTTTTTGGCGGAGAGGGCGGGCATTTGAAGTCGCGCTCGCAGTTGCAGCGAGCGCTCCCACTGAGGGGGCCAGCCCCCTCGTGTCTCCCACGCGTGGGAGCCTCTCCCCCGCGATCCCCCTCGTTCAAATCCCACCCTCTGTGTGCAACTGATTCGGCTCTCACTGCTCCACGGTGAGACATGAAGCAGCTGAATATCTGGCGGAGAGGGCGG
>Ga0247727_10007114_pt1 | contig 21546 bp, 19 predicted proteins | sample WisWelCaveWW1625_FD_202498 | JGI IMG/M metagenome (GOLD analysis project Ga0247727, IMG submission 202498) | Biofilm microbial communities from Wishing Well Cave, Virginia, United States - WW16-25 | ecosystem: Environmental > Aquatic > Deep subsurface > Groundwater > Cave microbial mat | place... | reverse complement strand
GCGCGTACTGGCCGTCCCCGGTCGAGACGGTTTCGAAGTTAGCGCCGGTGTCGACCTGCCGGGCGACGATCTTGACGCCGGGCACGACGGCGCCCTGCGGATCGGTCACGCGCCCGGTGATGGTCGAGCGATACTCCTGCGCCCAGACGGCGCACGCCAACGCGACAAGACAGCCAGACACTCTCAGCGTAGTGCGGAACATACGAGCATCCTCCCAAAATGGATTCGAGACTTCGTATTCCAAGAGTACCTCTGGGATAGTGGCTTGTCAAGCGGCAAAGGCCGACTACAGACATCCCGCCCGCAGACGATTCACTTCTGAGGCCAGTTGACGGACCAGCCGGCCCGTCTAAACCAAACCAAATAAGGAGATATGTCGCGATGCGAGTTACTTCATTGATCCTGGCAGTGAGTCTGATCCTGGCGCCCAGCCTGGCGGCGCAGGTGGCGGAGTGCACCGACGCCAGCTTCATGGGCGTCTACGGGCTCCACAGTTCCGGCGCCTTCCGCAGCGGAACTTCCAACTGGCTTCTGGCATCCGTCGGGCGACTGCAGTCCTATGGCGACCAGACGGGGATTATGACCGAGGTGATCAGCAGTAATGGCACGATCATACGTAGAACCGCGACGGTCGGATATCTGGTAAACACCGACTGCACTCTGTCGGTCACGATCCGATACCCGGACGGGTCGGTCACGGGGATGGAGGGCACGCTGGTCGACAACGGCCGCGAAGCCTTGCTGATTCAAACCGAGCCGGCCGGCGCGGCCGTGGTGTCGAGCTTCCGCAAAGTCGGCGGCCTGGCGGTCAACGGCTGCACGACCGGCGATCTGCGCGGCACCTACGGGATGACGACGCCGGGCGCGGGTGAGATCCTCAGCGGCTCGGGCGCCGGGCCATTCGCGGTCGTTAGCACCATCTATGCGGACGGCGAGGGCGGATTCACACAAACTCAGATTGCCATCCGCGGCGGGCTGTTGCAGCGGAGTGTGACAGCCGGCACGTATCAGATGGCCGCGGACTGCACCGGCACGCTGAGCTTCGGCTCCGGCGCGAGCCAGCAAGCCGCGGATTTCGTGCTGGTCGACGACAGCAACGAGATCCGCCTGCTCACCACCGATGACGGCGCGGTTACGCCGGCGTTCTTGGTGCGGCGCGTGCGACGCTAAGCGCGGGCATCGAGCGGGCATCGTGGTATTCTGAGGACGAACCGCGATGCCCGTCTCGAGCCGCTGGTCCGACACGACGCCGGAGGCGATGGAGGTGTTCCTCGAGCTGCACCGGCGGATGACGCCCCGGCAAAAGTTGGAGCGCGTGTTCGAGATTATCGACTTGGTCTACAGCCTCTCGCTGGCCGACGTACGGCGGTGCTATCCGGAAGCGAGCGAGCGGGAGGTGTTCCTGCGCTGGGCGGCGCGCCGCCTCGACCGCGAACTGATGCTCCGCGTCTACGGCTGGCACCCGAGTCTCGAAACGCCCCCATGAGCACGGCCGCCGCCGGCTTTCGGCGACTGCTGGAGGCTTTCGATCGGCTAGGAATTAATTATATGGCTGGGGGCTCGCTGGCCTCCTCCGTTCACGGCATCCCGCGCTCTACCAACGACATCGACTTGATCGCCGCCATCGGGCGGCGGCACGTCGCGCCGCTGATTGCCGAGGTGAGCGCCGAGTTCTACATCGATCCGCCGGAAGCGATTCACAAGGCGCTGGAGGCGGGCCGGATGTTCAACCTGATACACTTTGCCAGCAGCTACAAGTTCGACATCTACCCGCTGTCATCCGAGCCCTACCAGCAAGCGGCTTTCTCCCGCCGCGTGATCCGCGAGTCGCCGTTCGAGGAGGAGCCGCGCCGGCCGTTGTACGTCGCGACGGCTGAGGACACCATCCTGGCGAAGCTCGCGTGGTACAAAGCCAGCAACCAGGTATTAGAACGCCAATGGAGCGACGTGCTGGACGTCGCGCGCGTGCAGGGCGAGCGGCTTGACCTAGCGTACCTGCGGCAGTGGGCGGGCGAGCTAGGCGTCGCCGAGCTGCTGGAAGAGGCGTTGCGGGTCTAAATCAGCCGCAACCCGCCATGGCGGACGAAGGGGCGGAAGTCGCGGTCGCGGGTGAGCAGCGGCACGTCATGATCGATGCAGGTTTGGGCGATCAAGGTGTCGGCGAGCTTGGGGCGGTAACCGCGCCGGATCAAATCTGCGCGGAGCTTTCCGGCGCGCTGCCAGTATCCAGGCGTGACTTCCAGGAGGCGCATCGAGAGGAAGTTGCGCTCGTCGTGCGGAGGCAAGTCGGGATCGCTTAGGAGCTCGGCAAGCACCGCAGGCGCCATTACAACCGATGCCCCTTTCAGGGACTCGTCCAGATAGTTCAAGTCCGCTGCCGCTTGCCCCTCCAGGTACGCGATCCAGGAGTTGGTGTCCGCGCAGATCAGATCAATCCCGCCTCAACCCCTCGACGTTGATCGAAAACTTAACTTTGCCGCGGCTTTGGCGGAGCCCTTCGCAGGCTGCGGCGTGGGAGACCGACTCCAGGCCCCGACGGATCGTGGCAGTCAAGCTCAGCCCCGTGAGCTTGGTCGCTCGTTTTACCAGATCTCCGGGAAGCAGTACGGTTACTTTTCGCAAACCGTTTCGATTCACATCATCATATTAGCATATCTTCTTGCCGTATTGGCGTACGGCGCGGCTCGGACCATCACACCGCCACGGTGGCGATCTCCACCGGGGTTCGCCGCCCGCTGACCACGACGATGCCGCTGTCGGTGACTTTGTGGTGCTGGCGGTCGCGCTCCAGGTCGTAGCCGATCTCGGCGTCCGGCGGCACGCGCACGTTTTTGTCGAGGATGGCCCGGCGGATCTTGGCGCGCCGCCCGATGTCGCAGTTGTCCATCACGATGGAATCCTCGACCAGGCTCCAGGAATGCACAAACACGCGGCGGCCGAGAACCGAGTTACGCACCGTGCCGCCGGAGACGATGCAGCCTTCGCAAACGATGGAGTCGACGGCGTGCCCGCGGCGGTCGTCGTCGTCGAAGGTGAACTTGGCGGGGGGCTCGGCGTAGTTGGCGGTGCGCAGCGGCCACTGCCTGTTGAACAGGTTCAGCGACGGCGAGACGCTGCGCAGGTCCATATTGGCTAGGTAGTAGGCGTCGAGGGTTCCCACGTCGCGCCAGTAGCCGCGGTTCTGCGGCGTTTCGCCGGGAATCTCGTTGGTCTGAAAATCGTAAGCGTAGACGCCGTGGCGGTGGATCATTTCCGGCAGGATATTGCGTCCGAAGTCGTGGTCGCTGTCGGCGCGCGCCGCGTCGTCGTGCAGCTCCGTCACCAGAACGCGGGTGTCGAAGATGTAGTTGCCCATGGAGGCGAGCGACCAGCCCGGCCGCCCGGGGATCTCCGGCGGATGCGGCGTCTTCTCGTGGAATCCGGTGATGCGCCAGTCGGGCGCGACCTCGATGACGCCGAAGCCGCGCGCCTGATCCCGCGGCATGGGGATGGCCGCCACGGTGCCCGCCGCCCGCTTGCCGTCGTGGAAGTGGATCATCTGGCTGACGTCCATGCGGTAGATGTGGTCGGCGCCGAACACCGCGACCAGGTGCGGGTCGGCCTGCTCGATCAGGTTGATGTTCTGGAAAATGGCGTCCGAGGTTCCCTCGTACCAGACCTCACCCTTGCGCATCTGGGCCGGCACCGGGATGATGAACTGGTTTTTCAGAAGGTTGGCGAACTGCCAGCCGTCGCTGAGGTGCTGCAGCAGGGACTGGCTCTTGAACTGCGTTAATACATAGATGGAGTAGATCCCGGAGTTGATGAAGTTGGAGAGGACGAAGTCGATGATGCGGTACTTGCCGCCGAACGGGACGGCCGGCTTGGCGCGCTCTTTGGTCAGCGGATGGAGCCGCTCACCCTTGCCGCCGGCCAGCACGATGCCCAAGACCCGCAGCTTCATCGTGTGTTAGTTTATCACCGCCGCTCGAAGGCGGAGCGCGAGAACTACTCGATGAGCCGCACATCGTGCAGCCGGTCGCCGCCCGCGGTCAGCTTCACCGAAGAAACCCTGGAGCGCAGCTCTTCGACGCGGTCCTCGGGGCTGAAATCTTCGAGCGTGGACGAGAAAACCAGGTACTCCCCCTCCGGCAAGCCGCCAAAGCGATACTCGCCGCGCAGGTTGGTGCGCAGCGTGCGGTGTCCGCCGAGCCGGTGACGGTTCTGGGGGTCCAGCGGATAGCAGAAGACGGCGACGCCGGGCGACGGGTCGCCGCCCTCCAGCACGCGCCCGCGGAGCTGGCCGGCGCGGCGCGCCAGCCGCATGGTGGCCGACACCCGCTGTCCCGGCAGCAGCGATAGGCCGCCCAGCACGTCCTTAGCGTCGGCCATCACCGACTCGAGCACGTAGGCTTCCGGCGCGACGACGTAGAACCGCCACTGGCCCGGCAGCAGCGCGGCGGCCAGATACTGCGAGAGGGGTCCGCGCTGCTTTTCCAGGCGCACCGGCGCGGCGCGCGCGAAGACCTCGGCGCGGGCCAGAAAAATCAGCACCTGCGGGTCGTTGAGGTCGGCGTCCTTCTCGTCGACCAGCCGCACGCGAACGTCCGGCGCCGGGGCCAGGCCGAGCGCGAGGCCTTCGGTGTCCCGCTCCAGGTCCACCTGCTGATAGGCCGTGAGCTTCATCGGCGGCAGCGAGAGCGTGACCTCGGCCATTAACGTGTACCGGCCCGGCGCGAGGGCGGTGAATGCAAAGTTGCCTTGCGGATCTACCGGCGCGCTTTGGCTGTCGTCGTCGCGGAGAAGGTGCACGATCGGCGCGCCTCGCTCCGTGATTCGCAGCGGCGAGGTGACCCGTCCCGCCAGGCGCAGCAGCTTTCCGGCGACCGGCTGGATCTGGACGTGCGACGTTTCCTGGTCGATCTGGACCTCCACCGTACGGCTCTCAGTCATACCCAAGTGCTGCGGATAGTAAGTGACGAGGAAGCTCAAGCCGTCGGGCGATTCGTGAGGCGCCGTGGCCACGCAGTAAAGCCCCGGCTTGAGCCCGGCGATGCGGAAGTTGCCCCGGTCGTCGCTGGAGCCTTCGGCGGCGATCCGGCCGGGCCGCCGGTCCGCGTAGGCGGTGAGCGCGCGGACCTTCACGTCGGGGATCCCTTCGCCGTTCTCGTCGACCACCGCCCCGGTGATCACCCCGAGGCGGTGCAACAGCACCTCGGCGCTGAAGCCGGCGCGCGGCGCGAGCTCGATCGTCTTGCCCGCACGGTTCCACGCCTTCTGCCCGTAACGGCCGGCGGCGAAATAGGGACGACTGGCCGAAACGCGGTACAGGCCCGGCGGCAGATTTTCAAACAGAAACCGCCCGCCGCGGTCGGCCACCGTGGAACGCGACTGTGAGCCGTCGGCGAGGCTGAGGGTGACCTTGCTTCCCGCCAGCGGGACCTTTTGGAGCGCGCTCAGAACGGCGCCGGAGATCGTTCCCTGCGCCCAGACCGCCGACGCCAGGCAGGCCCCGATGGATACTGCCAAGATCGAGTACCACCAGCCCCCAACCCCCATCCCCTATCCCCCAACCCCCGGCCTCGCCGCGCCGCGCGCCCGAAACACCACTTTGAGCTCCCGGCGCCAATCGAGGCCCAGCCCGACGCGCTCCACCTCGATCTCCGGAGAAAAATGACGCAGAATCGTCTCGGTCGTGGAGTGAAAATCGAAGGCGGGCGCGACCAGCAAGAGACGCGGCGCTCGGGGGCTGATCTCGATTCCGCGAAAGTAACCTTGGCTCTGAAACTCGCCGCGATCCAGGTGCCACTTCACGCGCATCCAGTAGTCGAGGCCTTGGAGCGGCAGGTGCGGGTCCTCGGCGGCCTTCAGCTCGAGCACGGCGAGGCGGCCGGCGTGGTCGACGGCCAGAAGGTCGATGATGCTGCGGTCGGCGCCGGCCACGGCGGGCACCTGCGAATAAAGCGGCTCGCTCGACAGGCTGCTGTCCACTCGCGTCACGTTGGCGCGCACCAGCGACTCGAGCCAGCGCTCGGGGGCCACGCGATAGAGCCAGTCCTGCTTGTCGCGGGCCTCCACGGAGCGCGCCGCGGCGAGCTGCTCGGCCAGCCGCTCGACGCGATCGTAATTCGCCGCCGTAACCGGGCGGCGGTCGTCCCACAGGCCGAAGGTCATCTCCGATCCGGAAACGCGGGCAAACTCGAGACCTCGCAGACGCAGCGAGATCCCAGCGCCGGCCGCGCCGACTCGCTCGACGCCGAACCGGCCGCACAACCGGTCGATCCATTCGGCGGCGGGCGGAGCGGGGTCGAGAGGCGCCGCAGCCGGATCCAGTTTGGTCGAAAGGTTGCCGTAGTTTTTCTCGTCGACGCGGGCGAGCGAGCCTTCCGGGCCGTACTCGTAGAGCTCGCAGCGGGCGCGCGCGGAATCCAGAAAGGCCAGGCGGTTGGCGGTCACCGTGGACCGCTTGCGGGGAAGGACCAGCTTCAGGCTCTCCACCACGCGCTGCGGCTCTCGGGCGCGCAAGTAGTCGAGCCAGATGAGCCCGAAGGCCAGCATGTGGTCGGCGGCGCCGGGGTCGGCTTCTTCGCCGAGGCCCAGGGCGGCGCAGGACTGCTGGCCGCGCGTCAGAAAGGCCCGCGCGTAGACCGGCGACAGGGAGTGCTCCAGGTCGTGCGCGGCGCTGATCTGAGCGATCTCGAAGTCGCCGAACTCCCGCGACAGAATCCGCCGGAAGCGCTCGCGGAACGCCAGGCGGCTCTCCTGCCACTTCTGATCCGGGCGGGCGCGCGCCAGGTCCCGAATCTCGATCCAGCGCTCGCCTTTCCCGAGCCGGCGAATGGCCAGCACCAGTTCGGTGCGGTCCTCTCGCAGCACGCCGACGATGCGGCGCACCAGGCTGTTTTCGAGGCTCCAGGCGTGGAGCACCACCGCCGGTCCCTGGATCTCCAGGTCGAATTGCCCGGCTTCGAGCGGTATGGTTTTTTCGCCCGGCTCATACACGGCCGGGGCGCGGCAGCCCCGCATGAAATCTTCGATGCGGGCGCGCAGTTGCTCAGGATGCTCCTGAGGGGCTGCCCGTCGGAGAGGCTTCATCTCGCAGATTGCGGTGCAGGAACCAGCTCATGCTCGCTCCATCTATGTATTTGAAAGGGGCCCGGGCCAGGGTGTAGTGGCCGCAGGGGATGGCCACCGCGCGGTGGCGCAGTCCGCGCCGGCGGAAATGCGCCAGCACGTGGCGCGAATATTTGGGCAAGAAAGAGAGGTCGTGCGTCGCCCAGATCAGCAGCGCCGGCAGATCGCGGCCCGCGAGGCGGTCGAGATAGCTGGCCGGGCTGATGACGGCCCAGATGCGCCGCAGCTCCTCGAGACTCAGCCGCTGGGCGAGGCCCTCCCGGACGTGCTCGGTGGAGAGCCCGGTCCAGACTACATCCGAAAAGTAGGTTGAGATGTGGTTGAAGACCGCCGCCTTCACGCGCCGGTCGTGCGCCGCCACCAGCAGCGCGATGCAGGATCCGAGGCTGGTGCCCTCCAGGCCCAGCGTCCGGTACTCCTGCTGCTCGAGCCAGTCGAGACAGGCGCGGGCGTCCACGGTGGCCTGGCGGCAGGCGTGAATGGTGCGTCCGACGTTGCTCGAGACGTGATAGTCGGCGCGCTCGATCTCGGGCGGCTTGCGGCTGCCGTGGTAGGGCAGCGTCATGCGGAGCGCCGAGATCCCGAACCAGTTCAGCATGCGGCAAAACCCGGCGTGGCTTTCGGCGTCGTGGTTCCACTGCGGCAGGATCAGCGCCGCCCGGCGCTTGGCTGCTCGCCGGGATTTGCCGGCCGGGAAAAAGCGGGCCTCGACCGTGTTGTTTTCAGCGTACGGCGAGGGCAAGGGGGTCGAGAAGCTGAGCCGGCCGTCCTCCAGCCGGAAATCGCGCGGCGTCCGGTAGGAAAAAAACCGATCGCTCGCGGCCACCGCCGCCTCAGTGCGCTCGAGAACATAGCGAGCGGCTTCGCGCTCGCCCATCCCGTTCTTGCCGGGAACGACCGGCTCGGAGAACCACTCGGCGCCCCAGTCGAAGTCGCGCACCACCCGGTTGCGGTCACGCGAGGCGAGCTTCTTCTCCCAGCTGTGGATCGCCCGCTTGTAGAGAGCCATCGGAGTCGAACCTCACCATCATACTGAATCCGGGGCGGAGCCGCCCGAAATGGACCCTACTTCCCGCTGAGCGGGTAGAGAACCCGCAGGCCGGCGAAGCGGCTGAAATCCCGGTCGTTGGTGCAGAGCGTCGCGCCGTGTTCGAGGGCCAGCGCCGCCAGGTGAGCGTCCATCACCAGCGGGCCGCGGGACTGCGACTCCGCCAGCAGATCGCCGAGGATCTCCATGTGCCGATCGCCCGGCCCCACCGCCTCCACATTGGGCCGCGCCAGCCACTCTAGGACAAACGAAACTGCTTGCGGCATCAGCAGAGGCTCTCGCCGCATCTGTGGATGCGTGCCAACGCGAAGAAAGGCCAGTATGCTGACCCAAGCCAGCCGGACCGGTTGCGGGCTCGAGAGCGTCGCCTCCAGCCATTCTTTCGCCGGCTGGTGGTGCGGGGAGGCCGAATCATACGCGTACAGCAGCAGGTTCGCGTCAATCAGAATCATCGACGCAGAGGACCGTCCATGTGGTCCAGCAACTCTTCCACGTTGTCGTAAGAAAAGCCGGGCGGCAAGCCGAAGGGCTGTGGCCGCACGACGAACCTGCCGGGCGGCTTCATCTGCGTTCGCGCGTTTAAGCCCAAGCGCAGGAACTCATTGACCGTTTGCTTGAACGACTTCCCACTCCGGCGCACCTCTTGCTTTAGCTTCGCGCCGACGTCGGGGTCGAGGGTCAAGGTAGTCCTCACACCATGATGATAGGTCTCTGGGCATCACGATGTCAAGCGGTGGTCCGGAAACTAGGAACGCCCTGCTCCGGCTGGAGCAGGGCGTTCGGTAGAACCAGCTAGAGGCTCGGGAGGCACGCCACCCCAGCGAGGCAACCTCGAACCCGGGCGTACCGCCCTGACCCCTAAATCAATCCAATTGCTGGCTGTGTGAGCACGCCGGATGCCAGGGGCTAAGCCTTTGCAAACAAAGAGCTCCGATTCGCGTTCTGTACCGATTTCAGTACCACCGCGGGGTGGTGCTATCGAATTCGAGAGGCCTCGGGCGATCCGCGACTACTCGCCAGCCGCGCCCGTGCTGGTGTCTTCCGACAACCCGCCGGCGTACTGCACGGGTGTCTCATCAGCGTAGCCGGGGATGCCGGTCAGCAGGTCGACCTCCTCGAGCTCCGGCTCGGCGATGGGCTCGCCGGGCACCGAGACGTTGCGGTAATGCAGCATGCCGGTGCCGGCCGGAATCAGCCGGCCCATGATGACGTTCTCCTTGAGGCCGCGCAGGTAGTCGATTTTACCCGAGATGGCCGCCTCGGTCAGCACGCGGGTGGTCTCCTGGAAGCTGGCGGCGCTGATGAAACTGTCGGTCGACAGCGAGGCCTTCGTGATGCCCATCAGCAGTGGGCGTCCGACGGACGGCGAGCCGCCGGCGGCCGCGGCCCGCTCGTTCTCGGCGCGGAACTTGAACTTGTCGACCACTTCCTCAAGCAGAAACGCCGAGTCGCCGACCTCCTCCACCTTGATCCACCGCATCATCTGACGCACGATGACTTCCAGGTGCTTGTCGTTGATGTTGACGCCCTGCAGCCGGTAGACCTCCTGGATCTCGTTGACCAGGTACTTCTGCAGCTCCTTTTCGCCGAGCACGGCCAGGATATCGTGCGGATTGCGCGGGCCGTCCATGAGCGGCTCGCCGGCCTTGACCCGCTCGCCCTCCTGGACGTTGATGTGGACGCCCCGCGGCAGCGTGTAGGCGCGGGGCTCGCCGGCGTCGGGCGTGACCTCGATCTTGCGCTGCCCCTTGGTGATCTCGCCGTACTTGACGACGCCGTCGATCTCGGCGATCACGGCCGTCTCGCGCGGTTTGCGCGCCTCGAACAGCTCGACGACGCGCGGCAGTCCGCCCGTGATGTCCTTGGTTTTGGTGGTCTCGCGCGGGATCTTGGCCACCACGTCACCGGCATGCACGGCCTCGCCGTCGCGAACCATCAAGTGGGCGTGGGTCGGCATGAGGTACTTCCGCAGCGCGCGCCCGTTCTCGCTGCGGATCTCTATGGCCGGCTGGCGCTTCTCGTCCGGGGAGTCCGCCACCACCCACTGCGACATACCGGTGACCTCGTCGACCCGCTCCTGCACCGTGAGGCCTTCCTGCAAGTCCCGGAAGTGCACCAGGCCGCCCACCTCGGTCAGGATCGAAAACGTGTAGGGATCCCATTCGAGCAGGATCTGGCTGGTGGTCACCGGCTGGCCGTCTCCGACCTGGATCTTGGCTCCGTACACGACCGGGTAACGCTCTTTCTCGCGGCCCTTCTCGTCGACCACGGCCAGGATGCCGTTGCGGTTCATGGCCACCAGGTCGCCGTTTTTGTTGCGCACCGTCAAGATGTTGAGAAACTTGGCGAAGCCGCCGGACTTGGCGTCCTGCGTGGACTGCTCGCTGATGCGCGTGGCGGTTCCGCCGATGTGGAAGGTGCGCATCGTGAGCTGGGTGCCCGGCTCGCCGATGGACTGCGCCGCGATGACGCCGACCGCCTCGCCGCGCTCCACGCGCCGGCCGGTCGCCAGGTTGCGCCCATAGCACATCACGCAGACGCCGCGCTTGGTTTCGCAGGTCAGCACGGAACGGATTTTCACGCGCTCGATGCCCGCCCGCTGGATGGCCGCCGCCAGATCCTCGTCGATCTCCTGGTTGACGCCGACGATCGGGCTGCCCTCGTAGTCCCGGATGTTCTCGAGCGATACTCGTCCGACGATGCGGTCGCGCAGCGGCTCGATGATCTCGCCCGACTCGATGATGGGCTCGACGTAGATGCCGTCGGAAGTGCCGCAGTCGACCTCCGAGACGATGACGTCCTGGGCCACGTCGACCAGCCGCCGCGTCAGATACCCGGAGTCGGCCGTCTTCAGCGCCGTGTCGGCCAGCCCTTTGCGCGCGCCGTGCGTCGAAATGAAGTACTGCAGCACGTTCAGCCCTTCACGGAAATTGGCCGTGATCGGCGTCTCGATGATCTCGCCGGACGGCTTGGCCATCAGCCCGCGCATCCCGGAGAGCTGGCGGATCTGCTGCTTCGAGCCGCGGGCGCCCGAATCGGCCATGATGTAAATCGGGTTGATGGCGGCCCCGCTCTTGTCCTCGGCTTCCAGGGCCGAGAACATCTCGTCGGAGACGCGTTCGGTGACCTTCGACCAGATCTCGATGATCTTGTTGTAACGCTCGCCGTGGGTAATGGCGCCGTCGAGGTACAGCTGCTCGACGTCCATCACCTGGTGCTGCGCCTGGTCGATCAACTCCTGCTTCTCGGCGGGCACCACCATGTCGTCGATGCCGATCGAGATCCCGGCCTGGGTGGCGTACTGGAACCCGAGCGTTTTGAGCTCGTCGAGCATCTTGACGGTGGTGGCCAGCCCGGACTTCAGGTAGCAGTACTGCACAAGCTGCCCCAGGCCCTTCTTTTTCAGCAGGCCGTTGACGAACGGCATCCCTTCCGGCAGGTGGTCGTTGAAGATCACGCGGCCGACGGTGGTTTCCATGTACTGCTTATTGAACTCGATCGGCTCGGCGTGCAGGACGCCCTGATCGTCGAAGGCGTGCACCAGGTCGATGACCTTGCCGGTGAAGCGCAGCTTGATGGGGCTCAGCGTTTCTACGTCGCCCATCTCGAGCGCGATCAGGACGTCTTCGGTCGACGCGAAGGTGCGGCCCTCGCCCTTGGTGCGCGGCCTCGACTTGGTCAGGTAGTAGCAGCCGAGCACCATGTCCTGCGAGGGAATGGCGATCGGGGAGCCGTGCGCCGGCGACAGGATATTGTTGGAGCTGAGCATCAGCACCCGGGCCTCGATCTGCGCCTCCGGCGAAAGCGGCACGTGCACGGCCATCTGGTCGCCGTCGAAGTCGGCATTGAACGCCGTGCACACCAGCGGATGGATCTTGATGGCCTTGCCCTCCACCAGCACCGGCTCGAAGGCCTGGATCCCCAGCCGATGCAGCGTGGGCGCCCGGTTGAGCAGCACCGGGTGATCCTTGATGACGTCCTCGAGGATATCCCAAACCACCGGTTCTTCCTGCTCCACCATCTCCTTGGCCTGTTTGATGGTAGTGCAGTGCCCGCGCTGCTCGAGCCGCTGGTAGATGAACGGCTTGAAGAGCTCGAGCGCCATCTTCTTGGGCAGCCCGCACTGGTGGAGTTTGAGCTCCGGCCCGACCACGATCACGGAGCGGCCCGAGTAGTCGACGCGCTTGCCGAGCAAGTTCTGGCGGAAGCGCCCCTGCTTGCCCTTCAGCGTGTCCGACAGCGACTTGAGGGGCCGGTTGTTGGCCCCGCGCAGCACTCGCCCGCGCCGCCCGTTGTCGAACAGCGCGTCCACCGCTTCCTGCAGCATGCGCTTCTCGTTGCGCACGATCACGTCGGGCGCGTGCAGCTCCATCAGCTTTTTCAGACGGTTGTTGCGGTTGATCACGCGCCGGTAGAGATCGTTCAGGTCGCTGGTGGCGAAGCGGCCCCCGTCGAGGGGCACCAGCGGCCGCAGCTCCGGCGGGATCACCGGCAGCACGTTGAGGATCATCCATTCCGGCTTGTTGCCGGACTTGCGGAACGACTCCACCACCTTCAGCCGCTTGGCGTACTTGAGCTTCTTCTGGAGCGAGGTTTCCGTCTTCATCCGCTCGCGCATCTCCTCGCCCAGTTTCTCGATGTGCACGCCCTTGAGCAGATCCTTGATGCCTTCAGCGCCCATCATGACGACATACTTGCCCGCGAATTCCTGGTCGATCTGGCGCTTCTTCTCGTCGGTGATCACTTCGCCCTTGGTGAAGCCGGGCACCTCGCCCGGATCGACCACTACGTAGGCCTCGAAGTAGAGGACCCGCTCGAGTTCCCGCAGCGTGATGTCCAGCAAATGCCCGATGCGGCTCGGCAGGCCCTTGAAGAACCAGACGTGCGAGCACGGCGAGGCCAGCTCGATGTGGCCCAGCCGCTCGCGCCGCACGCGGCTGAGGGTCACCTCCACGCCGCACTTGTCGCAGATGACGCCGCGGTGCTTCATGCGCTTGTACTTGCCGCAGAGGCACTCCCAGTCGGTGACCGGACCGAAGATGCGCGCGCAAAACAGTCCGTCCCGCTCGGGCTTGAAGGTCCGGTAGTTGATGGTCTCCGGCTTGGTTACCTCGCCGTGCGACCAGCTGCGGATCTTCTCCGGCGACGCCAGGCTGATCCGGATGGAGTCGAAGTCGGCGATCATGTTCGCCCGGTCATACGGGGAAGAGCGATACAGGTTCATACCTTCCATGTTGCGGTCTCCGCGAGGTGACGCCCCGGCAGCTTAGTCCGCCGCCAAAGCGGTGTCGATCACTTCCCGCTGTTTCTTAATCAGCTCCACGTCCAGACAAAGCGACTGCAGCTCCCGGATCAGCACGTTGAACGACTCCGGGACGCCGGGCTCCATGGCCGCCTCGCCCTTCACGATGGCCTCGTAAATCTTGGCCCGCCCGTAGACGTCGTCGGACTTGGCCGTCAGCAGCTCCTGCAAGGTGTAGGCGGCGCCATAGGCCTCGAGCGCCCACACTTCCATTTCGCCGAAGCGCTGCCCGCCGAACTGCGCCTTGCCACCCAGCGGCTGCTGCGTGATCAGCGAGTAGGGACCGATGGAGCGGGCGTGGATCTTGTCGTCGACCAGGTGCGATAGCTTCATCATGTAGATGTAGCCCACCGCCACTTGCTGCTCGAACGGCTGGCCGCTTAACCCGTCGTAAAGAACCGTCTTGCCCGAGGTCGGCAGGCCGGCCTTACTGAGCTGCACCTTGATCTCCCGCTCGGTCGCCCCGTCGAACACCGGAGTGGCGAAATACAGTCCCAGGACCTTGGCCGCCCATCCCAGGTGCGTCTCCAGGATCTGGCCCACGTTCATGCGCGAGGGAACCCCCAGCGGATTCAGCACGATCTCGACCGGCGTGCCGTCGGGCAGGTAGGGCATGTCCTCTTCGGCCAGGATCCGCGCGATGACGCCCTTGTTGCCGTGCCGGCCGGCCATCTTGTCGCCGACCGACATTTTCCGTTTCATGGCCACGAACACCTTGACCATCTTGATGACGCCGGGCGCCAGCTCGTCGCCCTTCTGGAGCTTGCCGATCTTCTCGTCGGTGATCTTCTCGAGCACCGCGATCTGGCGGCTGGTCATCTCCTCGATTTCGTCGATCTGCTCGTTCAGACGCGGCTCTTTGTCCTTGAAGCGGACGCGCTTGAGGTCGCGGGCCTTCAGACGGTCGAACACGTCGCGGTCGATCGGGGCGCCCTTCGACAGCAGGCGCTTGTTGGTGCGCTCGTCGTGCAGGTCGGTCAGCGACTCGTGTCCGCCCATGAGCGCCAGCAGTCGCTTGGCGCGCTCGTCGTTGAGGATCCGCTTTTCGTCCTCCAGGTTGCGCCGCAGCCGCGCGATCTGCGCCTCCTCGATCGCCTTGGCCCGCTCGTCCTTATCGGTGCCCTTGCGCGAGAAGATCTTCACGTCGACGATGGTCCCTTCGATTCCCGGCGGGCAGTAGAGGGAAGCGTCGCGCACATCGCCGGCTTTTTCTCCGAAGATGGCGCGCAGCAGCTTTTCCTCCGGCGTCAGCTGCGTTTCCCCCTTCGGCGTCACCTTGCCAACCAGGATGTCGCCGGGCCGCACCGTGGCCCCGATGCGGATCACGCCGCTCTCGTCCAGGTTGATCAGGAAGCTCTCGGAAATATTGGGGATGTCGCGGGTGACCTCCTCGGGCCCCAGCTTGGTATCGCGTGCCTCGATCTCGAACTCCTCGATGTGAATCGAGGTGTAGGAATCCTCCTTGACCAGCTTCTCGCTCACCAGGATGGCGTCCTCGAAGTTGTACCCGCGCCAGGGCATGAAGGCCACCAGCACGTTGCGCCCCAGCGCCAGCTCGCCCCGATCGGTGCACGGACCGTCCGCCAGCACCTGGCCCTTGAGCACGCGCTGGCCCGCCCGCACCACGGGTTTTTGATTGATACAGGTGTTCTGGTTGGAGCGCTTGAATTTGATGAGCGTGTAGATGTCGGCGCCTACCTCGCGCGACATCTGGCCTTCCTGCGTGGCGCCCTCCACGTGCACGATGATCCGCTCGGAATCGACCGAATCGACCACGCCGTTGCGCCGGCACAGCACCACGGCGCCGGAGTCGTGCGCCGTCACCCGCTCCATGCCGGTGCCGACCGTGGGCGCCTCGACCCGCAGCAGCGGCACCGCCTGCCGCTGCATGTTCGATCCCATGAGCGCGCGGTTGGCGTCGTCGTTTTCGAGGAACGGAATCAGGCTGGCCGCCACCGATACCAGCTGCTTGGGGCTGACGTCGATGTACTCGACCTCCTCGCGGTGCTTGAGGGAGAAGTTCCCCGACTGGCGGCAGTTGGCCAGCTCCGGCACGATGCGGCCGCGCTCGTCGATCTCGACGTTGGCCTGCGCGATTACATAGCGATCTTCCTCCCAGGCCGACTGATAGTGACAATACGGCACCACCTCCGCGGGTTTCTTGCGCGCCGAAAGCTCGCGGTTGGCCCGCTCGATTTCGCTCCGCCGCGCCACGTCGCCGGCCTTGAAGCCGGTGTCGCCGGGGTTGGAGACCTGCACCTCGTCGACCACGCAGCCCTTCTCGACTTTTCGGTAGGGGCTCTCGATAAACCCGTACTCGTTAATCCTGGCGAAGCAGGACAGCGAGCTGATCAGCCCGATATTGGGACCTTCGGGCGTCTCGATGGGGCAGATGCGGCCGTAATGGGTGGGGTGCACGTCTCGCACTTCGAATCCCGCCCGCTCCCGCGACAGCCCGCCCGGCCCCAACGCCGACAACCGCCGCTTGTGCGTGATCTCGCTCAGCGGGTTGGTCTGGTCCATGAACTGCGAAAGCTGACTGGAACCGAAGAACTCCCGGATGGCCGCCATCACCGGCTTGGCATTGACCAGGTCGTGCGGCATGGCCGTCGACATCTCCTGATAGACCGACATCTTCTCCTTGATCGCCCGCTCCATCCGCAGCAGCCCGATGCGGAACTGGTTTTCGAGCAGCTCCCCCACCGCGCGCACGCGCCGGTTCCCCAGGTGGTCGATATCGTCGACCGCGCCGATGTTCCGCTTCAGCTTCAGCAGGTAGGAGATCACCGCGTAGAAATCTTCCGACGACAGCGTCCGGGAGTCGAGCGGGGTGGCGTCCCGGTTCTCGAACAGCTTGATGTTGAACTTCATCCGCCCCACGCGCGAGAAATCATACTTGCGCGGGTCCAGGAACATGCTGCGGAACAGTTGCGTGGCCGTCTCCACCGTCGGTGGATCCCCCGGCCGCAGCTTGCGGTAAATCTCGACCAGCGCTTCCTTCTGCGTTTTGGCGGCGTCCTTCCGCAGCGTTTGCGAAATCACCACCCCGGCGTGGTCCCGTTCCGGGAAGAACACCTCGAATTGTTCGACGCCGGAGTCGAGCAGCCGCGAGATCAAGGACGGCGTGAGCTCGGCGTTGGCATCCGCCAGAACCTCGCCGGAGGCGAGGTCCACCGCGTCGGCCGCCATGAAGGCTCCTTCCAGGTCGTTGGCCGCCGCCTCCACCTGCTGGATCCTGGTCTTTTGGATCTCCTTCAGCAGCGAGGGGGTGATCTTGCGGCCCGAAGGCACCACCATTTCGCCGCCGCGGCTCATCACGTTGTGGCTCAGCTTCAGGCCCAGCAGCGACTCCGACACCGCCCACCACAGCTTCTTGTTCTTGATCGAGATCTTGTCGATGGTGTAGAACGTCCGCAGGATCGCCTCGTCGTTCTTCAGCCCCAGCGCCCGCAGAAAGATGCTCCCCAGGAATTTCCGCTTGCGGTCGATCCGCACGTACAGGAGGTTTTTGGAGTCGAACTCGAACTCCACCCAACTCCCGCGGTAGGGGATGATCTTGCCCAGAAAGTAGGTTCGCTGGTTGGCGGTCTCGAAAAAGACCCCCGGCGAGCGGTGTAACTGCGACACGATGACCCGCTCGGTCCCGTTGATCATGAAGGTGCCGTTCTCGGTCATCAGGGGGATCTCGCCGAAGAACACCTCCTGCTCTTTGATGTCCCGGACCGTCTTGGTGCCCGCTTCGGCGTCCTTGTCGAACAATGTCAGCCGAATGGTGACCTTCAGCGGCGCGGAGAACGTCATGCCGCGCTCCTGGCACTCCGCCATGTCGTATTTCAGTTGCAGCCCCACCGGGTCGCCGCACTTGTTGCAGAACGTCACCACGTTCTTGTTGTAGGCGCCGCACTTGCCGCAAGCCACCTCGCCGGCGTGGTAGGGGTCGGTTCGGATCGTCGCTCCGCAATTGCGGCAGGTCGAGCGGAGGTGATGCAGGCCGCGCAGGTTGCCGCACTTGCACTCCCAGTTGCCGATGGAGTAGTCCACGAAGTCCAGCTGGCTGAGGCCACGGAAATCGCTGATCGGCAAGACCGAGCTGAAGACGGCCTGCAGGCCCGTATCGTCCCGCTCGCTTGGCAGAAGGTCCATTTGCAGGAACCGCTCGTACGACTTCTTCTGCACTTCGATCAGGTTGGGGATCGCGATGGCCGTCTTGATCTTCGAGAAATCAATGCGCTCGCGGCCGACACCGTTCACCGATGATTCCATCAGGCAAGCTCCTTCGCGTCGAGACAGGGGCGGTGACCCGCCCTTCAGTCGTTGAGATCAGTTACACGCTTCAGCGGCTGCGCCCCTCTTCAGGCGGCGCAGAACGGATCGGATTGAAAATCGGCAACCACAGGCAAGCGTCCATCACCATCAGACACACCACCCCTCGCGTGCGCCAGAAAAAAGCGAAAGGTTCCCTCGCCGCAGTTCGCCTCAAACTGCGAATGAAAGCCTTAAAGATGTGCACCACCGACCCGGGACCGGGGACAAAACCGACACCCCAAAGCAGAATAGCACCCCCTCCACGCAAATGCAAGAAAAGACTGGCGACGCGCCGAATCTACGCTGCCTTACTTGACCTCGACGGTCGCTCCGGCGTCGGTAAACTTCTTCTTGAGCGCCTCGGCCTCGTCCTTGGAGACGTTCTCCTTGACCGTCTTCGGCGCGTTGTCGACCAGATCCTTTGCCTCCTTCAGGCCCAGGCTAGTCACCTCGCGTACCGCCTTGATAACATTGATCTTACTGGATCCGGCGCCCGTCAGAACGACCGTGAATTCGGTCTGCTCTTCGACAGCCTCAGCCGCGGCTGCCCCGCCGCCGGCCGACGTGGCCACCACGGACGCTGCCGCCGCCGACACCCCTAGTCTGGTTTCCAGCATTTTGACCAGCTCCGCCGCCTCTAGTAGTGTCAAGCCCTGAATCTGATCTGCGATTGCATTCACGTCTGCCATTTCCGATAGCTCCTTAGGTTAACCCGCAAACTTTCCTTCCTTGATTCCCTGGTCGACGACCACGGCCAGGTTCCGGCCCACGCCGGCGATGGCCGTCGCCAGCCGCTGCGCGCTCGAGTTGATCAGAAACAGCAGCTTGGCGTAGACCGCCTCTTTGCTCGGCAGCGAGGCGAGATTCGCGATGGCGCGCACGTCGACCACGCGGCCCTCGACCATCCCGGCACGAAACGAAAACACCGGATGGTTCTTGGCGTAGGCGGTGAGCGCCTTGGCCAGGGCCACCGGATCCTTGTCGGTCAACGCCAGCGAGGTCATGCCCCGCAGGCTTCCGAGCATCGGCTCGGCCGGCGTGCCTTTGGCCGCCAGGCGCGCCAGACGATTGGCCACCACGCGATAGCTGCCGCCGGCGGCGCGCACTTGCTTGCGCAGCTCGAAGTCTTCCTTCACGCTCAGGCCCTCGAAGGCGGCGGCGAACAGGTGCTTCGATTTTTCGAGCTGGCCGCGCAGCGCTTCGACGTCGGCCTTCTTCCGGGACTTAGGTTTCATCTCTACCGTTCCTGCGCCCGCAATTCGAGCGGCGTAACGTCGATAGCGAGGCCGGGGCTCATCGTCGAGCAAAGCGTCACGCTCTTCATATACTTTCCCTTGGCCGCCGCCGGTTTGGATTTGAATACCGACTGAATCAGCGTCGAGGAGTTCTCGATCAGGTGCTCGGCCGGGAAGTTGATCTTCCCGACCGGAACGTGGATGATCCCGGCCTTGTCGACGCGGTACTCCACTTTTCCGGCCTTGATCTCCTTAACCGCCTGGGCGACGTCCAGCGTCACCGTGCCGGTCTTGGGGTTCGGCATCAGCCCGCGCGGCCCGAGGATCTTGCCGAGCTTGCCGACGTGGCGCATCATGTCGGGCGTGGCCACGACCGCGTCGTAGTCCAGCCAGTTTTCCTGCTGGATCTTGGCCACCATATCCTCGCCGCCGGAGAACTCGGCGCCGGCTTTTTCGGCCTCCTTCACCTTCTCGCCGGAGGCTATCACCAGTACCCGTTTGGAGGTGCCCAAGCCGTTCGGCAGCACCACCGTTCCGCGCACCATCTGGTCGGCGTGCTTGGGGTCGACGCCCAGCCGCAGGTGCAGCTCGACGGTCTCGTTGAACTTGGCGTACTTCACCTTCTGCAACAGCGGCACGGCGTCCTCGAGCTTGTATTTTCGCTGCTCGACCTGCTTGGCCGCCGCTTCGTACTTTTTGCCCGCCTTGCGCGCCATGATCCCGTTACCCCACTTCCACGCCCATACTGCGACAGGTCCCTTCGACGCACCGCATCGCCGCCTCCATGGTGTGGCAGTTCAGGTCGGGCATTTTCAGTTTGGCGATCTCCTCCACCTGCTTCGGGCTGATCTTGCCGACCTTGTTCTTGTTGGGCTCGCCGGACCCCTTCGCCAGGTTCACCGCTTTCTTCACCAGCACCGCCACCGGCGGCGTCTTGGTGATAAAGGTGAAGGAATGGTCCGTGTAGACGGTCACCACCACGGGGATGATCAGGCCTTCCTGGTCTTTCGCCGTGGTGCGGGCGTTGAACGTCTTGCAAAACTCGACGATGTTGACGCCCGCCGGGCCCAGCGCCGTTCCGACCGGGGGCGCCGGAGTGGCCTTGGCGGCCATAATTTGAAGCTTGATCTCGCTCTTGATCTTCTTAGCCATCGCTTTTCTCGGTGTCTCCGCGTTGAATCACATCTTCTCGACTTGCAGGAACTCGAGCTCCACCGGCGTGGCCCGCCCGAAAATCGTCACCAGCACCCGCACCGTGTTGCGATCCGGGTTGATCTCGTCGACCTTGCCGGTAAAGTTCGTGAACGGCCCGTCGATGATCTTGACGGTTTCGCTCTTGTCAAACGACATCTTGGGCTTCGGCTTGTCGGCCGCCGTGGCCTGCCGGTAGAGGATCTGGTTGACCTCGTCGGCGCTCAGCGGCGTGGGGTTGTGCCCGCCCCCGACGAAACCGGTCACCCGCGGCGTGTTCTTCACCACGTGCCACAGCTCGTCGTTCATCTCCATCTCGACCAGCACGTAGCCCGGATAGATCAGCCGCTTGCTGGTGACCTTCTTGCCGGCGCGCATCTCCACGACGTCCTCAGTGGGGATGAGGATCTCGCCGATCTTGTCGGTATAGCCGAAAGCCTCCGCGCGGCTCCGCAGGCTGTCCTTCACCTTGTTCTCGAAGCCCGAGTAGGTATGAATGATGTACCAGCCCCGGTTGACGCCCGCCGCCACCACACTCTCGGCGGCGGCCGCCGGCGCGCTCTCTGGAGAGCTCTGCTCCGCTTCGCCCATATTGTTTCCCTCGTCGCTCACCGAGCCCTCACCGCGTGAAAAAGCTCCACATCCGGGACGTTCCGAAGGTCAGGATGGCGTCCACCAAGGCAAAGTAGGCCCCGAACACGAACACCGTCACGATCACCACGATCGTCGTCGCCCGCACCTGCTTGCGGTTCGGCCAGGTGACCCGCCGCATCTCCATCCGCAGGCCTTCGACGTAGTTCTTTACCCGCGACGGCCAGCTCTTGACCGCCTCCACCGCTCCCACTACGTTTTCCGTCACCGCTGTCGCCATTCTCGATCCCTGGCAGGGGCGGAGGGATTCGAACCCCCACTCGCGGTTTTGGAGACCGCTGGTCTACCGTTGAACCTACGCCCCTCAAACCATTTATTGAATTGTTGATTTCATGATTTGTTGATTTGCGACGCCGGTCCAGCGTCTATCACCAAGTAGCTAAATCAACAAATCAACAAATCGACAAATCAACAAATCCTACTTGGCCTCCTTGTGCGCCGTATGCTTCCGGCAGAAGCGGCAATACTTCTGGAACTCCAGCCGCTCCGACTTGGTCTTCTTGTTCTTCGTGCTCGTGTAGTTCCGGTTCTTGCAGTCCGCGCACTGGAACGTGATGATCTCGCGAGCCATTCTATGCCACTACCTCCGTCACCGTCCCGGCCCCCACCGTCTTGCCGCCCTCGCGGATGGCGAACCGCAGCCCCTTCTCCATCGCCACCGGCGTGATCAGCTCCACCCCCAGGTTGATGTTGTCCCCCGG
>Ga0247727_10007112_pt1 | contig 21550 bp, 19 predicted proteins | sample WisWelCaveWW1625_FD_202498 | JGI IMG/M metagenome (GOLD analysis project Ga0247727, IMG submission 202498) | Biofilm microbial communities from Wishing Well Cave, Virginia, United States - WW16-25 | ecosystem: Environmental > Aquatic > Deep subsurface > Groundwater > Cave microbial mat | place... | reverse complement strand
GGATCCCGCCCAGCCGTTTCGCGAGAGACGCGTCGGCGAGTGCCGCCGCGGCCCCGATCACCGCGTTCGCTTCGTCGACGTCGCCATAGGCGGCGACCCGTGGGGCGTGCTTGGGCACTCGCGCTCCGCCCAGCAAGCCCGTGAGCCCAGAGTCCCCGGTCTTCGTGTAGATCTTCACGCCGCCGCCTCCTCGAACGACGTCACGACGGTGGCCGGCGCACCGGCCACTTCGACGGAGCTGCCCGGGGCGAAGTGGCTCCGGTGCACGTAGCCGAGGGCGATCGGCCCGAGGCGAGGCGACACGGCGCACGTCGTGAGCCAGCCAATCTCCTTGCCCGAAGCCGTGACCGGCGCTCCCGCCGTGGCCGGCGCCGAAAGCCGCAGGCCACGCAGCGCCTTGTTCACGTGGCCGCCGCGGCCCTCGAGCCGGGCGATCACTTCCTGGCCCAAGTAGCAGCCCTTGGTCGACGAGTGGTAGAGCTCCAAAAGCCCGGTCTCGTGGAGCAGGTTGGTCTCGGTCACGTCCGTTCCGTACCAGGGACAGAGCGCCTCGATGCGCAGGGCAGCGAGCGCCTCGCCGCCGATCGCGAGAGCGCCCGCGGCCACGAGCGCGTCCGAGACGGAGGCCGCCGCCTCGGGAGCGGCGTGCAGGACGAAACCCCCGCCCGGCAGGTCGCTCGCGCGCACGAGCCGCACCGCCGTGCCGCCCACGCGGGCCTCGCGGTGCGCTTCCTTCTCCTCGGGCAGCGGCGCCGCTCCCGCCGCCAGCAGGACTTCGCCGGCGCGGGGCCCGATCATCGCGAGAACCGCCGTCTCCCGCATCGCGAAGCGCACCGGCGCTCCCACCTTGTGGAACTCGAGCGTGCGCAGCACGGGCTCGAGGCGGTCCTGCCCGCTCTCCAGCACCACGACGTTCGTGTCGACCAGCACGCGCAACAGCGCCTGCAGCGAGCCTTTCGCCGTCATGCTGGCGGCGAGGCGGCCTTCGCCGGGCCGGAGCCCCTTCACCTCGTTGCTGAGCATCGAGTGCAGGAAGTCCTGGCGCTTGGGACCGGTCACGTCGAGCGTGCCGCGCGCGAGCGTGACGAGGGCCGCCGCCTCGCGGCCCGCCTGGTACTCCGTTTCGAGCGAGTCCCGCGCCGCGTCTCGAATCCCCGTGGCCTGGCTCATCCGGCCAGTTTACCCCGCGCACCGCCGCGACTAGAATGGATGCTTCATGTCCGATTTCAAGATCACGGTCAGGAACAACGGCCCGCTCCGTCTCGAGGGCGCCATCACGATCACAGACGAGGGCGGGAAGGAGTGGGGCCTCGCCGGCCGCACGGTCGTCTCGCTCTGCCGCTGCGGGCAATCGGCGAAGAAGCCGTTCTGCGACGGCTCGCACAACCGCGTGGGCTTCAGCTCCACCTGCGAGGCGGCCGAGCTACCGCCGCCGGCCCCGAAAGCCTGAGGCGACCCATGGAACTCTCTCGCCACAAGCGCCTCGCGCTCGCCCTGCTCCTGGCCCTGCTCGTGCCCGCCTGCGGAGGGGACACGGGGACGCTGCCCAGCGTGACGAACGCGGAGATCCGGGTCACGGTCGACCCGAGCCCGGTACCGCCGTCGCAGAACTCGCTGACGGGGGCGGTCTCGATCGCGTACCGAGTGACGATCACGGAGGTCAAGGGCCTAGGCGGGACCGTGCAGTTCGTCAGCAGCCAGCTGTACGATCCCGAGACCGGACTCCAGATGAACCTCACCTACTTCGACAGCGCCGACCTCGTCGTGTTCGTCGGGTCGAAGCGGGTCGACCCCGGCGGCACGCTCGTGGTCCCGCAGACGATGAGCTACCTGCTGCCCGACTTCCGCGTCAACGCGCTCTTGGCCGTCAACGTGCAGATGAAGGACGACCGGGACAACCTGCTCAACCAGTCGGTGCTCGTCAAGGTGGAATAGCCGGCCGTGGCCGCGCGTGTCGCCGGCATCCTGCTGCATCCCACGTCGCTGCCCGGGCCGCACGGCATCGGCGAGCTGGGAGCGCAGGCGACCTCGTTCCTCGACTTCCTGCGCGAGACCGGCCAGAGCCTCTGGCAGGTGCTGCCGCTCGGGCCCACGGGCTACGGCGACTCACCGTACCAGTGCTTCTCGGCCTTCGCCGGCAACCCGCTGCTGGTCTCGCTCGAGCGGCTCCGGGACGAGGGACTGCTCGAGGACGCGGAGCTTCGCGCGAGCCCCGACTTCCCGGCGGCTCAGGTCGACTTCGGGCGGGTGATCGAGCACCGGCGCCCGCTGCTCGCGAAAGCGTGCGCGGCGTTCGAGACGCAGGCGGATGCCGCGCGGAGAGACGCGTTCGCTGCGTTCGTGAGCCAGCACGCCTCCTGGCTTCCCGACTTCGCGCTCTTCATGGCGCTCAAGCGGGCGAACGGTGGGGCCGCGTGGAACACCTGGGACCAGGCACTCGTCGGGCGCGACCCGGCGGCCCTCGACAAAGCCCGCCGCGAGCTCGCGCGCGACGTGCGCGAGGTCGAGTTCGAGCAGTGGCTCTTCTTCGAGCAGTGGGCCGAAGTGAGGCGCGCGGCGCACGCGCGCGGCATCCGCATCATGGGCGACGTGCCGATCTTCGTGGCGCACGACAGCGCCGACGTCTGGGCGCACCCCGAGCTCTTCCACCTGCGGCGGGACGGCCGCCCCGCGTTCCAGGCCGGCGTGCCGCCCGACTACTTCAGCGCCACCGGACAGCTCTGGGGCAACCCGCTCTACCGCTGGGACGCGCTCGCGCGCACCGGCTACGCGTGGTGGATCGAGCGCCTGCGCGCGCTCTTCGACCTCGTGGACTGCGTGCGGCTCGACCACTTCCGGGGCTTCGAGGCGTACTGGGAGGTGGCCGGGGACGCGACCACCGCGGTCCATGGCCGCTGGGCGCCGGGCCCCGGGGTGGCGTTCTTCGAAGCCCTGCGTGCGGCGTTCGGCGATCTCAGGATCGTGGCCGAGGACCTGGGCGTGATCACACCCGAGGTGGAGGCGCTCCGCGACGGCCTCGGCCTGCCGGGCATGGCGATCCTCCAGTTCGCGTTCGGCGGCGACGCGCACGCCAACGACTTCCTGCCGCACAACTACCCGAAGCACAAGGTCGTCTACACCGGCACCCATGACAACGACACGGTGGTGGGCTGGTGGAACGCCGGGGTCGGGGACTCGACGCGCACCGCCGCCGAGGTAGAGCGCGAGCACGAGCGCGCCCTCGCGTACGTGGGCGGCGACGGCCGCGAGATCCACTGGGACTTCATCCGGGCGCTGTTCGTCTCGGTGGCCGACACGGCGATCGTGCCGCTCCAGGACGTGCTGGGGACAGCTGCGGAGGGGCGCATGAACCTGCCGGGCCGTGGCCATGGCAACTGGCGATGGCGCTACGCGGCGGACCAGTTGACGCCCGCCGTGCGCCGAAGGCTGCGGGCGATCACCGAGGGCTCCGGCCGCTGCTTCCCGGACGCCGCGGCGGCCGGGCGCTGAGCGCCTACGGCTTGCCGCTCGCCCGCTTCTGTGGCGGGACCTCGGTCATCACCTGAAAGAACCCGGCGATGTCGTCCCCGGGGCCGTCCTTGAAGCGCTTGTAGACCTTGCCGACCGGGTTGCAGCCGCGGCCGTCGGGCATGCGGACCACGATCGGCGAGCTCGCGACCCCGACCATGCCGACGTCCGCGGCCGAGCACCAGCGGCCGCCGCCACGCCGCACGAAGACCTCGCCCACGTAACAGCCCATCGAGAAGAGCAGTGGCTGCAGATCCTCGAACGTCTGGTCCTTGCGCAGGTCGTCGAGGATGCCGTCGATCTGCTTCAGGCTGTAGACGCCGTAGTCGAGCTTCGCCCCGTAGGTCTCTTCGACCCAGGGCACGACCATCGCGGCGATCTCGGCGGCGGTGTCCGGCGCGGGCGTGATGGCCATGGGTCGCTCTCACCCTCCTACAGAGACAGGGCTCCGTCAAGCTGGGATCGACTCTCGACCTCGCGCCCCTCGAACACGTGGGTGACTGCGAGCGAACGATTTGCTTGATCTATCTGCTATGATTCATGACGTTCCCTCATGGTCCGAGGCGGGAGAGGAAGCCGATGGAGCTCTCGCAACTCCGCACCTTTCGCGTCGTCGCCGAGACGCTCAACTTCACGCGCGCGGCCGAGCGCCTGGGGCTCACCCAGTCCGCCGTGAGCCACCAGATCAAGTCGCTCGAGACCGAGCTCGGCGAGCCGCTCTTCATCCGCGCCAAGCGCGGCGTCAAGCTGTCGCCCCCCGGCCAGGCCGCGCTCGAGCACGCCGTGCGCCTGCTCGACGAGGCCGAGGCGCTGCGCGAGCGGGTGAGCGGCGGAGAGCACTCGCCCGCGGGCCGCGTCCGCGCCGCGGCCGCGACGCAGGCGATCGTGCACCTGTTCGCGCCGTTGTTCGAGGCCTTCATGAAGGCCCAGCCCCGGATCGACGTCTCGTTCCGCACCACCGCCAGCACCGACCAGACGGTGGCCGACATCCTGAACGGCGCGGCCGACGTGGGCTTCGCCTCGCTGCCGGTCTACTCTCCCGCGCTCAAGATCGAGAACCTGTTCGAGGACGAGCTGCTGCTCGTGGTGGGACGCGGCCATCGCCTGGCGGGGCGCGGCGAGGCTTCGATCGAGGAGCTGGGCAGGGAGCGGCTGATCCTGTTCGAGCGCGGCGGCTCGATCCGCCGCACGACCGACCAGTTCTTCAACAAGGTCGGGATCGAGCCGTCGCTGGCGCTCGAGTCCAACGACACCTCGTTCATAAAGCTGATGGTCGAGCGCAGCATCGGTGTCTCGCTGCTGCCGGCGTGGGCGGTGCGCGACGAGGTCGCCTGGGGCTGGCTCGCGAAGCTGCGCATCGAGGGCCATCGCCTGCGCCGCACGGTCGCCGTGATCTCGCTCGGGCGCTTCCAGCCCTCCGCCACCCGCGCCTTCCTCGAGTTCGTGCGCAGCCGCCGCTCGGAGCTGCAGCAGATGGCCGAGGGGAATCCGCGCGGGGACGAGCCGAAGCCGGGCGCGAGGCGTCGCTAGCCGGGCCGTCGCCTTGAGTCGCGGCCTCGGCCCGGTCGACAATCATCCCATGCCACGGTTCGTCGTCGCGTTCCTGGCCGCCCTCGTGCTCGGGGTGGCGGCCGGACTCCCGCTGCGCAGCTCGAAGGCGGCCTCTCCGCCAGAGGCGCCCGCCGGCCGCGAGAGCGCCTGGCGCGAGAACAACCTGGGGGTGGCGCTCCTCGAGCAGTTCCGCTTCGCGGACGCCGTCGCCGCGTTCCGCCGCGCGCTCGCGGCCGACCCGACGCTCGCGGCCGCGCAGATCAACCTGGCGATCGCGCAGCTCTACGTCCCCGACATGCCCGCCGCGAAGCTCGCCGCCCTGAAGGCGCTCGCGGCGGCGCCCGCGGCGCCGCAGCCCCACTACCTGCTCGCGCTCATCGCCCGCAGCGAAGGCCAGGCCGAGGAGGCGCTGCCTCACCTGCGCCAGGTGCTCGCGGCGGACCCATCGGATCTGGGCGCGAACGTGACGCTCGGCCAGGTCTACCTCCAACTGCGGCAGTTCGAGGAGGCCGTGGCGGCGTTTCGAGTTGCGCTCAACGCGGAGCCCTACAACGTGAGCGCCGCGTACAACCTGGGCATAGCACTCAACCGTGCGGACAAGCGCGCGGAAGGGCAGCAGGCGATGACGCGCTTCCAGGCGCTGCGCGAGAGTCCGTACAAGTCCGCCTTGAGCTCGAACTACCTCGAGCAGGGGCGCTACGCCGAAGCGCTGGCCTCGACCGGCGCCGAGCCGGGGGCCGTGGACGCGAGCACGCCGGTGGTGTCGTTCGCGGAGAAGAGCGGCGTCTTCGCGGAACCCGCTCCGGCACCGGGCGCGGCCGCCGGGTCGGCGCGCGCCGCTCTCGTGCTGGCCGACCTCGACGGCGACGGGGCGCTCGAAGCGGTGGCGGCGGGTGGCCCGTCGCTGCGGGTACTGAAGGGCGGAGCTTCGGCCTTCACGGACGTGACCCAGGCGTCCGGGCTGGCAGGCACGCAGGCGCTCGCCGCCGTGGCCGGCGACTACGACAACGACGGGGACGGCGACCTGCTCGTGGTGCGCTCCGGGGGGCTGTCGCTGTTCCGGAATGAGGGCGGCGGCCGCTTCGCGGACCAGACCGCGGCCGCGGGCCTCTCTACACCCGCGCCCCAGACCGGGAGCGCCGCCTTCGTCGACGTGGACCACGACGGAGACCTGGACGTGTTCGCTGCGGGCCTGCTGCTGCAGAACAACGGCAACGGGACGTTCACCGACGTCGCCTCCAAGGGAGGCGTGAGCGGGGCGCTTGAGACACTCGCGGTGATCCCGACCGACTTCGACAACCGGCGCGACGTGGACCTGTTCCTGCTGGCTCGCGACCGCGTGCGGCTCTTCCGGAACATGCGCGACGGGAGCTTTCGTGACGTCGCGCCGGAGCTGGGGCTGGGCGCCGTACGCGGGCCGCTGCTGAGCGCGGCGAAGGGCGACCTGAACAAGGACGGCTACGAGGACTTTCTGCTGAGCGCATCGGCAGGGGCGTATTTCGCCCTGAGCAACGGCCGGGGCGGCTTCCACGTCGAGCCGGCGCCCGCGGCGGCGGAAGGCGCAGAGGCGACGCAGTTCGTGGACTACGACAACGACGGGCTGCTCGACGCCTTCGTCGTGACCGGAAGGGGGCTGAGGCTGATCCGCAACCTCGGCAGCTCGTGGAGCGACGTCAGCGTGGCGGCATTTGGCGAGGACCTGCGCGCCGGCTCGTTCGAGGGCGCCGCGCTCGCGATCGCAGACCTCGACCGGGACGGCGACGCCGACGCGATCGTGGCGACGCCGTCCCGCCTGCGCTTTCTCGAGAACCGCGGCGGGAACCGGAACCGGTCCTTCGCCTTGCGGCTCGAGGGCCGCGCTTCGAACCGCGACGGCGTGGGAGCCAAGGTCGAGATGCGGGCCGGCAACCTGCGCCAGAAGCTCGAGACGAGCGCCGCCGTCCCGATGGCCGCGCCGGCCGACGTCGCGTTCGGTCTCGGTCCGCGCCAGGCACCCGACGCACTGCGCGTCATCTGGGTGTCCGGCATCGTCCAGACCGAGACCGATTTCGCCACGCCGGGCGGCGCCGCCCGGCCTCTCGAGGTCGCCGAGCTCGACCGCAAGCCCTCCTCGTGTCCTTATCTGTACGCCTGGAACGGCGAGCGCTTCGAGTTCGTGACCGATTTTCTCGGTGGTGGCGAGATGGGATACCGGCTGGCCCCGGGAGTGTGGAGCGACCCGGACCCGGTCGAGTACGTGCGGATCGCGCCGGGTCTGCTGCGGCCGCGGCAGGGGCGCTACGAGCTGCGAGTGACGAACGAGCTCGAGGAGGTGCTCTACCTCGACCGCCTGCGTCTCCTCGCGATCGACCATCCTCAAGACGTCCTGGTCTTCCCGGACGAGGGCATGACGTCGCCTCCGAAGGCCCACCGGCTCTTCGCCGCGCGCGATCCGCGCACGCCGCGTGCGTTCGACCACCGCGGGCGAGACGTGACGGACCGCCTCGCTCGCCTCGACCGCGTGTTCGTGGACGAGCTGCCTACCGAGCGCATCCGCGGCTATGCGAAGGAGCACGCGCTTACGTTCGACTTCACGGGCCTTCCGCCGACGCACACGCTGCTGTTGCTCACGGGCTCCACCGACTACGCGTTCTCGAGCGACAACGTGGCGGCCCAACAGGCGGGCCTGGCGCTGCTGCCGCCACGGCTCGAGGTCGAGCGCGCGGACGGCTCGTGGACGACGGCAGTCGAGCAGGTCGGCGTGCCGGTCGGCCGGCCGCAGACGGTTGTCGTCGACCTCGCGGGACGGCTCGGCCCGTCCCGCCGCGCCCGGATCGTCACGAGCATGCGCGTGCTCTGGGACGCGGCCGTGCTCGCGGCAAAGGCGGGCGACGTGGCGCTTGCGCCCGCGGCTCTCGAGCCCGTGAAAGCCGACCTCCGCGAGCGCGGCTTCTCCGCCGAAGCGAGCCCCGACCGGCGCGAGCCGTGGCTCTTCGACTACGCCCGGGTGTCCTGGCTCTCTCCCTGGAAGACGCCGCCGGGACGCTACACGCGCGAAGGCGACGTGCGCCGGCTGCTCACGGCGAGCGACGACCGCTTCGTGGTGTCGAAGCCGGGCGACGAGATGGCGTTGAGCTTCGACGCGTCGGCTCTGCCAGCGCTACGGTCCGGGTGGACGCGCACGTTCCTGCTCCACGGCGACGGCTTCAGCAAGGAGATGGACATCAACTCGGCGAGCCCGGACGCGGTCCTGCCGCTGCCCTTCCACGGCATGAGGAGCTACCCCTACAAAGAAGCCGACCTCCCGCCCGCAACCAGAAAGGCGCTTCGGGAGAACGAGACCTGGAACAGCCGAGTGGTGGCGCGCCCCATTACCCCGATCGACCTACACACGGCCACGAGGAGGGTCGACAACGATGGGTACGAGTAACAAAGGGGGATCTGGGGGGACGGAAGCGTGATTCGCTACGCCGCGGCCGCTTGCCAGACCGACCTCCCGAACCCGCTCGGCCGGGCGAAGATGAAGGCCAACACCGACCGCATGCTGGCCATGATCGACAACGCTCTCGCCGGTGCGGCGCCATTCCTGCCTGTGCGGCTCGTGGTCTTCCCGGAGTTCGCGCACGCGGCGCCCGTCTTCCCGACGCTCGAAGAGCTCAGGGCGAAGCTCGCGGTCCCGGTGCCCAACGAGCACACGGACCGCCTCCACGCGAAGGCGAAGCAGCACGGCATCTACGTGCAGATGGGGAGCATGATCGAGTCCGACCCGCGCTGGCCGGGCGTGCTCTTCAACACGACCTGCCTCGTTGGCCCGGCCGGGATCCTCTACAAGTACCGCAAGGTGAACCCGTGGATCCCGTACGAGGTGCACGCGAGCCCGCACGACGTGCCCGGCTACGACGAGCCGCTATTCCCGGTGGCCGAGACCGAGATCGGGCGCATCGGCTGCGCGATCTGCTACGACTGGCTTTTCCCCGAGGCGCTGCGGCAGCTCGCGATGAACGGCGCCGAGATCCTGCTGCGGGTCTCGGCATACATGGACCCGTGGGGGGCGACCGAGCCGATGGACTGGTGGACGCTCGTCAACCGCTGCCGCGCGCTCGAGAACATGGCCTACGTCGTGGCCGCCAACCAGGGCGCGCAGCTCCGCCACTATCCTCCTTACTCGTGGCCGGGCGGCAGCATGGTCGTGGACTTCGACGGCCGGATCCTGGCGCAAGCCTCGCCCGGGCCCGGCGAGCGCATCGTGGTGGCGCCCGTCGACGTGAGCGCGCTGCGGCACGAGCGCGCCACGCGGCGCGGCCACCACATGCTCGCCCACCTGCGCAGCGAGGCCTATCCGCTCTACCGTGGCCACGTCTATCCGCCCGAAGGCCGCGGCGGTCCACTGTCGGTCGAGGAGAACAACGCGCGCATCGACGCCGCGAAGGAGAAGCTCGCGTGGTAGCATCCCGGCCCGTGCGTGAGCACCCGCGCGCCCGCTGGCGTCGCCTTCTCACCCTCGCGCTGGCCGCAGCGCTGGCGTTGCCGCGTGCGGGCTCCGCCCAGGAGGCCGAGCGGCCACCCTCGGCGCCGCGCACCGCAGGCTTCACCGGCAGCTTCGAAGGCTGGGCGACGCTCACGAACGACGAGCCGGGGGCCGTGTGCCGCTACGAAGGCGTGCCCGGCACGCCTTCCGTGCGCCTCGAGCTCGGGGGTGGCACGTCGGTCGCGGGATCGATCGCGATCGACATGCCCGCGCCCGAAGGCGCCGCGTGCCCCGCGCTGCGCAAGCGCTATGCGATCGGCGAGGTCGCGCTCGCTGCTCCCACGCTCTCGTTCAGCGACTCCGGCGGCAACGAGTGGACGCTCTCGCTGCGCGAGAACGGGGCGCTGCTCCTGGGACTGCTCGCCTGGCGACAGGGCGGTGCCGAGGAGCCGCTCGCCGAGGGCTTCTCGCTCCCGGGCGGACGGCGCCCGCTCGCGCGCCTGAGCGGCGAGGTGCAGCTACGCCGCGTCGTGGCGAGCGGCCCGGGCGCGGCCGCGCCGACGCCGGTGCCCGTCGGGGCCGGGAAGCACGTCGGCAACCTGGGAGCGATCCTCGGTGCGAACGTGGTGGGGCTCGGCCTGCTCTACGGCGCCAACGCGCTCGGCAAGGGCAGCAGCGAGACCGGAGGCATCACCTGCTCGCCGCGCAGCTGCATCGTCGGCGCGCCGGGCGCCCCGTGCTTCTGCGAGGGCAACGTGCTGTCCGGCGCAGCTTGCGGGACGACGCCGGCGGGCGCGCCGATCGGGGCACCCTGCGGCGGAAAGTCCGTGCCGTGCCAGGTCGACCTCTCGTGCAACAGCGGCGTGTGCGAGGACCGCGACGGCCGGTGCCCGTACTGAAGGCCGAGGCGCCTGTCGCGAGCGGGCTCGGCGCCGGCCCCGGCTGGCTCACGCTGGTCGCGCTCCTCGCGGTAGCCGCGGTCAACCTCGCGGGCCTGTGGGGCATCCGCGTCGCCCGTGAGGGAATCCGGGAGGAGGGGCGCCGCGCCTTCGATCTGGAGGTCGCCGCCAGGGCGACCGGGCTCGAGCGCCGCCTATCCGAGGTGCGCGCCGATCTCGCCTTCCTGGGCGCGTCGCCGGCGATTGCGCGCCTCGACCAGGCGGGACGCGGCGCGGCCGCGTCGCTCCCGCGGCAGGCGGCCGAGAGCGCGCTCCTGCTCTTCCTGCGCGGACACGCGGAAGTGGTGCGCATCAGCATCCGCTCGAGAGCCGGCCGTCCGCTCGTGCACGTGGGCCGGCGCGGGGGCGTGCCGGTGCTGTGGGTGTCGGCCAGCCCGACCGGCGAAGAGGGCGCGGCCGTCGATCCGCGCCGGCCCCGGCTCGTCACGCGTCTGCCGCAGGGCGAGGTGCCAGCGCCGCTCGCCGCTTTCGTGACGATCGAGGCCGAGGTCGAGGGGGCGTCGCTGCTCGAGCCACGCGAGGCCGCGCCCGCGCTCTCACCCCCGAGCTGCGAGCTCCGTGACGCGGCGGGCGCCGTGCTCGGTCGCTTTCCGCACGGAACACGCGACCTGCAGGCGGGGAGCGACGCGCCCAGCGAGGCGGCGGCGAGCGCCGAGGGCTGGTCGGCGCCGGCCCCGCTTCGCCTTTCGTGCCGGAGACAGGCCAGGGCGGCGCTCGCCGAGCCCGTCTTCGCGCGCTACCGCACGACACTCGCGCTCAACCTCGGCGTGATGGCGCTCGCGCTGCTGCTCGGGGGCTTCGCCGTGCAGCAGGCGCGCCGCCGCGCCGGCCTCGAGGCGCGCGCGGCGGAGGAGAGCCGCGTGCGCGGGCTGGAGCGGCGGCTGTTCCACGCCGAGCGGCTCAGCACCGTGGGCCGGCTCGCGGCCGGCATCGCGCACGAGCTCAACAACCCGCTCGAGGGCATGGCGAACTACCTCGCTCTCGCCAAGGACGCGCTGGCGCGAGGCGAGGCGGACGCGGCGTCGCGCCACCTGACCGCGGTCAAGCAGGGCCTCGAGCGCGCGGCCGGGATCGTGCGCCAGGTGCTCGCCCACGCCGACCCCGCCAAGGCAGAGATGGCGCCCTGCGATCTCAACCGCGTGCTGCGCGACACGGTCGAGTTCGTCCGCTCGCGGCGGGAGTTCGCGCACGTGGCGATCGCGCTCGATCTTTCCGACGGCCCGCTTCTGGTGGAGGGCAATCCGGTGATGCTCGGACAAGTGGCGATGAACCTGGTCGTGAATGCCTGCGAGGCGCAGGCGGCGAGCGGGGAGCTGCGGCTCGGCTCGCGCCGCGAGGACGGCGGGGTGGTCGTGGAGTTCATGGACCGCGGCCCGGGCATCGCCGAAGCGGACCGGCAGCGAGTCTTCGAGCCGTTCTTCTCGACCAAAGACTCGACCGGCCTGGGGCTCTCGATCTGTCATAGCATCGTCGGCCAGCACGGCGGTGAGTTGTCGGTCGCGCCGCGGGCGGGGGGCGGCTCGGTGTTCCGGATGCGGCTCCCGGCCGCGGAGGGCGTCGCATGACGACACGGGTGTCGCGCGGACGGGTGCTCGTCGTCGAGGACGAGGCCTACGTCCGTGACTCGCTGGTCGAGATCCTGCGCGCGCGGCGCTTCGAGGCGAGCGCGTCGGCCTCGGTTGACGACGCGCTCGAGCTCGTCGCGCGGGCCCCTGTGGACGTGGTGCTCTCGGACCTCAAGCTGCCGAAGCGCGACGGGCTCGCGTTCGTGCGGCGGATGCAGAGCGTGGCGCCCGACGTTCCCGTGCTGATCCTCACCGGCCACGGAACCGTCGCCTCCGCGGTCGAGTGCCTGAAGGCCGGGGCGACCGACTACATCCTGAAGCCCGTCGAGCCGGACGCGCTCGAGCTGGCGCTCGAGCGCGCGCTCGCGGGCCGCGCGCTGCGCCGCGAGGTGCGCTACCTGCGCAGCGCCGTCGCCGGCGGAAGCGAGGCGGTGATCGGCGAGAGCGCGCCCTGGAAGCGCGCCCTCACGATGGTGGCGGCGGCGGCGCCCGTCGACTCTGGTGTGCTGCTCACCGGCGAGTCCGGCACCGGCAAGGAGTTGCTGGCGCGGCGGCTGCACGCGCTCTCGGGACGGGCCGCGGGGCCGTTCGTCAAGGTCAACTGCGCCGCCGTGCCGCTCGAGATGTGGGAGAGCGAGTTCTTCGGCCACCGCAAGGGCTCGTTCACCGGAGCGACTTCCGACCGCGACGGGCGCTTCCAGCTCGCCGACCACGGCACGCTACTGCTCGACGAGGTGGGCGCGATGCCGGCCTTGGGGCAGGCCAAGCTGCTGCGCGCGATCCAGGACAGCGAGTTCGAGCGGCTGGGGGACGAGCAGGCGACGCGCGTCGACGTGCGCGTGGTGGCGTCCACCAACAGCGACCTCGACGCCGACGTGCAGCAGGGCCGCTTCCGCGCCGATCTCTTCTATCGGCTGAACGTGGTCCGCATCGTGGTGCCGCCGCTGCGCGAGCGCCCGGAAGACGTCGCGCTCCTCGCCCGCCACTTCGCGGCCGAGATCGCGACGCGCCTGGGGCGTCCCGCGCCCGAGCTCGCTCCGGTCACGCTCGCGCGCCTCGCGGCCTATCCTTGGCCCGGCAACGTGCGCGAGCTGCGCAACGTGATCGAGCGCGCGATGATCCTCGACCCAGCGGATGGCCTCGAATCGCTCGATCTGGTACCGGCCGGCGCGCCCGGGTTGCCGGCGGCTTCCGCTGCGCCCGCAGACCGCGAGCTCAACCTGCGCGAGTCGCTCAACCGGCTGGAGCGCGAGCTGCTGCTCGAGGCTCAGCGCCGCGCGGGCGGCGTGCGCAAGGATGCGGCGCGCCTGCTCGGGATCGATCCCCGCAACCTCGCCTACTACCTCCACAAGCACGACCTCGGCGGGGAGAGCCACGAGGAGTAGGGGAGGCGGCCCGACCGGAAAAGCGGACAAGCAACCCCGGTACGAGGCGTCGCGTCCCCGACGGACGGGCAGCGCGACGAGGCGCCTTACCCCCGGCAGGGCAACGGCGTGCGGGCAGCCGTGTGACGCCGCGCACGCCCGCGCGCCCGGTGGCACCCCGGTTGCTCATCAACCCGGCCGGAGGGTCGCCATGAACGCCCGCGCCAGCGTCCGCCGCATCGCCAGCCTGTGGGTCGCGCTCGCCGTGCCCGCCCTTGCGTCGGCCGGCTCCGCCGCACCGCCGACCTGCAGCGCCGGCCGCATCGACGCGTCGAGCTACGAGCTCACCACCCGCGCCGTGGCGATGGCGGTGACCGAGCCGCGTCACCGCTGGTGGGACTCGTTCGACCTCGGCAAGTACGAGTACGATCTCTACGACCTGAACCTGGCCGTGACGCGGGTCGCGGAGCGCGCGCTCGAGATCGACGCCTCCAACCTGCTCGCGCGCCAGATCCTCGCGCGCCAGTACCTGGTGCTCGGCGAGCCGGAGCTGGCGGAGGAGGCGTGGCGTTCGGTGTTCGCGGCCGGCGGCTCGGTCGCGTGGACCGCGACGCTCTACGACGTCGACGCCCGGACCTACTTTCTCGTCGCCTTCGACGCGCGCGGCATCCGCGTCTACCGCTTCGACCAGGTGGTGAAGCGACTCGAGCGCGGCTTCTACTCGATCCCCGAGTTCCCCGGCGCGTCGGACGAGCGCTTCTGGGCCTCGGCGGCGGGCTGCATACCTCCGGAGATCGTGCCGGATGCGGAGGTGCCCTGGTCGGCGGTTCGCGAGATCAAGGCGGGGAACTGGGTGCTCTGGTTCAAGCTCACCGAACCCGTGCGCATCGCGTCGGACCGCACCGGCAAGCGCAAGATGCTCGACGAGATCAAGCTGAACCTGCACGGCCGGACGGGATCGCTCGAGGTGTACAAGCCGACGGGGGAGTACCACCTCGCGCTCCGCGGCCGCGGTCCAGCCGACTACCAGGACCTGGTGCGCCGCACGCTCGCGCAGTTCGTCGACCCCGAGCGACGCATGGCCCTGCCGCCGGTCAAGCCGGGCGTGGGCTGGTAGTCGAGATCTGCCAAGCGCGGTCCCTTGCGCGCCCCATGGGGAAGGTCGTTCACTGTCCCCTTGCCTGTAAGCTGCGTTTATCCGATCATCCCGACCGCATGCTGTGGCTTGGGCCGACCGTGGCATAGAAGCACCCGTGACGCTGACGCGCCTGTCGATCGGACTTCTGTTGCTCGCGGCGTCAGGCTGCAGCACGCGGCGGCCTGTCGCAACCCACGCAGCCGAGCCAGAGCGCGAGGGTCGAACCAGCGTCCGCTTGCTGAATGCAGGCGCAGGCGGATCCGGCATTCCGGACCCCTCCGCTGAGCGGATTACGCCAGCGTACGCAAGCGAACACAACAAGTTGCCCGAGTACCCTGCTCACGCCCTGAAGGCGGGGTGCCAGGGCGGGGTGGTTCCGGTACGCGTGCACATTGGCGCCGACGGCAATGTGGCGTCGGTGCGGAGCGTTCCGCACCATCCGATTGCAGACGACCCGTGCCACTCCGCCTTCTGGGTCGCCGTGTACACCGCGGTCAGCGGCTGGAAGTTCGCGCCAGCGTTTCGCCAGACGCCCATGGCCGGCCCCGACCACGACGGTGACGGCAGGCCTGATTTCACACGCTGGCACCAGACCGCTATCGCGATCTACCTGGATTTCGAGTTCCTGTTTTCAGTCGTCGCGGGCAAAGGCGAGGTACGCTCTCGGTAGGCGGGGCGGCCCAACAGCTCTCTCCCACGCATCCTGTCGGTCGGTTCAAGGCGAGGGTGTTCAAGGCGCTGCATTCTATGTCGTGCTGCCGAGGCTACAATCAGTCGAGGAACGATCATGAGCATCGCCAGACCGGCGGCCAGCGAGTATGCGCCGTTCTATGCGGGCTACGTGGCGCGCGTACCCGAGGACGACATCCTGTCCGTGCTGACACGCCAGAAGGACGAGATCGGCGACCTCGTGCGCGCGCTGCCCGCCGCGAAAGAGACCTACCGCTATGCGGAAGGCAAATGGAGCATCCGCGAGGTGATGGGCCACCTGATCGACGCTGAGCGTGTCTTCGGCTACCGCGCTTTTTGCTTCAGCCGCGGGGAGCAGGCGGCGCTACCGAGCTTCGACGAGAACCAGTACGTGGCCGCAGCCGGCGCCGACAGCGTCCCGCTCGCCCAGCTGGTCGAGGAGCTCGCGGTGGTGCGAGCCTCGAACCTGGCGTTCCTGCGTCGGCTCGACGACACGGAATGGGCGCGCGTCGGGACCGCCAGCGGCAAGCCGGTTTCCGTGCGGGCCCTGGCCTGGATCATGGCCGGCCATCCGCGGCACCATGTGTCGGTCCTGCGCGAGCGCTACGGCGTCGCGTGAGCGAGCGGCGCTCGCTGGCCTCCGCATCCCGATCATGAAGGCCGCAGCGCGCCCGCGCGTCAAGATCTGCTGCATCGCGTCGCTCGACGAAGCGTGGCTCGCGATCCACGCCGGAGTGAGCGCGCTCGGCCTCGTGTCCGAGATGCCGAGCGGGCCCGGCGTCATCCCCGACGACGCCATCGCCCGGATCGCCGCCGCCGTGCCGCCCGGCGTGGCCACGTTTCTCCTGACCAGCCGCCGGACCGCCCGAGGCGTCGCAGACCAGCATCGGGCCACGCGAACCAGCGTGATCCAGATCGTGGACTCGCTCGAGGAGGGGCGTCTCTGCGACATCCGCGCCGAGCTGCCCGGGATCAGGCTGGTCCAGGTCGTCCACGTCATCGGGCCGGGCTCGGTGGACGAGGCGCTGGCCGCGTCCGAGGACGCGGACGCGCTGCTGCTCGACTCCGGCAACCCGACGCTCGTCGTGAAGCAGCTGGGCGGGACCGGCCGTCGGCACGACTGGCACCTGAGCCGCGAGATCCGCGAGCGCTCGGCCGTCCCGGTTTGGCTGGCGGGCGGCCTGCGGCCCAACAACGTGGCCGAGGCGATCGCCGAGGTGGGTCCGTTCGGACTGGACCTGTGCACGGGCGTGCGCACCGACGGGAAGCTGGACCCTGCCCGGCTCACGGACTTCATGCAGGCGGTCGCGGAGGCGGCGAGCGGAGCCTCCCTGAGCCAGGGGCCGTAGGACACCGCCGGAGGGGGCGCCACACGGCCGCATTCTTCACTTCTGTCAGTAACCGAGGGCCTTGTCGACGACGTTGTCCAGGCGCTCGCCGCGGCGGAAGCGGTCGAGGTTGCGGAGGAACGCGCGCATGGCCGCCTCCAGCCAGCCCGGCGTGTTATCGGCGCAGTGCGGGGAGAGCAGCACGTTCTCGAGCTGGTAGAGCGGATGCCCGGAGGGCAGAGGCTCGGTCTCGAAGACGTCGAGCGCCGCGCCGCGGATGCGTCCCTCGGCGAGCGCCCGCACGAGTGCCGCCTCGTCGATCACGGGGCCCCGGCCCACGTTGACCAGCACGGCGGTCTTCTTCATTGCCCCGACGGCCGCTTCGCCGACGAGACCGCGGGTGTACGGGGTCAGCGGCGTGGCCACGACCACGTCATCCGAACGGCGCATCAGGCCGACGAGCTCCCCGGGAGGCAGCGTCTCGTCGACCCAGGGATCGTGACCGGACAGCGCCGGGCGCCGTCGAAGCGCGAGCACCTTCATCCCGAGGCGGTGCGCGCGCTCGGCGATCGCGTGGCCGATGTCGCCGTAGCCGACGATGCCGAGCGTGCGTCCGGCCAGGTCCTCGGGCTCGAACGGCTCCCAGGCGCCGCGCTGCTGGTTGCGGATCAGGCGCCGGAAGTCCTTGGCAAAGTACAGGAGCGCGGCGATCACGAACTCGGCCAGGCTCCGGCTGAACACCCCGCGCCCGTTCGTCAGCACGATCTGCGAGGCGTCGAGTGCGGGAAACAGCAGGTTGTCGAGCCCCGCGGCGCGGCTGTGGACCCAGGCGACCCCCGGGGCCATCGCCAGGACCGGCTCGAGCGCGCTGCGGTCCATCGAGCACACGAGGATCGCGTCGGCCGGCGCCGCGCCCGCGAAGTCCGCCGGCTGGGTCCCGAAGACATACCGGACGCCCGGCCCGGCCTCGTCGAGCACCGGTAGTGACCGGTCGTCGGGCCGTGCGAGCACCCATACGGTGACGTCTCGCATGGCGCGGAGCCTAACACGCCGCTGCGCGCAGCTTCCCGGTGTGGCCGAGCACGCTCGAGGCGTGCGCGGCTGTCGCGCGTGCGTCGCGGATCGATCCCGCCGCGACGTTGCGGACGGAGTAGCGGCCGCTCAGGGCACGGGCTTCGGCTCAGGCCGCGGTGCGCTGCCAGGCGACGCCGCAGCGCCGGCCTTCAGCGCGGCGACAGCGGCTTCGAGGCGCTTCATCTCGCGCTCGAAGTCGATCCCTTCGCCCGATTCCTGGCGAACGGCCTTCAGAGCCTCGAGCTGCTCGGCGATCTGGCGAACCATCGCCTCGGTGGCCTCGCCGATGGCGTGGATCTGGGCTTCGGCGGCGAGCTGCTGCGCCTGCTTGTCGAGCGCCCGCGCTTCGACCTCCGTGGCCCGATGCTTCAGCATCAGCTCCGCCTCGATCCTGCGGCGCGCCTCGGGCTCGAGGCCGGAGGTCTTGGCGTGTTGCGCCAGCTCCGCGTCTCGAGCTTCATCTCGAGCGCGAGACGCTCGGCGTCGAGCTCGAACCGCCGCCGCTGCAGCTCCATGCGTTTCCCTGCCGTTTCGAGCTGCCTCTCGCAGCTCTCCGCCTCACTCAGCTTGCCTTCGGCACGCAGGCGAAGGGCGACTGCGCGCAGCTCGTCCTGATCGGCGCGCGCCGAAAGCTCGAGCTCCTGGCGCTGCAGCTCGAGCTCTTGCTTCTGCAAGGCCCGCCGCTTCTCCTGGAGGACGCGCCGCTGGGCTTCGAGCGCACGATGCGCCTCCTCGCTCTGGGCCCCGCGCGCGACGGCGGGTCTCTCGCCCGCAGCCGCTGGCGCGGCTGCGCGTGCGGCCCGAGCCGGTGCCGCCGGCCGCGACGTCGTGGCAGGTCTGCTGGCCGTGGCCGGGGTGGCTGCGCGTGCGGGCGCCGCTTCCGTGGCGGGCGCGGCCGCGTCGGCCGGCGTGGAGGCCGTGGCCGCCGCTGGCGTGTCCTGGTTCCGGGCGTGCGTGGGGAATACCGCCAGGCCCAGGGCTGCGGCGGCGAGAAGGGCCATGCGGAGGGGAGCGGCGAGGCGAGGCGCAGGTCGTGACATGAGGATCTCCTTGAGACGCATTTCGAGTTCGTAGAGCGGGGAGGCGCCGGACGCCAGCGCCGGTAAGGGGGCCGAGGCCGAGGAGACGAAGGTCAGGCTCTTGAGCAGGCCGTTCGCGTAGGCCTCGGCCGAGCGCGGCAAGACGCGCAGCACCCACTCGTCGCAGCAGCGCTCCTCGGCGCGGCGCAGCGCGCGGCGGGCCCACCAGGTGACCGGGTACCACCAGAAGAGCGCGGTGGCGGCCAGCTCCAGCAGGCGCACCCAGTGGTCGCGGCGGTGGACGTGGGCGAGCTCGTGGGCCAGGAGCGCGTCGCGTTCGGGGGCGGTCAGCTCACGCAGCAGGTCCCGTGGCAGCAGCAGCTTCGGCCCCCCGGGCTCGGGCCAGAGCATGGGCGGGATCGGGGCCGGGACCACGAGCACGGGCGGGACGCGCCTGAGGCCGAGCTCGCCGGCGAGCGCCGCTGCGCGCGACGTGATCACCGCGGGCGCCGGCTCGGCGTGCGTGAGCAGGCGGCGGAAGCGCCTGAAGCGAAACGCCGCGAGCAGGAGCACCGCCACGGCCCCACCCGCGAGCACGGTCGCGACGGCGGAGCCCGCGAGGGACGAGAGCGCCGAGCCCGCCGGTCCTTCGAGGCGTGCCGAAACCTCGGCGACCCTGGCGTTCCGGGGAAGGGGCCGTGCGACCGGCGCGGGCGTGCCGCGGCTCGGGAGCTCCAGAGGCCCGACCCAGGGCGCGCCTGAGGCGGGCGCCGGCTCCGCATCCATCCGGACGACCGTGGGTGTGGGCGCCGCCGTGAGGGTCTCGAGGCCCTGCCAGGCCGGCAGCAGCGGGAGCGGCACGAGCGGCGGCGTCACCAGCTTCAGCAGCGCGAGCAGCCACAAGCCGTGAGCGAGCGCGGGCCGCCGCACCAAGCGCGACACGGCGAAGGCCAGGGCGGCCAGCAGGCCGGCCGCCGCCGCGTTGGTGAGCAGCAGGCGCAGCAGGGCGTCCATGCTCAGCCCTTCCTCGCGAGCCGGTCGACCAGCCGGCGCAGCTCGAGCAGCTCCTCACGCGAGAGCCGCGCGGTGCTCACCAGGTGCGTGAGCAGCGGCGTAAGCGAGCCGTCGCACAGCTCGTCGGCCGTGTCGCGCAGCCGGCGCGCCACGAGCTCCTCGCGGCGGACCCGGGCCGTGAAGACGTTCTGGCGGCCTTCGGCACGCCGCGACACGTGGCGCTTGTCCTCGAGCCGCTCGAGCAGCTTCTGCACCGTGGCGTACTCGGAGGTGCCGCCCCCGGGGTAGAGCTGATCGGCGAGCGCACGGATCGTCGAGGGGCCGGCCTCCCAGAGCGCGCGCAGCACCTCCCGCTCGGCGTCGGTCACGTCCTGCGGCCGTCGTGCCAAAAGGCCTCCCGCGTGCACCGGCAGCGATCCCAGACGTCCTGTCTGTGAAACTAAGACGAACTGTCTGAGTTGTCAAGAGGGGAATCAGGGCTTGCGCGCCAGCAAGCCCAGGCCCTCCATCCATCGCGCGCACAGCCGCGGCCACGACGACAGCACCGGGTCCGTGGGCGCGAGGCCGACGCCGTGCCGGCCGTGCCCGAACACGTGCAGCTCGGCCGCGACGCCTGCTTTCTGGAGCGCTTCGAAGAACAGGACGGAGTTCTTGGCGGGCACAGCGGCGTCGTCGGCGGTGTGGAACAGGAAGCTCGGCGGCGTGCGCGCGGTTACCTGGCGCTCGTTGCTCAGCAGCTCGACGAGCGCGGGATCGGCCGGCTCGCCCAGCAGGTTGCGGCGCGAGCTCGCGTGCGCCGGCGGATCTTCGAGCGAGATCACCGGATACGCCAGGATCGCGAAGTCCGGCCGCGAGCCCTGGCGCTCGACCTCATCGGCGGCGTCGGGCCGTCCGTCGTCGAAGTGCGTGGCCGCGGTCGAGGCCAGATGCCCCCCGGCGGAAAAGCCGAGGATGCCGACCCGCCCGGTATCGACGCCCCACTCGCCCGCGCGCGCCCGCACCAGGCGGATCGCCCGCTGCGCGTCCTGGAGCAGCGCTGGGTGCCGGTAGCGCGGGCCCAGCCGGTATTGGAGCACGAAGGCCGCCACCCCGAGCGAGTTGAGCCACTCGGCGACCTGCTTGCCCTCGTGGTCCGCGGCGAGCCTCGAGTAGCCGCCGCCCGGGCAGACGACGACCGCGGCGCCGGTCGCCGAGTCGGGAGGCGCACGGTACACGGTGAGCTTCGGCCTGTCGACCGGCTCCGTGCCGAGGGCGCCGGGTGCGCCGTCGGGCCACAGCAGGTGGAACTCGCGGTCGCCGTGGGCGGTGTCAACCTCGGCCATGGTGTAGGGAGCCAAAGGCGGCGGCGGCTCGGGCGGTCCGTTGCCGTTGTCCATGTCCGAAACGATCTGCCAGCGACCGCCGGCCCCGCGGCGCAGGGTCAGGGTGAACTTGCCGACGTCGCTCTCGCCCTTGCGCCGGGCGTAGCCGCCGAGGATGTAGCCGACCCCGCCCTCGGTCGAGAAGGCGAGCGCGCGCAAGGCGAGCGGCCCGCCCTGTCCCGTGTAGTGGCGCTCGATCGGCGCCCGGCCCCGCACCGGCGGCTTTCCGCCCGAGAGCACGAAGCCGTCGTCGGCGAAGAGCGCGGCCAGGCCGGCGGCGTCCTTCCTCTGCCAGGCGGCCTCGTAGTCCGTAAGAACGCGCGCGAGCGCCTCGGGCAGCGCGACGCTCGGCTGCGGTGCATCCACGGTGGGAGGCGCTTGCGCTCCCGCGGATGCGGCGAGCGGCCCGCTCAGGGCCAGGGCGAGAAGCGTGACCGATGGAACCGGCCCGATGGTGGCGTCGAACATGCGTCCCTCCGCTGAACCCGGCGATTATCAACCATCGCTTGTAAGGGATGTAAGCGCGTCGCGCG